>WLWI01000177.1_pt1 | contig 84144 bp, 64 predicted proteins | sample 6701501 | NCBI WGS metagenome assembly WLWI01 (sample SAMN12718690, study PRJNA515312) | sponge metagenome | isolation source: marine sponge | host: Mycale hentscheli | place: New Zealand: South Island, Marlborough, Capsize Point | collected 2014-11-01 | reverse complement strand
ACCCACAAAGCTATGGCGGCGTTGGAACGGCGATGGGTCCGGTGTCCGGCCTTACCCAAGTGGTTTGTCCACATGGAACCCACGCCGACTTGATGCGGAGTGCTTATTTTTCTGGAAACGCCTTAGTAAACGCTCCAGACGCGCCAGGCAGGCCGCCGTATCGCCGACACCAACACCTGGCTTGGGCGGCCGGTCCCAGCACACTTCCCCCACCATGCAACGCAAGCCCACCTCCGCCATCGCCCCAGCATTTAATTCTGCCTCGAAACGGCCGCCGTTATCACAGCAAGTTGTCGTGCCGTTGCGCACCATTTCCAGCCCCGCCAACAGCGCCGAGCAATAGGCGTCCTCTTCCTCCATCTGGGTCCAGTAGGGCAGCCACTGGTCGTGCTCGCGCTCTTCGGGCCAATTATCGGGGATGGTGCCCCGCCCCAAATGTTGCGACAAATGCACGTGGGCATCGACAAAGCCCGGATGCACCACACCGCCCCCAGCGTCGATGACGCGCCTGGCCTGGTAGGCCCCTTCGATCTGTGCCGCCGGACCAACCGCCGCAATCACCCCATCCTGCACCGCTACGGCACCACGGGCATAAATGCGGCGCTGCACATCCATGGTAATTAGGGTGCCGTTGGTTACCAATAAATCCACCGTTTGCGGCTTGTGCTTGCTCATGGTCCCTTGCCTTTGTAGGGTAGATAAACCGTTCTATCTTCTTTTAGCACGAGGGAGGATCCTGCCATGTCCGTACCGCAAAGCCAATCCGACACCCTGGCCACACGCGTCCAGGCCCTGGAAAAAAATGCCCGTCGCTACCGCTGGGCCAGCGCCCTGATGGCCTTGTTGCTGGTCCTACTAACGGGCCTAGTTGCCCGCGACCACCTGATTACCCCCGCCGTCCTCAAAGCCCACAGCCTGCATATCGTCAACAGCGACGGCCGCCCCGTGGTATGGGCCAAAAGCAGCGACGCCGGGCACGGCTTCGTGGCGGTGCGCTCGCAGGCGGGCATGCCCGTTTTTAATCTCGGCGTCGACGACGATGGCCAGGGCATCCTCGGCCTCAATTCACCAAAAGGGAAACCGCTGGTCCTGGCCGGAGCCGACGACAACGGCGACGCCAAACTGGCCCTTTACGCCCACTCGGGCCGCTCCTTGGTTCACGCTGGGGCCGATCTCAACGGCGACGGCAAAATAGGGCTCAATTCGCGCTATGGGCGGCCCCTGATCCACGCCGGCGCCCACGCCTCAGACCAGGGCGGCGCCCTGGTGGTCTTTTCGCAGCGCGGCGACGAATTGGTGACCACCGGCCCGCTGGCCGACGGCGACGGCGGCCTGGCCATGTACACCGCCGCCGGCCAACCGCTTATCCTGGCCAGCCGGGCGGCCAATGGCGCGGCCATGGAATTATACGACGAGCACGGCCATTTAGCTGTCCAGCTCTCTACCAACAACCAGGGCCAAGGCCAAGTAACGACCTATACCCAGGGCGTTCCCGCCCCTATGCAGGAAAATTAAGGCCGCCCGCTGCGCAGCGGGTTTTGCCGGGAAAACGCCGTCTTCTCGGTCCCCTCAACCTGCAGCCAGGTCCGGTAGGGCGAGCCGCCCTCGCCGGCGCTGGCAAAATCGCACAAACGCACCTTACGACCGTCGCTTCCAACGCCTTCTACCACAACGATAGTCGGCGGCTCGTCGGCCCGATCAAACGGACGCAACCGCATACCCTTTAACGCCAGTGGTGGTACTTCATCCGGGTCCATCTCGTTGAAACGGCGGTCGTAGGTCAATAGGACCGGGCCGCGGAAGATAGAGGTTTGGCCGCGACATTCTTTTTCACCGCGCCAAAAATGGGGCCGCATATCTAATTCTAAATCAATCGTATCCCCTTTTTTCCAGCGGCGCTCCAGGCGCAAATAAGTCCCTGCCTTAACGCCCTTCACCGCCTCGCCATTGACTTTCACCCGCGTCCGGGCCGACCAGTAGGGAATGCGCAATTGCAGAGTCAGCTCCACAGCCCGGTCGGGCCGCACAGCTATTTGGACACCCCCCTGGCGCGGATAGTCGGTGCGCTGCACCAATTCTATCTGCTGCCCACCCACCCGGGCCTGCATACGCCCCGCCCCGTACCAATTCAACACCAACCCATCGGTGCCCCGCATTAGCGCCCAATCGTCGAGCAGACCCAAGGCGCGGGGTCCGTTGACGCTGCAACAATTGAGTTCGGGGCTGCCTTCGCGGGCTTGGAAAACGATACTGTGGGCGCTGGCTTTGCGGACCCCGTCCATCGGCGTATCGTAGGTCACCCAACGGCCGCTGTACGAATGCAGCCCGACCCCCGAATTGAGCGTCGACAACTCCAATTCGTCGGCCACTACCGAATTTCCCGTCAGCCGCAACATTTCAACGCTGGCCGCCATCCAGGCCACCGTGCAGCAGGTCTCGATAGCGCCCGGGTGATAGGGATTGCCCTGGGCCTTCTCGCCCGAAGAGAAACCGCCGTTATTGTGGCGGTCGAGTTTGACGATGCTCCACCAGATATTCTCAAAGGCGGTGCGATAATCGGCCCGGCCCGTCAGCCAGTACAATTCAGCCAACCCCATAATGGGATGCAGGCTCTCCCAGCGCGGCTTGGGGGTGGCGAAGAAGGGCTCAGCGGCCAGACCGGTGCGCAAATAATCGCCGGCCAGCGGGCCGTCCGGGCCCTGGGCGGCAAATTCATCGACGATTTGCTCGGCTAGTTGTAGATAGCGATTTTCGCGGCGCTTGCGATACAATAGGCACAGACTATGGATCACGGCTATATTCATTTCGCTGCTGCCCGTATCGACGAGGCGACGGCGCTTTTTGCCGAGGAATTTTCGACAGAACAAATCGGCGATGCCGGCGGCGCAATCAAGAGCCACCCCATCGCGACTCTCCTGGTGCCACAACAACAGACCCAACATGGCGTGGTAATGTCCCCACGCATCCCAAGTGGGCCCTTGTTTTCCGCCCACATTGGGCGCCTCGCCACTGAGCCGATTGCGCTTGGGGAAAGGCCCCAGATAACCGTCCTTGTCCTGCAGCTCCACCAACCGAGCGACAAACCCCTTGATATAGGCCTTTAGCTCCGGATCACCGGTCAGGCGCAGCACCTGCACAGCGCTGGTCAGGAATTTGCCGGCAAATTCCCCCGACCAGGGCAATAGGTCGCGCCGCGGTTTGCGGTCGCGGTCGCGAAACATTTCCAAAATAGCGGGATTGGCTTTAGGGGCCACCCTCAGCCACTGGTCGGTTACGCCCTGCAGATAGTCGCCGAGGAAATCCTTGAAGTCGTAGCGGGTCCCGGAAATGCGGGTTAGCACTGGTCGCATGAATTGCCCCTTTGGAAAGCGATCGGATTTATCGCCGTTGCAATAATAACCCGCTCGCCTTTGATCGAAAATCTGCTATTAGCAGACTCTGTTGGCCAAGCCCATTGGGCGGGTCGGCTGGAAGGCGGGCAGTGGGGGTTGGGTGGCGGGGCAGCTGGAGGCCAGGCGGGCGGCGCAGCCGGGTGGAGGACGGGTAGGCCGCAAGCGGGCATCACTGCCCGCCTGGAAACCGGCCCGCCCTAAGAGCGTCCAAGACACCGTCACTTTTCCGCCATCAACGGCCGGCCCTAATTTCGACCCGTTCCCCCGCTTTCATCGCCACCTCGAGCACGGGTCCCGTCAGGAGTTGCTCTTTTTTGCCTCGGTACACCCGGACATCCCCGTCCCAGGGATTGGCCAGCCGGAACAGTCCGCCGGCCAGACTGTGGACCTGCACCGGCCCCACCCGGCCGTTGCGGCGACGGGCCCCCACCAGAAACGCGCCGTCCGTGCGCATCGCCTCAAAGCCGACCTGACGCCACGATTGCGGCGCCCCGCGAAACAGGTAATTCACCCCGCTGCGCACGTGCAGCAACATTTCCTGAATGGCGGCCACGCAGCTCATACCGGCCTCGGCCTGCATAATTTCTAGGCGCGTCGACGGCGATGCCGAGGCTCCTTTGCCCATTAGCGAAAAGCCACTGAAGTGGACATCGTGCAGAGTGCCGTGCCCTTCATTGGTGAAAACCCGCTGCCAGATCTCCAACCACAATTCGGCCGCATCGGCGTTGCCCACCCGGGTGTGGATCATGCTGGCCCAGGGCACGCACCAACCGCTCCACAACCCCGGCCCCAGACGGATCCAGTGCGCCAGGCTGCGCTCGACAACGCCCTGCCAGGCTGCGTCATCCAGGTCTATCACGTCAAACGGCACCAGCCCGGCCAGGTGCGAATGGTGCCGGTGACTCTCTTCCAGCAGTGTCCCCTCCCACAGCGCAATCTGCTCCTGCCCCTGACTTCCCTGCAGACAGGCCCGAGGTAATTCGTCGGACAATTGCCGCCAGATGGGCCGGGGCCGCTTTTTCAAGGCTTTCGAGGCAGCAAGCAAATCGGCGCACAATTGGTGGATACACGCCAGTTGGAAACTGGCGTTGCGGCCCCAAGCGTCGAGGGCAGCGCCGCGGTATTCGGGCGACACACTCACCGGCAGCACCCAGTGCCCATCTTGTTGTTCGAGCATTTCCTCGTATACCCGCATGGCCCCCACCATAAACGGATAGGCCGTCTGGACGAGGAAGTCCCGATCCATGGTATACCGATAGTAGCGGTACATCATCTGCGCCACCCAGGCGGTGCAGCCGTGATCGACCGAACCGGTCCAGAAGCCGCCCATGCAAGTACCCTGGTCGTCGACGGCGTGCGGCAGCATCAGGCCGTCGTCAATGCCGAGAAAAACCCGAGCATTGTGGCGCAATACCGGTCGCCACTGATCGACCAGATCGAATAATGGCCGCAGATGCTCCAAGCGATTGCCGTGGAACGCCGGCCAGTAGCACATTTGGACATTGATATTGAAGTGGTAATCGTTGGACCAGGGCGGCATCTGGTATTCCTCGACCCAGGCCCCCTGCAAGGTCGCCGCCACTCCGTCCGGACAAGTCAGGCCGGCGAATTTATATAGGCCGTATTCGTAGAGGAAGCGCAGCCGCTGGTTGGGCACTTGCACTTTGGGCACATCGCGCCAATAAGCCCGCCACCAGCCGCGGTTGCGCTCGACCAGTTTCTTATCGGCCAGCCCCCGCCCCAGCAAGCCGGCGACCCGGGCCCGGGCTTTGGCCGGGGTGGCGCCGCACTCAACACTCAGACAAAGGGTGCCTCCGGCCTGGGCGTAAGCCGCGCATACCGGCTCGTCGGCCGGCCGCATCTGCGTCCAGCCAGTGGCCTTATCAGTGTTGAAAAGCTCCGGCGGGTCAAACCCCACTTGGGCCAATTCATCGCCGACGTATTCCCAGGCCGGTACGCAGGCCACCCCCTCGAAACCGCTGCCACGGCTGGTCTCCAACCGCAGCAGCGATTTTTTCATGTCGAGCACCAGGCGCCCCTGCTGCGCCCGTCCCCGCCGTCGCCAGTGGACCGTCACTTCGCCCGTATCAATATCGAGGCGGGCCCGCTGCAACCGCGCACCCGCCCCCAAATCGATATCGAAGCGCCCCAGAGGCAAAATAGAAGGCCGGCGCGGCTCTTGGGAGCCGGGCTCGGTCTCTTCAAAAAGCTGCCGCAGCCGTTCTTCGTCGCCGGCTTCTAGGCAGGCGCGGATATTGGCGTACGATTGCGCCTGGGTCCAGGGCATACCGCCCCGGTGATCCCACAGCCCCGCCCGCCCCAGGGTGAGCCGTAAAGTGCGACCGCCCCCCCAGATCATCACCCCCAACAAGGCGTTGCCCTGCAACGGCCCGGCGTGGGTGCGCGCCAGGGGGAACGACCAATCGTAGCTGCGGCCCATGTCCGCCCCGCCTAATCGTCGGTTTCGAGCGAATCGTAGAACTTGACGATATCGCCGCGGTCCGCCGATTCGTTAAAGGCCATCCCAGTGCGGGGATGCTGATTGAGCACACCCGTCATCATATAGGGATAGTCGAAACCCCATTTGAGTTCTTCGCGCATGGGCTCGATATGGTGCTGGATGCAATCCAGTACCGGCCGCAGACGAAATTTGGGATTGTGCAGGAAACTGAGCAGCAGTTCCATCGGGCAATTACCGGCCCCTCGCCCCAACCCGGCAAAGCTGGCGTCGAGGCGATTGGCCCCGCGCACCGTGGCCTGAATGGTATTGGCAAAGGCCAACTGGCGATTGTTGTGGGCGTGCATCCCCACTTCCTGTCCGCCTTCCTTGGCGTAGCGGAAGAAAATGTCGAGAAAGTGGTCTATCTGCTCGCTGTAGAGAGCGCCGAAGCTGTCGACAATGCACACCGCCTCGGCCTCGGATTGAGCCACCAGGGCCAGGGCTTCGTGCAATTCGCGCTCGGGCACGGTCGATAGCGCCATCAGATTGAGGCTGGTTTCATAGCCTTTGTCGTGGGCGTCCTTGACCATATCCAGGGCCAACGGCATCTGATGGATATAGGTGGCCACCCGGATCATATCGAGGACACTTTCCGACTTGGGCAGGATATCCTCTTTATAATCGCTTTTTTCGGCGTCGGCCATGGCCGACAGTTTGACCGCCGTATCGTTGTCGCCGACAATGCGGCGCAGATCTTCTTCGACACAATGCTTCCACGGCCCGTTCTCGCCGGGGGGAAATTGGCTGCGGGAATTGATATAGCCGATTTCCATATAGTCGATACTGGCCTCGACGCAGGCCTGGTATACGGCCTCGACGCAGGCATCGCTGAATTTGTGGTCGTTCATCAGACCGCCGTCGCGAATAGTGCAATCCAGCACTTTGATCTCGGGGCGGTAGGAAATCCATTTGCCAGCAGGGCTCTCCTGCTGCTGGTCCTCGCTCATATCGGTAATCTCCTTAATATAATGATAGGCCACGCCGGATGGGCCGTGCGCCCCAGACGAATAGGCCCCATAAGTATCGAGTACGTCTCCGGCCCAATCAAGCACCGGCCCCAGTATCTAAAAAGCGTTGCAACCGGGGTCCCCGCCAGACGATCCAACCCGGACCAAGGGACTAATCTTGCGTTGGTTTCAGACCGCATTCAACGCGTAGAGACGGTTCTTGGCCTCAAGCGTGAGCAAGTGTGAATAATGGTGCACCGCGGCGTCCTGTCCCTGGGGCCCAATAGACGTGGGCCCTTCGAGGACAAAATCGGCAAAATGCGGCGCGTTAAAAGCGACAAAAGCCAGGCTCATGCCCTCGACGACACGCTCCCAGCGGCGCGTCAAATCGGGAAAGACCACCGGCCCGCTATCGACCTGGTAGTGGACGGGCCCCTGGCGGTTGGTATTGAGGGTTTTCACCGGATATTCGACAATCGCCCGCTGCCGGGTCGCCTCATTCCAAATTTCGGTCTGGGCGACGATGGGCTCCCAGCGGTGGGTCGCCGCCAAAATGGCCTCGTGGTCTTCCAGCAGGCGGGCCCCGGCCCCTTCCACCAGACGGTACTGCTGGCCGTTCCACAATTGCTGGGACAGCTTGCACTCTTTGTACTGGTCGCGGCAATCGGCCCAGCGGCGGTAGACGATAGACCACTTGGGCCCGAAAATCGGCAGGAAATCGTAATTGTCGGCGTGGAACAAATCTTTCTCGGCAAACGTATGCTCGCTTTTGCACGAGCCGGCCTGCACATACTGCTCGCTGTGGCCGCTTTCTTCGTCGATGATCAAGGTCCGCGATTCAACCCAGAAACGCACCTCGTTCTCGGGCCCGTTGCCTATCAGCATCGAGTGTCCGTAGTCGAGTGGCTGCATAGATCTGGCCTCCTTACGGCGAATGGACGGTTGTTTTGGTGGGACAACTTGAAATGACGTATATTCGGAAACCGCTGTCCACCCAATCGGAGCAAATCGCCGCCCCACCGGTCCCCCCTGCGGCCCCAACAATACCCCGGCTTCACCCTCAGTACAGGATACAATCCCATGGCCCAGCGTCTAGTCTACTTCAACGGCGACTTCATTCCCGAGCAGGAAGCCCGCATTTCTATTTTCGACTGCGCCCTCATGTACGGAGATATGGTCTTTGAAATGACCCGCAGCTTCAACCAGCAACCCTACCGCCTGCGCCACCATCTCGAGCGCCTCTACGCCTCGCTCAAATACACCCAGATAGACTGCGGTCTGTCCCTTGACCAAATGGAGGCGGCCACCCTCCAGACCATCGAGCGCAACCGCGCCGCCCTGGAGGGGTTCGACTTCCAGATTATGCACGATATCACCCGCGGCGCCCTGCCGCTGTACGAAACCCTGGTCCGGGAAGGCACCGACCCCATTGTCTCTATTAATGTCATTCCCCTGGTACGTCATACCGGCGCGGCGGCAGCGCAATACGACACAGGCGCCCACTTCGTCATCACCCCGCAGCAATCGGTGCCGGCCCGCTATATCGACCCCAAAGCCAAGAATCGCTCGCGCCTGGCCTATAAGCTGGCCGAATTGCAGGCCGCCCATATGGAAGAAGGGGCCCAGGCCCTACTCACCGACGAGCGCGGTTTTATCACCGAGGGGACGGGCAATAATTTCTTCATGGTCAAGGACGGCCGCATTCTCACCCCCAAGCCCCACGATATCCTGCGCGGGGTCTCGCGCCAGGCCTGCATGGAACTGGCCGACGGCCTGGATCTACCTGTCGAGGAAGCCGATATCGGACCCTACGACGTCCGCGAGGCCGACGAAGCCTGGTATACCAGCACCACCATCTGCATGATCCCCATCACCCGCTTCAATTTTCAGCCGGTTGGCCAAGGATGCCCCGGCCCCTTGTACCGCCAACTACTGGCGGCCTGGTCCCGTGATGTCGGCGTCGATATTGCCGCCCAGGCGCACACCTACAGCCAATTGGCCAAAACCTGGACGCCCTGAGACATCCGTAGACCTGGCCCCCTCGGCATCACCAGCCTAATCCAGGGTGCCAAACGGCCCCAAAGAATAGACGCCGTGTAGTCTTTGATCTAAAACCTTAACAGCCCTATATGCCCACCGCACCCACTATCCAAGGTCAGGTCCGCAGCAACGACAGCCGCCCTCTGTCCGGTGTCGCTGTCAGCAATGGCCACCAGGTAGCCTGCACTGACGCCCAAGGCCATTACACTCTGCCCCGGACCTCCGGTCAGCGCTTCGTTTTTATCTGCGCCCCCGCCGGATATCGCCCCCTGGACCGCTTTTACCAGCCCCTGGGCGACGCCAATTTCGTCCTGGCTCCCCACCCACCCGGCAACGGCGATTCCTTTGTCCTGGCGCAAATCACCGATATGCACATTTCGGTGACCCGCCGCGCCTTTGGCCACCATCTACGCGAAGATCTGACTCGTATTGTCGCAACCGCCCAACCCGATTTTTTTATCGCCAGCGGCGATTTGACCGGCGGCGGCACCCCCGACGAATACCGCGCCTACCTCGACGCCATCGCCCCCTTCACCCCCCCGTTCTTCCACGCCGCCGGCAACCACGACGACGACCAGGAAGTAGCCGGGCACAACTTTCAGGATCACCTGGGGCCCCTCTACTACAGCTTCGATTGGGGCCCGGTGCATTTTATTGTCTACGACGGCGAAAGCGATCAGCGCGGCGGCCCCGACTACCAGCGCCCCTGGCTACAGGCCGACCTATCCTTGCAGCCAGCCGACAAACCGGTGGTAGTGGTCAACCACTTCCCCCGGGGTGCATCCTTTTATCAGCAGTGGTCCGCCGCCAATCTGGTGGCCACCCTGTCGGGCCACTGGCATTCGACCCGCATGTACCGGGACGGCGACACCACCCACTACAATACCCCGACGCTGGGCTTTGGCGGCATTGACCAAAGCCCGCGCGGCTATCGCCTCCTCACCTGGAAAGAGGGCCAACTACACAGCGAGTTCCACACCCTGGCCGGCTCCGATCTATTTCCGGGCATTACATTCCGCCCCCCCGCCGACACCCGCCCCGGCCACACCATTCTGGACGCCGCACTACCCCAACCCCAGCACACTTGGCCGCAATTCCACGGCGGCCCCCTCCGCACCGGCCATCAGCCCAACGGCCCACGCCCGCCCCTGACCCCGGCTTGGCGCACCGACAGCGGCGGCGCCATCCATCTGGCCAGCCCCACAGTCGCCGAGGGCCTGCTACTACAGCCGATCAAAAACGAAGACGCCCTGGCCGGAAACGCCCTGCTAGCCCTGGACGCCAGCAATGGTCGTCAGCAATGGCGCCATCCTCTTGAAGCCGCCCCCAAACACGCCGCCGCCTACAGCCAGGGCCGGGTATTTATTGCTACCGTCACTGGTCAAATTATCGCTTTAGCCACAGACGGCTCGTTGCAGTGGACCTACCAACTGGGCGATGCCTCCCAGCGCTGGCTCTACAGCAGCCCCCTGGTCACCGAGGACCGCCTCTACGCCGGGGTGAGTTCGCATCTGGCTGCCCTCGACCCGGCCAGCGGCCAGCTAATATGGAATAGAACGGATCTGGGCGTCAGCGATTGGCTGCCCTCCTACCCCTCGCCCGCCGCTTGGGGTCCTTACCTGGCCGTCGCCTTCTACGCCCAGTCGACCAATCTGGCCGTCCTCGAAGCAGCGACCGGCGAGACGATCTGGGCCCAACAATGCGGCAAATCGTTCCATATCTATTCCACCCCGGTCATAGATCCGGAGGGCAATAACCTATATGCCGTCAGCGGCGGCAACGTGCGTGCCTTCAATCTGGCAACAGGCGAAATCCGCTGGGAAAGCCCACTCCCCTTACAACGCATTCAGGCCACCCCCGCCCTGGCCCACGGCCGCCTCTTCGCCGCCACCGGCAGCGGCGCCCTGCACGCTCTGGACACAACGACCGGCGCCCCCTTATGGCAGTGGGACGCCGGCGAAGGCCCGCCGCTATTCACGCCCTATTTAAGGGAGGGCAAACCAACATTGACCTCGCCGGTAATCGCTGACCAAATACTCTATATAGGCTCGTCCAACGGTACCCTCCACGCCCTGGACCTGGACGGGCACCCGCTGTGGCAGCACAATCTGAGCAGCCCTCTCGCCGCAGCACCCGCTCTGTCAGAGGGCGCTCTTTGGGTCGGCACATGCTACGGGACGGTCCACGCTTTTGGCGAAAAACAACCGTAGGGTTTCGACTGTAGGGCAAGGGCTATACCCCCAGCAAGAGACAAGCACCTGGCCCCTGTATTGGGAGATAGAAGAAAATTACTGATTGCCCTTTAGCAGGTTCGATCTTCTGGTTTTATTTTAGCAGCATTTACAAAAGTACTGCCTTTCTCATTGCTTACAATTGTGCGCCATGCCCAATCTGTCAGCGTAGATTGACTGCTCCGCCAACGTTCTCTCTGAACCCATTCCTGGGGGCCCTATGACTGAAGCCAGCCACTGGAGACTTGCTATTGCCCAGCGTGCGGCAAAAGCATACGCCGTTGAGCCCAACGTCAGGGCGGTCCTCGTGGGCGGCTCGGTAGGAAGAGGCCGCTCAGATAGATACTCTGACACAGAGTTGGGTGTTTTCTGGTCCGAACTCCCTGGTGAGGAGCAACAGAGCGAGGTCCTAAAGCGGGTAGGAGGGACACCGCGTGGGAGCATTCATCCGCTCGACCACACGGACCCCGGAGGCGGTTATGCACCCTTTGCTCTGGGTGGCCCTTATACTGATCAGGCAGACGGACGAATAGGGGGCTATCCGATTGAGCTCGAAAATGAGACGGTAAGAGATACCGAGAGGTGGTTGTCGGACGTTGCTGAGAATTTTGAGACCTCATTGCCGAAACAGAACCTGATCTGTGCTATACGGGACGGCATTCCGCTATATGGCTTCGAATTGATCGAACATTGGCGTTCAAAGACAGCCGACTATCCGACAGAGCTGTCGTTGAAAATGATCAAGATAATCGTGCGCGGCTTGAGCCGAAAACTTGCACGCCAACGTATCTGGGCTGACCGCAATGAACCAATATTAGTCAACTCAGGCACAAGTGAGATCATACGGGAAATACTCCATCTCCTGCACGCAGTAAACGCTGAATATATTGCTGATTCCTCAAAGTGGATCAAGTCGGCGATTGACAAATTGGAAGCCAAACCACACGCTCTATTTGAGCGCCTTCAGGAGGTTTGCAGATCCCAACCAAACGATGGGCTCTCTGCATTGTTAGGAATAGTTGAGGAGATCATAGTCTTGGCAAACCAGCGTTTCCCAGAGCTTACCAACCTGAAATGGAATCCCAACCCGTCTCAATGGGACAGACCGCCCAAGGGATACCCCTGAATTGCCTCTTTACCCTTTATTAGTCGGGTAACAAATTTACGCGGTCCCCGCAGAAGTTTATTATAGAAAGTACTGACTTTCTTCCCCCTCCACGCGGTCAAACTAAGGGTTTTGGGGGGATGGCCGGCGGCGTTGTGTGGGGGAGCGGCGGCGGGGCAGCGGTAGGCCGGGTGGGCGGCGCAGCCGGGCGGGGTAGGGAAGGCCGGACGCGGGACTCACACAACGCCAGAGGCCAGCCCCCCAAAAACCGCCCTTGGCCAGCCCCACCACCCTTCAGCAAGCCAGACCAACAAAACAACCGAAAAACCAGCACCCACCAGGAGCCCACCATGCCCAAAGTAGTCCTCGCCGAAAAGCCCAGCGTCGCCCGCGATATCGCCCGCGTCCTGGGCGCCCGCACCAAAGGCAACGGCCAACTCTCCGGCAACGGCTATATCGTCACCTGGGCCCTGGGCCATTTGGTCCACTTTTCCGAGCCCGACGACTACGGCCCGCCCTGGAAAGGCCAGTGGGCCTATGCCCAACTGCCCATGGTGCCCGACAAGTGGAAACTGAAAACCGACCGCAAGACATCGTCCCAATACAATGTCGTCAAACAGCTCATCACTTCCCCCGATACCACCGATATTATCTGCGCCACCGACGCCGGCCGCGAAGGCGAGCATATCTTTCGCCTTATCTACCAGCACGCCCGCTGCCGCAAACCCGTACAGCGCCTGTGGATATCGAGCCTGACCGACCAGGCCATTGGCCAGGGCTTCCGCAACCTGCAACCAGCCAGCCAATTCGACGACCTAGCCCAGGCCGCCCACGCCCGCGCCCAGGCCGACTGGCTGGTGGGCCTCAACCTGACCCGCGCCTATACCATCCGCAACCGCGTCCTGTGCACCATTGGTCGGGTGCAGACCCCCACCCTGGCCATGATCGTCAAACGCGCCGACGAAATAGCCAATTTCAAAAAGAAATTTTACTACGAGCTGCACGCCCACCTCAAAGAGGGCTTTCTGGCCAAATACAGCGACAAAGGCAAAACCCGCATCGACAAAAAGGAAGACGCCGAGGCGCTGCACAAAAAACTCAGCCCGCACAAAACGGGCACCGTAGTCAGCATTGACAAAAAGACCAAAAAGATTCGCCCACCCCAACTCTATGACCTGATCAATTTGCAGCGCGACGCCAACCGCCGCTTTGGCCTGACCGCCGCCGATACCTTAAAGCAGGCCCAGGCCCTGTATGAAACCCACAAACTCATTACCTATCCACGTACGGAAAGCCGCCATATCTCTGAAGATATGGTAGCGCAATTGCCCGGGATTTTAGAAAAGCTCGACCATCCGCAGGCTCCCGAGGCCTTGGAGCGCCTGCGCGGTGGCCACCGTCTGAGCAAGGCCTACGTCGACAAAACCAAGCTCTCCGACCATCACGGTATTATCCCCACCGGCCAAGCCCCACCGGCCAACCTGACATCGGCACAACGCCGCGTCTACGAGCTCGTGGTGGCCCGCTTTGTCGCCATTTTCCTGCCCGACCACGTCGTTGAAGAAACCACCGTGACGCTGGATATTGGCGGAGCCACCTTTATCGCCAAGGGTTCCAGAGTATTGGAAGTGGGCTGGAAAATCGTCGAGCCGCGCCGGCAGTCGCGACAAAAACCGGGCGCCCAAAACAAAGCACCCGGCGACGATACCCCGGACAACGAAGAAGAGGCCCAGGCCCTGCCGCCCCTGACCAAGGGCCAACAAGTCCACGTCGACAAAATGGAAGTCGTTGAAAAAGAGACCCAACCGCCTAAACCCTATACCGACGCCACCCTGCTCAACGCAATGAAATACGCCGGCCGCCAAATAGACGACGAGGCCCTGGCCCAGGCGATGAAGGAATCGGGCCTGGGGACCCCGGCCACCCGCGCCGATATGATTGAAAAGCTGATCCGCACGCAATTGATCGAGCGCCAGAAAAAGGCCCTGATGCCCACCGACAAAGGCAAGGCCCTTATTTCCGTGGTCGCCGCGCCGCTAAAAAGCCCGGAGCTGACCGGCGATTGGGAGCAAAAACTAAAAGATATTGAAGAGGGCAAATTAAACGCCCAAAACTATTACCAATCCATCGTCGATTTTATTACCCAACTGATTCCCGAAATAAGCCAAAGCCCCACCTTGCCGCCCGAGAGCCGCGGCCCCGCCCGCCAGGGCTCGGGCACCCCCGGCCAGGAATTGGGCACTTGCCCTCAGTGCAAAGAGGGCAAGGTGGTGGAAAACCGCAAAGCCTACGGCTGCAGTCGCTATAAAGAAGGCTGCCCCTTTGTCATTTGGAAAACGGTGGCACGCAAGAAGATCTCGGCCAAGCAGGCCCAGGTATTGCTCAACGGCGGCCGCATTGGACCGCTGCAGGGCTTTATCTCCAAAGCCGGCAAGAAATTTCAGGCGGCGCTGAAATTGGACGCTGATTTCAAAGTGGTTTTCGATTTCGACGATCAGGCTCAATCCGGGGGCACCCGCACTGGAGGCACAGCAACCGGCCCAATTTCTGTCCCCCGCCGGCCCAGCGCTGCAGCCCCTGCAGCCGCAGCCCCACCGCCCGCATCGCGAGCCCCCGCCGCTACAACCCCGCCCCCCTTCGACGATTCGATGACTCCCCCACCTGACGATCAAATGGCCCCACCGCCCAGCGACGCCGACTTTGGCCCGCCCCCCGACGATTATCAGGCCCCGCCGCCCGACGAGCAAATGGCCCCGTCCTATGCAGAGGATAGTCAGGCCACAGCACCACCCCGGTCGCGCCCGGCTCAATCCAATACACCACCAGCTCCCAGAACGGGAAGTAGCAGCCCGGCCGACCAGGACCAGTCGACCGCTAACCCCGACGCCCTCACCTGTCCCAAATGCAACCAGGGCACCATTGTCGAAGGGCAGCGCGGCTTTGGCTGCAATCGCTATAAAGAGGGCTGCAATTTTATCGTCTGGAAGGAAATTGCCAAAAAAACACTGACGGAAAATCAGGTCCGCCAATTAGTAAAAAAAGGCAAGACCGCCTTGCTCAAGGGTTTTATCAGCAAAGCCGGACGGCCCTTTGAAGCCTATCTCACCCTAGACCCGACCTATAAGGTGAAATTTGAATTTGCCAACAACAGGAAGGGCAGCGGCGGCAAGGCCACCCAGCGCAAGCGGGCGCCGCGGTGGAAATGAAATCTGCATTGATTTTCATTGCTTTAAAAGGTATAAATAGAGTAACATCTGGCTTCCTCCCAAGAGGTTATCCATGAAAATCACAGAATCTGATATCACCATTGGCGAGCTAATAAACCGGCTCAATGCCACAGGAAAATCCCTGGAGACCAAGGCCAGGGCTTTCATCATCATTGAAGACGAGATCGCCCAGACTCGGGAGAATATTCGGCAGGCGATTGAGGATTTTCGGCGAGAATTTGTAGATATCCCTCCTGAAGAAATTGAACAGATTATTGCAGAATCTCGTCGGGAGGTCAGAGCCCAGAAGGCATGAAGCGGATAGTGCTGGACACCAACGTTATTATCAGTGCTATCCTAAATGCCCACGGAAGCCCCGGCCAAATTCTGAATCAAGTCTTAGAGGGGAAGCTCTCCCTCTGTCTTTCTACTGCCATGGTCGGCGAGATCCGGCGAGTTATCCGCTACGAAAAGATGGCCGCCTTCTTCAAACGAGTGGAAAAAACTATTGAAGAAGTGGATGAAATAATAGATAAAATTGTCTTGTTGGCAGAAATAACACCGGGCGACAAGCAGGTTGATCTTATTGACGCGGATCCCGACGACAATATGGTTTTAGCCTGCACGCTTGAAACTAGAGTCGATTATATCGTCTCGGGTGATAGCCACCTCACCAATCTTGGCAATTTTGAAGGAGTACCGATTCTTACCCCTAGGAATCTCCTGGGAGTACTCTAAAAATCGATCCGCTTACGGGACAGAGTTCTATAAATTTCAAGATGGGCCAGCTATGATTGCCGTAGAATCCATTGAGCGCGCCATTGCAAAGCTTTCGCCTGCCGAGTTGGCGCAATTCCGGCGTTGGTTTGCCGAATTCTATGCTGATGCTTGGGATGAACAGATAGAGGCTGATGCCACTGCTGGAAAACTCGATGCGCTCACCGCCGAAGCCCTGGCCGAATACGAAGCCGACAAGGCGCGCGAAATTTGCAGCATTATGCTTCCAGCAGATTCTGGCAATACTTAAGTGAATTACCGCCAAATATCCAGATCTTGGCGCACCGCAATTACACCCTTCTGAAGCGGAATCCGGGACATCCTTCCTTGCACTTTAATTTACTCACGGGTTGGGGGCTTATCGGGTGTATGCCAACTTTTCGAGGATTGAGGGCGAAGGAAAAAGTGGGGCCATTTCCATGAATTATATTTATGGCTGATAACCGCTGATTGCGGGCAGATGACGGCGGCCAGTCCCTGCGTGGGCTGGCCGTCTTTGATTGCGGGCAGGAGCCGTTGTGGGTTGTCCAGGATTTTGGACAAATCGCCCGAAAAACTGGACTGGAGTGCCTGGACGACGCGGGGGGCGAGCGGGCGTAAATAGCGTATATTGCCTGCCACACTAGGGTTAGGCCCTAAACAAGCAGCCGCCCCAAAGCTTTCTGGCACGGTGTTCGCTTACCGGCAGGAACCGGTTTGTATTGATATTTTGAACATTCAAAGAGTTGTTTGGAGAGAATCCATGCATACACAGCAACGCGTAGCTACGCTGCTATCCCACCTGTTAGGCCTGTATCTGCTACTAGCCGGGACTGTCCAGGCACAGACATTCTTCACTGATGCGACGGCCACCGCCTTGGGTATTCATAGCACAGTGACCAATACGACCTTCGGCGATTTCAACAACGACGGCCACCCGGACATTATGCTTTCTGGACCACCATCCGAACAGGTTATCCTTCTCCACAACCTGGGCAATGGCCATTTTGCCGAACATTCGGCCATCAGGACACGGACTATTCCTTTTGGAACCTGGGATTCGGGGGCTGTCTTTGGCGATTACGACAACGACGGCGACCTCGACTTGTATTTGCCTCTGCAGGAATATCACGATGTAATATTGCGCAACGACTGGGGTACGTTTAGTGATTGGACCCAAGATTTGCTTGAATTAGATGGCACCGAACCCGAGAGACCTTGGATAAATAGCTCAATCTGGCTGGATTACGATCGGGATGGCCTTATCGATCTATTGGTCGGCTACTCCAGTGAAGTTGGTTCTATACAACTTCGCCTGTACCGAAACCAGGGGGCTGGCCAATTCGCCGATGCCACCGTTGCTGCTAAGTTAGATATCCTTGTTCTTGCCGAACCAGGGAGCTGGGTGGGTGGTATAGCAGCTGGCGATTTCAACAACGACGCCTGGCCAGACCTATACATAGGCATTTCACAAGGCCGAAACCGCCTATTTATCAACGACAGGCAGGGCTCATTCGAGGACGCCACCACGGAGGAAATAGCCGATGTAGGCCCCGCCCTGGATGTCGCTGTAGGCGACATCGACAACGATGGCGACCTCGATATCTTGCAAGCAACCGGGAGCCCCGATGGATTGCTATTTCGGTCCCGCATGCTTCTCAACCAAGGGGGCCGATTCCTGGACTTTACTGAGGGATTGGGCTTGTCGGCTTTGGGAGCCGCCCAAACCGCGGGTGTGGGCTTAGCCGATTTCGACAACGATGGTGATCTTGATTTGGTCACTGCCTTCCCCCACTTTCTCTTCATCAATAATGGCGATGGCCTATTTATCGATGAGACCGCCCGTTCGGGCATCCGCGAGTCGTCCTCAGCCATCAGCCTTGGTGATTACGATCTGGATGGTTATATCGACCTAGTCACAGGCTGCGGGGGCAATTCGCCGCATTTGTACCGCAACACCGGTGGCACCAACCACTGGTTGCAAGTCGGCCTAATCGGCACCCGCAGCAATCGGATGGGTATCGGTGCCCGTCTTATCGCCCACACCGGAACTCTGACCCAGACCCGGGAAATCTTGGGCGGCTTAGGCTACCATCAGGACGAGATGGTAGCCCACTTCGGTCTAGGGTCACAACCGAAGGTCGACACCCTTGAAATCCGCTGGCCCTCCGGCCAGGTCGACTTCATCAACAACATCCCCGCCGATCAGGAGATCCGAGTCATCGAAGGCCGCGGCGAGTGGTATCCCGCCCCGCGCACCGTCTGGACCGCCGAGCCGCCCGCCTCCGTCACTTACGGCCAGGACGTAAACTTCGTCGCCGCAGCCCGCCCTACCCTTTTCGAGCCCACCGCTACCATCACCAGCGTAGTGGCCGACCTGAGCGGTTTGGGCGGCCCTGAGGCGGTCCCCCTAACCGACCAGGGCGACGGCACCTACCGCCTGGAGTCCAGCTTCACTGTCGGTGGGGAGAGCCAGCTGCGCGACGTGTCTGTCCTCATCCTGCAAGAAACGTCGCTGGGCGAGCACTGGATCAAACTGAGCCGCAATGTCGAGGTCCAGGGCGATCCCTTTACGGCGGTGCTGGAGACGCGCGACGGCACGGTGCCAGACGACTTCGCGTTGAACCAGAACTTCCCCAATCCCTTCAACGCGGGGACCGTCATCCAATTCAGCTTGCCGACGGCGTCCCCGGTAGAGTTGGCCGTCTTCAACCTGGCCGGGCAGAAGGTCGCCACGTTGGCCGAAGGAGTGCGTACAGCGGGGCAGTATCGGCTGGAATGGGACGGCCGCGACGACGGTGGGCGCGAACTGGCGTCGGGGGTGTACCTCTACCGCCTCCAAGCAGGCGACCAAGTCGAGACGCGCAAATTGCTACTTCTGCGCTGAATTGCCAGCCGCACAAACCCCGGGTTCCATAAGAAATTTAAATCCAACGAAACGCTGGCATAGTATTGAAAAACGGCGTTATCGCTAATAAGAGCATAATTTTGTCAAGTCTCTGAAGTAGTAGATCGCGACCTGATCGGGCGTTATCTGATAGGTCAAATCTCGACAAGTACAATTAGGTCAAGAGATGAGGGCCGCTCGACGAGAAGAACCTCTGCCGCCGACGCTCAATCTAGCAAGATGCTGTGCTCTCCAAACACCAGATTGACTTTCAATTGTACGGATGGTATTCCCGTCGTCCCTCACAACGCCCGTTCCAAATACGCCGCCAACCACCCCGAGTCCCAGTGGTGCACCCGCTCCTCGTCCTCAATCCAGACGTGGTCGGCCCCACCCTGCGACAGGGCCTGAGCGAATACCCGGTGGTCCTCACTGAAACTCGCCCCGCCGACATGCACCAGCCGCCGCTGGTTAAAAACCCGGCACACCCGCCCCATTTGCGCCATCGGCAAATCGGCCTCCCAACGGGCCTGGTCGTAAAAATCCTCGGTATCCCACGGCGGCAAATCCCAGCGGTCGACCGGCGCGTCGAAAACCAGCACCGAGCGCACCAACTCGGGCCTATCCAGCGCCAACCCAAGCGCCCCCGAACCCGATTTGCTAAAGCCCACCAGCACCACCGGCTCGCGAGTAAAGGCGCCAATCTGGACCCAGGTCTGCCGTCTAACCTCAGCATTATACCAGACCTGAATCGGAAACTGCACCCGATGCACTTCTATCCCCTCGACTCCATCCACCACTTCCGGCGCCTGTCCATAACGCGGATTATCCGGCGCCGTGGCCGGCAGCAAAACAACCGGTATCATATTATCTCCTCTCACCGCCAATACGGGCCGCCTCGGGCAACCCCTTTAGTCGGTACATCGCCAACGACCCCAAAACCGGCCCAATAGCCAATATGACGAAAGCCCACTGCCACGTGACCCACTCCACCCACAGGGGCACCAGCCGAATAGAAACCATGGTCAATAGAAAGCCCATACAAGTCTGCAACGTCAGCGCCGTCCCCAAATAGGTCGGCTCGGCCAATTCGCTGATACTGGCGGAAAATTGCGCCGAATCGGCCACTATCACCAGACCCCATACCAGACAGACCGCCATCAGCGCCAGCGGCGCACCGCCAAATAAAAAACCCACGCCCAGACAACAGGCGCCGCTGATGGCCATCGACCCAATGGTAATGGTAGTACGGCCGTAACGGTCGGCCAACAACCCGGCCCCGACACAGCCCAACCCGCCCATCCCGATCACCACAAAAGCCCCCAACCCGGCCCACTCCACCGCCCCGTCGACACCACTGGCCGTAAAACTGGCCGCCAAGAATAACGGTATCCAGGTCCATACCGCATACAATTCCCACTGGTGGCCCAGATAGCCAAAATTGGCCAACCGCACACCTCGGTCGCCCAGCGCCCGACCCATCGCCCGCCAGTCAAAACGCGCCCCGGCGGCCATATGTGGCCCATCGCGCACCACCAGCAAACACAGCAACCCACCCATCACCGCTGCCGCCGAAGCCCAACCCATCACTAGCCGCCAATCGGCCCCACCCAACAACCGCAGCCCGTGCGGTGCCGCCGAGCCCACGGTCAAGCCGCCCACCAGCACGCCAATAGCAAGACCCCGTCCTTCTTTAAACCACGAAGCGGCAATCTTCATACCCGGTGGGTATACCCCGGCAAGAAAAACGCCAGTAGCAAAACGCAATACCATGGCCGGCGCACTGCTGTCGACCCACAGACCAATGGCCGCATTGCAACCAGCCCCCAGCAAGGCACACAGAGCAAACAGATAACGCGCCTTAAAAATATCGGCCAGATTGAACAACGCACTGACCAGCGTGCCGACAACAAAACCAATCTGCACCGACATAGTCAGCCAGGCCTGCCCCCCCGAGTCCAATTGCCAGGCCGCTGCCAACGCCGGTGTCACCGCCGAGGCTGAGAACCACAACGTCATGCCCAACAATTCGGCCAGGGCCAGTACCGCGAGCATGCGCCATTTCATCTGACTTTCCTTTTCTTTAGTCTTTTATGTGTTGCCTCGTAAGATGTCCTGAGCTCGCCGTGGTTGGGGGGTATCCTGGAGCGGATTCCGTTCGACCCGGGTGCCCGCCGAAGGCGGGCGGGTCGAAACGGCCTCGGAGGCCGCAGGCCGAGAATGAGCTCCAGGATATCCCCCAACCACATCTACCCGGATCTTCCAAAACACACTATTACAAAGACGCGAAAAAAGCCTCGACCTGCCGGTGCAAACACCGCTGTTCCACCGGCGACTCATCATGAGTATAATGCCCGGCCGACAAGACGAACAAAGCCCGCTCACCAGGCAACGCATTGTACACCGCGAATTGCCCGGCCGGAGCCACCGCCGGATCAAATAACGCACAGGCGCACTGCACCGGAATCGCCACACGCCGCGCCGCCACGGCGGCATCGTAATAAGCCAATAGATCGAGCACCTCGGGGTGGTCGCCGTAATACTTCTGCACACTGGCGCCGCTGCCCACCGTGGCCAATTGCATACGCAGCGGCTGATTGCCAAAACTGGGGACACCCAACTGCGCCCGCATAATCCGCGGCTCCCAAGGCAGGGCCAGGGCGCCAATACCACCGCCAAAACTACCACCCATATAGCCGACGCGTCCCTCCACCTGGGGGAATAACTCCAGCAAGGCGCTCACCCCCATCCAGGTATCCTCGACACAACCGCCGTGGATATAGGCGTCGCGGTCGTCAATACCGTGCAAAACGTGCCCATGCCCCGGCTCGGCCACATCGGGCAACGTGCTGCGCCCCAAACCACGGCAACACAAATACAACAGCGCCGTACCCGGCATAATCCAGTGAAAGTCGGGACTGGCCCGACCGCCGTAGCCGTGTCCCACCACCATCCCACGCTCAACCACCCCATCGCTGGGGACCAACAACCAGCCACCAATCTCCACGCCATCGGTCGAAACATAGCGCAAATCGGAAACGCGCCAGCCGTTTAAATGCCGCTCCGTGGCTTCCACTACAGGCTTGCTGGCTACGCCCACAGCGCGGCGGTAACGCGCCTCCCAAAATTCGGCGTAATCATCCGGCTCCTGCGGCACACCCACCTTGAGCAGCGCCTCAATATCGTAGCCATGAGTCGGATCAAAATCGTAGTCGTGCGGCAAAGCAGCCGCCCCCTGGGGTCCATCTCCCATTTAATTACCCTCCTGTACCTGGCGCGCCATTTGCGCCATATAGGCCTCTGCGCCCATAAGGTCTTTTTTATAATTCCAGCGACTCTTTTCCGGATACATCTCCAACGAGCGATCGGCCAGCGGCAAAGCTACCCGAGCGCCGCCGCGCCGGTGCGATTGCCGCAGCGCGATGGCCATTTCCAAAGCGTGGCGCAAATCGTCGCCGCTGGTCACCGCCAATTGGCCGCCCTCTTGCAAAACGCGCACAATATCCTCGACAATCTCCCGCATACTCACCCCAGGGTCCTGCCAGCCCTGCTCGTCGTAGCCCCTTTCCGCCTCATCGTATGCACTGAAAACCCCTTCTTCCTCAACCAACGGACCACCGCGTTGCCCGCTCTTGAACAGCCGCAGCCCCAACGCCGTATTATTCCAATTGCAGATTAGCCCTTGGCTACCCACCACCTCAATACCGCGCCAGGCATTGGCGGCAAAACTACTGTAACACTCAATACCATTGGCAAAACGGATAATCCCCCCCAACTCGCCAAAACCCGTATCGCCTTCCTCGTACGCCTCCTCGAAATCGCTCATCGGATCACCACCCACCTGTCCCACGACCCATTCTACCGGCGCCCGGTCGGCAAATTTACGCGCCAAATTCAAGCCGTGGCAGCCGCCCTGGCTGTTGGCCTCGTACAGATTGATGCGCTGCACCTGGCCAATAGCCCCGTCGCGGGCCAACTGATAGGCGCGGCGGTAATCCGGATGGCTCGATACCATGACACCGCTGGCCAGATGCACGCCGCGGCTACGGCAACTTTCCACCATACGGTCGGCCTCGGATAATTGCGCGGTAAGCGGTTTTTCGCAGAAAATGGCCTTGCCCCCGGCCTCGGCCGCCGCCACCACCGCCCCGGCATTGGCCCGCACCGGCAATACCGGCACGGCGATATCGATGGCCTCGCGCCTCAGCATCTCCTGGTAATCGGCGTAACCAGGGACGCCAAAGCGCCGACTCGCCAGGTCCAGATTCTCGGGGTCGGTATCGGCGATGGCCACCACCCGGCACAAAGGGTGCACGTCAAAAGCGCGCGCCCGGCTGGTACCGGCCCGGCCGCAGCCAATAACACCGACCCGATATTTGCCTTGCTGCTCTGTTCCCATGCCGCTATTCCTCTGCCGCTGTGGCGATTATTTTTCGACAATCCGCATTGAAGGCCTCCAACCAATCTCGCTCGGCCTCCGTAAGCCGCTGGTAATCGACCATCTGGGTATCAATGGGATATACGGTCAGGGTATCGAATTTGAGGAAGCCTTCCCTTTCGGCCGGGGCCACCACCACCATATTCTCGGTGCGGATGCCGTGGCTGCCGGGCAGATAATAACCCGGCTCAATGGTAATCAGCATGCCGGGCTGCAACGCCGCGTTTTTCGCCGTCGCCCCCGAGCCAAAACCCTGGGGCCCTTCGTGCACATTGAGCAAATAGCCGACCCCGTGACCGGTACCGTGGCCGTAATTCAAGCCCTCCTGCCACAGCGGCAGGCGGGCCAACACATCGAGTTGGCCCCCGGTCGTACCCACTGGGAATTCTACCTGACTCAAGGCGATCAGCCCTTGCAATATCAACGTATAGTGGAGCACGTGCTCGGGCCCGGGCTCACCCAGATAAATAGTGCGGGTGATATCGGTGGTACCCTCCAGGTATTGGCCGCCCGAATCAATCAGCAGGATCCCCTCCTCCAATATCACGGGCTCGTCGGCCTGCGGCTCGTAATGGGCCCCGGCGGCGTTGCCCCGGTGGGCGACGATGGTGCCGAAACTGGGTCCCAGGCAATGGGCTTGGAGCCCCCGGCACTCGTCTATATAGCGGGCGCATTCCCATTCGCTAACGGGTCGCTGGCCGCTCTCGGCATCCAACCAGCGGTAGAATTGCGCCAATGCCACGGCGTCTTTGACCATGGCCCGGCGCAAATTGGCTATTTCCGTATCATTCTTGATGGCCTTGTGCAAAGCCAGCGGCGAAACCGAATGAGCGAAATCGCCCGCCTCGCCCAGAGGCACCGGCAATTGCCCCAGATCGGCCTGCAAAGGCCCGTCCTGCTCGGCCACCAGGGCGCTGACTGCATCGTAGGGACGCATTTCAACGCCGTCGGCGGCCAAGCCCTGGCGCACCTCCTGGGGCATGGGATTGTCGCAGCACAATACCGCGCTGTCCGGCCCCACCAGCAACCAGGCGTAGACCACCGGATTGTACTGCACGTCGGCCCCGCGCAAGTTGAGCAGCCAGGAGATCTCGTCGAGGGCCGCCACCAAAAACCGCCCCCCCTCCAACTCATCCCTCAGTGCGGTCAACTTGTCGGCGCGCGACCGGCCGCTGTATGTTATATCCAATTCGAATACTTGACTGCCCGGCAGCGACGGACGCTGGGCCCACAACTGAGCGAAGGGATCCTCGCAGGCCTGGAAGTCGAGGCCAAAGGCGGCCAGGGTGTCGCTTATCTTCTCGAAGCCCTCGACCGAACACAGACGCCCGTCCAGCACTACCACGGCCCCTGGCTCTAACTGCTCACCGAGCCAGTCGAGATGCTCGGCGGCATGCGCCTTTTGCTGTTTGAGTATTTCAAAGCCGTCGGCCAATTGCTCCTCGGCCTGGAGAAAATAGCGCGAATCGACGCTGACTATAGCTTTATCGGCGGTGACCACGGCGGTCCCGGCCGAACCACTGAAACCCGACAGCCACTGGCGACAACCCCAGTGATCGGCGACGTATTCGGAGAAATGCGGGTCATTGGTCGGGACAATCAGGGCATCGTAGCCGAGGGCCTGCATCCAGGCCCGGCATGGGTCCAAGCGATCTTTCATAGTTCCTCTGCGGGCGAAACGTTATAAGCGGACGATGCCCAGAATATAGCGCCGCGCCCCTTAAACACCCAACAACCATCCCGGAGTCCCAACCATGATCGCCAGTCTCATCGATTCGCAACCCTTCATCCCCTCTCCTCGGCCCGGTGTCGGCGTTATGGGGGGTTCGTATTACGCCACCAACGGCGCTGATAAACTGGTGAGTATCCACAGCTATACCAGCCGCAGCGATACCGTCGACGTGGCCTATGTACGACGCTCCGACGACGGCGGCGTTACCTGGAGCCCAGCGCAGGAATGGCCGACGCGCTTTAAAGCCGAAGGCGGCACCGGGCGCCGCCACCCCCGCGGCGGTTATGTCGATGCGGCTACGGGCCGTTATATCCAGATTTGGACCGAAGGCGTGCTGCCCGGCGACGACCCGCTGGAGGGCATGTGGCGCTGGAAACTGCACTACGCCGTCTCCCAGGACGGCGGTCGAACTCGCCAAGTCGAAGAACAGATCATCCACCAGGGCCCGGACTACAATGCCGAGCACCACCTCCCCGGTATTACCGTGGGCCGCAATTGCGCTATGGTCGGCGATTTGGGCCAACGCCCGCTGACCCGCTCAGACGGCGTCATCCTAATGCCCATCCAGAGCAGCCCGGTGGGCTCCGACGGCCACTACCACAACCCCGGCGCCGGCTATACCTATACCGATTGCCTGCTGCTGATGGGCCGCTGGCGCACCGACGGCGGCCTCGACTGGACCTGCTCCCAACGAGTCAGCGGTGACCCAGATCGCACCACCCGCGGCCTAATAGAGCCCACCATCGCCGAATTGGCCGACGGCCGACTGCTAATGGTAATGCGGGGCAGCAACGATGTGCGCCCGCAATGGCCAGGCCACAAATGGATGGCCCTTTCCGCAGACGGCGGCGATACCTGGAACACGCCCACTCCGTGGACCTACGACAACGGCGAGCCGTTCTTTTCCCCCAGTGCCTGTTCCCAGCTGATCCCGCACCAAAGCGGCCGGCTATTTTGGATGGGCAATCTATGCGGCGAAAACCCGCAGGGTAATAGGCCGCGTTACCCGCTGGTCCTGGGCCAAGTGGACCGCACCTCCGGTTTGCTGATGCGCCAGACAATCACCCCGGTGGACGACCGCCGCCCGGGGGAAGGCCCGCGCCTGACCTTGTCCAATTTTTACGTCCGCCAGGAACGCCCAAGCGGCGATCTGCTGGTACACTTGCCGCGTTTTTTCGCCGCCGACCTGCCCGACGACAGCCCCGAAAAATGGACCGCCGACCTGCTCCTTCACCGACTGCGGCTGCATTGACGCATGCGTACAAATTGACTTCATATGGTCCGAATGTTTTCGGCCAGTCCGCAGAGCGGCGCGCCAAACCATAAGCCATCAGTCCTTTTATCAGTGCTTTCTATCAGTGCTTCCTATTGTTATAAACCAAGGCCCAGACCACCCATGCAACGACGACTCATCCACGCCGCCCTATTGCTCCTCTGCAGCCAAATTTCGACCTGGGCCCAAGAAATACCGGCCGCCGACCGCCTGGCTTGGTTTCGCGACGCCCGCCTCGGCATTTTCATCCACTGGGGCATCTACGCCGTCGACGGCATAGACGAGTCCTGGTCCTTCTTCAACGGCTACCTATCGTACGACGATTATATGGCCCAATTGGACGGCTTCACCGCCGCCCACTACGACCCCCAAGCCTGGGCCGACCTAATCGCGGGCAGCGGCGCCCGCTACGCCGTGCTGACCACCAAGCACCACGACGGCGTCGCCCTCTGGGATACCGACCAGAGCGATCTCAGCACGGTCAAAGCGACCCCAGCCGGCCGCGACTTAGTGCGTCCTTTCGTCGATGCCCTGCGCCAGGCCGACCTGCGCGTTGGGCTCTATTTCTCCCACCTCGACTGGTCCCACCCCGACTACCCCATCCACACCCGCACCCAGCGCCGCTACCAGGACGACCCCGAGCGCTGGGCCCGTTTCCTCGCCTTCCGCCACAATCAACTGCGCGAATTGACTCAGCGCTTCACCCCCGACCTGCTGTGGTTTGACGGCGATTGGGAACAAGACGCCGAGGCCTGGGAATCGGCGGCCCTGCGCGATAGCCTGTTGGCCTGGCAGCCCAATATCATCCTCAATTCCCGCATCAACGGCCACGGCGACTACGCCACCCCGGAGCAAGGGCTGCCGATAACACCTCCCGAAGGGGCCTGGGAATTGTGCCTCACCATGAACGATTCGTGGGGCTTTCAGGACCACGACCGCAACTACAAAACCCCCTACCAGATTGTCCGCATTTTCGCCGATGTGCTGGCCGGCGGCGGCAATTTGCTGCTCGATATAGGCCCCCGCGCCGACGGTACCATTCCCCCTCAGCAAATAGACATCCTCACTGAGTTGGGCCGCTGGACCGACAAACACGCCGAAGCTATCTACGGCACCACTGCCGGTATTGAGCCCGGCCATTTCTACGGCCCCACGACGCTGAGCAAAGACCGCCAGACGCTGTATCTTTTTCTGCCACACCGCCCCAGCGGCCCGGTCGTCATCAAGGGCCTCAAAAACGCCATCAACCGCATTCGCATTGTCGGCAACGGCACCAAACTGCCCCACCAGATCCTCGGCAAACAGTACTGGAGCCAAGTCCCCGGGTTACTGTATATCGACGTCCCCGCTACCGAAACGGATACTTTGATGACGGTGCTGGCATTGCAATTGAAAGGTCCAGTCGATTTGTACCGGGAATAAGCTGGCGACTGGCTTTGGTCTTGCAAAAAAACGGAGTGCTTGGACGCCCCTTGGGCGGATCGGCCTCCAGGGGACAGCGACGCCCGCTTGCGGGCATCACATACCGCCAGAGGCCGGCAGCCCCCAGACCCGCCCTCGACAGCTAACCCGCCACCTTGCACCGGCATCACATACCGCCAGAAGCCACCCCCGGGAAGACCATCCCAACAACAAGCGCCAACCCAGGAGCCAACCCAGGAGCCAACCATATGTCCGACCAGAATCTCAACCTGTGGGCCTTTGGCGACGCCCACGTCGGCACCGACCTCAACCGCGCCAACCGCCGCAGCCTGGCCACCGCCCTACAGACCTCCGAACACGGCGGCCCAGCCGGGGGCCCGCCCTTTAATTGGGATATCGCCATTGATATCGGCGATATGTCGGGCGGCCAGGACGTGCCCCACGACGAAGAGGGCCGTGAAGTCGTGGAGCAACTGGCAGTCCTGGAAAAACACCGCCGCGAAGATATCTACAGCATCTGCGGCAACCACGACCGCAGCGGCCTCGACGAGCCCGAAGCCTGGTGGTGGCAAAAATGGGTCGACCCCATGGGCCAGCACACCGCCTATTCCGGCGTCGATCCGCAGCGCCGCCCCTACCCAACAGCAGGCACCTGGGAGCGCTATTCATTCAAAGTCGGCAATATCCTCTTTTTGCTGATGAGCGATATCAACGAACCCTCGCAGACCATTGGCCGCGGCGATCTGGGCGGCAATCCGGCCGGCGTCGTACGCGCCGAGACCTTCGCCTGGTGGCAGCAAATGGTCGAAGCCCATCCGCACCATATTATCGTCTCGGCGCACCACTATATGCTCAAAGAAACCACCGTCGCCTCGGGCGATTGGGAAGGGATGAAGAAAGACGCCCAAGGAAACTGGCAAAGCCACTACCACGGCTATAAACCGCAAGGAGCTCCCAGGGGCGCCTCGTATCTCTATTTTGTCGGCGGCCAGCCCGATTCGGGCGCTTTCGAACAATACCTGGCCGCCCATCCCGGCGCTGTTGACCTGTGGATGGGCGGCCATACCCACACCCACCCAGACGATACCTTTGGCAATAAATCCCATATCGAGACCGGCTGGGGCGGTACCCATTTCATCAACGTCGCCTGCCTGTCCCGCTACCACGGCCCCGAAAATGTGCCCAAGAGCCGTCTGTTGACTTTTGCCCCTGGTAGCGACCAGGTGCGGGTCCAATGCTATATGCACAGCGACGAATTCCTCCCCGAAGGTTGGTACGGCGCGGTAGAGCGCACTTTGCAATTGTCTCGCCCTTTTAGCTGGAGCGGGCCGACTTGACCCAGGTTATGGATGGGCCCTTTATATAGCCACGTTGATTCTGCAACTTCTACCAAAACTTATGCTAAGGCCGTTGGGGGGCGATGAGGCTGAAAGCGGATTCCACAAGCCCGGGGGCCCGCGCAGCGGGCGGGCGCAGTGGCCTCGGAGGGCGAAGCCCGAGAATGAGCGTCAGACTCGTCGCCCCCCAACGGCCGACCACTCGCGAGCCACCCAAATTATGACCAACCCTTATACCTCAACTAAACGAGTGTAGGTATTTGTCATGCAACGCATCACCATCGCCAGCATCCAACCGCCCTGCCTCGACCAGGCGTCACCCGCCGCCCACACCCATATGGTGGAACGAGGCTTCGCCCTGCTGACCGAGGCTCTGGGCAAAGATACCGCCTTTTGCTGCCTGCCCGAATATTTCAACGTCTTCGGCGCTGAGGCCGACAACTACTGCCAACTGGCCGATAACCACACCCAATTCCTCGACCGCACCTGCACCCTGGCCGCCGCGCACCATTCCTATATCGTCCTGCCCATGCTGGTGCCCGCCGCCGACGGTTTCTACAACCGCGCCTATCTCATCGATCCCGAAGGCACCATAGCCGGACACTACGACAAAATCCATCCCACCTTAGGTGAATACGAACAATTCGACGTCCGTCCCGGCACTGAGCCCACCGTCTTCGATACCCCGCACGGCCGCGTCGGTCTGCCCATTTGCTACGATATCTATTTCCCCGAATTATTCAGCGCCTTCAACCGCCTGCAGGCCGACCTGCTGCTATTCCCTTCGCTGCAGCGCTCCGACCACGAAAGCGCCAGCCTGGCCCTATTGTGCAGCCGCGCCATGGATACCCAGGCCTATATCGTCCGCTCCAGCTTTGGCTGTGCAGCCGACCAGCCCTGGAAAGCTGGACAAATGTTCGGTCAATCCGCCATCATCCACCCCGACGGCACCCTGCTGGCCAACGCCGGCCACTACGAAGGGCTGGCCCTGGCCCACGTGCCGGTGCCCTTCACCTGGCAACGCCAACGCTGCGGCGGCTACGACCCCGAACCCGTGCGCCATTTTCTCGCCCAGGACCGCCGGCCCGAAGCCTACCAATTCCCCAAATCCTCTCCGGATAAATGACCATGACTGAACAACCTGTCCCCCGCCCACGACTGGCCGCCCTGGTAACCGAGTACCGCAGATATTCGCACGGCCAGAATATTGTCGACCGCCTGCTCGATGGCTACGGCTGGGAGACCCGTTGGCACCGCCCGCAAATGGATGTGGTCTCACTCTACGTCGATCAATTCCCCGAATCCGACCTGAGTCGCGAGCGCGTCGAACGCCACCCCGGCCTGGAACTGTACCCCACCATTGCCGAAGCCCTTACCCTGGACAGCGGCGAATTGGCCGTCGACGGAGTCCTGCTCATCGCCGAACACGGAGATTACCCCAAAAACGACAAAGGCCAAACCCTGTACCCCCGCTATGAATTCTTCGCCCAAATGGTCGACGTCTTCCGCGCCAGCGGCCGCAGCGTACCCGTCTTTTGCGACAAGCATCTTTCCTGGAATTGGGATTGGGCCCTGGAAATGGTCGAAACCAGCCGCCAATTGGGCTTTCCGCTGATGGCCGGTTCCTCGCTGCCGGTGGCCTGGCGCGTCCCCTCGCTGGATCTGCCCTGGGGCGCGCCCGTCGAGGAAATAGTCGGACTCGGCGTCGGCGGCATCGACAGCTACGATATCCACGCCCTCGAAGCCATGCAATGCCTGGCCGAGAGACGCCAGGGCGGCGAGACCGGCGTAGCCTCCATCCAGGCCCTGCGCGGCGACGCCGTCTGGGAATTACTCGCTGCCGGGTCCTGGGAAGCCGGCGGTTTGGATCCCTCTCTATTCGAAGCTTGTCTGTGTCGCAGTCTCAGCCTCAAACCGGCCGACGAGAGCAATCGCCACACCTTCCCCGAGCTTGCGGATTTGCCCAATCTGGTCGACAAGCCGCCGGTGGCCTACCGCATTGAATACGCCGACGGCCTGCGCGCCACCATGCTGCTAATGGCAGACCTGGTGCGCGATATCACCGCCGCCGCCCGCATTACAGACCAGGCCGAGCCGTTCTCGCTGCTGTTTTACCTGGGCGCCGGCCACGATATGCAACCGAACTTTTTCAATCCGCTGACACACCATATAGAACACCTGATGGCCAGCGGCGAAACACCTTATCCAATAGAGCGTACCCTGCTGACCACTGGGTTGACCGCCGCCGGGGTGGAATCGCTCTGGCAGGACGGCAAAAAGCAGACGACACCGCACCTGGCCATTCCCTACCAGCCCGCCCCCGAATCGACGTTCAGGAGGACATAATGCCCGCACAGCAACGTCTAAAGCTGGCCCTTATCACCACCATTTGGGGCTGGCGCAACCACGCCAATCATATGGGCGAGCGCTTCCTCAACGGCTATCCCCTCGACGGCCAATGGCATCGCCCCGCCATGGATATAGCCGGGGTCTACGTCGAGCAGCGCCCCGAGGGCGATTTGACCCAGCAACGGGCCGACAAACACGGCTTCGAGATCTTTCCCACCATCGCCGAAGCGCTGCGCCTGGGCACCGACAAACTGGCCGTCGACGCCGTCCTGCTCATTGGCGAGCACGGCGACTACCCCAGCAACGAGAAGGGGCAAAAACTCTATCCGCGCTACGAATATTTCCAACAGATCGCCCAGGTATTCCGTCAAGACGGCCGTGCCGTGCCCGTATTCAACGACAAGCATTTGTCCTATTCCTTTGCCAAGGCTCAGGACATGGTCGCCACCGCCAAAGAGTTGGGCTTCCCCATGTTGGCCGGCTCGTCGCTGCCGGTCAGTTTCCGTCTGCCGCCGCTGGAATTGCCATTAGGCTCCAACTTGGAAGACGCCCTGATGATTGGCGTCGGCGGCTCCGACGCCATGGATTACCACGCCCTGGAAGCCCTGCAGTGCATGGTCGAACGCCGCTGTGGCGGTGAAGTCGGCGTAGCGGCGGTCCAGTTGATCGACGGTGACGAAGTATGGCGCGCCGGTCAGGACGGCCGCTGGTCCCACCGCCTCCTCGAAGCCGCTCTGGCCCGCTCCGACTCGCGCAGCGGCATTGCCATTAGCGACGGCCGCCCGCAGGATCTGGCCCACAGCGGCGAATTGGAAGAGCTGGTGGAAAAACCGGCGGCCTACTTCATTAAATACCGCGACGGCTTCAAAGCGACGCTACTCATGCTCAACGGCGCCGTCCAGGACTGGACCTTCGCCGCCCAAGTAGACGGGCAAGTACAATCGACCCAATTCCTTCTTCCGGGCCAACCCAACGTGGTCTATTCAGCGGCCCTTATGAACCGGGCCGAAGAAATGTTCGCCAGCGGCCGGGCGCCCTACCCAGTGGAGCGCACCCTGCTGGTCAGCGGCACCCTGGAGCGCTGTCTCGAATCGCGCCTCAACAACCATTGCCGCCTGCAAACACCCGAATTGGACGTGGCCTACCAGCCCCCCAAAACTTCGCAATTCTGGGGCTCCCTCGCCTAAAATCCTGCCCAATACACGCTTCTGGAAAAACACCATGCAACATATCCTCGTCTACGCCGACTCCCTCTCCTGGGGCATTATCCCGCAGACCCGCCAACGCCTGCCCTTTGAGGCCCGTTGGCCCGGGGTCCTGGAAATCGCACTCAATGCCGAGCCCCGACATTCGGTGAAACCAGACTCAGCCGGTCAAGGCGGACCGCCGTACGGGATCCAAGAAGCAGCGCCTCCTTATGGGACAGGATTATCAGTACGTATAATTGAGGATTGTCTCAACGGCCGCCGCACGGTCTGGGACGACCCCTTCAAACCCGGCCGCAACGGCCTGGTCGGCCTGGCCCAGCGCATTGAAATCCACTCGCCCTTGGCCCTGGTGATTATCATGCTGGGGACCAACGATTTCCAATCCATGCACCCCCACAACGCCTGGCACGCGGCCCAGGGCATGGCCACCCTGGTCGAAGCCGTACGCCAGGCCCCCATCGAACCAGGCATGCCCATCCCGCCGGTACTGATCGCCGCGCCCCCACCCATTGGCACGCCCCAGGGCCCCATCGCCGCCAAATTTACCGGCGGAGCGGAAAAATGCACCGGCCTGGCCGCCGCCTACCGCGACGTGGCGCAAAGCCTCGACTGCCCCTTCTTCGACACCGGTCAAATCACCTCTTCCAGCCCCGTCGACGGGGTGCACCTGGACGCCGACCAGCATCTGGCTTTGGGAAAGGCCCTGGCCACGGTAGTAGAACCGCTATTGGCTGTGGAAAAATAGGTCAATTTGAAACACTGCTGGCTGGATAGGTAGCGGTCATATCCCCGGAGAAACAGCAAAAATATCCGGATAGCTTGAAGTCAATCTGGTATTAGAGTCGTTATGCCCCTTCCCCTTTTTCACGGGCTAATCGAGGGTTTCTCAGGGGGTGGCCGGGAAGCTGAAGGCCGGGCGGGCGGCGTCTTATTATAGCCCACTGTTTCCCCTTTCCCTTCCCACGCGCTACCCAAGGATTTCTCGGGGAGTGGCCGGCGGCGGTATGTGGGGGCGGGGCGGTGGGGAAGCTGGAGGCCGGGCTGGCGGCGCAGCCGGGTGGGGCAGGGAAAGCCGCAAGCGGGCATCACATACCGCCAGAGGCCGCTTCCCGAGAAATCCGTCCCCAGCACGCTCCCCGTACTAACACAATTTCACCTTAAATCTCGCCCAACCCAAGGAGCCCCCATGCCCCACTGGACCTACGCCTTAGAACTGGATACCAACCGCCAGATCACCGCCGGCAGCACCCAGGCCCTGGCCGAGGCCATCGGCCGCGGCGCCGATTTGCGCATCTATACCGAATTTCACCACAACGAACATATCGACACCTCGTCCACCAATACCGACCTGGTCCAAGAAATGGCCGAATTCCACGTAACCTACCTGGTCGACCACCGCTGGTGCGCCGGCGTTATGAGCCAACGCCAACCCGTCTCCCTCCCCAGCGGCTTTGGCCCCCGTTCGTCGCTGTCTTTTTTCCTCTACAACCAAAACGGCCAGCAGGCCATTGCCCGCCCCCACCTCGACGGCCAGCAAAGCGCCGGCGATCCGGGCCAGGCGCCCATCGACGACCACCCGCAGATGCCCAAATACCACGCCCACGACGCCTGGGACCAAGACACCAACGCCCCCAGCCAAAACTTTATCTACGATTTCGAGCGCTACCGCTGCGCCGTCTCCGACAGCTGGCGGGAAGTCCTCAGCCACGACGCCACCGGAGCCGTGCGCGCCGGCTCAATAGACCAATTGGCCACCGCCTTTGCCGATGGCTGCGCCGTCAAAGTCGCCATCGCCGACCTTGGAGCCGAGCTGGCCGAAGACCCATTGACCCACGAAGTATTCATCGAGACCGGCTCCAATTACTACTATACCGAGCAAAAGCTATTCATCGCCGGCAGCCATCCCCTGGTGCGCATAAAGCCGGCCATTCCCATGCGCTACGACAGCCAAGCCTGGGATTTTGGCTGGCTGTTGCTGCGCACCGACGGGACCGTAGTCTACCGCCGCTGCGACCCCTACAGCCTGGCCTTTGACGATCGCCCCCTGCGCTGCGACCTGCGCTGGTTTGTGCGCTGAATTACTGGTGCTAGGGCTGAATCGACCTATCTTTAAACTTGCCGTGACCACAGTGAGATCAACTCTTTTAGCAACACAACTGGCATAGGCAATCGGCTACTTACCCAAGCAGCAAAAATGCAACCTCGCATCCCCCTCCTCGCCCTGCTAACTCTCCTCACCACAGGTATCCCCCCTATGGCCCAGACCAATTCCGATCGCATTCAGCCCGACGCCGCCAACCCGCGCTACTGGCAATACCAAGGCCGCCCCGTTCTCCTGTTGGGCGGCACCGTCAAGGACTGCCTTTTCCAGATCCCCGACCTGGAGGCCCATCTCGACCTATTGCAGCAAGTCGGCGGCAATTATATCCGCAATACCATGAGCGACCGCCCCACCGACGGCTACGAGATCAAGGCTTTCCACCAACGCGACGACGGCCTCTACGATCTCGACCAGTGGAACCCGGCCTACTGGCAGCGCTTTGCCGACTTGCTGCGCTGGACCGCGGCGCGCGATATCGTCGTCCAGATAGAATTGTGGGATCGCTTCGACCACAGCACTCAGCCCTGGGAGAGCGATCCCTTCAACCCGGTCAACAATATCAACTACAGCCCCGCAGAGGCCGGCCTGGAGGCGACCTACCCCGAACACCCCGGCGGCAATAAACAGCCCTTTTTCTACAGCGTCCCCGCCCTGGCCAACAACCAGATCCTGCTGCCCTACCAACAGGCCTTTATCGACCGCGTCCTGGAGCATACCCTGTCCTATGACCACGTACTCTACTGCATGGATAACGAGACCAGCGGCGATCCAGAGTGGGGCGCCTATTGGAACGCCTATATCAAAAAGCGGGCGCAAAGCCAGGATAAGAGCATCGAAACCACCGAGATGTGGGACCAATGGGATGTCCGCGGCGATACCCACCGGGCTACCTTCGACCATCCCGAGACCTATTCCTTTATCGATATTTCGCAGAATACCTGGCAGCACCGCCAGGCCAATTGGGACCACGCCCAATGGGTGCGCCAGTATATCGCCGCCCATCCCCGGCCGATCAATTCGACCAAAATATACGGGGCCCAGACCCACCAGCACCGCGACCAGCGCGGCGTCGACGATACCCACGCCACCCAGTGCTTTTGGCGCAATCTCATCGGTGGTTTCGCCTCCAGCCGCTTCCACCGCCCGCCCTCCGGTATTGGTCTGAGCCCGCTGGCCCAGGCCCATATCCGCAGCGGCCGCCTACTGGCCGACGCCTTCGATTTTTTCAACGCCGAGCCCGACGCCGACAGCGCCCTGCTACAGGACCGTGCCGACAACGAGGCCTATCTCAGTCGCGTTGCCGGACGCCAGTACGCCCTGTACTTCACCGACGGCGGCCAGGTCGGGCTCGACCTGGGCGGGGCCCAAGGCCCGTTCCACTTGCAATGGCTCGATATCGTCGACAGCACCTGGCAAGACGGCCCGCAAACAGAAGGGGGCGCTGTAGTCCAATTAGACGCCCCTGGTGAGGGACCGTGGGTCGCCCTGTTGACACGGGAATGAGCGGCATTTTCCGGCTTTGGCTGGCAGCCCTGCTAGGGCTACTGCCCTTGGCCGTTCCCGGGAACGGCCAACAGCCAACAGCCGCCGACAGCACGCTGTTCACCGACGCCACGACAACGCATCTGCCTGTCGACGACCTCGACGGCTTGAGCATGGACGCCCGGCCCGGCGACCTGGACGGCGACGGTGACCTCGACCTGTTCATCGCCAACGAATTCCGCCGCAATATTCTGCTGCTCAACGACGGTCTGGGCGTCTTCGCCAATGGCTCGGCCCAGGTGCCCCCCACTACCCGCGACAGCGAGGACGCCGCCCTGGCCGATTTCGACCTCGACGGCGACCTCGACGCCGTCATCGTCAGCGAGGACGACCGAATCAACGAATTTTTCGTCAACGACGGCGACGCCGCCTTTGCCGCCACCACCGGCCGCTTTCCCAGCCACGGCATTTCCAACGCCGTCTTAGCGCCCGATATCGACAGCGACGGCACCGCTGACCTGCTCATTGGCAACGGGGGCCCCGACGGCGCCCAGAATTTGCTCTTTCTCAACGACGGAACCGGCTTTTTCACCGACGCCACCGACCGCTTGCCGGCCCGCCGCGATACCACCCAGGACGTGGAGTGGGGCGATATCGACAACGACGGCGACGCCGACATCCTGCTGGGCAACGAGGACGCCAACCGCCTGCTCATCAACGACGGCAGCGGCACTTTCGCCGAAGGCGATCCGGCGGCCCTGCCGCTGCGGCAAGCCATTGAAGAAACCCGCGAGGCCGATCTGGGCGATATCGACGGCGACGGCGACCTCGACGCGTACTTCGCCAATGTCGTGCTCTTCAACCGCGGCACACCGGCCAGCCGCCAGAACCGCCTGTTGCTGAACGATGGTAGCGGCCGCTTCACTGATAGAACCGGGGGACTGCCCCCCGACGACGACAATAGCTTTGACGCCGATTTTGTCGACCTGGACCAGGACGGCGACCTCGATATTATCACCGGCAACGCCTTCCCCGACCAGCAATACAGAGTCTACGAAAACGACGGCAGCGGCGTCTTCACCGACGCCACCGCCCGCGTCCTGCCGCCCGGCATACGGGGTTCGGGTTTTGATATAGAAGCCGCCGACTACAACGCCGACGGTCGTATCGACCTGTACCTGGCCGGCCGCGGGACCCCCGATCTGTTGTTGTTGGGACGGCCATTACCCACTTCAGTGGAAGCCCCTGCCGAGCCGGACCGCTTCGCCCTGGAGGCAAATTACCCCAATCCCTTCAATAGCGGCACGACCATTCCCTTTCAATTGGATCGGACCGGTATCGTACAATTGCACATTTTCAATCTCGCCGGGCAACCCGTCCGCACGTTGGCAGAATGGCCTTTGCCCTCGGGCGCCCACCGAGTTGGCTGGGACGGTCGCGACCAGCGGGGCCAGGCCCTGGCCAGCGGCGCCTATATCTACCGCCTGCGGCAGGGAGAGCGGGTCGCCACCGGGAAATTGCTGTTGTTGCGTTGAACGGACGGGCCATCGCAGGGCTAACCCGCATTAGCACTTTTGGCCTTGCACTTGTATAGTTAGGATATATATAAGAATTCACTTGCGTGCGGCCCTAATTTTGTCGCCCAAATGGATCTGCAGATATACCACAGCGGACTTGGCGCCACTGCCGCGTGCCCGCCCCATCCAACCATCCTCAGGCCCAGTCCGCCCATGCCTCGCTCCCTCCTCTTCTGCCTCCTCTTGCTGCCCAGCACGAGCTCGGCCCAATCCCTAGTCATCAACGAGATCATGGCCCTCAACGTGCTCACCCACGCCGACGAGCGGGGCGACTACGAAGACTGGATTGAAATCTACAACTCCACCAATCGCGCCGTCGATCTGGCCGGTTATTGGCTGGCCGACGAATGGCCTGCCGAAGAGCCCTGGCAGATCCCCTCGGGCCAACCCGACCGTACTGTGATACCGGCAAACGGCTATCGCCTGCTCTACCCCGATAACAACCCAGATATCGGCGCCGACCATCTCAATTTTCGCCTCAGTCGCAACGGCGAAATACTCGTCCTGCTGGCTCCCGACGGCACCAGTCTGACCGACAGTCTCACCTTTGGCGAACAATTGCGCGATATTTCCTACGGCCGGACCACAGATGGCCCTCCCCTGGGTTTTATGCCCACCCCCACACCCGGGGCCGCCAACGACACCGGCTTCAGCATCTTTATCGAAGCGCCCACAATAGAAACCGAAAGCACGCTCTCTGCCACCGGTCTGAGCGTCACGCTGCAGACCAACAGCAACCAGGTGCGCTATACCCTCGACGGAAAAAAACCCACTACTGACTCGCCCCTGTACAGCGGTCCGGTCGCCCTTGACCAGACCACCGTCTTCAAAGCCCGCGCCTTTGCCGAAGGCGCCTTGCCCAGCGAAACAGCGACGCGGATTTTCATCATTGGCACGGATCACGCTCTGCCCGTCATCGCCGTCATCGCCGACCCACCCGACCTGTACGACGCCGACAACGGCATCCTCCTCAACGACTTTCCCGGACGGGGCTGGGAGCGCGTGGTCGAACTGGCCTTTTTCACCGACGGCCAATTCGCTTTCCAAATCCCGGCTGGCTTGCGCCTACAGGGCAATACCGGCCCCGAGGAATACCAGAAAAAATCCTTCCGCGCCTTTTTCCGCGCCGGCTACGGAGCCAACAATCTGGAGTACCCCCTGTACGGCGACGAGGGGGTAGATCAATTCAACCGCCTGGTGCTGCGCTCGGGCTACGACGACAGTTTAGAACCGACCGACACGTCTAACGGCCGCCCCACCCTGCTGCGCGATCCGCTCGCCACCGAGCTATGGCACCGCATTGGCGGCCTGACGCCGCGCAGCCGCTTTGCCGCGCTGTATCTCAACGACGCCTTCACCGGCATTTACGATCTCAAGGAGAACGTCGACGAGGACTTCGTCCTGGACCACCGCGACTACGACGATATCGACCTGGTGCGGACCCGCTGGGCCTCGACCGAACTGGTGCACGGCGACAAAGAGAAGTGGGACGAGATGGTCCGCTTCTTCGACGACACACCCATCGTCGACGACGAGCAGTTGGCCGCCGCCGCCCGCCTGCTCGACCTCGACAATTTCATCAACCTCCAGGCGCTCGTCCACGCCGTCCAGTTCCGCAACTGGGCGTACGGCGTATCGGCCTTCCGCCCAAAGAGCGAGGACGGACGCTGGCAATGGACTATCTGGGACGCCGACCGGGCCTTTGCCGACCTCAACTGGAATAGTTTTACCACCCTGTTCAATCCACTCAACCGCGAACTCGACAGCCTACTGACGCAAAATCTGCTGCAAAACGAATCCTTCCGCAGCCGCTATATCAACCGCTTCGCCGATTTGTTCAATACCGCCTTCTCCGGTCCCCAAGTCGAGAGTCTTATCGATTCGCTGGCAGCCAATATCGCCGCCGATATACCGGCCGAAATCGGCCGCTGGGGCAATACCGTGTCCAAGTGGGAGCAAAACGTCCAATTCCTCCGCACCTTCGCCCACCAGCGGCCCTTGGTCGTGCGCCAACAAATGGAGGAGTTCTTCCAGCTCGACGGCCAGCTACAACTAACCGTCAATATCGAAGGCGAGGGGCGCGTGCAGGTGAATACTGTCCGCCCCGATACGTTCCCCTGGTCGGGCGTCTATTTCCGCGGCGTCCCCCTGCAAGTGCGGGCCCGACCGCAACCGGGCCACCGCTTTGCCGGCTGGTCCGACCCCCGCCTGCCCGCCCGCCCCACCATTACCCTGGCAGCAACGACGGATACCACCCTCACCGCCTTGTTCACCCCCGGAGAAGACCCCGGTATAAGCGCAGAGATCATCGCTCCCCAACGCGTCCCCGCCGGCCGCCCCTTCCCCTTTGTCGTGCGTCTGCGCAACCCGGACGGCAGCCTCAACCCTATTGAACAGGCTCCCCTACTAGTGAACTTCTCGGGCACCCGGCCCGACACCGTTATCGCCGTCAAGCGCGGCGCCGGCACCGGTTATGTGCGCGCCGGCGACACCAATTTCACTCTCGCCGTAGGCAACGACGTCGCCGCCGGTTTCAAGGATATCGCCGTCTCGCCCCGCCCGCTGCTGGAACACACCGGCACCCTGCCCGCCGGCGAAGTGATCTGGGACGCCAGCGCCGACCACCTGGTCAGCGGCGATATTATCGTTCCCGAGGATACCCATCTCATCTTTGCCGCCGGCGCCTGGATAGAAGTGGCGGACCGGGTCAATTTTGATATCGACGGGCGCGTCTCGGCCCAGGGCACCGCCGCCGCTCCAATAGTCCTCACCGCCGCCGACTGGCCGCAGCCCTGGGGCGGCCTGGAATTCACCGAGGCCGAAGCCGACTTCCGCTACTGCATGGTGCTCAACGGCGGCGGCGACGAGAGCCGCGGGCTGTGGCATACCGGCCGCCAGCATATCTTCTTTGGCAAGGTCAATTCCACCTTCAACTTTGACCAGTGCTTCTTCCTCAATTCGCCGGGTAAAGTCTTCGGCAGTTCCAATTCCGTCGTCTCCGTCGCCAATTCGGTCTCCTCCTTTGTGCACCACGGCGGCGAATTCATCTTTACCCTGCTGGACTACCGCGACAGCCATTTCATGAACCTGCCCAACGACGACGGTATCTATAGGGAAGATATCGATACCGACGGCATGCACGTCGATTTCGTCAACCCGCGCTTCCCTCAGTTTTCCGTGGTCGACAATTGCTATTTCGTCACCGGCAAGGACGACGGCATCGACCACCACGGCGCCCGCCTGCAGGTCTCCAATTGCTGGATCGAAGATTTCACCCACGAGGGCATTGCCGCCTCCGGCGGCGATACGCTGCGCATCTTTAATACTGTGGCGCTCAATAACGACCAGGGCTTTGAAGCCGGCTATACCGAATTTGAATTCGACAGCGGTCCTCACATTTTCATAGACCATTCGGTGGCGGTGGGCAATAAAGTGGGCCTGCGCATTGGCGACAGTTATAATTGGGACGGCTGGACTTACCGCGACCGCATGACCGTCACCAATAGCGTGCTCTACGACAACGCCGACAATATCCTCAATTTCGTCCACCTCTTCGACGCGCCGCTGGAAGGGGCCCTACACATTTCGCACACCCTGACCAACGACCCCGAATTTGACGACCGCAACGGCAATATAGCCGGTATCCCCCGCTTCGATCCCCATTTCTTCCTGCTGCCCGATTCCCCCGGCTTTACCGCCGGCGGCAACGGCGTGCCCCTGGGCCGAGCCGATTCCACCGCCCTGGCCCCGACCGGCCCGGTGATCAACGAGCTCATGTACGCCGCCGCCGATAGCCTGGACAGCGGCGATTGGATCGAAATCCACAACCCCTTGCGGGAGCCCCTGGATCTGTCCGGTTGGCTGCTCAAGGACGAGGAGGACGACCATCTGTTCGCCCTGCCCCCGGGTGCCCGGATACCCGCCGGTGGGTATCTGGTAATCAGCGCCGATACCACCGCCTTTGCAGTCACCTACCCCGAGGTGCATAACTTGGTCGGTCAGATTCCCTTTGGCTTTGGCGGCTCCGACCAGGTCCGCCTGTACCGCCCCGACGGCCTGTTGGCCGATAGCCTGGCCTACGGCAATAGCGCCCCCTGGCCCGTGGCCGCCAACGGCCAGGGCTTCAGCCTGCGCCTGTTGGCCCCCCGCGCCGACAATACGCGGCCGCAAAACTGGGGCCCGTCCCTTGAGCTGGGCGGCACGCCGGGACGCGTCAACGACGCCGGCATTACCGCCGTTGTTAGTGCTATGGACCCCACCCAGCGGCCCGACCAATTCGCCCTGGGGCAAAACTACCCCAACCCTTTCAACCCCAGTACCCGCATTGAATACACCTTGCCGCACCCAGGCCGGGTCAGCCTAGGCATCTTCAATATCCTCGGGCAGAAAGTGGCCGACCTGCTCGACGACCAGCCCCAGGCAGCCGGCCACTACCGCCTGTCATTAGAGGCCGGCGATTGGCCCGGCGGTCTCTATTTCTACCAGCTTCGCCTCAATCGAGACGGCGGCCATTTCCTGCAACAAAGTCGCAAAATGGTCCTGGTGAAATAGCCTCGTGCGCTTGGTTATTATTCTCTTGCTGGTCCTGCCGGCCCTGGCCCACTCGGTCGAATTCACCAGCTCCAACCTGCCCATAATCGTTATCGACAGCGGCAGTCAGCCCATCCCCGACGAGCCCAAAATATCCGCCTCGATGGGCCTTATCGACAACGGCCCGGGGCAGCGCAACAATCTGGGCGATGCCTTTGACGGCAGCCAAGGGCCCATAGCCATTGAATTGCGCGGAGCCAGCACCCAAAACTTCCCGAAAAAATCCTACGGCCTAGAAACCCGCCAAGCCGACGGCACTAACCGCAATGTTTCGCTATTGGGCCTGCCGACAGAAAACGATTGGATCCTCTACGGCCCCTACAGCGATAAATCGCTCATACGCAACGCCCTGGTCTACTGGCTTGCCCGCCAGATGGGCGCCTGGGCCCCCCGCAGCCGCTTCTGCGAGTTAGTACTCGACGGCGAATATATGGGGCTCTATCTGTTAATGGAAAAAATCAAGCGCGACGACGATCGCCTCGACATCGCCCGACTCAACCCCGACGAAGTGGAGGGTCGCGATCTGAGTGGCGGCTATATTCTGCGTATCGACCGCCCAGCAGCAGCCGACCACGGCTGGTATTCAGCCTACGGCTTCCGGGGCAACCGTCTTTTCTATCAGTATTACTACCCCGACTCCGACGATATTGTCGCCCCGCAAAAGGCCTATATCCGCACCTATATTGACAGCTTGGAAACCGCCCTGGCCCAATCCAGTGGCGACTACGATCGCTTCCTCGATTTGGCCTCGTTCGCGGACTATATCATCGTCAACGAGATCAGCAAAAACGTCGACGCCTACCGCCTGAGCCAGTTCATGCACAAGGACCGCGACGACGGCAAATTGACCATGGGACCGGTATGGGATTTCAACCTGGCCCTGGGCAACGTCAATTACAACGTCAACCCCAGTCTGGAACTGCAGCGTCCCTCGTACCACGGACTACAGATTGGCAACGGCGCCACCTGGTTTTCAGTTCCGTTCTGGTTCTGGTGGCGCCGTCTGTTTCAGGACCACGACTTTATTGCTACCCTCGACCAACGCTGGCAGACCCACCGCCAGGAAAGCCTGCAGTGGGCCCGTATAGACGCGCATATCGACAGTCTGGCCCAGACCTTGCAAGAGGCTCAGGAACGCAATTTTGAACGCTGGCCCACCCTGGGCGAGTATGTCTGGCCCAACGATTTTATCGGCCAGACCCACGCCGAGGAAATAGCCTATCTAAAGGAATGGCTGCAGGGGCGGCTGGCCTGGCTCGACGAGCACTTTATCGACCAAGCCCGGCGGGTGGACGATATCGACGCCGACGAACTGACTTTACACCGGGATACGGCCGTGGCGCTGGGCAATTACGCCCAACCGACGGACTTCACTCTCGACGCCGCTTTCCCCAATCCCTTCAACGGCCGCGCCACGATCCACTTTTGGCTGCCAACAGCCGCCCGTATAGACCTGGCCGTTTACAATCTGGCCGGACAGCAAATCGCCACGCTAGCGACAGGGGCGCACCCGGACGGCACCCACGTAGTGACCTGGAACGGCCGCGACGACCAGGGGGACGCAGCCGCATCGGGCCTGTATCTATATAAACTGCAGGCCGGCCCGACGGCCCTATCGCGCAAGCTGATCTTGGTACGCTGAGAGTCGGCAGCAGGCCGAAAGCCTGGCTGGCGCACTTCCCGTTGGGTTGGCAGCGCCCTTTGGCAGCCAACACGTAGGGGCTGCCCTCCGCCCTCGACTCCTTCGTTTGCTAGACAGTCGCATTGCGCTCTTAGCTTTTACTTTGCCTTGGAGTTCCCTTATGCCTACTCTGTGTCTGTTTATAGCCCTGATCGTCCTGTCCGCTCTCGCCCTGGAGGCGCCGGCCCAGGTGGCCGAAGGGCATTTGGTCAACTTGACCAATACTCGGCCAACCCAGGAAGGCCCTCCGGCCTGGTCGCCCGACGGCGCCAAAATCGCCTTTACCGTGCTGCACGAATTCGGTGATTCGCGGACAGCCGATATTTACGTGATGAAGGCCGACGGCAGCGACCGGCTGCGCTTGACCGATTCCCCTCAGCGCGACGACTGCAACCCCGCCTGGTCCCCTGACGGCCGCCGCCTCGTCTTCGCCTCCTGGCTCGACGGACAGCGGCAAATAGACGGCGACCTCCATATCATCAACGCCGACGGCAGCGACCAGACGCCGTTGACCCTGGACCAGGCCTTTGACGACCGCTTCCCCGCCTGGTCGCCCGACGGCCAGAAAATAGCCTGCGGATCCCGCACAGAGGACGGAGAATTCGATGTCTACGTCGTCGATATTCCCAGTGGCCAGCGGACTCGGTTGACCGACCACCAGGCCTGGGACAGCGAACCGGCCTGGTCGCCCGACGGCGCCCAGATCGCCTTTTCCAGCCGTCGCGACGGCAACAGTGAAATCTATTTGATGGAGGCCGACGGCAGCGGACCGGTCAATCTGTCGAACAACCGCACCCAGGACAACTCGCCGGCCTGGTCGCCCCGGGGCGACAAACTCGCCTTCTGGTCCGAGCGACAGGACGCCTTTGGTATTTTCCTGATGAATCCGGACGGCAGCGGCCAGCTCCGTTTGACCCAGGATTCGGGACGGGATGATTTTCCGTCCTGGTCCCCCGACGGGACCCGCATCGTCTTCCGCTCCTTCCGCGACAATAACGACGAATTGTACCTCATCGATCTAACGGCGATCCCCTCGCTGGTACGCCCCCGGTCGTGGGGCTGGCTCAAAGCGACGGCGCCGCTGGGTCCTTAGAGAGCTGCCAGTCCATCTAGCGGGCAAAAGCCCCGTGCACCAAGGGAGAGGCTACTTTTAGTACGGCAGCCCGACCTACTTATACTGCGCGCCAACCGCAGGGCCTTGGGGATGGTGGCCGGCGGCGGTATGTGGGGGAGCGGGGCAGGGCAGCTGGAGGCCGGGCAGGCGGCGCAGCCGGGTGGCGGGGGGAAGGCCGCAAGCGGGCCTCACATACCGCCAGAGGCCGCCGCCCCCAAGGCCCGTCCTCAGCAAACAAAACCTGTTCGCCAGCGGTCAACACTGTATCGCCAGCGGACACCGACCCTCCTGATATTTCTTCTATTTATTCTGCAACTAGCTGTTAATACTGTTTCTTTTCTGCTTGGCATTTAAATTGCACTTTCCCTCCCGGAAGCCAGTCCACTAAATTTTGGATCATTCGGGACAATACACCATGCTGAGAAACTATCTGCTAGTCGCCTTTCGCAACCTGCGCAAATACAGAGTCTACACTGCGATCAATATCATTGGCTTTTCCCTGGCCATGGCCTTTTCCATCATCGCCTTTATCCACATTCGCCACGAGTGGACCTACGACGGATTTCACCGGGACGGGGACCGCATTTACCGGGTTTACCAAACGGTAGACTATCCAGAAGGCGCAAGGGACGAAGCCATCATATCCGGCCCAGTAGGACCGTCTCTGGCCCAAACCTTTCCCAGTATCGAAGACTTCGTCCGCTACGATTCGGCCAACGGCGTGCTGCAATACGGCGAGCAATCTTTCAGCAGCCGGGGCTTCTTTGCCGATCCCTCTCTCTTCGAAATCTTCTCTTTCCCGCTGCTAGAGGGCGATCCGGCCACGGCTCTTAAAGAGCCCAATTCTATTGTCCTGGGACAGGATATAGTAGATAGGTATTTCGACGGCCAAGCACCCTTGGGCGAGCATATCGCCTTCCGCCACAACGGCGAAACCCATCGATATCTGGTTACGGGCCTAGTCGGGCCCATCCCGGAAAATTCCAGTATCCACTTTGACTTTGCCCTGCCCCTTAACTCGCCGGCAGCCGGCCAAATTTATCCCGAACAGCTGACCAATATCCATCGGGCCGGTCTGGAGACCTATATCCGCCTGGCGCCCGGGACACAGCCGGCCCAATTGGCGGACCAATTGCCGGCTCTGGCAGAAAAACTTTGGGGCCAGCCTAGAAAACTGGGTCTGCAACCCCTGCACGATATCCATTTCGACGGAAATATTGCGGGTAAAACCGGGACAGTGGACCTGTTCGTCTTTGTCTCGACCTTGGGCGGAATAGCCGCCCTTACCCTGCTGCTGGCCTGCCTGAACTTCGCCCACCTGTCCATCGGCCTGGCAGGCCGGCGCTATACGGAGCTGGGCGTACGCAAAGTCATGGGCGCCCAGCCTCTGCAGGTGATGCTGCCTTTTTTCAGCGAAGTATTGCTGTTGAGCCTGCTGGCCTTGGTGGGGAGCATCGGTCTAGTGGAACTATTGCTGCCGACCTATAACGCTTTGGCCTTTACCAACTTGACCTTGGTGTTGGACGGGGGCACTTGCGCCGCCCTGGGCCTTCTGATCTTGCTCAACGTATTGCTGGCCAGCAGTTACCCCGCCTTTGTCTTGGCCGGCTTGCGTCCTACCCAGATATTAAAAAACCAACGGGAGGCCAGCGGCATGGGGCGTTTCGGCCGCGCCTGTATACTTGTGCAATTCACCCTGTCCATCGCCCTTATAGCCATAAGCCTCACAATGAGCCAGCAGTCCGACTATCTGGCCACCAAAAACCTGGGCTTTGATAAAGAACAGTTGGTAGTCGTGCGCAATGGAAGCATAAGTACACTGGACCTGTTTCGCCAGGAATTGGCGAGGCACCCTGGCGTTATCCAGATGGGAGGGACCAGCAGTTATTCCGAGTCCTACCTGATGGGGGTCGGCATGGGCCCGCCCGATAACCGCTTTCGGGGCCGTGTCTTCGCAATCGACCACGGCTTTATCGAGACCTTGGGGGTTGAATTACTGCAGGGCAGGAGTTTTTCCACTGAGCGGGCGGCCGACGCCCAAGAATCGGTCCTCATCAATGAAGCGATGGTCGAGAAATTGGGCTGGGATACGGCTGTGGGCAAGCCCCTGACCGGTTTCGAGACGGGTATGCTAGACGACCGGATCCCCACGGTGGTCGGGGTAGTCAAAGATTTCCACTTTGCCAGTCTGTACAGGGAAATCGAGCCCTTGGCCTTTATCCTCTCCCCCGAACAGGTCCGCTTTCTACTGGTGCGGATCAGCCCCGAGGATATACCCGCGACCCTCAATTTTATGCGTGCGGCTTGGGGGAAAATAGAGCCTGATTTCGCGTTCGGCTATACCTTCCTCGACGAGGAATTAGGCTGGTATTATGAAAGAGTCGAGCACCGCCAAAAAATTATCGGTTATGCGGCTTGCGCCGCCGTCTTCATCGTCGGCATGGGCCTGGTGGGCATCGCCTCGCTGGCCTTGAATAAACGCACCAAGGAAATAGGCGTACGCAAGATTCTCGGCGCATCGGCGGGGCAAATCGTCGCCGCCGTCTCCAGGGAATTTGTCTGGCTGGTGGCAGCGGCCAATCTGGCGGCCTGGCCGCTGGCCTATCGCTATGTCGGGGCCTGGTTAGACGATTTCGCCTACCGCATCGACCTGGGCCTGGGCCCCTTCTTCGGCGCCGGCCTGACCGTGCTGGCGACCACTCTGGCCATCGTCAGCGGCCTGGCCCTGCGCGCCGCCCGGGCCAATCCCGTGGATTCGCTGCGCAACGAATGAGTCAAATGAAGTTTTAGCGCCGCCCTCTCTCTATCTCATCAGTATCAGTTTGCGTGTCTCCAGGCGTTGACCGCTTTGCAGCCGGTAAAGGTATATGCCGGAAGCCAACTCACGGCCGTGGGCATCCCGCCCATCCCAGTGCACCGCATAGGCTCCGGCCATCCGGCCACCCGCCGCCAGAGTGGCCACCCGCTGGCCGCTCAGATTGTAGAGGGCCAGATCGATCGGCATGCTGTCCGGCAGTTCGAAGCGAATCACAGTCCCACTGTTGAAGGGGTTGGGATAATTCTGGTTGAGGACGACTGCTGTCGGCCGGGCGCTCAACCGCTTCTCGAGGACCGCCGTGGCGGCGGGCGGCGCCTCGAGGGCGACCAGACGGATATCATCGAGATAAAAAGTGCCTTCCAGGTCCCCATTGAAACCGATGGCCCCGACGACGCCGTTGGGCAGCAACGTCGTCAGGGGCACTTCAACGACTTGCCAGTCCTGGACTTCCAGATCGACACCAATGCCTTCCAGCCGGTTGCGGCCCAGCAAACTCGCCGATTTATCGCCCACAGTCACCTGAAAACTCCTGCCCGTTGCACTCCCCGGATGGAAGACAAAACGCAACGCGGCATACCCGAGCGGATCAATTGGTTGCCCAAGGCGAAAGTCAGCCTTCCAACCGAGGAAACTTTCGGGCGTCACCTGGAAAGCCCCAGCACTCTCGCCCTGGTATACCGGCCCTCCGGCGGTCAATTCCGGCACGGCGGCCCCACCGGAGATCTCCACTTGCATTCCCTCGCCCCAGCCGTCTCCCAGTAGCGGCAAATCTTCCGGATAGTCCTCGATCAAACGCGCGAGAATGGCGGGCGTCTGCCACATCTTCTGCACGGTAGTGGAAAATAAGCCGTTGGGATTAACCAAGTCGTTTTCCAGTATCACTACGGCCACACTCCTTTCGGGCAGATAAAACATGAGGGCTGAAAACCCAGGAGTTACGCCTTCGTGTCCCACCGCTTTCCCCAAGGACATAGTGCGGGACTGCACGCCCAGACCGTTGGCCAGCATATCCGCCAGGGAAGCGGCTTCCAGCACCTGGCCTCCATAGAGAGCAGCAGCCCATTTGGACAAATCGCTCGCCGTGGATACCATAGCACCGGCGGCCCATTGTGCGGCCGTGACCGAGGCGTAGGAGATTTCCCCGACGTCCAGGGACGAATCCCGTGGGTCGTACCCATGCAAGGGCCCCCCGGGTATCTGTTCGAGGCCGTCAAAATACGTATTCTCCAGCTGCAATGGCTGCAAAAAACGCCGCCGTATCTCCTGCGCAATTGTTCCCTGGGCCGCCTTCTCAACGACCATGCCCAAAAGGATATAACCGGTATTGGAATAACCCGTGTTGGTTCCGGGGGCAAAAGCAGGTGAGTGGGCCAGGGCGATATCCACTATTTGATCTGGCGTCCAGACCGGCTCATCCGCTGCAAATACCCCACTGATATACCCATCGTCTCGGGTGTAGTTGAATAAGCCGCTCGAATGACTCAACAAGTGGCGGAGGGTAATGTTGTCGCCGTTGGGCACCCGTCCCGGTAACCATTCTTCGAGGTTATCATCCAGGCCCAGCGCCCCTTCCTCAGCCAATTGCAGCACAGTCGCGGCGACAAAGGTTTTGGTAATGCTGGCGATGCGGAATAGATTCGTCGACGTCATAGGGGTTGCCGCGTCCCGATTGGCCAGGCCGCTGGCCCCAACCCAGGTCTCCTGGTCAGGCAGGGAAACGGCCATAGTCACCCCCACAACCCCCGTCGAGGTATAATGCTTTTCGAGCAGTCCGTTCAGAACGGAATCAATTTCCGGCTCGATCTGCGCGGCAATGGGACTGCCCAGAAAAAGACAGCAAGCAAGTAAACTGCAAAGTGCTAGATGTTGTAGCCGGCTGCATCGCATGATATAATCCTTTGGCTTGGGAAAGTCCGTTATTTCAAGTTTGCGAATTCTGCGGCGCACGGCGCTGCGCCAACAAGGCTGCAATAAAGCGCGGAATCCGACGAATTTCCAATTGGGGTCCGGTCCATTCTTGCAACAGCGATAGACCGATCTCATCAATGAATTTTACCTGTGCCAAATCCAAAACCAGGCGCGGGGCCCGCTGCCGCCAATAGGCCCCTTCCTCGACCAGCAGATCTACATGAGCCTGCGATAAATCGCCGTCTATTTTCAGTACCACCTCCTGGGGACTCTGGGTCTCTACGGCAATCCGTATCATTTGTTGGGGCCTTTGTTGCGGTTTGGCGAAAGCATGAGATTCTGTTTATCAGATCCATCGGTCTGTGCATACTTTCGCACATTTCATGCCAATAGCTAAAAATTCTTTAAATTTCAATCTAAAGAACTTAAAAACAGAATCTTATGTAAATATTAAGGAAGGTAAATACAACGGAGGGGGTATAAGGCAAAACCACGATATTTCTCGGCTGAGAACCGAAAAATGCACTAACTATTATAAATTTCTATATGATATGAAAGGCCGAGATATATGGTGGAAAACCGAGCTATTTGTCGGAATTTACTGCGGGCGGTGCAGGCCATGTTTTTTGATCCGAGCCCGCAGAGTACCGGGATTGATATTCAATAATTGAGCCGCACCCCGTTCACCTTCGATGATCCAATTGGTGGCTTGCAATGCCTGTTCAATATAGCGCTTTTCGTGTTCGGCCAAGGGCATAAAAGGGCCGTCTTCCGCGCCTGGACGCAAAAGGACCGCCGCCCCGAGCGGGAGGTCCAACCCACCCGTTATATCCCGCTCTTCGATAGGCTTATTGGCGCATTGCAGAACGGCTCGCTGGATCAAATGCTCCAACTCGCGCACATTGCCCGGCCAGTCATAAGCCTGGAGACGATTCAGTGCCGGCCGACTAATATCGGGCACGGGACGGTCGAGATGCTGGGCAAAGCGCTCGGCAAAATAGTACGCCAACACGGGAATATCCTGGCGGCGCTGCCGCAGGGGCGGCAAAACCACTGGAAAGATCCGCAGGCGAAAGTAGAGATCCTCCCTGAAGGTGCCGGCCCCGATCATCTCCTGCAAATCTCGATTGGTCGCCGCGACAATACGCACGTCGGCGGTCAATATTTTACTGCTGCCCACCCGCTGAAAAGTGCGCTCCTGCAGGAATTGCAAAAGTTTCACTTGGGCGTTCAATGGCATATCGCCGATTTCGTCGAGAAAGAGAGTACCCCCCTCGGCCACTTCTACCTTGCCCAAACGACGGGACATCGCCCCGGTGAAGGCGCCTTTCTCGTGCCCAAAGAGTTCGGCTTCGACCAGATTTTCGGCAATGGCGCCACAGTTCACCGCAACAAAAGGGGCTTGTTCGCGCTGGCTAAGTTGGTGCAAAGTACGGGCGGCGATGCCCTTGCCGGTGCCGGTCTCCCCCAGGATCAGCACGGTCATATCGGTGCCAGCGACTTGATTCAGTTGGGTTTGGACCTGGCGCAGCCCGGCACTTTCGCCAATGAATTGGCCGCTTAGCCCTGCGGTGCTCAAGGCTGTGGTCAACTCAGCGACGTGGGGATCGGGGATAACTTGCAGGCGGACCTGGGCCGGCTGGGAGTAGTTTAAATCTCGGTCGATGGCCTTGACCTGGAAAAGGTATTCGCCGATGGGCAGATCCCGGTAAAAAACTCGGCGTTGGCGCGTTGCCGCCTGCCAATTGTCCTCGTATCCCTCTAATCTACAGGTGTAGAGGTGGTCCCGGGACGTAGTGCCAAAACTCCGCCCCTTGTATTCGAAGCTGATCTGACGGGTTGTATTGCTTATTTCTACCGAATCCAGGTCCTCATAGATCCGATCGGCGATGACCCGTTCCAGACTGACCAGCGGCGGCTCTTGTCCCAAGTGGTAACGCACCAAACCGCTGCGCGTATTAAACCAGAACGCCCCGTTGCGGTCCAGGATGATTTGGGTTGTCTGATCGATTTGGGGTGCACGAATGGTATGTATTGTTTGCTTGTCATAGTGGGCGACGCCGTTGTCTGTCCCAAACCAGAGATGGCCCAGATTGTCCTCGCAGATACACCGGACGTTATTGTGGGACAAACCGTCCCGGACGGTTAGACGGCGGAAATGGGTACCATCGAAAGAGGCCGCCCCCTCGGTGGTGGCTAGCCACAGGACGCCGTGGCGGTCTTCCAGGAGATCCCAAACGGTATTGCTGGGCAGGCCGTCTTCTTGGCGGTACCAGCGAAGGTCCCCTGCCCGAGTTAATTGCCCCACCCCTGCACCGCCCCCGGACAGGGGGCCCGCGACGAACCAGATTTCCCCGTTCTTGCGCTCGATAATTTTGAGAACAGTGGTGGAAACGGAAATCAGGTCAGAGTCATAGCCTAAATGGCCGAATTTCTCGTTCAATAGGGATTCAAACCGCTGGCCATCATAGCGGCTGATCTGGGCGTTGGGCAAGTGTCCACAGAGAATTCTCCCCTGCCGATCGAGGGCCAGAGAAAAAACGGCTTCTCCCGCAAACCCTTCCTTTTCTCCCAGTTGGAGAAAGTGCGTCCCGTCGTACCGCCAGAGGCCTTCTGCTCCGCCCAACCACAGGCATCCTGCTGCATCTTCGCAGATAGCGAGGCAGTTTTCAAGGGCAAGACCTTGCTCTGCGCTGAAGACGGTGTGCTTTCGGCCGCAGTAGCGAATGACGGCGCCGCTACCTGCCCCACTCTGACCGTGCCAGATGGAGCCCTGTCGATCTTCTGCCAAGGCCCCTTGAAATTCCGAATGGTTTGTTTTTATGTTGATGAGTTGGATATGGTGCGGATCGTAGCAACTGATCCCCCCGCCAAAGGTCGCAAACCAGATATGCCCCCCACGGTCCTGCAACAGGCCGTTTACATGATCCCAGCCCAGACCATCCGCCGCCCTGAAGTTGTGCCAAGCCGCCCCGTCATAGCATAGGGCCCCCTTTCCGCCCATGCAGAACCAGAGGCGTCCTTCCCGGTCGTGCTGGATTTTCCGTATGTGCCCCTGTTGTCTGTATTGGGTTTGAAAATCCCCACCGTCCCAACGCCATATTTCCGTTGCCGAACCACCCCACACCATTCCCTCTGCATCCTGCCCTACGGCATAGTAGTGCGAGGCCGGCGGCAGGTCTGCCTGTATGACCTGGCTGCCGTCAAACCCCACTAAGTATTCAAAACCCAGCCAGATCGTGCCGGACGGGTCTTGGGCGATGCCCCAGCAGGGATCCCGATTTTCGACCAGGCGACGGCCGAAGCGTCGGCAATACTCGGGCGTTAGATCGCAATAGTGCGCCCCGCCGATATAGCCGAAGTGGCCCTGCCCCCCGACCCATATACGGCCTTCCCGGTCCTCGAAAAGGAACATCACCGCTTGCCCTACTGGAGCGTTGGCAACTTCAAAAGGATGGAACTGCCGGCCGTCGTACCAGCATAGCCCGGCGCGCGTACCGAACCACAGCCGCCCCTCCCGGTCCAGGTGAATACTCTTTACACTGTTAGAGGAAAGGCCGTCTTCTGCCGTAAAAGTGCGGAATTCGTCGCCGTCAAAGCGCACAGCCCCCGATTCATGGCCTGCAAACCACAAGTACCCCCCGCCGTCCTCGGCGATATGTTCGAAGCGGAAACCGGGCAGGCCGTCAGTAGGGGTATAGGTGCGCCAGGTCCCGTTGAGAGGCAAAGGCCGGGGCGGTGCCAAGGGCATATTGTATCAATATCTTTTAAAGCAAACCAGCCTTACGTTTGGCCGACCAGATAGTATTGTAGAGCAACATCGCAATAGTCATCGGCCCGACCCCACCCGGCACCGGCGTAATAGCGCTGGCCTTTTTCTTAATAGCCCGATAGTCGACATCCCCCACCAACCGCCAACCGCGCTCGCGACTGGCGTCGTCGACCCGATTAACCCCGACGTCGATGACCACCGCCCCCTGGCGCACCATATCGGCACTGACAATGCCGACATGACCGGCGGCGACAATCAAAATATCGGCCTGGCGGGTGAAGGCGCCCAGATCGCGGGTGCCACTGTGGCACAGCGTCACCGTGGCGTTGGCCATCTCATTCTTTTGCGTGAGGATATTGGCCAGCGGCCGCCCCACCAAATTGCCGCGTCCCACCATAACCACGTGTTTGCCCGCCGTCTCGATGCCGCTGCGCGCCAGCATCTGCTGGACGCCAAAGGGCGTGCAGGGCAAAAAGCCTTCCTCGCCGCGCATCAGCCGCCCCAGATTGACCGGATGCAGGCCGTCGACGTCCTTGTCCGGGTCGACGGCGTTGAGAATTCGGGTCTCGTCCTGGCCGGGCAGGGGCAATTGCACCAAAATGCCGTGGACACTGTCGTCGGCGTTGAATTGGGCCACCACCTCCAGCAAATCCTCTTCGGACAGATCGGCATCAAAGCGCCGGTCGACCGAATGAATGCCCAATTCGGCGCAGTCGCGGTGTTTGCCGGTGACGTAGGATACCGACGCCGGATTATCGCCGACCAGCACCACCGCCAACCCCGGCACCAGGCCATGCTCATCTTTGAGCCGCTGCACCTCTTTCTTCATCTCCGCCTGCATTTCTGCGGCCACTTGCTTACCTCTGAGAATCTTCGCCACTAGCCCTCTCCTCTATGCGCTCTTCTTTGCTTTTCTCTAACTAACGACGCGGCTCGACCCGGTCCTTGCCCATGGCCGCCTGCAAAGCCTGGGGCACTTTGACCCAGCCGCCTTCCTGCTGATAATTGTCGATAATGGCGATCAGCATGCGCCCCATGGGACAGCCGGTATCGTTCACCGTATGGCAGAATTTGGGCCCGCCCTGGGCGCCTTTGTAGCGGATATTGAGCCGCCGCGCCTGGTAGTCGGTGGTATTGGTATCGGTCATCACTTCCATATACTCGCCCGAGCCGCCCAACCACACTTCCATATCCTGCTGCCGGTGGCTGGCCAAATACCCCGCATCGGCGGTGCAGTGTTCAATGGCCCGATAGGGCAGCTCCAAGGTCTGCAGCAACCACTCGTTGATCTGACCGAATTCCTCGTAGACGGCCTCGGACTGCTCGGGGGCGCAGACGGCGTTCATTTCGATCTTGTCGAATTGATGCACCCGCTTGATGCCCTTGACGTCCTTGCCCCACGAACCGGCCTCGGAGCGGAAGCAAGCCGTGGCGGCAAAAACCTTTATCGGCAGCTCGGCCTCTTTCAGGGTGGTATCCATGAAATAGCTGAAATTGGTCGGCTCGGACGAGCCCACCAGAAAGAGCTGGACATTGTCTTCGACATGTTCGCGGGTGATGGCGTAGATCTGGTCGCGGCCCTCGGGAAAATGGGAGGTACCGTACAGCGAGGGCTCGCGCACCAGCAACGGCGGCACGAATAGTTCGTAGCCCCGCCGCAGCAACTCGCCCACCAGCAACTGGTGCAGGGCGTACTGCATCAGCGCCATATCGCCGCGAATATAGGCAAAGCGCGACCCCGACACCTTGGAAGCCTGCGCCGTCTCCAGGCCCAAGCGCGGCCCCAAATCGGCGTGGTGCTGGGCTTTGAACTCCGCCTCGGCGTGGGCCGGACGCTCGGGCATGAATTGGGCGCTGTGTTCGCCGCGTCCCAACTTTCCTTCCTCTAAATACCCTGTGCCCGGCAGCCATACCCGGCGCTCGACATTATCCTCTTCGCCGGCGCCGACGGGCATTTCGGCATGCGGCCAATTGGGAAACCAGTCGAGAATTTCCTGCCAGCGCTGGTTGACCGCGGCCAAGTCCTGCTCCAGCTTGCGGCTCTTCTCGCGCAATTCCTGCCCCCTGGCCCGGGCTGCCTCCGGATCGGATTTGCCCAGCCGAGCCAACTGTTTCTTTTCGCTGTTGAGCGCGTCCCCGGCCGTTTGCAGGTTGCGCTTGGTCTCATCCAGCTCCAACCACAGGTCCACATCGGCCTTCTGCGGATCGACCCGGCGCGCTGCTATAGCCTGGCGCAGCGCCTCGGGATTGGCGCGAATCTGTCTGACGTCGATCATTGGCTAATTCCTCAGTTTATAGGGCTTTCCAGCAATACCAATACAGAAAATAAAAACGGGTTTTCCCTGCATAGTCGCAACAACCCTTTCTGTCCCACCGTCTTATTTATCTGTGTCCCTTCTGTCGGTCTGGCCCCTGAAGTATATTCATTTCGCCGTTGCCCAACCGCTTTATCCACAGGAGCAGGCCACCATGGGACAAGGACCCTATATAGACCTCAACCTCAACGCCTGGAATACCGCCGGCCGCCCTTCGGCCCAGGCCCTGGTAGACGCCGTCAAACAACGTCTGGCCGCCAATCACCTGGCCGCCGGCTGCCGCATGCCCCCGGTCCGGGTGCTGGCGCACCAGTTGGGCCTGTCGAAGAACACCGTCCAACGCGCCTACGACGAATTGGTCGCCCAGGGCCTATTTGAAAACCGCGAGCGCGTCGGCCTCTTCCTGGCTTCGCCGCCCCGGACGCTGACGCCGCGCCCACGCACCCAGGCCGCCGCCCCGGCATTGGTGGACCTGCCGCCGTTGTGGACGCCGCGGCCTTCCCGGCCCATTTCGCAGCAGCCGGTCATTGGCCTCAGCGGCGCCACCATAGACGCCGCCCTTTTGCCCACCGAGCAATTCGACGCCTGTCTGCGCGCCGCCCTCAAGGACCGCAAGAACGAGTTGGGCAACTACCCCGACCCGCAGGGTTTTTACCCCTTGCGCAAACAAATCGCCAACCGGCTCAATAAACGCGGCATCCCCGCTCGCGCCGAAGATATCGTCACCACGTTGGGCTCGCAGCAATGCCTGGATATTATTTTCCGCGTCCTGGACAACCGCCACATCGCGGTGGAAAACCCGGCCTATTCTATTGGCCGCAACTTGCTCGAAACCAACGGCGCCCAGCTGACGGGGCTGCCCCTGGACCCCTTTCGGGGACTGGACCTGGACGACTGGGAACGGCGCATCGCCCAAAGCCGGCCCGGCCTGCTGTATCTCATCCCCCATTTCCAGAATCCCACCGGCTATTGCTACAGCGAGAGCGAACTGGACCGCGTCGTCGATATTTCTCGGCGCTACGGCTGCGGTCTGCTCGAAGACGACTGGGGCTCGGATATGCTGTCCTATTCAGAATTTCGCCCTGCGCTCAGAGCTCGGGGCGGCACCCAAGTGCTATATATGAATTCCTTCACCAAAAAGCTCTTGCCTTCAATGCGACTGGGCTATATCGTCGGCGACGAGAGCACCACGCCCACCCTGGTCCGCTCCAAGGAAATTTCCGTCCTCGGGACTCCGCTCATTATTGAGGCGGCCCTCTTCGAATACCTCGACCGGGGCTATTACGATGTCCACCTCAAGCGCCTCAACGTCGAATTGGACCGCCGCTACCAGAATTGTCTCGACCTACTGCGTCAACTCATGCCCGAAGGGGTCAAATGGACCGCCCCCGGCGGCGGTCCGACCCTGTGGCTGGAAGTGCCCACCCAAGTAGATCTCGACGGCGTTTCCGACGACTTGGCTGAGCAGGGCGTAATGGTCAGGCATATGGACAGCGCCTTTTTCGGCCGCCGCCACCTGCACGGTTTCCGCCTTTGTTTCGCCCACCCCACTGCCGCAAATTTGCAGCGCGGCCTGGAGCTTCTGGCAGCCCGCATCAAGGAGGATTTATAATGGTCGTCCAAGGCGAGGAATATCTGTCCCCCCAGGATCTCGACGCCGACCCCTTCGTCCAGTTTGGCCGTTGGTTCAAAGAAGCGCAGCAAAGCGCCATGGCCCTGCCCCACGCCATGGCCTTGTCCACAGCCACGCCAGAGGGCAGGCCCTCTTCCCGGATGGTCTTATTGCAGTCTTTTGATGAACGCGGGTTCGCCTTTTTCACCAATTACGACAGCCGCAAAGGCGAGGAGTTAGCCGCCAACCCATGGGCCGCCCTGCTCTTCCACTGGGAGCCCCTGCGTCGCCAAGTGCGCTTGGAGGGGCGGGTGGAAAAACTGACTGCAGAAGAATCCGACGCCTATTTCCACAGCCGTCCCGACGGGGCCCAACTGGGCGCCTGGGCCTCGCCGCAAAGCCAGATCATTGACAGCCGCACCGTCCTCGAAGAACGCCTCGCCCAAGAGGAGCAGCGCCTGGGCAACGCGCCCCTGCCCCGTCCCCCCTTCTGGGGCGGTTATCGCCTGGTCCCCGATTGCTGCGAATTTTGGGTATCGCGGGCCTCGCGCCTGCACGACCGTCTGCTATACAGTCGGGCAGAAGACGGCTGGCAATTACAGCGCCTGGCCCCTTAGAAGGGCGGCGCAAGCCCAAAGCGGGCGAAAATAGCGTCGAGCAACGCCCGTATCCCCGGCCCAAAATAGCGCCCCCGCCGCCAGGCCACGCCAATGCTACGGTGAAAGGCCACCCCTTCGACCTGCACCTGACACAGAACCCCCGATTCTACGCCTTCCCGCACCACCAACTGCGGCAAAAAAGAAACCCCGACGCCGGCTTCGACCAGGCGGCGCATGGCCTCGGGACTGCGCATTTCCATTACCACTGTAGGCGCCAACCCGGCCTCGGCCAGGCGCTCGTCGACAATAGTGCGCGACACCGAATCGGCGTGGAACAGAATCAGCGGTTCCTGCACCACTTCCTCCAAGGCCACCGAAGCCCGCGGGACAAAGGAGTGGTCGGCGCTGACCACCAGGGGCATGGCGTCCTGATAAATGGTCGTGGTGTCAATTTTGGCGTGGCTGAAGGGCAGCGAAATCACGGCAAATTCGGAGCGGTTGGTCAGCAAATCCTCGACCAGATAGCGCGACGGGGCCACCTGCACGCTGAGCTCCATCTCCGGATAGGTATCCATATATTCTTTGAGGATATCGGGCAACAGGTAGATCACCGCCGCATCGATGGCACCAAATTGAAACCCCGCCCCCGGCAGCCCATCGCGTTGCTGCAAACGGTCCTGGGCCTCTTCGAGCAAATCCTGCACCTGGACGGCGTAATTGACCAAGGCCCGCCCCTCCATGGTCAAATCGACCCGGCGGCTGCCGCGGTTAAATAATTTCACCCCCAGCGTCCGTTCCAACTCGGCAATGCCGTTGCTCACCGTCGGTTGGGTGACGTGCAATTGGCGGGCGGCCTGGGTAAAACCGCCGCTTTGGGCCACGGCGAGAAAATAGCGCAGATGCTGTAAATTCATGGAGTCTCCAGGGGGCGATAAACGAGCGGACCGGTGATCCAGAAGATAAAGCAATCGCCGCTCTTGTTAAAATTAATGACATCCCGGCCACGTCCTTGCCAGAGAGCGGCGAATGGGTCTATTTAAGATGGGTTCGTTAATCATCGCTCAGCGCTCATGACAACCCCGGGTACTGTTTTTGCTTTACCAAGGCCTTAACCAGCCGCAGGGCGATTCTTTCACGACCGCCTGTATCGTCCAAGTAACACCGCCGTATCCCCAGAAAGCCCCAGATGAGTCAGCACCTGATCGACGACCCAACCGCCGCCCTCTCGCCCCAGCCCGAAGAATTGGACCAAAGCCTGCAACAAATGGGCTACGAATCCTTCCGTCCCGGCCAACGCGAGTCGATCGAGGCGCTGCTGGAGCGCGACCGTTTGCTGTTGGTGGCTCCCACCGGCGGCGGCAAATCCCTTATTTACCAACTGCCCGCCGCCATCCTGCCCGGCACCACCTTGGTGGTCTCGCCGCTTATTTCCCTTATGAACGACCAGGTCCTGGCCCTGCAGGAGCGCGGTGTCGCCGCCACCTTTCTGGCCTCCACCCTCGACGGCGACGAAATGCGCCAGCGCCTCGACGCCATGCGCCAGGGTGCCTACAAGCTGGTCTACGTCTCGCCCGAACGCCTCGCCTTCAACGGTTTCCGCGCTCTGCTAAGCCACCTAGATTGTCCACTGGTGGCTATTGACGAGGCCCACTGCATCAGCGAGTGGGGCCACGATTTCCGCCCCGAATACCTGCAAATAGCCCAGCTCCGCAATCTTCTGCCCAAGGCCCGCATCCTCGCCTGCACCGCCACCGCCACCCCAGTGGTTCGCGACGAGATCATCGAACGGTTGGGCTTGCCCGCCGACACACCCCAGATCGTCCGCGGCTTCGCCCGCCCCAACCTGGCCCTGCAAGTACAGGAGGTCCAGGACCAGCGCCAGCGCCAGCGCCAGGTCGATACCCTGCTGACCAAGGCCCTGGGCCGCCCCGGCCATGGTGAGGGCACCGCCATTGTCTACGCCCCGACGCGCAAATCCACCGAAGAAGAAGCCCGCCGCCTAGGCCAGGCCGGCTGGCGCGTGGCGGCCTACCACGCCGGCCTCGACGCCGAGGTCCGGGACACGGCCCAACGTGCCTTTGCCGCCGGTCAGACCGAGGTCGTAGTGGCCACCAACGCCTTTGGCATGGGTATTGACCGGGCCGATGTCCGCGCCGTGGTCCATTTGGCCCCACCCAGTTCCATTGAGGCCTATTACCAGGAAGTGGGCCGGGCCGGCCGCGACGGCGAAAAGGCCGTCTGCCTGCTGCTTATTTCACCCGGAGATATGACCCTGCGCCGCCATCTTATCTCAAGCGATATCGAAGGCCGCACGCCCGACCCGGAAAGCGCCCGCCACAAGTGGAACTTATTCCTCGAATTGATGCGCTGGTCCGAAGGGGGCACCTGCCGCCACGATGCCATTTTGCGCTATTTTGGCGACGAAGAGGAAACCCTGGCCGGCTGCGGCCGCTGCGATATTTGCCTGCAATTTGAAGCAGCCCCCACCCAGGACCCCGAAGAAGCCGCCCTCACTGTGCGCAAGGCACTGTGCGGGGCCGCCCGGGTCCACGGCCGCTACGGCATTCAGGTAGCGGCCCGCCTGTTGCGCGGCGATTCCGACCCGCGCCTGAGCCGCGCCGGACTCCACCAGACCCCTACCTACGGCACCCTCTCGACCCACAGTGAGCAGTGGCTGCTGCAGTTGCTGCGTCGCTGCGTCACCGCCGGCTGGCTCGATTTTACTGGCGGCAACCGCCCCATGGTGGTGGTCACTCAGGAAGGGCTCGACGTTATCCACGAGCGCCGCCCGGCCCGCCTCCTGCTGCCCCCCCTAAACGCCCCCAAAACCTCCGCGCCCCTGACTACCGGCTACCGCCGCCGGCCTTCCCCCACTGACGAAGTCGAACTCGACGATACCGACCAGGCCCTGTTCGACGCCTTGCGCCGCCACCGCATGGAAGTGGCCCGCAGCCAGGACGTGCCGCCCTATGTCGTGGCCAGCGACCGCACCCTGCGCGATATTGTCCTGCTCAAACCCGCCAACACCGACGAATTGCAAATGGCCCACGGCATAGGCCCATCGAAGGTGGAAAAATACGGCCGGGGCTTTCTTCAGGTGCTGGCCGATTTACGCTAAAATGGGACGATTTTTCCGCCCAACGAAAGGCCCCCAATGCAATTGCATATCACCCGCCATGGCCAAACCGACGTAAATAGCGACCACCCGCCCGGCGACCCGCATCTGACCAGCCTGGGCCACCGCCAAGCCAAACTCCTCGGCCGCGCCCTGAAAGAACACGGCTTTGCCGGAACGATCTACAGTTCGCCTTATTTGCGCACCGTAGAAACAGCCCAGGGCATTGCCGCGGTCACCGGCGCAAAAGTGCTGCTGGCGGCAGAAATGCGCGAATACGTCATCCGCGAAAATCAGATGGACGATTTTACCGGGGCCACCCAAGAAGCCCTGGTCGCCGCCTATCCGCCCCTGCAACCCACCGAGAATTTTCCCTACCCCTGGTGGACCGATACCATTGAAACGGACGCCGATATAGAAGCCCGAGTGGCACCGCTTATCGACCGAGTCGCCGGCGGCCAGGACGATGCCCTGCTGGTAGGGCACGGCGCCTCGGTACAGGGCGTCCACCGCTATATTTTACGTCGCCGCGCGCCCGACCAACTAGACCACGGCGGTATTTGCTGGAATTGCTGTCTGAGTTCCTTTGCCTTGGGGCCCGACTTTAAAACGCTGCGTCTGATGGACGTGGCCCACTTGCCCGACGAGGCCATCACCAGCAACACCCGGCCCCGGGCCGAGGTCCTGGCCGAAGGAATCTAAAGATAAAGCACTGATATCCTGATATTTGGCGCATTGCTCTCCCTTTCCAATTGACCACGACCAGAGCGACTAATGCCCTCGATAGACGCCAAAACCCGCTGGACCCCAGGCCGTACATGCGGCCGTTGCAAAGCCGCCATAGATCCCGATTTCGGTGCCGCAAGCTATTGCCCCGATTGCCAAGTCAATTATTGCCCCGACCACTACCCGCATGCGCCGTGGCATTACGTCCATACCAGCAGTGAGGCCATGATCCGGTGGGCCACCTGCCCCAAGGGACACCGGCGCATGGACTACTGTTCCGATTCCTACCGCCCCGAGCAATTGGGCGGCAAATCCACCGATTGACCCCCACCACCGCTGCCTTATCTTTGCCTGCATGACCAATCCTACTACGATCCACTGCGACGTCTGCGTCGTCGGCGCCGGCAGCGGCGGCTTTGGGGCCGCGGTGGCCGCCGCCCGCCACGGCGCTCACGTCGTCCTTTTGGAAGCCGGCAAAGGCGTCGGCGGCACCTCGACCTGGGCCGGGGTCAATAATTACGAGCCCGTCGCCGGGGCCACCGGTCTCCCCTGGGAAGTGTACCGGGCCCTGCGCCAAGTGGACAAAGCCGCCGCCTTGCAACGTCCCCGCGCCCGCTACCATCCCGAGCGCCCTTGGGGCTGGTACGATTGCAGTCCGGAAAGCGATTACCGCCTCAGTCTGAGCCGCCGCTCCGGCTTGCCCATTGCCTTTGAGCCCGAGGCCCTCGACCAGGTAATGCGCGCCATGATAGAAGAGGCCGGCACCTGCGACCTGCACTTGGAAACCCCTTTCACCCAGGTCGCCACGGACGGCCGCCGCCTAACCGGCCTCAGCACTCAGGGCCCTTCCGGCCCGGTGCAAATTAGCGCCGCCAGTTATATCGACGCCACCGCCAATATCTACCTGGCCCAGGCCGCCGGCTGCCAGACGGCCATTGGCCCCGAGGGCCCCGAAACCTACGACGAACCAGGGGCTTCCAACGAAGGCGGTCTGGTGCTCAACAACAGCAGCCTGTGCTACCGCATCGCCCGTTTGCAGCAGGGCGAAAAGCCGCAACAGCAGCCGTTGCCCCCCGGCTTCGACCTGCAATCTATCCGCCCAGTAACCAGCATCCGCACCTATCCCAACGGCGACCTCAATATGAATCCCCTGGGGCTGATGACTGGTGCCGAAACCCACGCCCTGGGCGACGACGCCTATGCCGAGGCCCTGGTCCGCACCCGGGCCCACTGGCATATGCTGCAGACCCAATACCAGTTTGATCAATGGAAATTGGTCTGGCTCAGCCCGCGCCTGGGCGTGCGCGAAAGCCATCGCCTGGTCGGCCGCTACGTGCTCAAAGAGCAGGACCTGGTCGCCGGCCTGGCCGCACAGGACCACGCCGATATTATCGCCCTGGCCGACCACTCCATCGACTTCCACGGCGCCCGCCCTTCTCGCGAAGTGCCCAACGGCCCCTACGGCATCCCTTTCCGTTGTTTGCAAACAAGCGAATTCGACAATCTGTTGGTGGCCTGCCGCGGCGCCAGTTTCTCCTCTATTGGCGCCTCTTCCTGCCGCCTGTCCCGCACCATGATGGTCCTGGGCCAGGCCGCCGGTACTGCCGCGGCACTGGCCAAAGGCGACTTCGACCGCCTCGATATGTCAGAATTGCGCCAGACCTTGACCGACGACGGGGTCGCCCTCGACCTGGCCAGCGGCTATCTAGACGCCATGGCCGATATCGAGCCGCTGCCCGAGCGCGGCTTTGTCGAGGGGTTGCCACACCAGAGCGGATCCTCCGAGCAATCCTAAACCCCAAGGAAAACGCCATGCCCCCTATCAGCCATATGCATATTGAACCTGGCCTTAAAATAGCCGCTCAGATGGCCCCCGAGCCCAGCGACGACGACTTCGCCTTTGCCCGCCAAATGGGTGTTACCTACGCCGTTGCCTGGGCCGACGCCCATAAAGCCAGCGCCCAATACTACAGCGCTTGCCGTCAGCGCTTTGCCGACAACGGCATCCGCCTGTACGGCCTGGGCAACAGCGGCGTCCACAATGTCGCCGCCATCACCCTCAATCTGCCCGAACGCAACGCCAAGGTCGAAGAGTACAAAAACCATATCCGCAACCTAGGCGCCGCCGACATCCCCTATACCACCTACGCCCATATGGCCAATGGCGTCTGGAGCACCCCGGCCGAAGCCACCCGCGGCGGCGCCCCAGCCCGCGCCTTTGACGCTGCCCGACTCGACGAGGCCATCAAAGGAGGCGGCTTTGGCTCGGCCCCAGAGTTACCGCGCGACTATAGCTCCGAAGAAATCTGGGACAATTTTGCCGCCTTCATCAAAGAAGTAGGCCCTGTCGCCGAAGAGGCCGGGGTCCGCATTGGCATCCACCCCGACGACCCACCCGGCCTTACCCTGGATCGGGTGCCGCGCCCCATTTTCTCGTCTTTTGCCGGCTATAAGCGCGCCCTGGAATTGGCCGACAGCCCCAATATTGGCATGTGCCTGTGCATCGGCTGCTGGTTAGAGGGCGGCCCGGCCATGGGTGAGGGGGTCGAAGAAACCATCCGTTATTTCGGCGGCCGGGAAAAGATCTTCAAGGTCCATTACCGCACCGTCGATAAACCGCTGCCCCATTTCGTCGAAACATTTGTCGATGACGGCTACTACGATATGTACCGGGCCATGGAAGCCCTGGGCCAAGTCGACTTTGACGGCGTGTTAATTCCCGACCATATCCCTTTGATGGGTGGCGACCACCGCGTCGGCACCGCCTATACCATCGCCTATATGAAGGCGCTGCAAAAACGCGCCGAAGAAAGTCTGGCCTGAGGCGTTCGCCCCGATAGCCCAGCTCTATCCTACGCTAGTGCAATCTGGAGAAAAAACACCGTGAGCAAAATTAGCCCCAACGTCCGTTCCGCCTTTTTTATTTGCGCCCTGCTCTGGTTGGCGGCTTGTGGCCACGGCACCGATGACCACGGGCATACATCCCATAAAACCGCCGACCAAGCCCACACCACCGAGTTGGCTTTAAAACTGGATAACGGGGCCAAATGGCAGGTCGATGCCCATACGCGTCAGGCCGCTAAAAAAATAGTGAAATTGGTCGATGAATCAGCCGGTCTCAAAACGGCGGCAGAGGCGCGCGCCTTAGCGACGGCTCTCGACAAGGAATTGGCCGAATTGATCAAAGGCTGCACCATGACCGGGCCAGCGCACGACCAATTACACGTATTTCTGACGGCCTTTTTCGCGCCGGTAGGGGACTTGCAGGAACAGACGGACCTGGACCAGCTTCAGGAGGGACAAAAAGACCTGGCGGCTTTGCTGGTGGCTTACCGAGAGCATTTCGAATAGAGCCGATCAAGCAGCCCAGCTGGGCGGGCCGAAGCTAGGCCGCCACCTATTTGTACGGGGCGAGCCGAGCCTAACGCGCCGTATAATCGGCCGCCAACCGGCACCCCGGTCCTTCCAAGGCCAGCAAAGCAATGCGGGCCAAGCCGTGCAATAAAAATGAAGGCCCCATCTGCGATTCGTACCAATCGATACCAGCGGCCCCCCGCGGCAAATCGGCATCACAGTAGACTCCGACCAGTTCCCCGGCCAGAGCCAGACCGCTTTGCAACCACCGCTCTTCCCCGGTGATATCGTATAAGTCGGCCAGCAGACCCAGCCCCAAGCCCGCATCCATCGCCGGTACCGCGACGCCCTTGGGCAAACCACCTTGTCGATAGTTTTCGCCGGCGGTTACGGCCCACCCCAGCAACCCTTGGTCGCCACTGAGTCGGTAGCCGCACAGAGCCGTCAAAGCCACATACGATACCGGCCACAACCCGTATACACTGCCCCATACCGGCATCGCGTCTACCCGATTGCCAGCCCGGCTGCAGGTAATGGCGAAGATTCCATCCTCCAGATCGTGCGGGGCCGCCAGGAAACCACCCAGATAAACGGCGGCGCGCTGCCGCATCAGACGGGCCAATTCGGGTTGATCGTCTTCGAGCAAGGGCGCCGCTTCCAACAGGCTCACCCCCAGCGACAACGTCTGCCCCGGCGCATTGGTCTGGTAGAAGCGCTCGTCCGTTTCCGGCGAGCGGCTCTCAATGAGCAACTGGCCGGAAGGATCGCGCAAGGGCCACCAATAATCGAGCATCTTCTCGATATAGCCCACCAACTCGGGCCGCCGACTCTGCCCATAGGCAAAAGCCCAGTCGAAAATATAGAAGCCGCCGTGACGCGGAAAATCGCACGAACGCGTCCCCCGTCCCAGTCGTTCCCGGATCTCAATCCGGGCGTGGCGGATATATTCGGCCGGCTCGCCTTCCACCCAATGAAAATCCAACCCATCGGCAAAACCCTGCACGCAGTTGGAATCAAATTGCTGCAATTTCTCCCACAGCCACAACGGCGCCTGGCGCAAATGGTCGTGGGTGGCCCCTCCTTGGGCGTCGGGTCGGCTGATAAGGCCGCTATTGCCCACCTTGTCGTCACCCAGGTGCCAATAGGCGTGCTCGCCCCAGGGAAACAGCCCCGTGGCCGTATCGGTGCAGTGGGTAGCAAAGCGCCGTAGGTAGCGGTCAGCGGCGTCCCGGTAGTGCGGCTTATCCAGAGCGTACAGGGTCAGCAGCGCCGCCTCGTCGTGAATGAGATTGCTGCCCAAATGCGAGCGGTCACCCTGGCGCTGGCCGGGAATGGGCGGCGGCAATTCGCTCAGCATGCGGTGGCTCTGGCGATCTATAAGCGAAGGAAAAAGGCCTTGGTATTGGTCGCCGACCTCAATCAGTATATCTAGGGCACGGCCGACTTTAGCGAGGATTTGTTCGGCTTGCATTGGTTTCTCCCAATGAGGACAAAATTAGTTGCCTATAATTTGTCCTCTTCGCCCGCCCCCGTCAAAAAACAGCCGCACCGACGGATCCGCGCATGTGAATAGTGACTTGGTTCAAGGCTCGTAACACGCCCTAAAGCCGTTTTGGACGCCGCACGTAACGCACGTAATAATAGATCAACGTACCCACAAAGGGGGCAAAGATCAGCACCAATACCCAGATCAGTTTTTCGGTCCCCTGATTGGCGTCGTTGGTCAGACAATCGACCATCATCCATACCCAGAAGGCAAAGGCGAGTAGCCCCGCCAACCCTATGATTACCATTTCGAACCCACCGAATCCAAACATCATCTTCTTGCTCCTTTGCTCAATCGCCTCCCAAAGACGGGAAAAAAGCCAGATTATTGCTCAATAGCGTGCAGATGAATTCGTCCGTGAGGATGACCTGAGCATAGCTGGTCTCGCCCATTTCCTGCTCGTCGGTTAGACCCCATTCGCCCAGTTTGAGCGTTGCTCCGCCGGCTGCAATACGGTAGATATCCAGCTCACTCCAGTCTTTATCGTAGATATAGGCGCCGTCGGTCTGGGCGTCTCTATTGTAGCCGTAAGCCCACAGCACGGGCCTTACTTCCACCGGCGTCCGCACATTGGCGATATCCAGTACCGCCACTTCTTCGGGCCAACTGCGCCGCAGATAGACCCGGTCGCCGTCTAGCATGAGCAATTTATCGGATTTGCTCGCCACCCACGGCGCCTCCTGCACCACCGTGCGACTCAATTCCTCCGGGCCTTCCAAGGGCGACAGATCCCAGACGGACAGGACGCCGTGGCGAGCGAAAAAGGCCTGGTCGCCCCTGAGGCGGAGGCCAAAATCGGGCTGCGGCCCCCACCCCTCGACAGCGGCGATAGGGTGACGCCACAACAGACGGGGCTCTGTTCCTTCCAGCCCCCAACACACTATTTCGACCTGGCGCTCATCTACCACCCCGGCGTACAGACGCCGACCGTGAGCAGCCCAATCAATTAACAAAGGCACTTCCTGCTGCAAAACGCGGTTGCTCTTCTCCATGTAACGCTCGCGCGACTGCAGGGGCTGTAACAAAACGCGCCCGACCAATTGTGGGGCATCGGCCCGTTCAATATTAAACCGCGCAAAGCCGACGTAGGCGCTGTCGCCCTCATTCCAATGCCCCCAGGCGTAGGCCTCAGACCCGGCCAGGGCTACCTGGTGGAAATTCCACCCCGGCGCGGCGACTCGCCCGACTTTGCGCGGCTGCCGCCAATCAGTGGCATCGACCGCACTCAGCGTGCTGTCGGTCAGCACAAAGATATGATCGCCGTGCAGCGCCAAATCGCGAGCCCATTTTTCGTAGCTTATGGCGGCGGCCGAGTAGACTTTCCCCCTAGGACCGTAGCCCACGGATTTAGTCAATAGGAACAATAGCGGCATCGCCGCAACCGCGCACAGCCCCGCCACCACCGGCCAAGACAGACCCGAGCCACGCTCTGTCAAACGCCGCGCCCCCCACCAGGCCACGCCCCAACTGAGCAGAGCCGGCGTCCCGGCGGCCAATCCGTACCAGAACAATAGCCCCGGCGAGCGGGCCAACTGCACCAGCGAGCCCTCATCGTCGAATTTTACCCGCAGATAATCGTGGTAGAAAGCCGCTATCCCCGAAACCTTGTGCAATACCAGCGGTACCGTCTCCACCGACCAGACCGTCAACACCGCGATTACCGCCGCACGGCTGGTATCGCCGGCTATTGCCGAAGCAGCCAGCCCATAGCCAAACAAAGTGCAAGCCTGCATGAACCACAAATAAGCCAACGCCGCGTACTCCACGTGATCCAGAATGCGGTTGTCGCGGTAGATAAACGCCTGCTGCGACGGGCTCGACATTAGGCCGTCCAGCGGCGCGGCATATAAGACCGCTGCTGCGGTCAGCACCAGGACCAGCAAGACCGAGAGCCGCACGCCAATTTGGACCAGCAATAAATGCCCCACCTTGAGAGGGCGGCCCATAAGGAAAGCCAATGTCCCCTGTTGGCGCTCACCGGCCAATGTGCCCAGCCCAGCCCCCAGGGCGTAGCCCCAGCACAGCCACGGCAGAATATCTTGTATGGGACGCGAAAAAAGGGCGTTTAAACTGGTTTCCAAGCGGACCACCAGCATCAAGAGCAATAGGCCCAACAACACCGCCGCCCACGGCCCGACCTGGCGCATCTCCTTCCACAATAAGGCCCGCGTCGCCTCCATCTTACTGCTCCTCTGCACGATCGGTCACCGCGGCCAAGGACGGAAATAATACGAGCTTATTGTCCAGGACGGTGCAAATATACTCGTCAGCGAAAAACACCGTCACGTCGTTGTGGTCCTGATAAGCCCGTTGGTCGCCTTCCTCGCGCGGCAGGTCTAGGATCGTCGCCGAACCCAACCGCCCTCCTCCCTCCCATTCCCACATGAAGACACTGCCACTGCTTTTTTCATAGCCCAGCCCGTCTCGCCACTGCAGTTGCTGCTTATTCCACAACGCATAATCCCGTTCCACCGGCAAACCCTCGGGTCCCAGATCCATAGCCACCATTTCCCGCGGCCAGTTGCGCTCGACATAGAGCCGGCCGTCGTGAATGTCGGCCACTGTTACTAACCGGGGCAAGAAAAACAAGCTGTGTCTCCTAGTGGCCCCATCGGGCCCGTCGACCTTTTCGCGGACCGTTTTATAAGCCCGTTTATAGGAGCCCGAGAACCACATCAACGTTTCGGAGTCGCCTTCTTTCTCGTAGCTGTACTGACGTTCCCACCAGGTGGCCGAACGCCCCACATGCTCCACCCGGGAACGCCCCAATTCCACCGGCCGCAGCGGCTCGCGCAAATCCAGCACCGCCACTTCCAGCCCCACCGGCACATAGGCCCGCCGGTCGATGATGCGCATTTCGACCTTGCCCTGTAAGGCCACCAGCTCGAATCGCCCCAAACTGTCAACCCCGGCCGGAGCCGCCTGCAGGAGCAAGCAGTGAACCGGCCGGGGGACACCGCCTCCCGCCGCATCCAGGGTCTGCAAATACAACGCCCCTCGCTGCCACAGGAGCAGGTAAATTGCTCCCTCGTAGACGGTCATATACTGCATATTTCCCTGGGTCTTTAGATCGAAATAGCCGACAGCCTCAGGCCGGGCAGGATCGTGCAAATCGATAGTCAACAACCCCATCCCGCGACGACTATCACTGTCGGCACTATACTTATAATTCCCCTTTACGTAGGCCACCGAATCGACCATCACCGTCCGCTCGAGATAGCTCCATTCTGGTAAGCTAAGGTGTCCTATATGACGCGGTTCCAGCGGCTTCTGCAGATCCACCACCTGCACCTCGCCCACATGCTCCCGCCCCTGCCCAAAAGCCAGAAAGGCCAGATCGTCAGCCACGGCCAGCCCTCTGACTTTGCCGGGTAAATCCAGCACCGCCACGGGTTTTATCCACTGCGGTAAGAGCTCGGCGCTGATTACCACGGCAATAATTATGCACCAACCCAGGCCCGCTGCGGCAACGCCCCCAATCCACAGCGGCCACCGGCCCCGCAGGCTTAAACCGGCCCAGGCGGCCAGACGCCAGGCCAGCAGCACCACGGCCAATACCAGTCCCCACTTGGCCGCCACCAGGCCTTCCTCGTACACCAGGCGCATCATATACCCCGGCGCCGAAATCGGCAGCCCGAACAGTTGTACCCCGGCGGCGAAATTATAGAAGGCCCTGCCAGCCTGGAGCGAGACGAGAAAGGCCACCGCCGTGGTCAACAATAAAGCCCCTGCAGCCGTTGCCAGGCCGTTGGCCAGTCCCATGACCGGACGGACGGCCCAGGCTGAACCCAGAAAACAACAGGCGTAGAGCATGAGGAAACCGGTGTAAAAGAGGAATATCTGGCCCCAATAGCCGACTTCCCGCAGTAGGATGATATCGAAAACATACCTATTCTCGATCCCGACCCAGGCATATGGCAGGGCGTAGATCACCGCCCAATACCCCCCGATAAGCAGCAATAACCCCAGCGCCCCCACGACGAATTTCACCGCCAGCAAGCGCTCCAACCCCAGAGGCCGACTGCTCATGAGGGCCCAAGTCCCCCGACTGCGCTCGCCAGCCACCGCATCAATGGCCAACAGGGCGGCGGCCGCCAAGCCAAATAACTGGCCTAGGATACCATCCCAGCGGATCAGTTCCTTATTGAAATCGGCATCGAGCCGCAGCAGCAGCAAGGCCAGGCAGAAGCCCAGGCCAACGAGGACTTTATAGGCCTGTTCGCGACCTTCTTTCCAAATTAAAGCCCGTATCGCGTTCACGCCTTTTCCCCTCCGACATAGGCGACAAAGGCGTCCTCCAGACCCAAATCGACCACGTCCAATATCTGTCCCCCCTGCGCCTCGATCTGCGCCGCCTGCTCATCGCCATAGCCCTCCACCGTCAACAACCGCTGCGCCCCATCCCCCTGCATCTGCCGCAAACCGGCAATATCCTGCAATTCTCTGCCTTCCCCCAATTGCACCACCACCCGCTTGACACCCTCTTTTACGGTGTCAATATCGCCCTCGGTCACCAGGCGACCCTCTTCGATAATGGCCACACGATCGGCGATCCGCTCCACCTCATGGACCAGATGCGATGAGAGGAAAACCGTGCGCCCTTCTTCCTGGATAAGCCCGATAATGCCTTCGAGGAAATCGCGCCGGACCACCACGTCAAGCCCCGAGGCCGGCTCGTCGAGAATGAGCAATTGCGGCTCGTGGCCCAACGCCAGGGCCAGGGCCAACTGGGCGTTCATGCCCTTGGATAGATGCTTTATTTTCTGCTCGGGATCGAGGCCGAAGCGCTCGATTAGCCCGTCGACTTTATCCTGCCGCCAGTTGTCGTAAAACTGCCCGGTGAACCAGGCAATCTCCCTGACTTTCATCCATCCGTACAGGGCCGGGTTATCCGCCACGTAACCTATCCGGCGGCGCAATTCAAGGGCGTCCTTTACCGGATCTAACCCCAATACCCGCGCCTCTCCGGCAGTGGCCTTGAGCATATTCATCAGCACATTGATGGTAGTGGTCTTGCCGGCGCCGTTGCGCCCCAGAAAGCCGCATACCGTCCCCTCGGGCACATCCAGGTGCAAATCGTCGACCACGGTTTTTTGGCCGTAGCGCACGGTCAATCCCTCTAAGGCAATAGCAGTAGTAGTCATGCCTTAATCGTCCTCGCTAAAATTCTCTAAAGTATCGTTGAATACTTGCTGCATTTCCTCGCTACTGAGCCCCAATTCACGCGCCTGCACCCAGGCCTTGTCGAGCAATTGCCGTACGATTTCCACCTTTTCCCGCTGGCTCATGGTTACGTCCTTTTCGGCGACATAGGTCCCCATGCCCCGCTTTTTGTAGATCACCCCGTCGCGCGCCAATTCGAGATAGGCCCGCGCCACGGTATTTGGATTAATCAGATATTGGCTGGCCAGGGCCCGCACCGAAGGCAATTCGTCGTGTGCTTTGAGCACCCCTCGGGCAATAGTGTATTTGACCTGCTCGATAATCTGCAGGTAGATGGGGACCCCGCTGGCCGGGTCTATGCGCAAGTGTAGAATGGCCATGCTCCTCGTTATGCCGCTGCTAAGTCTTCGCCCGGCCGGCCTGCCGCCGCCGGCGCACAAAAGGCGTTTCAATGCCGTATTGCCGACACAGTCGGCCAAAGCTGCGCATGGTGATGCCCAGGGCCCGACTGGCATCCTCATTCTGGTGGTACAGTCTAGCCACCCGCTCGACGCGCTCTTTGCTAATACCTCGTTCCATGGCCTTTTCCTCGTAGATTTTGATAAAATAACTGTATCAATCAATTAATACAGTGATGTGGTAATTCCCGCAATGTGCATAGGCAAGCCTTTTTTTCATTGACCGCAAAAAAATGGGCTATTCGAAAAAGAATAGCCCATCAAATGGAATATAATCAGTATGTTATATATTAGTCGGCAAGATCTATTCCGCAGCGAGCCCGCCGGATAACTCTAAGGGCGCACCATTATCAGCCGAGCCCCTGTATTGCTTAAACGCTTATTGGGCGGGCCCTGGTGGCGGGCGGCAGACCGCAAAGTGGCGGCCAGGTCGGGACGCGTCCACCCGCCGCTGCGGACAACTCGGTAATCCCCTTGCCCAGGCCCTTGAGGATCGGTCTGGTGCGATGCGGTATAACTTCCCCACCAATCTTGGGTCCACTCCCTGGTCCATCCATGCATATCGAACAGTCCCCAGGAATTGGGCCTCTTAGAGGAGACGTCGCCCTTTTCCTGTCCCGGCGCTAACAGGGCGGTATCTCGGGCGTACTCAACAGCCATGCTTTTATCACTGCCAAAAGACCAAGGGGTCGCAGTCCCCGCGCGGCAGGCGTACTCCCATTCGGCTTCGGTAGGCAAACGGTATGCGTTGGTTGGGTCGACCTTTTCCAGGCGGTCGATAAATGCCTGGACGTCGTGCCAGGAAACGCTGGTTGCCGGAAAATGACTGGTTATCTTGGGCTCATCGGCGGCCGGATCAACCACATCACCCGCCATTCCGCCGCTCTCCTCAGGGTCCGTGCCGGGCAAATCAGGCGCCCACGGCTGAGTGCCCATTACAGCAACCCACTGGGAGCGGGTAATGGCGTATTTGCCCATATAAAACCCCTGGCTAACCGTCACCGCATGCTGAGGGCCTTCCTGCGCCTTCCGGCCTTTCTCGTCGTTGGGCGAGCCCATCATAAACATGCCCGGCTCGATCCAGACAAACTCCATGGTCGCCCCACCGGGCAATTCGATGGCCAGCTCGTCAGGAGAGGCGACCGTTTGGGTCTTGAAGGACGCACAACCAACCAGAAAGAAAATGCACAGGAGAGGTAGTATAGAGCGCATCAGTACTTCCTTTTATCTGTAAATTAGCGATTCACCACAAAGGCCTATTATCTCGGATCAATAACCGGCGTTGGCAGGGCATTGTTAAATCGTTGGGCAGGCCACAGACATGGTGTAATAATCACCCGGCCGGGCGGGCCCTACTCAGCGGCCAAAGCCGCCACCAAATCATCGACGTCAAAAACAAAGCCAAAAGCCAAGGCCACCCGCCACAGCCCAATCTCTTTGGCCAACTCTCCCCGCGCCGTCTCTTTATTCTCCACCGCCGTTACCGCCTGCCTGAGCGCCGAACACATAAAGCCGCGCTTCTGCATATCGGCCATGCCCCCTGGCGACAACAGCAAACACCAGTTGATGGCAAAACCGGCGTAGATCAGGTGATTAACCCCTTGCTCCTGACACAAGGCAAAGAGCTGGTCGCCGTTTTCGGCCACCCCTTCCTCGCCCTGGGGTCGGGCCTGGGGCATAAAGTCCAACTTATCGAAACCGCGGCCGATATCCGCCAGGTTGTGCCCTCCTGGAAACGCCTTTTCCTGGCGCAACCGGTGCAACGCCTGCAGCCCCTCATCGGCTTCTATGCGCTGCGGAGCCGGGGACGGCGGCCCCGCCAAAGCCACCGCCCGCTTATAGCCGGGATATTCTTGGTAATAGCCGCCTCCGCCCACCACATGGAACAACGGCATGCCCGCCCGCCGCAGAGCCGCCAACAACGGCGGCAGTACCTGCTGGCCAATCTCCTGGGCCCGCGGCATATATTCCACGGCCCGATGCCAACCTGGATAATCGTCTCTACTACCGGTATCCCAGGCGTGCATCAGGGCCACCCCAATGCGGGCCCGGTCCAATTCGACCGCCTCGCGCTGCCAGCCGCCGTAGCCCTCGCCCGGCACATCGCGGGCAAAATCGGCATCGAATTGGCGGTAGTACTGCGCATCTATGTGCAACCTCTCGGCCGCCTTCACAGGGGCACCCATTTGCCCACCGCTTGGGCCACCAGCCCCCCGTCGGCCCCACTCACCTCGGCCTCCACTTCAATCAGACGCCCCCGGTCGCGCAACAAGCGCCCCCAAGGCTTCGCCGACCCGGGCGATGCGCTTGAACTGCACCTCCATGCGCGCGGTCACCGCCTTTTTGCCGGCCCGGATCAACACGTGCGCCATCACCTCGTCGAGCAACGTCGACAGAATGCCGCCGTGGACAATGCCCTGGAAACCCTGGTGCCGCGCCTCGGGCTGAAAGCGGGTGACGATATCGCCGCTGACCTCTTCAAAATGCAGATGCAACCCGGTATCGTTGCGCACCCCGCAGGCAAAGCACATACCGTCATCGATCAATTCCTCTTTTTCCATCATACCAGATGACCGTCCTGGTCCAATACTTGCCGCCAATTGTCGTAGATAATCCGCTCGATCGCCTCTTCGGGAAAGGGCGGCAACCCGGTCCCCTTGAGGATATCGTTGACTTTCCACTGGCCGGCAATGACCTGCTCGGGGGTGGCGGAAGGAAAATCAGAGCCAAATATCAACTTGTGCTCGACCCCGTATTCCAGCGCCGACATAAAGGCCTGGTAATGACGCAACGGCCGGTAGTGCAAAGCCGATATATTGGTATAGAGATGCGGGTGCTTGCGGATCAGGACGACGCATTCGTCTTCCCAGGGATGCCCCATATGGGCGATAATCATGCGCAAATCAGGGCAGGCTACGGCAATATCCTCCAACATGATCGGATTGGCGTATTTCAGCGGCCCGGGGCGCACAAAAGACGTGCCCTGGTGGATAATGACCGGCACTCCCAGAGCCTCGGCCTTTTTAAACAACGGTAGATGCGCCGGATCCTGCGGATTCCAATTCTGGTAGATCGGCGCCACCTTCAAGCCACGCAGCCCCAGGGTCTCAACATTGTAGACCAATTGCTCGACGCAATCGACGTCGTTGGGATCCACCGAACACCAGCCAAGAAAACGGTCGGCGTGCTGACGGACAAAATCGGCGATCATCTCCTGCGGCACATCAATACCGCAAAAAGGAGCCCGGAGCCCGAAAACGACCACCTTGTCGCAGCTCTTGGTCGCCTCCAACAGCGTCTCAGGTGTCGAATCAAAAGCATTTTTCTCGTCCTGATCGTCGCCGGCGTAGTAGACATCGGGCGTCAGCCGCATCTTGGCCTTTTTCGCCGCCAGGGCAAAATGGACAAATTCATCGGACAAATGATCGGGATACCACATGAGATTGGTATGAGTGTCGAAGAGCATAGAAGAGGGCCTTTCGTGCTAAATCGCTTGGTTTGGACAGCCACTATTGAGTCCTGCATATTTAATAGAATACCGTTAGCCAAGCCCTTTGGGTGGGTTGGCTGCAAGACGGCAGTGATGTCTGAGGGGCCGCAGGCCCCGAGTTTACTGCCGTCTGGAAGCCGACCCACCCAAAGGGCGTCCAGCCATTCCGTCCCTTTTGCAGACAGCCACTAATAGACAAAAAAACGGCCGCACCCCGCAAGGGATGCAGCCGTTTTCCTAACTCTTCGGGCTTTCTATATAGCCGATTCGCCCGTCTCGCCGGTGCGAATGCGCACGACCTCGTCCACACTTAGGACAAAAATCTTGCCATCGCCGATATTGCCGGTATTGGCCGCCTCGCGCACAGCGTCCACCGCCCTGGTGACCATTTCGTCGGAGACCACCACCTCGACCTCCAATTTGGGCGTGAAGTCAATGGTGTATTCGGCGCCGCGATAGAGTTCCTTGTGGCCTTTCTGGCGCCCGAACCCCTTGACCTCGCTAACCGTCATCCCCATTAAGCCCAGCGAATTAAGTGCTTCTTTGACCTGATCGAGCGCGTTGGGACGCACGATACACTTGATCATTTTCATCGTCGTTCTCCTTTGGATTCCTGCTCTCGGTTGGACGGCGCCCTATTATATATTGTATCCCTGCTCGTTGTGCAAGGCGATATCCAATCCTTCGCTCTCGTCTTCCTCACTGACGCGCAAACCAACGATGGCATCTACGATCTTGAGTAATATATACGAAATGATACCGCAGTAAACCACCGTAAAAACGACGCCGATCAGCTGGGCGACCAACTGGCTGCCGATAGAATCGGTCCCCAGCCCCATGCCGCCCAGGCTTTCGGAGGCGAAGATACCCGTCAGGACGGCCCCTATAATACCGCCGACCCCGTGCACGCCAAAAGCATCGAGCGAATCGTCGTAGCCCAATTTGTGCTTGAGCGAAGTGGCGCTCCAGAAGCAGACCGCCCCGGAAATCAGGCCGATGGCTACCGCGCCCATGGGCCCCACGCTGCCCGAAGCCGGCGTAATGGCCACCAGACCGGCCACGGCACCGGTGACGATGCCCAGGACGCTGGGCTTGCCGTATCTGATCCACTCGACCACCATCCAGGCCACGGCCGCCGCCGCGGTAGCCACCTGCGTCACCAGCATGGCCATACCGGCCGCCCCGTCGGCGGCCACGGCGCTGCCGGCGTTAAAGCCGAACCAGCCAACCCACAACATCGCCGCGCCGATAACCGTTAGCGGCAGACTGTGCGGGGGCAAAGGAGTTTCGGGGTAGCCCTTGCGCTTGCCAATCATAATGGCCGCTACCAGGGCGGCGATACCGGCATTGATATGGACCACGGTGCCGCCGGCAAAGTCGAGGACGCCCAGATCCCAGAAAAAGGCCCCGTCGCCGCTCCAGGCCATATGGCAAATGGGCGCGTAGACCAGGGTGGACCAGAGCACGGAGAACAACAACATAGCCGAAAATTTCATCCGTTCGGCAAAAGCACCGACGATGAGGGCGGGGGTGATTATAGCAAAAGTCATCTGGAAGGTGATGAAGATGGTCTCGGGGAAGGTCCCCGTCAGACTGTCCTTGCCCACCCCGCTTAAAAAGGCCTTGCCAAAACCGCCGACAAAAGAACTGAAATTGGTCACACCGGCTTGCATGCCCGTGGTATCGAAGGCCAGCGAATAGCCCCAGAAAACCCACAACAGCGTCATCACCGCAGTCAGGGTGAAGCACTGCATAAGCACCGACAGGACATTTTTGGCCCGGACCAGACCGCCGTAAAACAGCGCCAGGCCGGGAATGGTCATAAATAAAACCAGTGCCGTAGCCGTCAACATCCAGGCCGTGTCGCCCGAATTCAACTCGTCGGCCGCAGCCGCCCCGGGCATACACAACAGGACCAAAAAGAGTACCCGCCAAGGGGTACCGATGGGCTTGCGAAAAAGCTTTGCCATGCTTTCCTCCCAGAAAAAAATGAACTCCAGCAGCGGATCAAAAAAGCTTGAAAATGTTTGAAAGTATTTGTAAATACTACACTTAGTGAATTAGTGTAGCTGTTTTTTAGCCGCCGTGCAAGTTCTTTTTTTATTTTTTTTCTCCGTTTTTCCTCCTTTTTCAGTTCTTTTTCACAAGCCTTAATCCCGCAGCGCCCGATCCATACTTTCGACAAAACCGGCGATATCTTCTTGGGTGGTATCAAAGGACGTCATCCAGCGCATTTGCCCTTTGGCCTGATCCCAGACAGTGAAGGCATAGTCGACCCGTTCTTGTAGGCGGGCGATATAGGGGGGCGGCACTTGGGCGAAGACACCGTTGGCCTGCACCGGCTGAAATACTTCGACCAAAGGCAGGTGCCGCGCCTGGTCGGCCAATACCTGCGCCATGGCATTTTCGCCATGGGCAATACGCAACCACAAATCGCCTTCGAGGAGGGCGTTAAATTGCGCCGATAGAAAGCGCATTTTTGACGCCAGTTGCAGCCCCTGCTTGTGGATATAGGCAAAATCGGCGACCCATTCAGGATTGCAGAACACGACCGCCTCACCGGCGGCCAGGCCGTTTTTGGTGCCGCCAAAAGACAGCACGTCAACTCCCACCTCCGTCGTGATGGCCCCCAGGCCCAGCCCTAGACTGGCGGCGGCATTGGGCAGGCGGGCCCCGTCCATATGCAGCAGCATGCCCTGCCCGTGCACGGCGGCGGCCAGAGCGGCGATTTCTTCGGGGGTATATACCGTGCCCAATTCAGTGGGTTGGGTGACGGTGACGACCCGGGGCTGGGCCCGGTGGCAATCGCCCAGACCAACCATATGCCGCTGGATAGAAGCCGGCGTCAACTTGCCGTCGGCCGCCGGCACGGTGAGCACCCGGCAACCGGTGAATTTTTCTGGGGCGCCGCATTCATCGATATTTAGATGGGCCGTTTCGGCGCAGATAATGGCGTGGTAAGGCCTGGTTAACGCCGCCATGCTCAAGACATTGGCGGCCGTGCCGTTAAAGACCAAATAGGCTTCACTGCCGGGCCCAAAATGGCGCTTGAAATGCGCTTTGGCCGCCGCCGTATAGGCGTCGCCCCCATACGCCGGGGCATGGTCCTGGTTGGCCTCGATAAGGGCCTGGAGTATGTCCGGATGGATACCGGCGTGGTTGTCGCTGGCAAAACCGCGCCGGGGTTTGTCTGCCGTCATAGCACTAAAGATCCTTAGGTGAATGCAAATTAGCGGAAGGGAATGCCGTCCCCGTGCCAGGGGAAAGCATAGGAAGGAGTCTGACAAAAACGACGCATCCCCAATTCCAGGTCTATCTGGGAGCCAGGTTTGAGATCTACCTGGAGGTAGGGATTGTCGATGGGCACCGGCTCATCGCCCTGTATCTGGGTAAAACGGTGTTCGCCAAAACCGCCGGCCCCCACCACTACCGTCCGGGCAGCGGCGACGCTGAGATTGACCAGGCTTAAGGAGACGCTTTCCGGGCCTAGGCCCGTAACCAGGGCGGCCACGTCCTGGGGCAAACCGGGCCGTTGCTGATCCGGGTCGAAGTAGCGCACCCGCCCCTGGGCCAAACCGCCCCAGTAAATAGTCTGGGGGCCGCCGGTAGTCAGGTGCTCCAGCCCTTCGGTGACCACCGGATTGACCTGCTGCCAGTGGTGCACATCCATTTTGGTGAAGTCCTGCCGATCCTCCATCACCAGTTCCAAACGCCGGCACACTTCGCGGTAATTGGCCTGCATAATCTGCTCGGGATAGTCGGGGCAATCACCGGCCAGATAGCGCGTCCAGGCCCTGTCGTCGAGCGAGCGGGGGCCGCGCTGTCCCACGGCGCCCCAACCGGCCTCGTCGCCCTGGCGCAATTGCTCCAAGCGCTGCCAATCGCCTTCTTGCTGCGAAGCCGCCCACAAGTGAATGGGCAGATAATTGTGCATGGGGCCGTATTGACACCAACCCTGGTCGGTGTATTTGTGCGGCACCACCAAAAGGCCATCCTGCCTTTTCGCCTGGCCCATAAGTACATCCAATTGCGAGCGAATTAGATTGAGATAGCCCTCCTGGCCCGTCACCAATTGGGCGCATTCGGCGGCGATGAGCATGGCGCAGCCCATCATCTGATGCGAATAGGTCCCGGTCCAACCGTAAAAACCGCCCCACCACTGCCCCTGCCGCTGCTCGCCGATAAGTCCGTTGGGTCCAATATTGTCGGGAATAATGCCGCCATTGGCCTCGATCCGGCCCAGCCAGGCATCGACGTATTCGACCACCCAATTGCGGTATTTGTCTTCGCCGGTATAGAGGAAGGCGTTGGTCACCAGTACCACCACCCCCAGATTCACCGGCACGTCGCTGTGCATCACCACCTCGTCGAAGCGGGCGTGGATCTGCCGCCGCAGAGCATCGTCCTCGTACCATTTTTCCGGCAGGGGAAAATCGGGGCCCAGCGTCGTATGGCCGTATTCCAGATTGTACTGCACATCGGCGTAGCGGGCGTGAAAAAGCGGCCCCTTACTGCCCGAAAAGGGCGAGCGGATAATGCGCTGCTGGGGATCGTAATTGGGCACCTGGGGGTCTTCCCCCATATAAAACCCTGCAAAGCGCCGGGCCCGCCTAAGCATTTCGTTATTGGTCGGGTCGGCCAGTCCCAAAGCGTAGAAATAGATATAATTCTCGCTGTTGTGGAACCAATCGTCGTCGCTGATGAATTCCCGGTGGGCACGACCGTAATCGTGCTCTATCTGCCGCGTCACCGCGTTCCATTCCTCCACCGCCTTGACCCCGGTATAGCGGCTGCCGCCCATGGAATAGTACAGCGGCCAATTGAAAAAAGCTTCGTATAGATCGTCGGCCCAGACCCCGTCGCCAGGATATTCCTCCTGCCAGATAAGAGCCCCGCCCGGTCGGGTGTACTTTTCCAGGAAAATGGGTGCCGCCGCATCGATGGCGCGGAATAATTGCCGTTGCAGCACCGCCCAGGCCGGGGGCTCGGTGCGCTGTTGGCTGACTATAGTGGGAAACTGCATACGCTGTCTCCTGTGCGTTGGGGAAGCTTCGAGACTGTATGATACCAGATATTGTCCAGATATTTTTCGTCTATGCCAAAGGGCTCGCCGCCGAATATTCGGACATCTTTACATCAAATTGATGTAATATAGGCCTCTCAATCAGTCGGGCAATCGGCGGTGGCCAGGGCGAATAGTTTTACTTACAATACCATTTAGTCAGGCAATTACAGCAACGTATCTAGCCGACAGGTCCCTTCTATGCCTTTTTGCCGCAACCTACTCTCGGCCCTCTTCTTTATAATCGCCATGACCGCTGTCGCCGCCGCCGATCCGGGCCCCGGCGATATCTGGCGCGAATACGTCTGGCGCGGCCCCTGGGTCAACGCCGGCAATTGGCAGCGCGTCACCGACCCGGGCGCCAGTCACAGCGGTGCCAAGGAATTTTTGCCCAATCCGGTCAATACGGTCCACCTGGCCGATCTGGAGGACGCCGTCCGCGCCGAAGTCTATATCGAGCTGTGGGGTGGCCACGCCGGCACCACCGGAAAGGCCCTGCGCCTCAACGGCGGCGAGTGGATTTCCATCCCTGAACAGACCACCATCCCCGGCAACGCCGGCAACCAGGACCCGCAGTGCTACCAGCAGATGCACTACCCATCCATCGCCCTGCCCCTGGACCAATTGCACGCCGGCGACAATACCTTTGAGTTCACCAGCGACGGTCAGTCCTGCTACAGTTTCGGCTGGGGCCAGTGGGGCGTGTACGGGGTGACCTTCCGCATTTACTACAGCGACGCCAAACCCCACCCCACCGGCCGCATCACCGCCCCCCTGGCCGGTGCCGCCCTGGGCGATACCCTCTATCTGGAAGCCGACGCCTCCAGTTCCAACGACCCCGTGGTCCAGGTCGATTTTATCGGCCGCTACCGAGATTTTGACTACGAGGGCAACGGCGTCTTCGAGCAGTGGCATTACAATTACCGCTACGGCCGCATCGCCCGCCACCTGGGCACCGCCGCCGAGTCGCCCTACGCCATTGACGTCGACCTCACCTGGTGGCCCGACCAGCCCGCGCCGATGCAATTGATGGCCCGCATTCGCGACGCCACCGGTATCAACTATATGACCCCAACCGTCGGCGACCTGCACCTGACCCGCCGGAGCCGTTCGGTGCACCTCTACGCCCCGCACCAGGTCCCGCCCGCCTGGCAGACTCGGGCCCGCCGCACCCATCGAGCCGACCTGTTCATCGGCGACGATCTAACCTACGCCACAGACGCCCGCCTGGCCCTGACCACCTGGAGCGGGGCCCACGCCAGCGCCATTGGCATCAACGACTCGACCGTCGTGGCCCGGGTTGGCCGAGACCACAACTACAGCTTCGATATGGTCCCCGTCGACCTGGAGTTATTGCAGCCAGGTCTCAATACCGCCTTCACCTATGCCACCACCTCGCACCACGGCATCGAAGTGCTGTGGCCCGGCATCGTCCTGCTGGTCGAGTACCGCGACCTGCCGCCCCCCATGCCCGCCACCTACCGGGACCTGCCCATCTTTGCCGACGGCCTGGCGCCGGGCTGGGCGTTGGAGCGGCCCGTCGTCCCGCTGACAGTATACGATACTGCCATGGATACCGTGGCCTCCGACCAGGGCGGGCGCGCCCTGGCCTTAACCGCCCCCAAGCAATTGTGGAGCCTGACCTTCACCCCGCCCGCCCCCGTCGATACCACCGGCTACCGGGCCCTGCGGCTCGCCTTTCATCCCACCGCTATCGAGACCGGCCCCGTCACCTATTTCGTCCTAGAGATCAACGGCCGCCGCTTTGATTTGTTGGACGAGGCCGAGCCGCTCATAGACTTGGCTGCCCGGCCCGGCTGGCAAGTAGCTGAAATCCCCCTCGAGCGCCTGCCCCTGGCGTTTCCCTACCTGACCTCGCTGCGCCTGACCGGGGCCTTTACCGGCGACTTTATGCTCGACGATATCCGCCTGGTCGCCACGTCGCCGCCTACCGCCGTAACGGCCACAGCAGCCCAACCGGACCGCTTTGTCCTCCATCCCAACGCCCCCAATCCCTTTAACGGCCAGACGGCAATCCGCTTTGCCCTGGCCCAGGCCGGACCGGTGGAATTAACCTTGTACAATTTGGCCGGGCAGAAAATTGCCACCTTGATGGACGGAGTTTTGGCCGCCGGAGCCCACGCCCTGGCCTGGGACGGCCGCGACGATAGCGGCCGGTCGCTGGCCAGCGGTGTATACCTGTACCGCCTGCGCGCCGGCGACCAGGCGCAGACGCGCCGCCTGTTGCTGCTGCGCTGAGAAGCAGTAAAGCCCAAATTAACCGTTGTTTTGCTGTCACTTCATTGCCTAGGAAGAAACCCATGTCCAGCCCGCGCCAGACCTACTCCTCCGGCTCGCCCTGGGAAATCACTGTCGGCTATTCCCGCGCCGTCAAAGTGGGTCCCTTCATCCAAGTGGCCGGCACCACCGCTGTCGACGAAGAGGGCCAACCAGTTGGCGTCGGCGACCCCTACCGGCAGACCGTGTGCATCCTGCAAAAAATAGAGCAGGCCCTCAATCATTTTGGCACCGACCTGACCGCCGTGACCCGCACCCGCCTATTCGTCGTTGATATCGACCAATGGGAAGCCATCGGTCGGGCCCACGGCGAATTCTTTGGTAGCGTCCGCCCCGCCTCCACCATGGTGGAAGTCAGCCGCCTGATCGCCCCGGAACTGCTGGTAGAAATTGAAGTCGAGGCCTTTGTCGAGGCCTAAGGCGTTTCCAATAAAAAAGTCGTTCCATAGGGGCGGTTGGGTTATCTTGGGTTCCCCCAACCAGGAGAATCGCCCATGGGACTGAGTGAAGCCGAGAAAGTTACCTATATCGAAACGGCAC
>WLWI01000173.1_pt1 | contig 86941 bp, 73 predicted proteins | sample 6701501 | NCBI WGS metagenome assembly WLWI01 (sample SAMN12718690, study PRJNA515312) | sponge metagenome | isolation source: marine sponge | host: Mycale hentscheli | place: New Zealand: South Island, Marlborough, Capsize Point | collected 2014-11-01 | reverse complement strand
TAACTCCGTCTTCTGCGCAGACGTTAAACCTGGACGATACCTTTGACCCATATCCAATCACTCCATCTTTGCTTCCAAGATAAAGTGTTGCGTCGACCAGTTGAGATCACCGGGGTAATGCGGCCGTTGCCCGCACAAAGCGGACGGGCTATGGCGTCCCCGCTTGCCATGATATTCTCGCCCGCATCAATATTGGGGGATGTACGCCAATGCGCGAGAAACGTTGCGTATAGCGGGTCCTCGCGAGCTTGACGTCAGCGCGGTCCTAAGGGTTGATTCCATCTCAATCAGTTTCAAAAAGGAAGGCCGACGCTGTTATGGATTTTTCGTTCACTCAAGATCAGGAGGAGCTGCGCCGCCATGCGCGCGACCTTCTCGAGGCGGTCTGCCCCCCCGACTATGTCGAGCGCTGCGACCGCGAGGGGAGCGCACCGCGCGAAGCCTTTGACAAACTCGCCGAGCAAGGCTGGCTCGGTCTGATCATTCCCAGCGAATATGGCGGCGCCGGCGGCTCGGCTATCGATCTGGCGATCCTGCTTGAGGAAATTGGTCGCCAATCCGAAGAACTCGCCATGTGGGTCTTCCGCACGATGACCTATGGCGGCTATGCGATCATGGCGCATGGCACCGAGGAACAGAAGCAACGGTTCCTGCCGAAGATTGCGAAGGGTGAGCTCACCTATTGTTTCGGCCTGACCGAGCCGGAGTCGGGCTCGGACGCCGCCGCGCTGATGACCCGTGCAGAGGCGACGGGCAACAGTTCCTTCGTGATCAACGGTCAGAAGGTCTTCACCTCCGGCATGGACATTTCCGACTATTGCCTTCTTGTCACGCGCACCGCCAAGCGCGAACGCAAACAGGAAGGCATAACAATGTTCCTGGTCGAGACCAATTTGCCGGGGATTGAGGTGCGCAAGATCGAGACGCTCGGTCACCGGGCGATCGGCACCACGCAGGTTTTCTATAATGACGTGGAAGTACCGGCCGACATGGTCATCGGCGAGGTGGACAATGGTTGGGCATCGGTCGATGCGTGCCTGTGGTACGAGCGGCTTTGCTTATCGGCGGCGCGTACTGGCACGGCGCAGGCGGCCTTCGAGCTGGCGCGGGACTATGCCAAGACCCGCGAACAGTTCGGCCGCCCGATCGGCAAATTCCAGGCGATCAGCCACAAGCTCGCCGACATGAAGATGATGCTCGAAATTTCACGCTTGCTGTTCTACCGCTTCGCCTGGGCGATGGACGCCGGTGAGCCCACCCGCCACGACGCGGCGATCCTCAAGCTCTACACCAGCGAAGCCTACAAAGCGGTGTCGGATATGGGCCTGCAGATCTTCGGTGGCTATGGCTATTGCATGGAGTACCCCATGCAACGCTTCTACCGCGATGCGCGTCTTGCCGTTATCGGCGCCGGCTCGTCCGAAATTCAGCGCAACATCATCGCGCGCAGCCTGGGGCTCTGAGACAATGGGTTTCCCACTCGAAGGTGTGCGGATTCTCGAGCTCGGCCAGATCATCGCCGGCACCTATGGGGGCTTGGTGCTTTCCGACCTCGGCGCCGAGGTGATCAAAATCGAAACCCCGGAGGGTGACCTCGGCCGTATTCCCTCGGTCGCGCCGTATAACGGCGAGAGCGCGCTGTTCCTGACATTCAACCGCAACAAGCGGAGCATCGCCATCGACCTAAAGTCCGAGGACGGCCGCCAGGTTTTCTACGACCTGGTCAAGACATCTGACGTGGTGATCGACAATTTTCGCCCCGGTGTGCTCGAGCGGTTAAAGATCGACTATCCGGCCCTCAAGGCGATCAAGCCGGATATCATCCAGTGCTCGGTGACCGGTTTTGGCGCGAGTGGCGAATACAAGGACGCCCCGGCGCTCGACATCATTATCCAGGCGATCGCCGGCTATATGGCGATCACCGGCGAGCCCGGCCGGCCGCCGGTGCGGACCGGCGTCCCTCTGGCGGACCTAAGCGGTGGCATATTCTCGTCGCAGGCGATCCTCGCCGCCCTGTTCGACCGCGAGCGCACCGGCGAGGGACGGTACATCGAGTTGTCCATGTTCGATGGCATTGTGAGCCTACTCACCTACACCGGGACTATGTGGCTGAGTAAGGGCGAACTTGCCGAGCCGCCGGGATCGGGACACATGTATTCAGTGCCCTGGCAGGCTTTCGAATGCGCCGACGGCTATCTCGTTATCGCGACGCGCCAGGAGGTGTTCTGGACGCGTCTGTGCGACGCGATCGATGCGCCGGAACTGGCTGACGACCCGCGCTTCGCCAAAAACCCCGACCGGGTCGCCAACCGCGCCACGCTGGTGCCGATTCTCGAGGACATCTTCGCGCAACGAACGGTCGGCGAGTGGATGGAGCGGTTCCGCGCGGGCGACATACCGGCCGCACCCGTCAACAACCTCGACGGTGTCTTCGCCGAGCCGCCGATCGCAGAGCGCGAGATGATCGTGGAGTACGATCACCCGCGGGCCGGCAAGGTCCGCCTGCCTGGCAACCCGATCAAGATGTCGGGGATGGAGGGGACGATCTCCGAGCCCGCGCCGATGCATGGCGAGCATACCGATGAGGTGCTCTCAGAGCTGCTCGGCCTCGATACCCCGACGATCGCGGCGCTGCGCGCCAGTGGCGCCGTCAAATAAATAGAATTAGAGGATTGTAATGAAGGGAATGTACTGGGAAGAGTGGGAGATCGGAGCCGAGTTCGAGAGCCCCGCGCGAACCGTCACCGAGAGCGATATCGCGACGTTCGCCGGCCTGTCCGGCGACTACAACCCGCTGCACGTCGATGAGGAATTCTGCAAGACCACGCAGTTCGGAACCCGCATTGCGCACGGGCCGTTGATCTACGCGATCGCGGCGGGGTTGATGTTCCAGCTTCATCTTTACGACGACACGCTGATCGCGTTCCTCGGTTTCGACAGCTTGAAGTTTACCAAGCACGTTGTTGCCGGCGACACCATCCGCGTGCGCATACAGGTGCTCGAAAAACGCGAAACCTCACGGCCCGACCGCGGTGTGATGAAGCGCAGTCTTCAGGTGTTCAACCAGCGCGATGAGATGGTGCAGGACGCGGTCCAGGCTTTCCTACTGCAGCGTCGACCGGCGTAGCCATAATATTGGGGCTGATCGAGATGCAGTGAGGGGGCCGCCGCCTCCTTTGGACGTTTTTGAACGCCTGCCGGCATGTGAGGCGGGTAAGCGTAATTTCCAGTCTATCTATGTGTGAAGTTCGAAGAATAGCGGACGTGACAGATCGCACCGCTGGCGACCGGGTTTAGCCAATGAGATACCGTGTTCAGTCCAGTTCGCGGAACGGGGCCTCGCGTTCGTCAAGAAATTCACGCAATGGCAACTCCTTCAGTTTGCGGGTCCAGACACGGCCCTCGGGCGAGGCGTGCAGGGTCGCGATCGCCTCGACATTGTAGAGCCACGAACTTGTCAAGCCGGCGGCCTCTTGATAGTGGTTGATCGATGCCTTGGCGAACTTGATCGCCGGGCGCGGCATTCGCGCGAGTTTACGGGCCAGTTGTTTCGCTTCGTCCATCAGCCGGTCGGCCGGCACCGCGCGGTTAACCAGACTGATGCGTTCGGCTTCGCGGCCGTCGATCATGTCGCCGGTGTACATCAGCCAGCGGACGTGGCGGATCGGCACGGTCCACGGCATCATCAGCGATGGGGGGCCAGAGACATGGCGCACCTCGGGTTCACCCATCAGCGCATCCTCGGCGGCGATCGCCAGATCGCAACACATCATCAGCTCCAGCCCGCCGGCCAGCGCATAGCCGTTGACCGCCGCTATGATCGGCAATTCCGATCCCCACAATGTGCGCATACGGCGGCAATTGTCCGACATGTCCTGCCGCCAGTCTTCGGTGCCCATTTCGAAATCGCCGCCGTTGAGATCGAAGCCGGTGGTGAACGCGCGGCCGGCGCCGGTTAGAATCAGAGCCTCGATACCGGGATCGCGCTCTGCGTCGCGCACCGCCAATTCCAGCGCGTCGAGCAATTCGAGGTTGAGCGCGTTCATCTTGTCGGGCCGGTTCATGGTGATGGTGGCAAATGCATCATCGGGGTCGCGGTCGATCAGAATTAGGGGTTCGTCGGTCATAGCGGTTCCTCCTGTGATACGATGATGCATTCCCGCGGACTATCGGCATAGAGCTGCGCAACCAACGGTTCGCGGTTGGCCAGCGCGCGGCGCTGGACCAGATGGCCCTTGTCGTTGATTTCGCCGGCGCTGCGGTCGGGCGGATGGGGCGCCAGGATTGCGCGGCGGATCGCCGTCGAACTGCCGGTAAACATGGCGTTGTGGCTGGCCAACGCTTTCTCCAACCGTTCCGTCAAAGCAGCCAACTCATCAGGCGCTGTGGAATCTGGGCGGGGAAACAGAATCGCTGCCAGGTGGCTCCTGCCTTCACCGGCGATCGCAACATCGGCAAGGTCGGGGGCGCAGGCCTCCAGCAACGCATGGCGCAATGCACCGGTTTTGACCCGGGTTCCGGTCGCCAGCTTGAAGTCCTCGGCGAGCCGCCCGTCAAAGGCGATACCGCGTTCGGGCGCTGTGTTATGGATCGCCGCGGCGAGGTCTCCTGTCTTTAAAAATCCTTCGCTGTCGAGCGGTAGCGGCGCGGTTCCGTCATCGGTGACATAGTGCGGCGCGACGTTGGGGCCGCGCACCCGGATTTCCCACGATCCCTCGGTATCCTCGATTGGCTTCAAATGCAGCGTATGACCGGGCAAGGGAAAGCCGATCTCGCCTGTCTTACGCGCCGGTTCTAGTCCCAGGCAAATGGTTGAGGCGGCTTCAGTCATACCGTAACCGGACACCAATGTCGGGGGGTTGGGTACGGTCTCCACCGCGCGCCGTAGCCGCGCCCATGTCGGCGCATCCATGCCGGCGCCGGCGAACATGATCAACTCAAGCCGTGAAAAGAAGGCGTCGCGCGTTTCCGGGTCGGTGTCGAGCCGGTCGAGCAGCAGGGCGATGCCGAACGGCACATTGATGTGCAACGTCGGCCGCACCTCGCGCAAACGCGCGGCCATGGCGTCGATGCGGGTCGGATCGGGCGGCCGGTCTACATGGTATTCGCCACCGGTCCAGATCATCTTGTAGAAATTATCGAGGCCGCCGAATACATGGTGCCAGGGCAACCAGTCGAGGAGCACCGGTGGCCGGCGTGTCAGGAACGGCCAATGCACGGTATAGGCCGCCTGGTTCGACGCGATCATGCCGCGCGTGATCGTCACGCCCTTCGGGGCGCCCGTCGAGCCGGATGTGAAGTAGAGCGCCACCGCGTCGCCTGGAGCATGCGGCGGGCGGACGAATGGCGCGGCGCCGTTGCCGGCAGTGAGGTCGCCGATGTCGTGGATGGCTGTGTTGGCGATCGGCGCTAACGCATCGGTGACTGCGGAGCTTGGATCGTCGGCCAGAATCAGCGCCGGCTTGGCGATGGCCAGCAAGTCGGCAAGCCGGCCGCGGCCGAATTCCGAGCCCACTAGGGTTGGCGCCAGGGCTGTATGCACCAGTCCGGCCTTGTGGCAGGCGAGCTTGAGAACGGCATGGTCGACACCGGCGCCGGCGACCGCGGCGATGGTGCTTGCCGCGCGAGGGACCAAATCCTTCAGGCGCGCCGCAGTGGCATCGGAACGCCGATCGAGAACGCGGCGGCTGGCTATATTCGCCCCGTCGTCATCGCTGACCATCGTGGCGCCGCCATCCTCGGCGACCCAGAAATCGAAACGGTCGAGAATATCGGGTAGCGGATCAGGCAATGCATCGCGGTTACGAAGCAGAATACTGCCGTCGGCCCGGTCGATCCGCTCGATATTCGGGACCGCGAGTAGTCGCTGCGCATCCATTGTTCGATATTACTCAGACCAGTTCCAAGCCTTGCGCCGACGATAGCCAAACCCTCGGTTTTGGTAAACGATGAACTGCGTCGGCAGAAGTGGTTTCGACGTCGGCAAAGCCCGTGGCAACGCGGCTCGAACGAGAACACCAATCGATTGCTCCGGCAGTACCTTCCAAAGGGAACGGATTTATCGGTGTACAGCCAAGCGCATCTGAATAAAGTGGCGCGGTAACTCAACGAGCGGCCGCGCAAGACGTTGGGCTTCGAAACCCCGGCAGAAAAATTTAATGCTTGTGTTGCAGCGACCGGTTGAGGCCGCCACCCAAAACGGACGTCCTCGAGCAAGATCGAAACCATAGGATCTGCATTCAGCAGCTGCGATCCGAATTTGAATATTTGGCCTAGGCCGCGCGTCAGGACAGATGTATTTGCTGTCCAATTCGACTTTACCTCGCAGCCGGATCGAGCACACAGGCAGCTATATGACCCGGAGCCCGTTCGGTCAATTCAACTTCTTCTGCCGGATTGAAGCGAATATTGATGGTGCGGTCACGCACCACCGCTTCCTCGAGCGCTTCTCGCATGGACGCCGATATCGCATTCGAATGTAATGTATCGGCGAGCGCTCGGGCCGATGCCTCGTTATCAAACGTCAACTGTGCTTCGAAGGGACTGACCCGGTTGACCGCTGACAATCCGTCGAACAGGTTCTCCTGGTTTTCCAGGCCGCGAACCACGTCGTCGACGTCCCAGCCGCAGGCCGGCGTGGCAACAGGACAGCGGGTATGAAAACGGCACCCCTGTGGCGGGTGCGCGGGATCGGGAACCGTTCCTTCCAGGGTCGGAATTTCGGTGTCGGTATCGTCTGAGAGATCCGGGCTCGCGGCCAACAGCGCCTTAGTATAGGGATGCTGAGGCCGTTCAAATATATCCTGCGTGCGCCCTGCTTCGACCACCTTGCCCAGATACATGACGACAATGCGGTCAGCCATGTGGCGCACGACCGACAGGTCGTGGGTAATGAACAAATAGGCCAGGTTGCGTTCGCGCTGAAGCTCGTGGAGCAGGTTGAGTATTTGTGCCTGCACAGAAACATCGAGTGCGCTGGTTGGTTCATCCAGGATGATCAATTCGGGATTCAGCGCCAGGGCGCGGGCGATTGATATGCGTTGGCGTTGCCCGCCGGAAAATTGGTGCGGATAGCGATAGAGATGCTGACTGCCGAGGCCCACCTGTTCGAGTAGCTGCACTGTCCGCGTTGTTAGTTCGGAACCCGATGCCTCGCCGTAGACCTGTAATGGCCGGCCCACGATGTCATTGACCAGGTGGCGGGGATTGAGCGAGGCAAAGGCGTCCTGGAAAACGACCTGGCAGTTGCGGCGGTAGTGGCGCCTGGCTTGCTCGTTCAATTGGTTGATGCAGTGTGCTTCATCCAGAGCGGCAAGTTCCTCGCGCTCCTGCTCACTGCGCTGCTCGTCCGGGATGTCCCGTAGCGCGTCGACTCGGTCGCGATCGCCTTCCGTGATGTTGAAATAGACAGCGCCATCGCTCGGGTCGGTGAGGCCGCTGACACAGCGGCCCAGCGTCGTCTTGCCGCAACCGCTTTCGCCTACCAGACCCACGGTCTCACCACTGCGGATATCGAAGCTGACGCCATCGACGGCGCGCACTTGTCCAACCACACGTTGCAGCGCGCCCTCCTTGATCGGGAAATGCTTTTTCAAGCCATGCAAACTGAGAATCAGCTTGTCGGATGCGGCGGCTGCATCGTCTTGTGGGTGCTCGGATTCCATCGTCATGACGAGCGTGCCGCTAATGTTGGCCGCCCGCCCGAGCCTTCGGGGGGCTCGTGATAGATGAAGCAAGCGACTGAATGCTCGTCGCCGACGGATTGAAGATGGGGATCGAACCGGGCGCAGGTCTCCACCTCATTGGGACAGCGGCCGGAGAAGCGGCATGAGGGCGTTGGATCGACCAGCTCGGGTACGGTTCCCTCGATCGCGGCGAGCTTGCCGCGCGATTGGGTCGCCGAAGGCAAAGCGGCGAGGAGCCCTCGCGTATAGGGATGGCGCGGGTCCTGAAAGATCTGGTCGGCATCGCTAATTTCCACGATGCGTCCGGCGTACATCACGGCAACCCGGTCGCAAATTCGCCGCACAAGCGAAAGGTCATGGCTGATATATAGAACCGCCGTCTGGCGCCGCTGCTGCAACTCGTGAATCAATTCCAAGATGCGGGCTTGGACGGTTACATCGAGCGCAGTCGTCGGTTCATCGGCAATCAGCAGGTCCGGATTGCACGCCAGAGCCTGGGCAATCATCACGCGTTGGCGCATGCCACCCGACAGCTCATGGGGATAGCGCTGCATGATTTTGCGTGGGTTGGCGATCTGGGTTTCGGCCAGTGCATCGGCAACCATGTCGTCGACCGCAGCCGTGATCTGGTTTCGCCGCGATCGCAGCGGCGGAATTTTGAGCAGCGTGCGCTCGATGGTGCGGCTCTGCTGCGCTGCTTGCCGTTTCAAAAGCAAAGACCCCGGGTCTATTCCCGATACGTCCACGTTGGCGGCATCGAGAACTTCTGCCGATCGATGTTGGTAAAACACCTCGGCAATCTGGCTGCCGATCGTGAGTGCCGGATTGAGCGCCTTTCCCGGGTCCTGAAATATCATCGCGATGCGATCGCCGCGCAGGGAGCGCATACGCGAGTTGGAAACCTGCATAAGGTCGAGGGTCTCTTCGCCGCTTTGCACGCACTCGCTGCATCCTTTGCCAGAGCACGCGGAACAACCAGCGGATACGCGCCCCGTTTGATGGCAACTTTCGCACCCACGACCTTCGCAGGCATCGCAAGTCGTGCGCGGTCGAAACAAAATCGAGCCACCGGCGTCGATACCGGGCGGTTTCGGCACTAGGCGCAAGAAAGACCGAGCGGTGACGCTTTTGCCGCAACCGGTCTCGCCCACTAAACCCAGCGTTTCGCCGTCGTGAATATCGAACGAGACGCCGTCGACCGCGTGGACAATGCCCCTTTTGGATTGGAAATGAACTTGTAAATCGGCGACCGAAGCGACAACCGGCGCTGGCGATTTAGATGGGTTTTTTTCCGCACCTTCTGACATCATCGTGCACTTTCGGTGCGCGGATCGAACACATCGCGCAATCCGTCACCGACTAGGTTGAAGGCGAGGGCCCATAAAAAGACCATCAGCCCAGGAAAGGTCGGCGCCCACCACCGGCCCGCCGATATACCGGCCTGGCCTTCCGAGACGAGCACGCCCCATTCGGCGATACCGGCTTCTGAGAGACCTATGAAAGACAAGGTTGCGCCAACCAGAACGATGTTGCCCATATCGAGCGTGGCCTGGACCATGACCGGCGTAAACGAATTGGGCAAAATATCCCTGAGGTAGATTCGCAGTTTGGAGTCGCCGATTACCCGCGCGGCGTCGATATACTCGCTCTGTTTGATGCGAATTATTTGAGATCGCATTATTCGGGCGTATTTCACCCAGAACACGACCACCAGAGCCAGGATAATATTGGTGAAGGACGGCCCCAGAACGGCTGCGATGGCCAGCGCAAAAATCAGCTCGGGGATCGACAAAAATACGTCGACGATCCGCATCAGAACCTCGTCGACCCGCCCGCCGGTGAACCCAGCGACGCTGCCGATGACGACGCCGATTACGACTGTGAGGCTCACCACCATGAGCGACAGTTTGAGAGAGGTCCTGGCTCCCCAGATCACCCCGTACAACACATCGCCCCCGCGATTTGTTGTGCCGAGAATATGGCCGGGCGAACCCGGCGGCACCCGCACTGCGGACCAATCACGCGGCATCTGGTAGGCGTCTGGCGTATTAGGTTCCGTGATCCACGGCGCTGAGAGGGCCATCAAAATCAGCAGCACAACGATGGTTAGGCCAATAACGGTTGTGGGATTGGCTAGCATGGTCCGGGTTAGTTCCCAGCCCCGCTGCGCGCGCACCCGCCATGCCGAATCTCGAGTTTGTAAGTAAATCTGGTCGGTATTCGGAGAATCGACCACCGCTACTCTCCCAACACCACTCGGCGGTCAAGATAGGCGTAGACGACATCGACGACCAGATTGACCACCAGGAACAGAATGCTGGTGAACATTACGTAGATCATGATCGTCGCCTGGTCGCCGCGCAACACGGCTGCAGCCATCCAGCGGCCAATTCCCGGCCAGCGGAACACGATCTCAGCGACGACCGTCCCTTGCAGTAAAAAGCCGAATGTCAGCCCGATTACTGTGACGGTGGGTATCAGCGCATTTCGTCGTGCGTGCCGACGTAGCACCAAGCGTTCAGGTAGGCCTTTGGCGCGCGCGGCATCGACATAATCTTCTTGTAGTTCCTCGACCAGCGACGAGCGCATCATACGGGCGATGATCGCTGTGGCGCCGTAACCGAGTGCGACCGCGGGTAATACGAGATGCCATATGGCGTCGACAAAGGCTTTAAAACTGCCGGCAAGGATGGCGTCGATCGTATAAAGACCGGTCGGGTGGGCGATGCTGGCAAAGATGTTGGGATCGCTCCTACCCAGGGGAAACCATCCCAAATTTACCCAGAACACAATGAGCAACAATATCGCAAACCAGAACATGGGCATGCTTGCCCCGCTCACGGCAACAATCCGAATAATGTGATCGGGCAGTCGATTGCGGCGGGCTCCGGCAATGGTTCCTAAGGCGATGCCCAAAGCGACAGCGACGAGCCCGGAGGCGATGGCCAATTCCATTGTCGCGGCGAGCTTGTTGGGAAAAACTTCCGCAACAGGGGCAGCGGCGACACCTGACCAACCTAGATCACCGCGTACAACACCGGAAATCCAATAGAAATATTGAACTGGCACTGGTTCATCTAAATGAAAACGCGCTTCGATTTCGGCGACCTGAGCCGGCGTCATTTCGTGCGACAGATAGATGCCGACCGGCGAACCGCCGATACGGGTGAGCGCAAAAACAATAATGGAAGTGCCAATAATCAATATCGGCAACACCATCAACCTTCGCAGAATGTAGTCGCGAATTTGCATGCCAAATTCCGGTTCCGTCAGCGCGTAAAGGGATATACGCCCACCCTGTTACGGGTGGACGCATATCATCGTTTTAGGAGACTTTCGCTACTTGTCGAACAATGCGAATTTGACGCTCGGCCGCGGCCAAAGCGGCTGCATGGCAAAGCCTTTGACCCAACCGCGATAGGCCATCGCCACGCCTTCTTGCGCAGCTATAAGCCACATCGGATCCTCGTACAGCACCCTCTGCAATTCGGCGTACAGCGCGGCGCGCTTGGCTGGATCCAGCTCGACAGACGCGTCGTCGATCAGTTTGGCGACGCGCTCAGGGTCTTTATAGCCCTTGGAAAACCCGTGCACTTCGCCCCATTCGCCATCGGGATGCTGATAGGAATGCATGTAGGGATGGGGGTCGGCGAACGGATCGGCATTCTTCACCCACATCGCAAATTCGACCGGGTTTTGCGCGTGCGCATCATCGAACACGGCTTCAGCGACAGCCAGCACATTGATCCGGAACTTAGGGTTCAGGCGCTCTAACGAATCCTTCATCACCAGAGCAGCATCGGCGAACAAGTTCGATTCTTCGGTAATTACCGAGACGCTGAAGCCCTTGTCCCAGTATCCAGCTTCGCGGAACAGCGCCTCGGCCTTGGCTTTGTCCTGCTTGGTATAGGATGGCGCGCTGGAATCGTGGCCGAAAATGCCCCTGGGAATGTAGTGGGTATTGAAGTCGCCGAAGCCGGCCAACGGTCCGTTCAGAAAGGCGTTGTAGTCGAACGCATGATTGAATGCCTGACGGATGCGCGGATCGTGGAAGAAGTCTGCCGGAATGGTGTCTTCCGACGGCAGCGTGCCGTCTGGGATATTCAGGTTGAAGCCAATATGGATCGGCTCCAGCAGCAGACCACCGGTGTGAATGTTGACGCCTTCGGCGCCTTTGAGGTCGGCGATGAACGAAGGGTCGGTCTCGATGGTGTCGAAATCACCAGCGCGAAGTCCCAGCACCCGCACATCGGGCTCTGCGCCAATCTCGATACGCACGTTGAGCTTGGCGTTTTCACCCCAATAGTTCTCGTTGATATCCAGAGTAAGATTTTCGTTGCGGTTCCATGTGTTGAACTTGTACGGGCCGGTGCCGGCCATATTGGTGGCCATAAACGTGTTCGGCTCACCGGCTGTCACGCCACCGTTGGCGCCCACCGCCTCCTGGCTGACAATGGACGACACCATGGCGACCACCGTGCCGTTCAGAAAACTCGCGCTCGGCTCTTGCAAGGTCACTTCAAAGGTGAATGGGTCTTTGACCTTGGTGGATTCTACGATGTCATTCAACGTGTCGGCGGCACTCTCGGGCAGGCTCATGGTCATGACGCGGTCCCAGGAGAACTTGACGTCGTCGGCGGTCAGCGGACTGCCGTCATGAAATGTGACACCCTCGCGGATCGGGAAGGTATATGTCATGCCGTCGGCGGAGATCAGCCCGTTGCTGACACTAGGAACCTTAGTGGCCAGGCCTGGGATCAAATCAGGCCCGTTCGACGAAAACTCAAGCAGCCGTTCATAGACCTGCAGAATTACAGTCTCGCCACCTTCGCCCGATTCAACCTGCGCCGGATCAAGCGTGGTCGGTTCGTCGTCGGCGGCGTGAACAAGCGTGCCCGGGTTCTTGACGTTCTGCGCCAGTGCCGCAGGTGCGATCGCCAGGCTAACGAAAAGTACAGCTAACGGGGCCCAACCGCGCAACAGGCCGCTGCGCAGGACAAGTTGTTTATTGCGGTAGGCGCGGCGTGTGTTGGTCGACGCCGCATGAGTGACTTTTCCGGTCAGCCTTTGGACTGCCGGCCAATTTTGGCTTAACATTTTTGCTTCCTCCCCTGAAAAATGGCCGATCACAGTTCTTTTTTTACAGCGCAACCTGTCTTCGACAATCGGCACCTAGCGCTGTGAGAAGGTCACAGTTTCGGGGTAATTGCAACCCGAGCACGATCGGTCGCGCGACAGATTTGGGGTAAATGAGGCCCGCGCACGGCTTAGACTTTCTCGAAGCTACCAAAGTGAGAAAAGCGCGGGCGGCGTATGAAATTTTTGCGATCAACAGTCAACTCGGCCTACGTCGACTAATACGGAACAATGCCCCGCCAATGAGACAAATACACGATGTCCGCTCCTGGCTATTTCCGGTCGTTAGAAGCCGCGTCAAGCTATGTCGGCAAAGCCCGTGGCAACGCGGCTCGAACGAGAACACCAATCGATTGCTCCGGCAGTATTTTCCCGAGGGAACGGACTTGTCCGTGCATTCACAGGCCCACCTCAACAAGATCGCCCGCCAGCTAAACGAACGACCCGGAAAGACATTACAATTTGAAACACCGGCTGAAAAATTTAACCAATGTGTTGCGACGATCGGTTGAGCTCACAACTCAAAAGCTGACGTTGTTCACTACAGTTCATGTCCGTTCTTGCCGCTCGAATCTGACCTAGTCCAAATCCTCCAAGAGCCGGGTGAGTTGCTCTATATCTGAGATAAACAGTCCGCTTTGGCGGCGCTCAACAATACCTGAGCGCGCGAGTTCGCTTAACTCCCTCGACACAGCTTCGCGATGGGTACTAATCCGCGCCGATATCTCAGCGTGCGTAGGCGACGGCGCAATCAAAGCCGAGTTGTCAGACTGCAGATGATCTCGCGCTAAACGCAGCAATTCTGCGTGGATGCGATTGCGTACCGCCAGGGTGCTGAATTCGACAACGCGGTCGGAAAGCGAACGAACCAGGCTGGTGAGCCGCTGCAATGTCGCCTCAGCAATTGCCGGATAATCCTGGATCAGCTGCCAAAACTGGGTTGCGGATACAGATGCAACCGTCACGTCATTCAACGCTAGCACATTCGCCGAACGCGGTTTGTGATCGATGGCCGATAGTTCACCGAAGATATCGCCAGGTCCCAGGTCACGAAAGGTTACGGCGCGGCCCGATACCGAGTACACCTCGGCGCGAACTGTCCCGCTGACAATAAAATGGACATCCTCGGTGGCATCTTCGGCATTGACGATTTGCTGATCGCGTACAAACCGCTGCCATCGGCAGCGTCCGCTTACCGATTCTATTTCCGACACCGATAATCCATGGAAAAGGGATACAGCGGCCAAGCCGGTGGCGTTGGGCGTTTGATCGTCACTCATATCGGCTCCCGGTGCCACTGTATCGGATTGATTTGAGCGCCGCCAAACACGATGTAGTCGCCGGAACGATAGTTTGTAGAAAAAATTCCAAGTGTGTGAGTTTTCTCACTTACCGCAATCGTTGCCTTCACTAGCCTCATGAGGCTTCGATGATTCTTGTTTTGCGCGAAGCCGGGATGCTCTCCCGAAAACATAAAACAACCACACGCTCTATGGTGAGCGCACGCAGGAAAGGAAATATTATGGATGGAAACTTTGAGCCGGCGAAAATGCCGGAGACCGCCGCAGAGCGCGGCAAAGTGGCGCCAGCAAAACTTTCCCATGTGGTGTTGAAAACACCGCCGGATCGGGTCAAGCAGATGCTGGATTGGTACAAGACGGTGCTCGAGGCTGAAGCAATGTTTGAAACCGATCATTTCGGTTTTGTTGCCTATGATAGCGAGCACCATCGCGTCGCTGTGTTGGGGTTTCCTGGTACAGAAGAGCGCATAGACGGTCGCGCAGGTATGCACCATATGGCTTTCACGTACGCAAGCCTGGGTGATCTGGCACATACCTATAACCGGCTCAAACGCACCGACATCACGCCCGAGTTCAGTGTCAATCACGGGCCAACCACATCAATGTACTATTTCGACCCAGACAGGAATATGGTTGAGTTGCAGGTCGACAATATTCCGGAAAACAAATACGCCGAATATTTTGAAAATGGCGAATTCACGGAAAATCCGATTGGGGTGAAGTTCGATCCTGACGTGTTGTTTGGGCGTTTGGCGGCGGGCGAACCGGAAGAAGAACTACTTCCGAGGCCGCCAGGTACGCCGCCGCCGCTCGACGAATTTCCCAAAAACTGATGAAATAGTAAGCAAGAGCGGGTGTGTCGCAATATCAGACGCGCCCGCTCCCAACTCCCCGGGTCTCGACACAGCGGGCGAAGGAACAGATGACGGCGATTGAACGATGACTGATCTAGCGCAATGGCTGACCAAAATTGGTCTCGGCCAGCACCACTTGGTCTTTACCGAGAACAGCATCGATAAAGATTTGTTGCCGGAATTGTCCGAGAGCGACTTGAAAGAGCTCGGCCTCAATATAGGTGAACGCCGGCGTTTATTGCGCGCCATTCGCGAGAGTGGGGAAGCGAACGAAACTGAGGTCGCGGACGTGACTGTCGAGAATGACAGTAACTCGCCGATCGCCGTGTCCGCTGAAGCGGATCGCCGCCAATTGACAGTGTTGTTCTGCGATATGGTTGGCTCCACCGCACTATCCACAACCCTCGACGCCGAAACGTATCGTGCGCTCATTCGCAATTATCAAGACGCGTGCGCCAACGTCATCCAGGAATATGGCGGCTTTGTTGCCAAATATATGGGTGATGGGCTGGATGCCTACTTCGGCTATCCCGTCGGTCACGAAAACGATGCGGAACGCGCCGTGTTGGCCGGTCTCGATATTATCGAGGCAGTCAAAATAATAGATCGCGCGACGGCAGACGCTTCTGTCTCGGTGCGCGTGGGGATTGCCACCGGTCCAGTTGTGATTGGCGACATAATTGGTGAATCGTCGTCTCAAGAAGCTTCAGTGGCGGGCGACATGCCCAATCTCGCGGCGCGTCTGCAAGAAATTGCGGACCCCAATTGCGTGGTAATCGAAGCGGGAACGCACAATCTGGTCCAAAACTTATTCGTATTTGCCGACATGGGTTCGCGAGCCCTGAAAGGATTTCCGGAGCACATTCGCGTTCGATCAGTCGAATCCGCAAAACGAGCAAAGACCAGATTCGACGCAACCCATTCAGAGCAGTTGATGTCGTTTATTGGCCGGGACGATGAATTGAGTTTGTTGGAGCGCCGGTGGGAACAGACGAAGGGTGGCGATGGTCAGATCGTGTTAATCGCCGGCGAGGCGGGCATCGGTAAATCCAGATTGGTCAGTGAATTTCAACAACGCATGATGAGTGAAGATTATACGCCCTTGCATTGGCAGTGTTCGCCAATTCACACCACCAGCCCGTTATACCCATTAATGGAGGGTATCGAGCGAATTGCCGGATTTGGGATTCGCGACACCGATATCGATAAAATTCAGAAACTTGAATCCTGGCTAAAAATTGGCGGCGCCGAACTTCAGGAAGCCTTACCGATTTATGCCTCGTTTCTCTCATTGCCTCTGACAGACGATTATCAGGACCCTGGGTGGAGCCCCGATGAGCAACGGGAAAAATTGCTCGAGTTGCACGCCACACGTTTTACCAGCTTGTCATCAAACCGACCGGTTCTGTTTCTGATCGAGGATGCTCATTGGATCGATCCCACTTCATTGGAACTCTTGGAGCGTCAAATCACACATGTACCGGATATTCCGATACTAGTGCTCATCACCTATCGTCCGGAGTTTGATGCCCCATGGAACGGACGGCCCCGGGTTACCACCCTGATGCTAAACAGACTTGATCGGAAGAATGCCGCGGTGATGCTCAACGCGGTCGCGGACGGCGATAGATTATCTGCCAAAACCAGCGAAGAGATCATCGAAAAGACCGATGGTATTCCGCTCTTCATCGAAGAGATGACAAAATCGGCGCTTGAAGCCCTTTCGGATTCGGAGGCCGATGAAGATGGCATTATTAGTGCAAGCTTTGTACCTGCCACACTTCAAGACTCTCTCGAGGCTCGCCTTGATCGGCTCGGCGACGCTCGACAAATCGCGCAGGCAGGTGCGGTAATTGGACCAGAATTTTCCATCCGATTGGTTGCCCGTATTCTTGATGTCGCCGAAGAAGAAGCGAGAGCGCTAGCGGAACCGCTATCGCATTCGGATCTTTTTTCGCAAAGGAACCTGGGATCAGATCTGATTTACAGCTTTAAGCACGCCCTCGTACGGGATGCCTGCTACAACTCAATTCTACGAACCCCAAAGCAGCAACTGCACAAGAATACTGCCGATCTATTTTGCAATGATTCTCCGGAAATTGCAGCAAACGAACCTGAACTTATTGCGCGCCATTACACCGATGCCGGCTCTATTGAACTTGCGATCGATTATTGGTGTCGGGCAGCGCGGCGCTCAGCATCACAGTCGGCCTATGCGGAAGCATTGTCCCAACTCGAAAATGCGCGGACGTTGACTAGCCAACTGCCTGAGTCGACAGAGCGCGATGAGCTCGAGCTCGATATTTTGATCGGATCGTTCGGTGCGATCATGGCCGAATTCAGCATGTTGTCGGTTGAACTGGACGAAGCGCATGCGCGAGCGCTTAGTATTTGTGAACGGCTGGGGGACACAGATAAAACTCTCCCCATCTTGCACGCCCGCTACAACTACAATCAGGCTATCGGGCGGCCTGCGGTAGCGTATACATTCGCAACGAGATATTTGAATCTGGCCCGAACCGGCGATGACAGCACTACGCACATGATTGGTGAGCGGGCTTCTGGTGCGGCTTTATGGCATATCGGAAGTCTATCGAAAGCTCTTTCGCATGTCGAAACGGCCCTGAATATATATGAGACCGAACGCCATCATGCGTTGGTGTCCCAATACGGGTACGATATCAAAACGACAGCCTTGATGAACAAAACCGTATTGCTCGGCTCGATGGGGTATCCAGAGAGAGCCGGCAGGGTACAAGAAGAGGCATTTGAGTTTACCCGTTCGCTGGAACATCCCGCGAGTCTGGCGTTTCTCATCGGCCATCTTGGTTTGACCGAGCATTTCATCTCTCGCGACGCTGGCAGCGCGGAAAAAATTGCCGGGGAATTGGCCAGACTAGGCGACTCGTTCAAAGGTTCCGTGTGGCAGCTGATCGCCGAGCTCCACATCGGGCGCGCGTTATTCGAATCTGGCAATCGCCTCGAAGGTATCGAAATGATGCGGGGCGCGTTGGGAAATCCCGAGTCGAAACTCGTAAGATTTGCTGAGCCAGCACACCAAGTTCTCTTGGCAGATTCTCTAGTGTCTCTGGGTGAGCAGGAATTGGCCTTGGAGTATCTGGACTCGGCCCAAAGGGAAACCGATATTGGCGAAGACCGTTGGTCGGAAGCAGAAATATGGCGAGTACGCGGAGATGCGCTTTTAGGTAACGCAGGCGCAGATGAAGCCGAGGCAAGCTATCGAAAGTCCATTGAGCTCGCGCGTGGTCAAGAAGCCAAGATGTTTGAAATTAGAACGGCAACCGCACTTGCCCGGATGTGGACGGAACAAAACCGGCAAGCGGACGCAACTGAGCTCCTGGAGCCCATCTACAACTGGTTCACCGAGGGGTTCGACACGCCCGATCTTATCGAGGCAAAAGGACTGTTGGACGAACTAGCTTGATGACCGGTTGAGCTCACAGTCATCTCCGGTCGTAACGAACTATTGTGATCTACGATAGCTTTCGCGGGTAATGCGACCGTCTAACGAACAACGTTTGCGCGACAAGCTCAGGATGAGGATCGAGTAAAAACGCCTCATCCTGAGCTTGTCGAAGGATGAGAGAGGTTAGTACCCCGCCACCCTATCGACTTGATGCAACAACGGTTCGCCGGCCTCGAGCCGGCGGATGTTTTCGGCGACCTGGGCGACTACGCTGCGCGGGTCGGTGATACTCGCATTGTGAGGCGTCATGGTGATTTGCGGGTGATCCCAAAACGGATGATCGCCGGGCAGAGGCTCTTCGTGGAAGACGTCCAGGGTGGCGTGGGTGATCTGGCCGGCGGCCAGCGCGTCGATCAAGTCGGCCTCGACCAGATGTCCGCCGCGCGCCGCGTTGATCAGGTAGGCGCCTTCGGGTAACCGCGCCAGGGTATCCCGGTCGAGGATGCCGGCGGTCTGGTCGGTGAGCGGCAGCAGACAGACCAGAATTTCGCTGCGCGCCAGAAACGGCGCCAGCCCGTCAGGCCCGTGGAAGCAGGCGACGCCGGAAATGTCCTTGGCTGTGCGGCTCCACCCGGCGGTGTCGAAGCCGAGATGGGTGAGCTTCGCCACCGCGTCGCGGCCCAGCTCGCCCAGGCCCATCACGCCGACCGGCCGTTCGTCGGCCTGGCGCAGGTCGCGCGCCCGGTCGTCCCACACATGGTCGCGCTGTTGGGCCTCGAAAACCGGCTGATTGCGGTGGTAGCGCAGCACATGCAGCAGCACATATTCGGTGATGCCGGCGGTCAGATACGGGTCGACCACCCGTGTGATCGGCACGTCCGGCAGGGCGTCGTCGACCAATATATGGTCGATGCCGGCGCCCATCGACCAAATCGCCTTGAGGTTGGGCAGCTTAGCGAGTTCGTCGGATGGCGGTTTCCAGGCCAGGGCGGAGCGAATGTCGGCGGGATCGCCCACATCGGGCCAGGCGCGCACTTCCAGGTCGGGCACAAGGCGGGCGAATTCGCGTTGCCACCAGTCGGGCCGCTCGCCGGGGGCGATAATCAACAGGGTCACGGAGAGGGTCCCGAACATATTATGAGATTGCTTCTACCCTCATCCTGAGGAGCCCTTTCGCCTCGCCCTTCGAGACGGGCCTGGCGGCCCTCCTCAGGATGAGGCGAAAGGGCGTCTCGAAGGATCAGGCTGGTCGAAACCGCAGTCATCGTGCGCTACGTGGCGATGACGCCGTCCGCGCCGACCGCCTCCAGGTCGAACGCCGCGGCCATCAGCGCCTTGGTGTAGTCTTCTTTCGGTTGGTCGAAGATCTGCGCCGCCGGGCCTTGCTCTACCACCTTGCCGTTGCGCATGACGATGACCTGGTCGGAGATCGCCCGCACCACCTTCAAATCGTGGCTGATGAACAGATAAGCGAGCTTGTGCTTGGCCTGCAGTTCGCGCAGTAGGTCGATGATCTGCGCCTGCACCGAGCGGTCGAGCGCCGAGGTGGGCTCGTCGAGGACGATAAATTTCGGCTTGAGCACGATGGCGCGGGCGATCGCCACACGCTGGCGCTGACCGCCGGAGAATTCGTGGGGGTAGCGGTGACGGCTCGCCGGGTCGAGGCCGACTTCCTCCATGGCCTGCGCGATCAGCAAATCGCGGTCGGCCGGCGTGTCGCCGATCTTGTGGACTTTGAGGCCCTCTTCGATGATCTGGGCGATCGACATGCGCGGGCTGAGGCTGCCATAGGGGTCTTGGAAGACGATTTGCATTTCCCGGCGCAGGGGGCGCAGATGCTTGGAATGCATAACGTCGAGATGCTTACCCTCGAACTCGATGGGACCGTCGGAGCTGATCAGCCGCAGCAGCGCCAGACCCAGGGTGGTCTTGCCCGAGCCGGATTCGCCGACCACGCCGACGGTCTGGCCCTCGCGGACATCGACGGTGATGCCGTCGACGGCGCGGATATGATCGGTGGTGCGCCGCATCAGCCCGCTCTTGATCGGGAACCAGACTTTCAAATTCTCGCTGTGCATAATGCGCGGCGCGTCGCCGGCCGGCTGCAGCGCGGCGCCCGAGGGCTCGGCGGCGAGCAGATGCTGGGTGTAGGAATGCTGGGGGTCGTCGAAAATTTGCTGGGTCGGGCCGGTCTCGACGATCTCGCCCTGGTTCATCACGCAGACCCGCTGGGCCATCTTCTGCACGATGCCGAGATCGTGGGTGATGAACAGCATCGACATGCCGAACTGGGCCTGCAGGTCGCGCAACAATTCGAGGATCTGCGCCTGAATGGTGACGTCGAGCGCGGTGGTGGGCTCATCGGCGATCAAAAGTTTGGGCTCGTTGGCCAGCGCCATGGCGATCATCACCCGCTGGCGTTGGCCGCCAGAGAGCTCATGAGGAAACGCGCTGAGGCGTTTCTCCGCATCGGCCAGACCGACCAGTTTCAGCAGCTCCAGGGTGCGCGTCCTTGCCGCGTCGCGGCTCAGCCCCTTATGAATGAACAGCACCTCGTTGACCTGTTTTTCCACCGTGTGCAGCGGATTGAGCGAGGTCATCGGCTCTTGGAAAATGATCGCGATGTCGTTGCCGCGGATGGCGCGCAGCTTGTCTTGCGCCGCGCCCATCATCTCTTCGCCCTCGAACAGCACCGAGCCGCCGGGGTGGCGGGCGACGGGATAGGGCAGCAACTGCAACACCGAGAGCGCCGACACCGACTTGCCGGACCCGGATTCGCCGACCAGCGCCAGGGTCTCGCCCTTGGCGATATCGAAGCTGACTTGCCTGACCGCGTGCACCAGGCCGCCCGGGGTCGAGAAATCGACCGACAGGTCTTTGATCGATAGCAACGGTTCGGCCATTACCCCTGGTCTCCGGAAATCTGTTTGCGCGGGTCAAAGGCGTCGCGCACCGCCTCGCCGATGAAAATCATCAATGTGAGCATCATGCTGATGACTAATGTGGATGCGATGCCGAGCCACGGCGCCTGGAGATTATCTTTACCCTGTTTCAGCATTTCACCGAGGGACGGCGAGCCGGGGGGCAGGCCAAAGCCGAGGAAGTCGAGGGCGGTCAGCACGGTTACCGAACCGGCGGTGATGAGCGGCAGGAACGTCAGGGTCGCCACCATGGCGTTGGGCAGCACATGGCGAAACATGATCAGCCGGTTGCCCACGCCAAGTGCCCGGGCGGCGCGCACATAGTCGAAGTTGCGCGCGCGCAGGAATTCCGCCCGCACCACGCCGACCAGCGCCATCCAGCTAAATAGCAGCATCAGGCTCAGCAGCAGCCAGAATGTTGGTTGGACTACGGAGGCGAGGATGATCAGCAGAAATAATGTTGGTAGGGACGACCAGACTTCGATGAAGCGTTGGAACAGCAAATCGGTCCAGCCGCCGAAATAACCCTGCACGGCGCCGGCGATGACCCCGACGATGCTGGAGAACAGGGTGAGCGTAAATCCGAACAGGACGGATATGCGAAAACCGTAGATCAAGCGGGCGGCCACATCGCGGGCCTGGTCGTCGGTACCGAACCAATTCCGTGCCGTCGGCCGCGAGGGCGCCGGCGTCGGCAGGTCGGTCACCGGGGTGTCGAAGCTGTAGGGGATGAGGGGCGTGACGACCCAGCCCTTTTCCTCGATCAACTCGATGACGAAGGGGTCGGCATAGTCAGCCTCGGTCTCGAAGTCGCCGCCGAAAACGGTCTCCGGATAGCTCTCGAAGATCGGGTAGTAGAAGGCGCCGTCGAAGCGCACCAGCAGCGGCTTATCGTTGGCGATGAACTCGGCGAACAGGGTGAAGAAGAATAACGCGGCGAAAATCCACAGAGACCAGAATCCGCGGCGATTGGCGCGAAAATTGGCGAGCCGGCGCTCGGTCAGGGGCGTGACGCGCCAGCCCAGCACGCGCGGCGCGTTGGCTTCGATGTCGGGAGCGGAGGTGGTGTCGACCGCGGCTGTCGCCATGTCAGACCTCGCGGCTTTCGAAGTCGATGCGCGGATCGACGACTACATAAGCCAGATCGCCCACCAGGTTCAGCAGCAATCCGAGCAGCGAGAAAAAGAACAGGGTGCCGAACAGCACCGGGAAGTCGCGGTTGAGCGCCGCCTCGAAGCCGAGCAGGCCGAGGCCGTCGAGCGAAAATATAACTTCGATGAGCAGCGACCCGGTGAACAGGATGCCGATAAAGGCGGCCGGGAAACCGGCGATGACGATCAGCATGGCGTTGCGGAATATATGGCCGTAGAGCACTTGCTTTTCGGCCAATCCCTTGGCGCGGGCGGTGACCACATATTGCTGGTTGATCTGGTCGAGGAACGAGTTCTTGGTCAGCATCGTTAACCCAGTGAAAGCGCCGATGGTCAGCGCCGTTACCGGCAAGACGATATGCCAAAGATAGTCGAGCACCTTGTCGATCAGGCTGAGTTCCGACCAGTTCTCCGACACCAGACCGCGCAGCGGGAACCAATCGACGAAACTACCGCCGGCGAACATTACGATCAGGACAATGGCGATAATAAAACTCGGTATTGCGTTGCCGCCGATAATCAGCGCGCTGGTCCACACATCGAATGGGCTGCCGTCCTTGACCGCCTTGCGAATACCCAGGGGGATCGAAATCAGATAGGTGAGCAGTGTGGTCCACAGTCCGAGACTGATCGACACCGGCAATTTGTCGAGGACCAGATCGACCACTTTGCGGTCCTGGAAGAAACTGTCGCCGAAATTAAAGGTGGCATAGTTCGCCATCATATTGATGAAGCGCTCGTGAACTGGTTTGTCGAAACCGACCATTTTCTCGATTTCGGCGATCAGCTCGGGCGGCAGGCCGCGGGCGCCGCGATATTTGGATTCGAAACCGCCGGATTGTTCCAGGCGCTGCTGGCTGTCGAGACCGTCCTGCGTCAGTTCGCCTCCGCCGCCGGTCACCCGGGCGGTGGCATCGACGGCATTGCCTTGTATTTGCGCGATGATCTGTTCGACCGGCCCGCCGGGCGTGGTTTGGATGACGGCGAAATTGATGATCATGATCCCGAACAAAGTCGGGATAATCAGCAACAGCCGGCGAATGATATAGGCGAGCATGGCGCTAACCTAACGGCGCGCGCGAATCGACGCTAGCCGCCGTTGGATGAATTGGCGCGCCGGCCCAGGCTGGTTTCTTTGGTCGTGTCGACCCACCAGGCATCGAGCACCACGCCTTGTGCGGGTACGACATCGGGTTGACCATAACGGTTCCAAAAAGCCAGCCGGTCATGGGGAATGTGCCAGTGGGGCACAATATAGAAGCCCCAAAGTAATGCTCGGTCGAGAGCGCGGGTGCGCTGAACCAAGCTGTTGCGGTCGGGCGCCGTGATCACCAACTCAACCAGCTCGTCGATGGCGGGGTTCTGGATGCCCGACAAATTCTGCGTACCGGGCCGGTCAGCCGCTTCGCTGCTCCAATAGTTGCGCTGCTCATTGCCCGGCGACTGTGACTGCCCCCACGACCCGACAACCATGTCGTAGTCGAAATCGTCGAGACGATTTTGGTACTGGGAGGTGTCGACGGTGCGCACCGAGGCTTCGATGCCGAGGCGCTCCAGGTTGCGTTTATAGGGCAGGGCAATCCGTTCGAATGCGGGGCTGACGAGCAATATCTCGAATTGGAATGGCTCTCCGGTCTCTGTATTCACCAACTTCTCGTCTTTTACCTGCCAGCCGGTCTCTTTCAGTAATTTGGCGGCTTGACGAAGATTGGTTCGAATTCCGCGCGTGCCGCTGCCATCGGTGGCCGGCGGTTTGAATGCTGCGGTGAAAACCTGTTCGGGCAATTGGCTGCGGTATTTCTCAAGAATTTCACGTTCTTCGGTGTCCGCATCTTTCAACAATCCGCGGCTGCCGAGCTCGGAATTATCGAAGAAACTGTCAGTGCGGGTATAGGCGTTATAGAACAGGTTGGAATTCGACCATTCGAAGTCGAACGCCATGGTTAGCGCTTCGCGGACCTTGGGGTCTTGGAACATGGGCTTGCGGAGGTTGAAGACGAAACCCTGCATGCCGGCGGTCCGTTCGTGACCAAATTCTTCGACCCGTATTTCGCCATCCTTCACCGCTGGGACGTTGGTAAAGGCGGTGGCCCATTCTTTCGAGGAATTTTCGATCCACAGATCCAAGTCGCCGGCCTTGAAGGCTTCGCGGGCGACGGTACGGTCGCGGAAATATTCGAAGCGTTGGGATTGATAGTTATGGCGGCCGGCTTTGACCGGGAGGTCTTTGGCCCAATAATTGTCGACCCGTTCAAACGTGATTGAGCGGCCCGGCTTCACGTTGGAGACCCTGTACGGGCCGCTGCCGAGCGGCACGTCTAAAGTGGACTTTGCGAATTCGCGGCTCTCCCAATAGTGCTTCGGCAAAATTGTAAGCTGGCCGATGATCAGCGGTAATTCCGGGTTGGGCCGTCCACCAAATGTGAATTTGACTTTGCGCGGACCGGTCTGCTCCACCGTGGCGATATCGCCATAGTAGAACCGGTAAAAGGGTGCACCCTGTTCGCGCAGTACATTGGCGGAAAAAATCACATCGTCGACGCTGATCGGTTTACCGTCATGCCAACGCGCTTCTTCGCGTAATGTGAACTCGACCCAGGAACGGTCGTCCGGTGTTTCGACGGTTTTGCAGATCAGGCAGTACTGGGTGAACGGCTCGTCGGCCGCCGATTCCATCAAGCTATCGTAGATCAAGCCCATGCCCGCTGCCGGGTTACCTTGAATGATGAAACCATTGAGGCTGTCGAAGGTGCCGGTCGCCGAAGAAATCTGGGTGCCGCCCTTCGGCGCGTTCGGATTGACGTAGTCGAAATTCTTAAAGTCGGCGGGGTATTTGAGTGCGCCGTGCATGGCGATCCCGTGCGCGGGTCCGTTGGTGCCGGCGGCGGACGCCGCCGTGGCGCTCGTTATGAATGTTAGCGCGCTGAATGCGGCGAGTGCTGCGATCCGTCCCATGCCCCTACCTCCATCTGCCTTTTTGGCGTCTACATTTGTTGGCCTGACTACAACATGGGGGCTGTAGGTGGCTGTGATCAAGCTTTGCAGCCCGATTTTCACGCGGTTGTTAGCGATTGCCGCAATACCGCCCCAATTGACCCTAAACCGCCTCGCTTTTACACGATAAACCGAGGCTGCCGGCGGTGTTGTCCGCCGCGGCGAGGCAGCTTGCGGCGCGCGCCGGCGGCAGCCAGACCTCGAAGCGGATCAAATAGTCGCCTTCACCGCCGCCGGGAATATGTTCGCTGTCTAGGCGTACGATGTTGGCGCCGAACTCGGCGAACACCTCGGCCAGCCGCGCGACCAAACCCGGCTTGTCGGCGCCGCGCACCTCAATGCGGTGGGTGATCTGGCCGGTTTCGCTGTGCACGGACGCAAGTTTGAACGGCGTCACGGCGATGGTCGCGCCCTTGAGGTCGGGCAATTTGGCGAGTTCGGCCTCGGTCTCATCAGGCGCCAGCGTATCGGGCAGGGTGGCGACGCAGGCGAACTCCGCGGCCGCGCCCAACACCGCGAAACTGGTGTCGCCCAGATCGGCGCCGAGATCGAACAGACGCCCGGTGATGGCGGCCAGCAGACCGGTGCGGTCGGGACACGAGATCGCGATGCGGACGTCGTGGGACATAGGAGACCTCCGGAATTAGGCGGCGGATAAAAGTTCCAGCGCGCTCGCATGGACCCGCGCGTCGCCCGCCGCGAGCACCGATCCCGGCGACTCTAGGGTTAGCGCCGCGCCCTGCCAGTCGGTGATGATCCCGCCGGCGCCGGTCACCACCACCGCATGGGCGAGGTAATCATAGGGCTGCATGCCGGCCTCGGCCACCAGATCGGTCTGGCCGCTGGCGACCATGGCGTAGGCGTAGCAGTCGGTGCCGTATCTGGTGTCGCGCGCGCCCGCCGAGACGCGCTCGAAGCGGGACAGCTGGTCGGGTGAAAACATTTCCGGCGAAGTAGCGCATAGCAAGGCTTGGTCGAGCCCGCCGCAGGGTCGCGAGCGGACCGGTGCGCCGGTATCGCCCCGGCCCCAATGTAGCGAGGGCGCGCCGGCGACCCCGAGCCACCGTTCGCCGAGCGCCGGATGGTCGATTACCCCCAAGACTGGCGCGCCGTTTTGGGTCAGCGCGATCAAGGTGCCGAACAGGGGAATGCCGTTGACGAAGGCGCGGGTGCCGTCGATCGGGTCGAGCACCCAGACATATTCCGCGTCGAGGCGCTCGCCGCCATGCTCTTCGCCCAAAATTCCATGGGTGGGTGGCGCTTCGGCGGTGAGTATTTCGCGCAGCACGGTCTCGGTTTCGCGATCGGCGATGGTCACCGGGCTGGCGTCGTCCTTGCGCTCGACCGCTAGATTTGTACGGAAATAGTCGAGGATAACCGGCCCGCTGGCATCGGCCAGTTTCAAGGCCAGATCGATAAAGCCCTGGTCGATGACGCCGTTCATTGGGTGCGGCCGGTTACTCGGGCAGCGCCAGCGGGCTGTCGGCCTGCGCGCGCAAATAGGCGATCACCGCGGCGCGGTCTTCAACGTCTTTGATGCCGGAGAAATTCATTTTGGTGCCTTTGAGGAAACCCTTGGGGTCGGCCAGGAAGGCGTTCAAATCGTCATAGCTCCATACGCCGCCCGTGTCCTCGAGGGCGCCGGAGTAGCTGAAGCCATCGACCGTACCTTTCTCTTTGCCGACGATCGCCCATAAATTGGGACCGAGCTTATTGGCGCCGCCATCTTTGAAGGTGTGACAGGCGGCGCAGCGTTTCGCCGCCTTCTGGCCGGCGTCCAGATCGGCGGCCGCTAGCAGCGGCGTTACCGATTCGAGCGTGGGCACGGCCTCTACTTCGGCCGCCGCTGGTTCGCCCGACGTGGCGCCGTCCGAGCCCAGCACCGCATAGGCATTCTGCTCTAGCGGTTCGGAATGCGACAGCTCGTTCACCACATTGCCGATCAACAGCATGACCAACAGCGTTGTGAGGCCCGCTAGGATTAACTTGTTTATGTCTGCACCGGACATTTTCTAAAGTCCCCGCTCGGACGGTTTACGGAAAATTCGCGACCCAGGGCGCGGCTGCGAATGTAGCGAGATAGCCCGAATCGTGTCTATGGCTGGTTCCGTTCACGCCGCCCGAGGTATATCTTCCGCCGCAACCCACAACCACCTTCAATGCGCCGCTCGTGGCATTAGGTCGCAGCGCCGCCGATAAGCGGGAGTTACGCCCTGACCGATACCGAACCAGCCCCGAGAAACCCGGTCGTGGTAATCCCGGCGCGCATGGCGTCGACCCGTCTGCCCGGTAAGCCGCTGGCCGATATCGCCGGCGAGCCGATGATCGTCCATTGCTGGCGCCGCGCGGTAGAGGCTGAGGTGGGGCCGGTCATCGTCGCCTGCGCCGAGACCGAGATCGCCGACGCGGTAGAAGCGGCGGGTGGCACCGCTGTCTTGACCGACCCCGATCTGCCGTCGGGCTCCGACCGGGCGGCGGCGGCGCTGGCCGCCATCGATCCGGACGGAGGTTATGACGCGGTGGTCAACTTGCAAGGCGACCTGCCGACCTTGGACCCGGTGTCGGTGCGCGCGGCCTATGCGGCTTTGGGCACGCCGGGCGTCGATATCGCCACCCTGGCCTGCCCGATCACGGTCGAGGAAGAGCGCGACAACCCCAACGTGGTCAAGGCGGTGATCGCGCTGGCGCCGGGCGCTTCCCACGGCCGGGCGCTCTATTTCAGCCGCGCCACGGTGCCGACCGGCGAGGGCGACCACTACCACCATATCGGCCTGTATGCCTTTCGCCGCGTCGCGCTGACCCGATTTGTGGCGCTGCCGGTCAGCGGTCTGGAGCAGCGCGAGCGGCTCGAGCAGTTGCGCGCCCTGGAAGCCGGGATGCGCATCGATGCGGCGCTCGTTGACACGGTTCCGCTCGGTGTCGATACTCCGGCCGATCTTGAGCGCGCGCGGGCCCTCCTCGGCTAGGCGCGCGTTAATTGTTAGAGCCGCCTGATGACCGATAACGATGACCGATAATACAGAGCCGACCGCCGATCCGGCGACCACCATTGCCTACCAGGGCGTGCCCGGGGCCAATTCGCATATCGCGTGTCTGGAAGCCTTTCCCGACATGACGCCGTTGCCCTGCGCCACGTTCGAGGATGTGTTCGCCGCTGTGGAGACCGACAGCCGGGCGGCGCTGGCGATGATCCCGATCGAGAATTCCTTGGGCGGGCGGGTCGCCGACATCCATCACCTGTTGCCGGAATCCAAGCTCTATATTATTCGCGAGCATTATTTGCCGGTGAAATACCAGTTGCTGGGGCTCGAAAGCGCGACCCTGGAAGGGCTCGAAGAAGTGCGCAGCCACACCCAGGCGCTGGCGCAATGCCGCGGCCAGCTCAACCAATTGGGCGTGCGCACCGTATCTCGGGCGGATACCGCGGGTTCGGCCAAGGAAGTCGCCGAGATGGCCGATCCCAAGATCGCCGCGGTGGCGCCGGCGCTGGCCGGCGAGATCTATAATCTGAAAGCCCTGCGCGACCGTTTCGAGGACCGCATCGGCAACACCACGCGCTTCGTCGTGCTGTCGCGCGCGCGCCGCGATCCCGACCCCCAGGCCGGGCCCTGCGTCACCGCGCTGATCTTCCAGGTCCGCTCAGTGCCGGCGGCGCTGTACAAGGCGATGGGCGGCTTCGCCACCAATGGCGTGAACATCACCAAGCTCGAGAGCTATATTACCGGCGAGCGCTTTAGCGTCGCGCGATTCTATGCCGAAATCGAAGGCCACCCCGCCGACGCGAATGTCGCCCAGGCGCTCGAGGAACTCGACTATTTCTCCTCCCAAGTGCGCATCCTAGGCGCTTTCCCAGCCGACGATTTCCGCCAGCACTAGGGATTTCGATTTTGGAGGGCGACTGAACCCTCTCCCATTGGGAGAGGGTGGCGAGCGAATGCGAGCGGGTGAGGGGAAATAAGTTTTTCTGGTTCAGCGGTCGTGATGTCCCCTCACCCCAACCCCTCTCCCCAAGGAGAGGGGCTTAGGGCGCCATGCCCTTTTTGGCGAGCTCTTCGATGGCCTCGGGGGTTTTCTCGGCATTTTCGACGCCCATGCCCTCTAAGATATGGGGCGCCTTGGTGAACTGAATATCGTTGTAGGAGATGACCTCGACGCGGTTGCCCCAGGGGTCGCGGAAGTTTAGCCGTTTGCCGATCAGCTCGACGCCGAGATCGGCGAGCGCCTGGCGGACCGGCGCGCGGTCGTCGACCACCAGGCCGAAATGGCGTTGGCCGTCGGGCTCTTGCGTGCGGTTCTCGCTGAGTTGCAGAAACTGGTCGCCGAGATCGATGAAGGCGCGGCCTTCGCGTTTGCCGCGCAGGGTGAAGTCGAAGATCGCGCCATAGAATTCCAGCGCTTCGTCCACATTGCCGACTTCGAGCACCACATGGTTGATGCCCAGCGCCCGGGCCTTGCCTTGTTCGGTCATAGAATTCTCCATTGACGGCTGTCTGTATTCGATGAGGAATATAGGTCGGGCGCGGTTAAAGCCAAATCAGTCGTCGGCGCTTTCCGGTTTTGCCGTCGCCATCGGCTGCGATCCGAACCGGCTGGGCATTTCGCTGACCGGTTTGGACTCTTCGCATTCGCCCATGCGCGCGATCAGGCGGGCGTACCAGCGCGATCCCGGCGCCGCGGTGAGGCCGTGCAGAACGATACTCAGCGCCACGGTGACGATGGTGACCTCCAATATTTCCGAGCGCAGGGGGATCGCTGCCTCTTCCAGCACCAGCAGGGCGAACAGGATCGAGGCCAGCCCGCGCGGCCCGAACCAGCCGAGGAACAGCGTGGTGGGTCCGCGCACGCCGGTGCCGAACAGCGACAGCGCCGCCGGGATCATGCGGATAACGGTGAGGCTGAGCACCGCATAGACGATGACCCGCCAATCCACGCCCAAGGCCAGGGTCGGGGGCAGCAAGACCGCGCCGAACACCAGGAAGGTCAGCAGGGTCAATAGCTGTCCTTCGCTTTCGGCGAATTCGAACAGGGCGGCGCAGTGGCCGCGTACCGTGTTGCCCAGCACCAGGCCGGCCACGAAGGCGCCGATGAAACCGTTACCGCCGACCACTTCGGCCGCGGAAAAGGCAATCAGAGCAATACCCAAGGCGGCCGGGCCTTGCAGCGCCGAGGTCATCCAGCCGTTGCCGGCTGCCCAGTCGGCGGCCTTGGCGCCCAGCCAGCCGATGATGAGACCGACGATCGGCCCCAAGATAATCTGCATGGCGCCGAACTGGAGCCAGGCGCCGGCGCCCCGCGCAGCGTCGTCCGGGGCATGAGTGGCGCTGGCCAAGCTGGCGAACAGCAGGACGACGGGTAGCGCGATGCCGTCATTGAGGCCGCTTTCGACGTTGATCGCCTGGCGGATGCGCGCCGGCACCAGGGGGCTGGAGACCACCGCCTGGCCGAGCGCCGCATCGGTCGGCGCCAGCACCGCGGCGAGCAGCGCCGCTTCCCATAGGGTGAAGCCGGGCAGCAGCAGCAGAGCGACACCGGTGCCGGCGAGGATGGTCAGCGGCAGACCGCCGACCAGCAGGCGCACGGGCAGATTATGGTCGCGGCGGAGTAGCTTGAGATCGATCCGCGCGGCGTCGGTGAACAGCACGAAGATCAGTGTCAACTCGGCCAATGTGTGAATGATGCCATTGTCGAAATCGACATCGGCGAGGCCGAGAACCGAGCCGCTGATCACCAATCCGAAGGTCGCGAAGATCATCGGCGGGGTAATGATCGTGTTGCTCAATTTGCCCGACACCATCGCGAAGGCGACGAGGCCGGCGGCGATAACCAGAAAACTCTCGCTATCCATGGCGCGCTCCGAGTTGAATATCGACAGCGTAGAGCATTTTTGAGTTGAAAAGAATCACGGTGAAATTGAACCGATAACCGAACCGCATACCAATAACCCTCTCCCGGCGGGAGAGGGTGGCGAGCGTTAGCGAGCGAAAAGCCTCATGCTGCACTTGTCGAAGTATGAGGGCGGCAACACCTCGATCCTTCGACAGATAGGGGTGAGGTGTCGCGAATGAAATAATTTCCCCTCACCCCAACCCCTCTCCCCAAGGAGAGGGGCTTAATGTGTTTACCGTTCGGCTAGCCAGTCCTCGATCAGGTGGCGGGCGATCGAATCGGCCCGTGGTAGCTGGAGGTCGGAGTCAGGCGTGATCGCCTTCAACTCGTCGCGGCTGAACCAATCCGCCGACGCCAGTTCCACCGGGTCCGGGTGCAGATCGGTGTTCAGGGCGCGGGCGCGAAAGCCGACCATCAAGGACGACGGAAAAGGCCAGGGTTGCGAATGCTGGTATTCGATGTCGGTTAAATTGACCCCGACCTCTTCGAACACTTCGCGGGCGACGCAGTCTTCCAGGCTTTCGCCGGGTTCGAGAAAACCGGCGAGAACCGACTGCATGCGCGGCGGAAAGCGGTCGGCGCGGGCCAGAATGATCCTGTCCTCATCATAGACCAGCACGATGCAGGCTGAATCGGTGCGCGGAAAATGCACCGCGTCGCAGTCCCGGTTAGAGCAGCGGCGCTGGTGGCCGGCCGCTTCGCTGTGGGTCGGCGCGCCGCAGACGCCGCAATGGCGGTGGCGCTGGTGCCAATAATTGATGCCGCGCGCATAGGCCAACAGGTTGCCCTGTTCCGGCGCCATGATCTGGCCCACCTGGCGAAGGTCGGCGAACTGGCCCTGGCTGCCGAGAACATCGTGCTCGGTCGGGTTCTCCACATGGGAGATATCGATGCTGAAATAGGTGGTCTCGCCGACCAGGCCGAGTAAAACAGGCTGGTTCTGGTCGCTCGTCAGGGCGTCCATATGAGCGATATCGAGATCGATCATGGTGATCTCATCGCCGGTGGAGACCAGGTTTTGGCCCCGCCAGACTGGCAGCACCCGGCTTTGCGACGCGCCAAGCTGGCCGGTTAGCCAATCGCTGTCGGAGCGCTGATTGGCGGCGCGGTCGAGATTGATGTTGGCGTAGAAGTTCTTGCGGGTCATGACGGGTCCGGTTGTGAGAGATGAAATTGTCATAATGGGGGTGTAGCCGCAACGCTTGGCGACCGGGCCGACAGTGCAAATCATAGCGATTTCATCCCCACTGCCCGGTTCCGCCGGGCGAGCGATCTGATATAGTGTCCGTGGAAGGTCGGGCGGACGGGCCTCTCGCGAACCCGGTCAGGTCCGGAAGGAAGCAGCCGCAACGAGTTTCGCCCGGGTCGTATTCAAACCGGCCTTCCACTTCGAACCCTCAAACCCCGACTGATGGGGCCCGCGACCGCCGATGACTGCCGACTCCGACGACCAGATGTCCGACGACGAAATCGATGATGTCGACGCCGCCGACGGCAGCCCGACGATCGACGATGTCAATCAGTCGAGCTTTCTCGATGCGCCGGCGCCGGCGGCTGATTCCGAGGCGGTAGATGTCGCCGAGACGCCACCGGCGCCTGTACAGCCTGTACGGAATGATCCTGGCGAAGAGGCGGCGGGCGGCGATTATGTGGTGCTGGCGCGCAAATACCGGCCGCAAAATTTCGACGAGCTGATCGGCCAGGAAGCCCTGGTGCAAACCCTGACCAACGCGTTCGCGCTCGACCGGGTGGCGCACGCCTTTATCCTGACCGGCGTGCGCGGGGTGGGTAAGACGACGACGGCGCGGATCATCGCCAAATGCCTCAACGCCACCGACGGGCCGACCATCACGCCGGCCGCCGACGATGAGCAGTGCGTGGCGATTGCCGAAGACCGCCACCCCGATGTTTTAGAGGTCGATGCGGCGAGCCGTACCGGGGTCGATGATATTCGCGAAATCCTCGACGGGGTGCGCTACCGCCCAGTGTTCGGCCGCTACAAGGTCTACATCATCGATGAAGTGCACATGCTGTCGCGCAACGCCTTCAACGCCCTGTTGAAGACCCTGGAAGAACCACCGGAACATGTGAAGTTCATCTTCGCCACCACGGAAATCCGCAAGGTGCCGGTCACGGTTCTGTCGCGCTGCCAGCGCTTCGACTTACGCCGGGTCGGCGCCGACGAACTGTTGCAGCATTTCACTTCGATCGTGGAAAAGGAATCGGCGGCGGTTGACGACGGCGCGCTGAGGCTCATCGCGCGCGCCGCCGACGGGTCGGTGCGCGACGGCCTGTCGTTGCTCGACCAGGCGATCGCGGCCTACGGCTCCGGCGGGGCGACGGCCAGCGAGGGCGAAGTGCGCGACATGCTGGGGGTCGCCGACGCCAGCGGGGTCTACGACCTGTTCGAAGCGGTGATGGGTGGGCGCGCCGACGAGGCTCTGTCTGGTTTGCGCACGCTGTATGATTCCGGCGCCGATCCGATCGCCATTTTGCAGGATATGCTCGGCCTCAGCCACTGGCTGACCCGCGTGAAGCTGGTGCCCAAGACCGCCGACGATGCGACGATCTCGGAAGTCGAGCGCAGCCGTGGCCGCGAACTGGCCGAGAAGCTGCCGGTCTCGGTTCTATCGCGGGCCTGGCAGATATTGCTTAAGGGTCTGGGCGAAGCGCAGCGCGCGCCGATGGCCCTGCCGGCGGTCGAGATGGTGCTGATCCGCCTGGCCTATGCCGCCGATTTACCGGCGCCGGCCGACATCGTGGCGCGCCTGGAAGCCGAGGGCGGCAAATCCAGCGCGTCGCCAGCGCCGAGCCCGCCAACCGCCACAAACGGTGACGCTACGGCGGTTGCCGGTGCGCCGATCACAGCGGGAGGAGACGACGCCCCGTCGGCAGCGCCACCCGCTTCCGCGCCGCCGGCGACCATGGCCGCGGCTGCGCCTGACCTGACGTCAGAGCTAGCGCCGCAGCCGGAAGTGGTGGAAGAGGTCGAGCCCGATCCCACGACGTTCCGCGATCTGATCGCGCTGTTCGCCGAGAAGCGGGAAATCCAGCTGCGCAATCACTTGTACATGAACGTTCATTTGATCGCCTACGAGCCCGGCCGGCTGGAATTTCGGCCCAACGATTCGGCCCCCGGCAATCTGGCCGGCGAAGTTCTGAACTATCTGCGCGACTGGCGCGGCGCCCATTGGTCGGTCAGTGTATCGGGCGAAGTCGGCGAACCCACTTTGGCCGAGCAGGATTCGGCCCACGAGCAGGCCGAGCGCACGGCGGCGGCGGAAGACCCGGTGGTCCGCGCGGCCCTCGACACCTTTGCCGGCGCGCGCATAGAACGCGTGGTCAGCCGCGACGGCGGCGGCGAGGCGCTGGCCGGCGACGATGGCGGCTACACAGACCCCGATGATGACTTGGACGGCGAGGATAGCGACGCATGAAGAATATTGGCCAAATGCTGAAACAGGCTCAAGCGATGCAGTCGAAAATGGCTGAGATGCAGGAACAGTTGGCCGCGATGACCGTCGAAGGGATCTCCGGCGCCGGTCTGGTCACCGTGGTCCTGAACGGCAAGGGCGAGATGCAGGGTCTCAAGGTCGACCCGTCACTGATGAAGCCCCACGAGGCGGAAATACTGGAAGATCTGATTGTTGCCGCCCATGCCGACGCCAAGGCCAAGGCGGAAGCCAAGACCGCCGAGGCCATGAAGGAACTGACCGGCGGTCTGGATCTGCCGCCGGGCATGAGCCTGCCCTTCGGTTGAGCCCCTGCGGCTGGTTTAGATGTCCGCCCCCGAAATCGACCGATTGATCGAACTGCTGGCCAAGCTGCCGGGCTTGGGGCCGCGCTCGGCGCGGCGTGTGGCGCTGCATCTGATCAAGCGTCCGGCGCAATTGATGACGCCGCTGGCCGACGCGCTGGCCGCCACGGCAGAGGCCATATCGCCATGCCAAATCTGCGGCAATGTGGATACCTCGGACCCGTGCCGCATCTGCGCCAACCCCGAGCGTGATGCGTCGGCTATCTGCGTGGTCGAAGACGTCGCCGATTTGTGGGCGCTGGAACGCACTGGCGTGCATCGCGGCCGCTATCATGTGCTGGGCGGGACCCTGTCGGCGCTCGACGGGGTCAATCCGGAAGATCTCAATATCGGCAAGTTGGTCGACCGCGCTAAAGAGACGGCGGTGCTGGAGGTCATCCTGGCGACCAACGCCACCGTCGCCGGCCAGACCACCGCCCACTACATCGTGGAACGCCTGGCGTCGGCCGGGGTTAAGGTGTCGCGGTTGGCGCACGGCGTGCCGGTCGGCGGCGAGTTGAATTATCTCGACGATGGCACCCTGACCGCCGCCATGAAAAGCCGCCGACCCCTGTAACGGCCGGCTATAATTGCGCCTTACTATTGCCGCCATCGGTCGATTTACTGGCGGTCTCAGGAGTAAGCCACGAGGTCTTCGCGATGTTCCCACATATGCCCCTAATTGCCGCCATTGCTGTTTTCCTGTTCGTATCCGCCCCGGCGGTGCAGGCCCAAACGGTGGTCGTTGGCGCCGATCAGCGCACCGACCTGTCGTTGACCGTCTATCAGGGCGGCTTTGCCCTGGTGCACGACGTGCGCGAGGGGTTTTTGCCGAAGGGGCCGGGATCCCTGTTGCTATCGGATCTCAGCGACCGGTTGGACATTGCCACCATTCGTTTGGGGGCCGGCGAGAATACGACAATCAGAAGCGTGGCGGTCGACCGCGAAACCTTGTCTTCGGGGGCGCTGCTGCGCCGGTCGCTGGGCCAAACGGTTCGGGTCGCGCGCATGAACCCGGTAACCGGCGTGGAAACATTCGAGGAAGCCGAGGTGCTGGCGGTGGCGCCCGATTTGGTCTTGCGCATCGGCGACCGCATCGAGACTGGGCTGCCGGGCCGCATCGTGTTTGCTGACGTGCCGTCCGATCTGCGCCCCGCGCCCGGCATTGTTGCGAATATCTCAGTACCGGAGGCGGGCGAACGCGCCGTGTCGCTGAGCTACCTCACCGACGGGGTGAGTTGGAAAACCAATTATGTGGCGCGGCTCGCCGAGGGCCGCGACCGCCTGGAGCTAACCGGCTGGGCGCTGATCGATAATCAAACCAGCACTGGCTTTCCGGCGGCGCAGCTTTCGTTGATTGCCGGGCAGGTCAACCGGGCGGCGGCGCAACCGGTGCCACGCCAACCGGTCGCGCGCGTGTTGCGGGCGGAAGCGGTGGTGGCCGATGGGGTCTCACTCGGCGCGACCGGGCCCTATTACCGCTACGCGCTGTCCCAGACCTTCGACATTAAACCGCGCCAGCAGACCCAGGTGGAGCTTATCCAGAGTCCAACCGTGGCCTTCCGGCGCATCTTACGCACCCAGGGCGGTCCGCTCTATTCGGCCCGCGCGACCGCCACCACCCAGCCGGTGCTGGCGCGCCTAACCATCGCCAACGAAACCAAGAACGGCCTCGGCGTACCGCTGCCCGCGGGCCTGTTCTCGTCCTTCGAGGAAGCCGATGGGCGCGAAGTCTTTCAGGGTGGCGCGACGGTGATCGCCACCCGGGTGGGCGGCGAGATGAAGGTCGATATCGGCCAATCTTTCGACGTGACCTTCGAGCGCACCGTGTTGAATTTCAACCGCACCGGTGCCCGCAACGAGAATGTCGACACCACCCAGCGGCTGACCCTGAAGAACGGTGGCAGCCGCGCGGCCGAGGTCGAGATCATCGAGACCTTCAACGGCGAATGGAAAATCGTCCGCGAGAGCGCCAGTCATGAACAGACCTCTGCATTCCAGGCCTTGTGGCGGGTGAAGGTGCCGGCAAACGGCGAGGCGAGCCTGGAATACCGCGCCCAAATCGGCCGGCGGTAATTAAAACCCTCTCCCACCGGGAGAGGGTGGCGAGCAATGCGAGCGGGTGAGGGGACAAAAGCCTCATGGCTCGCTTGACGAATTATGAGAGCGACAACACCACGATCCTTCGACAGGCTCAGGATGAGGTGTTGCGGATAGATTTATATCCCCTCACCCCGACCCCTCTCCCGGGGGGAGAGGGGCTAACTGCCTAACTCGCTTCGCGCAGTTTTGGTGGTGTCGCGGCGCTCAGTAGGGCACCTTCGTCGGCGGTCGGGCCTTCGATTTCCAGGTCTTGGATACGGTCGCCGCGCTTGGTGATTTTCTCGGTCGAGATACGCACCGCGCGCATATCCTCGCCGGCTTGATCGAAATGGCGTTGAAGTTTGCCGACCCGGTCGTCGAGGCGAGCCACGTCGGTCATCATGGTCGCCACCTCGTGCTGGATCAGCCCGGCGGCCTCTTTCATGCGCACGTCCTTCAGCACTGCACGCACAGTATTGAGGGTCGCCCATAGGGTGGTCGGCGAGACGATGAACACTTTCGCCCGATGGGACGCGTCGACAATTTCAGCGAAATTGGCATGGAGTTCGGCATAGACCGCTTCCGATGGTAGGAACATCAAGGCGGCGTCCGCCGTCTCGCCGGGCAGAATATATTTCTCGGCGATGTCGGAGATATGCTTTGTCATATCGACAACGAAGGCGCGCGCGGCGGGCTTGCGGGCTTCGTCGCCGTCGGCGTCCTGTAACGCCCGGTAGGATTCCAGCGGGAATTTGGCGTCGATGACGATCGGTCCCGGTGGGTTGGGCAGGTCGAGCAGGCAGTCGGCGCGCCGGTTGTTGCTGAGTGTGACCTGGAACCGGAAGGCGCCGGGCGGCAGCACCTTGGCCACCAGATCGTGTAGCTGCACCTCGCCGAAGGCGCCGCGCGCCTGCTTGTTCGACAGAATATCCTGTAGCCCGACCATCTGGGACGACAGGTCGGAAATGTTTTTCTGCGCCGCGTCGATGCGCACCAACCGTTCCTTCAATTCGTCGAGGCTGGTCTTCTGGGTGTGGCTGTTCTTCTCCAGGGTCTCATTGACCCGGGTGGTGGTCTGCGCCAACCGTTCGTCGAGGGACTTGGCCAGGGCGCGCTCCTGCAGTTGCAGTTGCTGGGTCAATTGGGCCTGGGCGACGGCGTGAGATTCGGTCAATTGGGTCAGCCGCTCGCTGAGCGCGGCGACGTCGGCGCTGCCATTGCGGCGCAGCAGAACCATCGCGGCGATGGCGACAATGGCGGCGCCGGCGACAACGGTGACGATAAGCAGCGTCGGATCCATGATTCTGTCTCTCTTTGGGCCGTCTTTCGGCCATTCTAGCAACCGTTCGGCCGAGTCGCCGGGCAATTGTAGATGGCGGGGGCTGGAATTCCTCGTCCTTCGAGACACTCGCTGCGCGAGCCCTCAGGATGAGGAATTAGGTTAGATATGTACAAAGCCCCATCCTGAGGAGCCGCCCCAAGGGCGGCGTCTCGAAGGGCGAGGCTGTCATATGCGATTGCCCAGGATCTAGTCGCCGGGCATCTTGACGCGGCGAAGCCAAGATCATAGGTAACGGCGAGAACTCAACGTCTTACGCCGTTTATTCGAAAGGTTACGCCGGCGATGGCCCTGCTGCCCATCATCTATGCGCCCGATCCGCGCTTAAAGGTCAAATGCCGTCCCGTCGAGACCGTCGACCAGGCGGTGCGCGACTTCATGCGCGATATGCTCGAGACCATGTACGCCGCGCCGGGCATCGGGCTGTCGGCGCCCCAGGTTGGCGATACGCGCCGCATCATCGTGTGCGACGTGGCGCGCGAGGGCGAAGACCCCCAGCCGATCCAGATGGTGAACCCAGAAATTGTCTGGTCGTCGGACGAAGTCCACATCGCCGAGGAAGGCTGTCTCAGCTTGCCCGACCATTTCGCCGAGGTCGAACGGCCCGGCGATGTGCGCATCCGCTATCTCGATGAGAACGGCGAGGCTCAGGAGATCGAGGCGGGCGGGCTGTTGGCGGCCTGCGCGCAGCACGAAATGGATCACCTGGAAGGCATTCTGTTCGTCGACTATCTGTCGCCGCTGAAGCGCAATATCATTCTGCGCAAGATGAAAAAACTAAAGCGGCAGAAGGAGGCGGCCTGACCGACGGCGTCCTTTGCGCCCGTTCATAGGCCCCGGTGACACCCTATGCGCCTCGCATTTTTCGGTACGCCCGATTTCGCGGTTCCGGCCCTGCAAGCGCTGGCGGCGGCCGGCCATGAGGTCGTTTGCGCCTATAGCCAGCCGCCGCGCGGCGCGGGGCGGGGCGAGAAGAAACGCCGGTCGCCGGTGCATGACGCCGCCGAACAATTGGGCATCGCTGTGCGCACGCCGCAATCGCTTAAAGACGCGCAAGCGCAGGCCGATTTCGCCGCGCTCGACCTCGACGCGGCGGTGGTCGTCGCCTACGGTCTGATCCTGCCGAAACCGATCCTCGACGCGCCGCGCCGGGGCTGCATCAATATTCACGCCTCCCTGCTGCCGCGCTGGCGCGGCGCGGCGCCGATCCAGCGCGCGATCCTGGCCGGCGATCATGAGACCGGGGTCACCATCATGGCGATGGACGAGGGCCTCGACACCGGCCCGGAGCTGCTGCGTGACGCTGTGCCCATCGACCCTTCGACGACCGGGGAGAGCCTGCACGATCAGCTTTCCGCGCTCGGTGCGCGGCTGATCGTCGAGGCTCTGGCGGGGCTGGCGGCCGACCGCATCACGCCGGTTCCGCAAACCGAGGACGGCGCGACCTATGCGGCGAAACTAACCCGCGAGGAAGGCCGCCTCGACTGGGATCGTCCAGCGGCCGAATTGGAGCGCCAGGTGCGCGCCTTTTCGCCCTGGCCCGGCGCTTGGTTTATGCATGGCGAGGCCCGGTTGAAAGTCCTTTCAGCCGAGATGGCGTCGGAGTCCGGCGCGCCGGGATCTGTCCTCGACGATCAGCTAACTGTGGCCTGCGGCGACGGCGCCTTGCGATTGACGCAGGTGCAGCGCGAGGGCCGCGCGCCGGTGGCGGCCGCCGCATTGTTGCGCGGCTACCCCATCGCGCCGGGCACCGTGCTCGCGTGACCCGCTATAAGCTAGTCCTGGAATATGATGGCGCCCCTTTTGTCGGTTGGCAGCGGCAGGATAATGGCCCTTCCGTGCAGGGCGAGGTGGAGGCGGCGGTCGCGGCCTTTTGTGGTGAGCAGGTCAACGTCTATGGCGCTGGGCGTACCGATTCTGGCGTGCATGCGCTGGGACAGGTCGCCCATTTCGACATCGGGCGGGAAACCACTGGCGATACGGTGCGCGACGCGCTCAATCATTATCTGCGCAAGGCGCCGGTTACGATCCTCGACGCCGCGGTCGTCGGCGACGATTTCCATGCCCGGTTTACCGCCGAGCGGCGGCATTATCTTTACCGGATTCTCAACCGTCGCCCGCCGCCGGCGCTCGACCGGGACAAAGTGTGGTGGGTGCCTAAAATCGTCGACGTCGAGGCCATGCACGACGCGGCGCAGGTGCTGGTCGGCCCCCATGATTTTTCGTCGTTCCGGGCGACCAGTTGTCAGGCCAAATCACCGGAGAAGACCCTCGACCGGTTGGACGTGATGCGCGACGGCGCCGAAATTCACGTTACGGCCACGTCGCAATCGTTTTTGCATCATCAGGTGCGCAATATGGTCGGGACGCTGATGCTGGTTGGCGATGGTAGGTGGACGGCAGGCGATGTTCAGGTCGCGTTGGACGCCCGCGACCGTGCGGCGGCCGGACCGACGGCGCCGCCGGAGGGGCTCTATCTCGTCGGGGTCGATTATCCGTGAACCCGCCGGCCGGCGGCGCTGTTTCGCCTTTGATACCGGCACTGCTGATCGCCGCCAGCTCGGCCAGCGTGCTGTCGACGGATCTGTACGCGCCGAGCCTGCCGCATTTACCGGCGATATTGTCAACTGACGCCACGACCGTGACGCTGACCATGAGCCTCAACCTGGCGTCGTTTTCGCTGGCGCAGTTGCTACACGGGCCGCTCGCCGACCGGTTTGGCCGGCGGCCGGTGTTTCTGTGGGGCATGGCGGCGTTCGTGCTGACCGCGATCGCCGCGGCATCGGCGCAGTCGATCGAGCAGTTAATCGCGGCGCGCATCTTGATGGGGATCGCGGCCAGCGTTGAAGCGGTAATCGCCCTGGCGGTGATTCGCGATCTCTACGACGAGGCGGGCGCGGTGCGCATCCTGGCCATTTACGGGATGACCATCGCCATCGCGCCGGCGGTCGGGCCGGTGATCGGTGGCTTCGTGTTCGTCTGGGCCGGCTGGCGGGCGAATTTTTTCCTGCTTGCCGGTGTCGTGCTGCTGGTTTTCGCGTTGGCCGCGCGTTGGTTGCCTGAGACAGCGGCACAAATCGACTATGGCGCGCTCCGGTTGCGCCGAATGGCGGGCGGATATGCGTCCTTGTTCGCCAACCGCACCTATATGGCCTATGCGCTGGCCTTGTCGTTTGGCCTGGCTGGGGTGTTTGCCTTTATCACCGCCGGGCCGTTCGTGTTTATCGACGGTCACGGCGTCGCCACGCAGTATTACGGCTTCTTCCAGATGGCGATTGTGGCCGCGTTTTTTGTCGGCACCATGATCGCCAGCCGCGCCGTCGGCCGGATCGATGCGCGGCGTATCTGCGCGTTGGGGGTCGCGCTGTCGCTGGCCGGCGGTCTGGCGTTGATCCCCGTGGTCGCGTTGGCCGAAAGCCCATGGTTGATCACCGCCGCGGCGTCGTTGTTCGCCGCCGGCCTGGGCCCCCTGTTTGCGGCCGCCCCGGTCTTGGCCATGGGCGCCGCGCCCGCTAGTGGCGGTGGGGTTAGCGCCGCTCTGATCGGTTCTCTGGAAATGGCCGGCGGGGCATTGGGGGCACTTGGCGTGGGAATATTGCCCGACGCCGGTGCCTGGCCCTTGGCGGGTGTCATGGCAGCTAGCAGCGTGTTGATCTTGCTGGCGTACCTGGCGGCCGGTGGCTCGGGCCAGCCCGTCAGGCGCCGTTCATGACCAAGGCTTGGCTAAAGCGCGAAATGCCGAAACTGATCGCGATGCTGATGAGCACGATGACCGTGGCCGCGCTGCCTGAAATCTCGAGCGCCGTGCGGGCGATAAACCATTCGTAAGCCCAGGCCGCCACATAGGCGGCGAGAATAATCATTCTGGCCAAGTCGGGATTATCGGCGCCGACGATCGCCACAAAGATGGCGGCGGGTAAGAAAATGACAATTTGAACGGCATGCGCCCAATTGCGCGCGACAATGAAGGTCGTGTATTGGCCGTTGCGGGCCATTATCTCGGCGAGATAGATCATCACAAGCGGGAAAACCGTCCACTGGTAGACATAGTCGATGGCGAAGACCATCATGCTTCGGACCGTTGGCGCTTGGTTTATCTCATCGGGAAAGACGCTAACGATCATCACCTGCACGATGATGACAAACGGCAGAACCACCAGCGCGGCGTAAAAGGATTTCCAAAAGCCGGCGATGGTTACGTCGAATAATCGCAAGGCGGATCGGTCGAGAAGCAGTAAGCGCCAAGCGCCGTAAATACCGATGATTATTTCGCGGGTGCTGGTCACCGCTGACAGCGCTTAACCGGTGGCAAAATATTTCTCCAGCACAACCTGGTAAATCTCGGCGAGCGTATCGATGTCGGCGCACGCGACGTTCTCATTCGCTTGATGCATGGTCTGGCCGACCAGGCCGAATTCCGCTACCGGGCAATGGTTCTTGATAAACCGCGCATCCGAGGTGCCGCCGGTGGTGCTGAGTTCGGGGGTGCGGCCTGTCACCTGCTCGACCGCGGCGACCAGGAGATCGCTGAACGGGCCAGGTGGCGTGAGGAAGCTTTCGCCGGTGACATGGATGGCGAGGTCGTATCGCGCCGCGCCGCCGCCCAGCGCGGCGGTGAATTTCTCGTCGAGCCAGGCGGTTAGGCTTTGCGACGTGTGATGGTCGTTGAAGCGGATATTAAACCGCGCCACCGCCGAGGCCGGGATGACATTGGAGGCCGGATTGCCCACATCGACGCTCGATATTTGCAGGGTCGAGGGCTGAAAATGGTCCGATCCGGCGTCCAGCGGGTCGGTAGTGATTGCCTGCAGCATGTCCAACAGCCGATGCACCGGATTGTCGGCCAGATGGGGGTAGGCGGTGTGACCCTGGGTGCCGTGCACGGTCACCGTGGCGTTGAGGCTGCCGCGTCGGCCGATCTTGATCATGTCGCCCAGCACGGCGGGGTTGGTTGGCTCGCCGACCACGCAGGCATCGATCGTCTCGCCGCGCTCGGTGAGCCAGTCGAGAACCTTGCGGGTGCCGTTAATCGCCGGGCCCTCTTCATCGCCGGTGATCAGCAGACTGATTGAACCCGCCGGCTCACCGTGATCGGCGCGAAAGCGGGCGACGGCGCTGACAAAGGCGGCGATGGCGCTTTTCATATCCGACGCGCCGCGACCGAACAGGGTGCCGTCGACGATCTCGCCGGCAAACGGATCGAGGTCCCAATTCTCGACGGCGCCGGTCGGCACAACATCGGTGTGACCGGCGAAGCAAAAGTTAGGGGCCTCGCTGCCCAGACGCGCGTACAGGTTGGTCACATCCTCGGTGTCCGGCGCGGAAAAGGTCATCACATGGCAGTCGAATCCCAAGCCCTCCAACGCCGTGCGCAGCACGTTCAGCGCCCCGGCGTCGACCGGCGTGACGCTGGGACGGCGGATCAGCGCCTGGGCGAGAGCGATCGGCTCGAGGGATGACGGAGTGGGCACGGCTAGTCGCGTAACAGCTCGTTGATTGAGGTCTTCGAGCGGGTCTGCTCGTCGACGCGCTTGACGATCACCGCGCAGTATAAGTTGGGGCCGGGCGAGCCATCGGGTAAATCGCGTCCCGGCAGGGTGCCCGGCACCACCACCGAATAGGCCGGCACCCGGCCCATCATGACGTCGCCGGTTTCGCGGTCGACGATCTTGGTCGAGGCGCCGATATAGACCCCCATCGACAGCACCGCCCCGGTCTCAACGACGACGCCTTCGGCGACTTCGGAGCGCGCGCCGATAAAGCAATTGTCTTCGATGATCACCGGCCCGGCCTGCAGCGGTTCGAGCACGCCGCCGATGCCGGCGCCGCCGGATAGGTGTACGTTCTTGCCGATTTGCGCGCAGCTACCCACCGTCGCCCAAGTATCGACCATGGTGCCGCTATCCACATAGGCGCCCAGATTGACGAAACTGGGCATCAGCACCACGCCGGGCGCCACATAGGCGGAACGGCGCACGATGGCGTTGGGCACGGCGCGGAAGCCGGCCTCGCGAAATTCGGCCTCCCCCCAGCCGGCGAACTTCGACGGCACCTTGTCCCACCACGCCGTGTTGTCGCCGGGTCCGCCGGCGATGGTCGACATATCGTTCAGCCGGAAGGACAACAGGACCGCTTTCTTGAGCCATTCGTTGACCACCCAGTTAGCGCCCGACTTCTCGGCCACCCGGGCAGCGCCGCTGTCGAGCAAATTAAGGGCGTCCCCAACCGCCTCGCGCGTCGCGCCCTGTGTCTCGAGGCTGATGGCCTCGCGGTCATCCCATGCGGCCTCGACCGCTGCTTGAAGATCACTCGTCGTCATAATTATCCTCGCCGGATCGTGCTGGTTTGTATGGCCGGGCCATGGTTTTAGCGAAAATGGCGCTCGCGAGGGGGCGCTGTCAACGGGGCAGCGCTTCAAGCCAGTCGGTCAGATCGTAGATCTTGTGGTGCACATAATCGCTGGCCGCGCTGGGCTGGGTCCACGCCGGCGCTTGCGCATCCTGATGGTCGATCCATACGGTCGTCATACCCAGCGTCGCGGCGGGTTCCAAATTGGGTGCGATGTCTTCCACCATGACCGCGTCGCCGGGGCTGATGCGGTGCTTTTCGATCAGGCACTGGTAGGCGCTCGGATGGGGCTTTGGTTGCCACGCGGCCGCCGCCACATCGAACACGCCGTCGAATTGTTCGGCAATGCCGAGGCGGGTCAGCACTTGTTCGGCATGGGCGACCGAGGCGTTGGTGAAGACGATCTTGCGCCCCGGCAGCGCGGTCAAGGCGTCGGCGAGGCGGGGACTGGGATCGACCTGTCCGTAGTCGACCTGATGAACGAAATCCATGAACGACCAGGGGTCGACCGCATATTTTTCCATCAGCCCGCGCAGGGTGGTGCCGTGTTTTCGAAACAGATGTTTTTGCTCGATCAGCGCTTCGTCCGTATCCGCGCCGATCAGTTGCGCGACGAACTGGGTCATCCGTGTGGATACATCCGCCATCAGCCCGTTCGAGGCTGGATAGAGGGTGTTGTCGAGGTCGAATACCCAACATTCCGACTGGTGGAGTTGAATCGAATGGTTCATGGGCCTGGATACCTAAGATTAATGCGGGTTTTGGCCCGAAATTGCCGCCAATACAAACTAAGACTTCTTTAACTGGGACAACCCTAGCATCTGATGTTGGCCGCGATTGTGTGGTTGCTCTCGAAAATGCTCGAGAAAAATGGCAGAAATGGTATTAATATCATGGGGTTAGGTTTGTCCCCATCATTTACGGTTGCGGGTGGAATTCCGGCTAATCAGGACGTTGTGCGCATCGCGCGCGCGCCATTTTCCGTATCCGCTCGTCAAACCCGGCATTCGGCCGAAATATTTCCGGCGCTCGCCGATGCTTCCGCCCCCGCCCGAAAGGCGGTTCGATGACATCCGCGGCAAGCAAAAATCCGATTTTTACCGGCGGCGCCGACATGTCCATGTCCGGCCCGGCAGGCATGTTCGAGACCTGGCCCGGCCCGGTCATGGAGGTGTCACGCGACGGTAGCCTGATCCAGGCCAACGAGTTGGGCCGCGCCCTTGCGCCTGCGGTGTTGGTTGGCGAGGACGGCGCCATGCGGGCAATGATTTCGTTGGCGTTCGAAGCGGGCGGCAGTGTTTCCGATCGCCTCGAAGTTGCGCGCGACGGCAAGAGCAGCTGGTACGAGTGTGTTGTTCTGCCCCTCGAAGCAGATTGCGCCATGGTGCTGATCCGCGACGAAACCTATAATTTGAACGTGCGGCAGGCGCTCTTCGAGTCCCGTCAGCGCTATCGTGACCTGGTGGTCATTTCGAGCGACTTCGCCTGGGAGACCGACGCGAACGGCGTATTTATTTTCGTCTCACCCCATGGCGCCATGGGCTATTCGGCGGAAGACCTTGTCGGCCATCACCCCATCGAATTTGTCATCGACACAGAGATCGACAGATCGGAACTGCCCTATTCGACCCGCACGCCGGTAACCAACGCGCAAATATGGATGCGCGGCGGCGATGGCGAAGAGGCTTGCCTGGTCGCGTCGGCGGTGCCGGTTATCGACCATGAAGGCGTGTGGCGGGGCGCCCGCGGCCTGTGCCGCGACGTGACGGAAGAACGGGTGCGTGACAGCGCGCTGGCCCGCGCGAAGGTGCGCGAGCAGGTCGTCGCCTATATCGTCAATCAGATCCGCGAACAGGCCAAGCCGGAGGCCATGTTGGAGGCCGCTGTTGGTATGTTGGGGCGGGCGGAATCGGCGTGCGCGGCGGTCTATAGCCGCATGAAGAACGGCGAATACGAACTCAATGCGACCCACGACGATTGGCCGGTTGGCCTCGATATCGAATCCGTGCTGCCGGTTTCAGGTGACCTGTCGGAGCCTTTTCGGAGCACAGCGGTTGGCCATAGCACCATGGCCACAATCACCCATTATCGAGGCGTGCCAAACGGCGCCGTCGTCTTGGCGAGACCGGAAAATGCGAAGCCGTGGAGCGGCGATGACGAGACCATGCTCGCTGCTGTTGCCGGACAGTTGGCGATCGCGCTGCGCCAAATCGCCGATCAGCGCGAGCTCGAAAGGCTGTCGAGCACCGACGCGCTCACCGGATTAATGAACCGCCGCGCCTTCCAAGCGTCGCTGGATACCGCCATTGCGCGGGCGCTTCGAACGGAGACCTCGGGCGCCCTGATTTACGTCGATTTGGATAATTTTAAAGCCATCAACGACAATTACGGTCACGAAACCGGCGACGCGGTGCTTGGCGAAGTTGCTGAAATACTGACAACGTATAGTCGTACTTACGATTTGGTGGCGCGCATCGGCGGCGACGAGTTCGTGGTCTGGCTCGATGGCGTCGACTTTACGGTGGCCAAGCGGCGTGCCGGAGAGCTGGCCATGGTGTTGGCAAAATTGTCGCGCCATTCCGCCGAAGGTTTGCCGCAACTTGGAGCGTCGGTCGGCATCGTCGAATTCGACCCGTCGCGCGACGCGGATACGGCTCAGTTGGTCGCCCGCGCCGACAGAGCGATGTACGACGTCAAAGCGCATAACAAGCAGACGGGCGAGATGGCGATCGGCGCGATACCGGTCGAGACGGAAACCACCGGTGGGGATGATTTGGTGTCGTTGTCCACCCCGGACGATAAGGCGGAAGAGGTGTCGTCATGAACGACGCTGGACCGCCGAAACCCGGGAGCGAGCAGTTGGCTTACGATGACCAAAAGCGCCTTGCCCATGATGGCAATTTCGAAGAGCGTCGCGAACTTGCCCAGCGCGGCGATGTACTCCCGGAAATTCTCTATTTCCTAGCCAGCGATCCCGATACCGAGGTTCGCCGAAATATCGCGCGTAACCATCAAGCGCCGCGCCATGCCGATTTGCTGCTGGCGAAGGATGAGCAGGACGAGGTTCGCACCGATGTCGCGGGGAAAATCTCTGAAATCACGGTCAATATCGCGGGCGGTAAGCAAGACAATGTCTACAAGCTGACGATGGAGGCGTTGGAAGTTCTGGCGCGCGATCAGTTGGTGCGGGTTCGTCAGATTCTTGCCGAGACCCTGAAGGAATGCCCCAAGGCGCCAGTGGGGGTGATGGAGCTTCTGGCGCTCGATAGCGAGATTAGCGTCGCGCAGCCGGTATTGGAGAACTCGCCAGTTCTCGGTGACGAATTTTTGCTGGGCGTCATTTCCAGCGATGCGGTTCACGGTGCGCTCAGCGCCATCGCCCGTCGGGTGGCTTTGGGCGAGAATGTCGCCGATGCGATTGTCCATAATGGCGATGCCGAGGCGATTGCGGCGTTGCTCGGCAATGAGAGTGTGCAGATTCGCGAGGAAACTCTCGATCGGATCGTCGATCAGGCATCGGGTGAGCCCACCTGGCACAAACCGCTGGTGCATCGGCCCAACCTGCACGCCGAGGCGGCGATGCGGATCGCCGAGATTGTCGCCGCGCCGCTGCTGGCGGATTTACGCGAGCGCACGGATCTCGACGAAGACACGCTTGGGGCGATCAAAGAAGTTGTCTTGCGGCGTCTCGATTCCGATGACTTCAACGCAGATAGCGAGCCGGGGGTGCCGGAATTAGCCCGGGCGCCGGAAGATAAATTCGGCGATACCGCCAGCGCGGCGCCGGCGGTGGCAGAACAGCCCGAAACGGATTCGACGCCCAATGCAGACACCCAGAAAGAATGTGTCGTTGGGAAACGCGTCCAGCAGATGTATCTCAACGATGAGCTCACCGAACATGAAATTTCCAGCGCGCTGGCCAGTGGCGGTCAGGAATTCGTGACATATGCGGTCGCGTTAAAATCAAAAACGCCGGTGGACGTGGTTTCGCGGGCGATTTCCATGCGCAGCAGCAAGGCTATCGTGGCCCTATGCTGGAAGGCGGATCTGTCGATGCGTTTGGCGACCCGCATTCAGATGCACCTTGCCCATATACCGCCGAGCGATGTTTTGCGCGCAACGGCATCGGACGATTTCCCACTCTCAAAGGATGAAATGCGCTGGCAGCTTGAGTTTGTTTCCGGTCTGACAACGTCGGGATAATGGCGCGCATTTGTGTGTTTTGAGTGGTGCTGGGGGGTAACCGATGACAATGGGCCGTGCTGAGTTGAAGCAAGTAATCGACAGCAGTCGTGCACTCGCCTTCAACTGTCATGAAATCGGATCGCGAATTCCGCCTGAAGACGCCGCAGGGAAACGGTTCAACAATAAGCTTTTGAACAATTCGCTCTTCATCAAAACGATGGAGCGCTACGCCCAAGGCCCGGCCACTGTCTCGAAGATGCGGACGTTGATCTATTTCCCCTACGACTTGAGCGAAGTTGCCGCCGGTGGCGATTCGATTTGGAAATCGATGATCGAAAAATTTGGCGAGCGCCTTAATTTCGATAAATTCACCGAGCTTATGGATACCCTACTGGGTCTATTCGATGTCCGGCTGGCGCCAACTTATCGCGCTAAATTGGCCTCATAGCAGCGGTCACCCGGGCCAGATCGCGGTGCCGACGCCGTGCTCGGTGAACACTTCCAACAATAGCGCATGCTCGGTGCGGCCATCGAGAATGACCGCCGCCTCGACATCGGCCTGCACCGCGCCGACACAGGTTTCAACCTTGGGGATCATGCCGCCGGTTATGACGCCGGTGTCGATAAAGGCGCGAGCTTCTTCGACGCTCATATCGGGAATCAACTTGCCGTCTTTGTCGAGCACGCCGGACACGTCGGTCAACATCAGCAGGCGCGCCGCCTCGAGGGCGCCGGCGATGGCGCCGGCGGCGGTGTCGGCGTTGATGTTATAGGTCTCGCCGTCGGTGCCGGTGCCAAGCGGCGCGATGACCGGGATCAAATCGGAGTGGGCCAGATCGGTGAGCAGTTGCGGGTCGACCTCGGTGGGTTCGCCGACAAAGCCGAGATCGAGGATTTTTTCGATGTTGGAATCCGATTCCGAACGGGTACGCCGGACTTTGCGCGCCTGTATCAAATTACCGTCCTTGCCCGATATGCCGACGGCGCGGCCGCCGGCGGCGTTGATATCGGCGGCGATCGCCTTGTTGATCGAGCCCGACAGCACCATCTCGACGATTTCCACGGTCTCGCGATCGGTGACCCGCAACCCGTCGACAAACTCGCTCTTTATTTTGAGCCGCTCGAGCATGGCGCCGATCTGCGGACCGCCGCCATGGACAACGACCGGGTTGATGCCGATCTGTTTGAGCAACACCACGTCTCGCGCGAACGAGGCGGCGAGTTTCTCGTCGCCCATGGCGTGGCCGCCATATTTAATGACGAAGGTCTTGCCGGCGTGCCGGCGCATGAACGGCAGCGCTTCGGACAGCACGCCGGCCTTGGCCAGCATTTCGGTGGTCGGCATTCCAGTTTTTTTAGCCATCGTGCTTTATGTCTCTTATCCGGCTGAATTTGGCGCGGACTGTAACGCATCGGGACTGTCGGCTGCCAGCATTGCGATTTCGGCGCGCAGCTGTGCAATGCCGTCGCCGTTTCGCGCGCTGGTGGCGATCGGCTCGGGCAGCGCGGCGGGATGGGTTTTCAGAATTTTCGTCGTGGCCTCCATCCGTGCGGCGAGCGCGCCGGGGGTCAATTTATCGACCTTGGTGAGGACCACCTGATAGCCGACCGCGGCGGTGTCGAGCAGGGTCATCATTTCTTCGTCGTTGGCCTTGATGCCATGGCGGCCGTCGATCAGTACACACAGCCGGCGCAGGGTCGGCCGCCCGCGCAGATAATCGCGCACGGTCTGGGTCCAGGCCGCGATGTCGGTTTTCGAAGCGCGGGCATAGCCGTAGCCCGGCATGTCGACCAGCCATAGTTTTTCGCCGAGATCGAAGAAATTCAACTGCTGAGTTCGACCCGGGGTGTTGCTGGTACGGGCCAGCGACCGCCGGCCGGTCAACGCGTTGAGCAGGCTCGACTTGCCGCAATTGGAGCGGCCGGCGAAGGCCACTTCCGGCAGATCGGGATCGGCCAAGGTGTCGAGGCGGGCCACGCCGCGCAGAAAGGTGCACGGCTGGGCGAACAGCCAGCGGCCGAACTCAAGCCGCGCCTCGTCGTCGCTTGGGTCCGCCGCCACCGGTGGGGTACCGGCCGGGCTTTGGCCGGTGGGGGGCATGGCCTAGGTGGTCTTCTTCGCGCCGCCGAGTTTGCCGCCGCCGACGGCAACCCCCATCCGGCGCATGATGATGTACTGCTGGGTCACCGAGAGAAGGTTGTTCCAGGTCCAATAAATAACCAGGCCGACCGGGAAATTGGCCAGGAAGAACATGAACATAATCGGCATCAGCATGAACATGCGCGCCTGGATCGGGTCGGCCGGCGCCGGGTTCAGCTTCATCTGCAAGTACATCGAGAAGCCCATGAACAGCGGCCATGCGCCGATCGAAACGATCGCCAGGGCCGATGGTATGTCCCAGGGAATTAGGCCGAACAGCGTCAAGATACTGGTCGGGTCCCGTTCGGACAGATCGACGATCCAGCCGTAGAACGGCGACTGGCGCATTTCGATCGAGGTGAACAAGACCTTATAAAGGGCAAAGAAGACCGGGATTTGCAGCAGCATGGGCAGGCAACCGGACACCGGATTGACCTTCTCACGCTTATACATCGCCATGAGTTCTTGCTGCATTTTCTGCTTGTCGTCGCCGTACTTCTCGCGAAGCTCGGTCATCTTCGGCTGCAGCGCCTTCATCCTGCTCATCGATTTGTAGGACTTGTTGGCGAGCGGGAAGAAGAAAATTTTGAGAATGACCGTCACCACCAAGATGGCGACGCCAAAATTCGCGACGATCCCCAGATCGCTGATAAAGGCCGCCATGATGATGAGGATTTGTAGAAGCGGTTTAGTGATAAAAAAGAACCAGCCAAAGTCGATTGCCATCTCCAGCCGGGGCACATTCTGGTTGTCCCGGTAGTCGATCAGCGTTTCGAAGACCTTGGCGCCGACAAAAAACCGGCTGGTCGCCTCGATTGAGGCGCCGGGCGGCACGGTGCGAACGTTCTGCTCTAATATGTCGGTCTGGTAGAGGTCGGCGCCGCGCGATGTCTGCTGGTAGGAGAAGCTGGCGTTCACCGGCTTATTCTGGTCGGGGATAACGGCGGCCAACCAATATTTGTCGGTGATGCCCAGCCAACCGCCGGTGGATGCCGTCGTGGTGGGGGCCAGCACGCGGGTGTCCTTGTCGAAATCATCCTCAAGATCGTCATAGTCGATTTCGCGCAGCGTCCCGTCGAGAACGCCGATCGGGCCTTCGTGCAGAATGAAGAAGCCGGTGGTGTCGGGCGTATTGATCCGCACCAGGCGGGCGAAGGCCGACAGGCTAATCGGCGCCGTGCCATTGTTGTCGATGCGGTCGGTGACGGTGAACATAAATTTGTCGTCCACCGTATAAGTACGCGTCAGGGCCAAACCCTGGTCGGTCTGCGCGGTCAGGACCAGCGGTGAGCCCGGCGTGAGGGTGCGGCTCGTGGTCTGCCAATTGGCGCCGCTGCCGCCGAACGTGCCCTCGGTGCCGTTCCAGCCGAACTCGGCGAAATAGGGGTCTGGCGATCCGGTCGGCGATAACAGGGTGATATTGTCGCTGGTCGGATCCACGGTCTCGCGATAGTTGCGCAATACGATATCGTCGATCCGGCCATTGTCGAGATTGATCGACCCGGTCAGGCTGTCCGATTCCAACAGGACGCGGCGGCCGGCCTTGACGACGTCGGCGCGGGGCCCAATCTCGCCATTGAGCCCGGCGGCGCCTACCGCCGACGAGAGCGGCGCGCCGCCTGGCGTAGTGATGATCTGTCCGGCTTGGTCCGTCGGCGCGTTTTGTCGCGCGAATTCCGCCTGGCGCTCTTGCTCGGCCAACAGCGCCTCGCGACGTGGCCCTTCGATAAAAAACTGCCAGGTGAATAAAATCGCCAGAGACAATCCGATCGCTAAAATCAGATTTTTATTATCCATTCCCATGCTCAACCTTCGGGGTGCTTGGCCAAGGTCGGCGTGGCGGCCGAGCTATGGTCGTGGTTACAGGGCCGGGCCGCGGGAACCGGGTCGTAGCCCGCCCCGCCCCACGGTTGGCATCGCATAATGCGTTTCGCGGCCAGCCAACTACCCCGCCAGGGGCCGTGCAGGTGGATGGCTTCTTGGGCGTATGCCGAACAGCCGGGTTCGTAACGGCAATTGGTGCCGAGAACCGGCGACAGGACATAGCGGTAGGCGGTGATCAGCGCGCGCAGAACCGCCGACATCATGAGGTTGAAATATTTCATTGCGCGCTTTTGTCCCCCGGCGATGACGGCTTTGTATCGCCCCACACATCGAGCTTTTGCAAGGCCGATTCAAGGTCGGAGACCAAATCGTTAAATGAGCGGCGCACCGTATTGGCGCGGGCGATGACCACGAAATCCCGGCCGGGGCTGGCATGGGCCGGCATTACTTGGCGAACCGCTTCGCGCAGACGTCGGCGCGCGTGGTTGCGGGTCACCGCATCGCCAACTTTCTTGGAGGCTGTAAAGCCGACCCGAATGATGCCGTCATCGGCGACCTCTTCCGGCGTTTGGGCAACCTGCAAGACCAGACCGGGCGTCGCCCAACGCCGGCGCGTGGCCGCCACACGCAGAAAATCCGATCGTACCTTTAACCGCTCGATAATCGGCATTTCCTGGGCGCCGCTTATTGACGTGGCGGTCCCGGACATATGGTTCATGTCTCGTCGGTTCCAGATTGCGCCCGCGGCCCGGGCAAACCGTGTTACGGTCGCAATTATGCCGTCAGTTTCTTGCGGCCCTTCGCGCGCCGCCGTGCCAGCACCCGGCGGCCGCCGACTGTTTTCATGCGCGAGCGAAAGCCGTGCCGTCGCTTGCGTACCAAATTACTAGGCTGAAATGTCCGTTTCACTGCTGCCGCTCCATTTGCCCGCGGGCTCCAAACTGGCGCTGTATAAGGATTAGATGGTTCGAAGTCAACGTAACAGGTGTGTCATACTAGCAAACCCGCCCTCACGCATAGGTGAATAGTCGCGAGCGCGACCGCGCCCCACCTAGCGTCCTACGTAAAATAATAAACAGCGATGGTTAACACGATGCGTAATGTCCCGGATCAACCAGTCGAAATTACCTCAAAGTCTTCCTCACCTTTCGTTCTGAAAATCGTCCTCGTTTTGGCGCTGATTCTCGGTTTGGCGGCGTTTTTTGCGTTCGACCTGAACACCTATGTTTCGATTGACGCCATTAAGAGCAATCGCGAGACCTTGAGCGAGTTTGTGGCGCGAAACGGTTTCCTGGCGGCGTTTCTCTTCGGCGCCTTATATGCGGTGGTCGTCGCCTTTTCGCTGCCCGGCGGCGCGGTGATGACTATAACCGGCGGATTTTTGTTCGGTTGGCTCGGGGGCGGCTTGATCGTGGTCGTCGGCGCGACAATCGGGGCTACCGCGTTGTTTCTCATCGCGCGAACGGCGGTTGGCGGATTTCTCGAGGCCAAGGCAGGGCCCTTCGTGCGAAAAATGGAGGATGGCTTCCGCCAGAATGCGCTGAGCTACCTTCTGGTGCTGCGCCTGATCCCGCTTTTCCCCTTCTGGCTGGTCAATCTGGTGCCGGCCCTGCTGGGCGTTTCGACGACGACCTACATCGTCGCCACCTTCTTCGGCATCATTCCGGGAACCTTTGTCTACGCCTCGGTCGGCAATGGGTTGGGCGCCTTGTTTGACGCCGGCGCCGATCCCGATCTGGGGATCATCTTCGAGCCGCAATTCCTGGCGCCGCTTATCGGCCTGGCCGTCTTGGCGATCATCCCGGTGCTCTACAAGAAGTTCCAGAAAAATCGCAATCAGGCGCCGTCGGCCTGATCTCACCCTCATTTTCGCAGAATGGATGTCGTTATGGTTGAAATGCTAGAAGTCGATTTGTGTGTTATTGGCGGTGGTTCGGGGGGACTTTCGGTGGCCGCGGGCGCTTCGCAGATGGGCGCCAAGACGGCGCTGTTCGAGCGCGGCAAGATGGGCGGCGATTGCCTCAACTATGGCTGTGTACCGTCGAAGGCGCTGCTCGCCGCCGGACATGCCGCCGCCCATTACGGCCATTCGGGCACCTTCGGCGTTGAGGGCGGCCCGGCTCGGGTGGCCTTCGATAAGGTCAACGATCACGTCCATGGCGTGATCGCCGGTATCGCGCCCCACGACAGCGTCGAGCGGTTCCAGGATCTCGGCGTTAACGTAATACAAGAGTCCGCCAGCTTTACCGGGCCGCGGGAGATCACTGGATCGGACGGCACGCGGGTGCGGGCGCGCCGGTTCATCGTCGCCACCGGGTCGTCCCCGGCGGTGCCGCCGATCCCCGGCCTCGACGGCGTCGACTATCTGACCAACGAGACGGTGTTCTTACTGCGCGAGTGTCCAAACCACCTGATCGTCGTCGGCGGCGGGCCGATCGGGCTGGAGATGGCGCAGGCCCACCGCCGGCTGGGCGCTCGGGTGACCGTGCTGGAAGCTTTGGAGATTATAGGGCCCGATGATCGCGAATTGGCCGCCGTGGTGCGCGCGCGCCTGGTCAAGGAGGGCGTCGAGATCCATGAGGGCACCGCCGTTCAAAGCGTCGAGAAAACCGAGGACGGCGTGGCCGCGATCGTCGAGCGCGATGGGGCGCCGCACCGCATCGTCGGCAGCCACATATTAGTGGCCGCCGGCCGGCGTCCCAACCTGGACGGGCTCGACCTGGAAGCCGCCGGGGTGGAATATTCGCGCAAAGGCATCGATGTCGACGCCCGTCTGCGCAGCTCGAACAAGCGCATATTCGCGATCGGCGACGTGGCGGGCAGCTATCAGTTCACCCATGTCGCCGGTTACCACGCCGGCATCGTCATCCGAAACGCGCTGTTCCGCCTGCCGGCTAAGGTCAATTACAACGCGGTGCCCTGGGTTACCTATACCGATCCCGAGCTGGCCAATGTGGGGCTCAGCGAGGCCAAGGCGCGCGAACAGTTCGGCGATGCGGTTCGTGTCGTGACGGCCTCGTTCGAGGAGATCGACCGGGCCCGGGCCGAGCATCGCACCGAGGGGTTTATCAAAGTGGTAACCGGCAAACGCGGGCGCATCCTCGGCGCCGGTATCGTCGGCTATCATGCGGGGGAGCTGTTGCAGCCCTGGATATTGGCGATCAGCCAAAAAATGAAAATCGGCGCCATGGCGGGCATCATCGCGCCCTATCCGACAATGGGGGAGATCAACAAGCGCGCCGCCGGTAATTATTATACGCCGTCGCTGTTTTCCGACCGCACCCGCCGGGTCGTGCGCTTGTTGGCGCGGCTTGGTTAACTCCGCGCTCAACCCCAACGGTATTGCGAAGGACTGACTTTGATGCCGAATTTCTGCTAATGAACAAAGCGGATGTTTCGCCCGCAAAAATTCTCGCTGCCTCCGCTGCGCCGGTCCCTATCGGCGCGCCTGCTGCTATTGACGATTTTTTTCGTCATGCTGGCCGAGGTGCTGATCTATGCCCCGTCGGTTTCGAACTTTCGCCTGACCTGGCTGCACGACCGGCTGGCATCGGCCGACCTTGCCATTTTGGCGCTCGAAGCGGCGCCCGACGAGAATCTAAGCGCCGACCTTAAATCGGAACTGCTCGGCCGGGTGGATGCGTTCGCCGTTGTCCTGACGCGCGCCGACCGCCGCTTGTTGCTGTATACCCAGCCGCCGCCGCCGGTCGAGATCACCGTCGACTTGCGGCAAAACTCATTAATGGGCGGGATCAGCGATGCCTTTGGCACGCTGGCGCGCCAGGGCGACGGGGTCATGCGGGTGATCGGCGAGTCGCCGCAAAACCCGGCGATGGTTGTCGAAGTGGTCCTCAACGAGGCCCAATTACGGGCCGAAATGTTTGGCTATTCGCGCAACATACTGTTGCTGTCGATCGTCATTTCCGTGTTCACCGCGACTCTGCTTTATTTAGCGCTGCAATGGCTGATGGTGCGGCCCATGCGCCGGATCACCGAGGGCATTACCGAATTTTCGCGTGATCCCCAGAACGCCGCCACCGGTGTCGAGCCGAGCACGCGCGACGATGAAATCGGCGTTGCCCAATCGGTACTATTCGAGATGCAGAGCGATTTGCGCACCTCGCTCAAGCAGCAGGAGCGGTTGGCAGCGCTGGGCTCGGCGGTCAGCAAGATCAACCATGATTTGCGCGGTATCCTGTCGACTGCGGTTCTCATGTCGGACCGCTTGTCGGCGCTCGACAGCCCCGAGGTCAAACGCATATCCGGCCCGCTCATCCAGTCGATCGACCGGGCGATCAATCTATGTACCCGGACCTTAAACTTTGTGCGCGACGAAGGTCCCGAGCTGCATCGCAGCCGGTTCCGGCTCACCGAGTTGATCGACGAAGTGGCGACCGACCTGTCGGTGCTGGATGAGGGCCAAGCCGCCGTAAATAGTGCGGCGCCGACCTTCGCCAATGATATTCCCGGCGAGGTCGTGGTCGAGGCCGACCGCGACCAGCTCTACCGGGTGTTCGCCAACCTGACCCGCAACGCCTCGCAGGTCGGCGCCCATGCCATATGCATTAAAACGGGGACCGATCGCTCCGATAACAAATTTCTGGTCATCGACGTTTCCGACGACGGACCGGGCATGGTGAAGTCGGCGCGCGAGGGCTTGTTCAAGGCCTTTGCCGGGTCGGCGCGCAAGGGCGGCACCGGGCTGGGGCTGGTCATCGTGCGCGATGTGATGCGCACCCATGGCGGCGAGATCGAACTGCTCTCCTCCGACGACACCGGCACGACGTTCCGCCTCACCCTGCCGCGGCCCAACTAGAATATTTTCGGCGCCGTAAACTTAGTGTGAGAGGCCTTTCGGCGGCGGCGCGGCGACCCAATCTTTAGGCACGAGCGAATCCTCTAACAGGTTCTCGTTAACGGCCATGATCAACGCCCTTGCCCCAATCCATCGCCTCTCTTTGAAAAACCTGTTGGTCGCCGCCATCGCCGGAGTGACGATTTTAGCCGCTGGCCTGTCGACAGCGCGCGCCGCGCCAAGCGCCGATCTATGGCCGCGTTGGCAGACCCACGATGCGAGTTCGTCACAGACTATCGATCATAGCCAATGGTCCCGGTTGCTGGCTGATCACGCCCGGCAAAGCGACGATGGCATCGTGCGGGTTGACTATGGCCGGTTCGCCGAAACCGGCCAGCAAGCGCTGCAAAGCTATATCGATCGTTTGACGTCCAGCACAGGCAGTGCGCTTAACCGGGACGAGCAACTGGCGTTTTGGATCAATCTCTATAACGCGGTGACGGTTGACCTGATCGTCGAGAATTACCCGGTTAGCAGCATACTCAAAATCAACATTTCGCCCGGGTTCTTTTCGATCGGCCCGTGGGACAAGAAGCTGGTGACGGTCGAGGGGGAAGATTTGTCGCTCAACGATATCGAACACCGTATTTTGCGGCCGATTTGGCGCGACCCACGCATCCATTATGCGGTCAATTGCGCATCTCTGGGGTGCCCAAATTTAGCGCTTGAGGCCTATACGGCCGACAATGTCGAGCGATTGCTCGACGCCAACGCGGTGACTTACGTCAATCATCCCCGCGGTGCGCGGGTCGATAACGGTCGGTTGATTGTCTCCAGCATCTATCGCTGGTTTGTCGCCGATTTCGGGGGTGGCGATGCCGGGGTGCTGAAGCATTTGCGGCAATATGCGCGTGACGACCTGGCGGAAAAAATCCATCGCAACGGCTTTATCGATGGCGACGATTACGACTGGTCGATCAACGATTTGGATCCGCAGTAACCGGCTCCGCGTTGACCCTCGCCCGCGCCGCCGCTAGCGTCGTGCGATGGCGGCGGAAAACAGCAGCGGTAACGGCAGGGACGATTTATTTCGGCGCATCGACGACCGCCGTGACGAAGTTGCCGACCTGACTGCCGCGTTGATCCGTATTCCCACCATCAATCCGCCCGGCGACGCCTACGAGCCTTGCGCGCGGTTCCTGGGCGAGCGTCTCGCGGCGCGGGGTTTTACGGTCGAATATCTGCGCGCCGAAGGGGCCGTGGGCGACAGCGACCGCTATCCGCGCCTGAACATGGTCGCGCGTATCGAAGGCGACGGCGCGGGCCCGTGCGTCCACTTCAACAGCCATATCGATGTGGTCGAACCAGGCGAAGGCTGGACCGTCGACCCGTTCGCCGGCGACGTGGGCGAGGGGCGGGTCTATGGCCGCGGCGCCTGCGATATGAAGGGTGGGTTGGCGGCCAGCGTGATCGCGGTCGAATCCATCCTCGACCAGGGAATTAAATTTCCCGGCGCGATCGAAATATCCGGCACTGTCGACGAAGAATCGGGCGGTTATGCCGGGGTCGCCTGGCTCGCCGAGCGCGGCTATTTTTCGCCGCCGCGGGTCGACCATGTGATAATTCCAGAGCCGCTCTACAAAGACGCGGTGTGTTTGGGCCATCGCGGGGTGTGGTGGTCGGAGGTCGAGGTGCGTGGCCGCATCGCCCACGGCTCGATGCCGTTCCTCGGCGTGTCGGCGATCCGCGGCATGGGCGCGTTTTTGGCGAAGATCGAGGACGAACTCTATCCCCGTCTGGCGCAGCGGCGTACCCGCATGCCGGTGATCCCCGACCAAGCCCGCCAGTCGACCTTGAATTTCAATTCGCTCCATGGCGGCTCGCCCGAACAGGGCGATGAAGGTGGATTCCCCTCCGCTCTCGTCGCCGACCGCTGCCGGCTGGTTCTCGACCGGCGCTATCTACTCGAAGAGGCCGAGGACGACGTCCGCCAAGAGGTGGTCGATCTGCTCGACGCGCTGAAAGTGGAACAGCCGGAATTCGACTATGCGCTGCGCGATCTATGGTCGGTGCCGCCGACCCTGACCGAGCCCGATGCGCCGGTGGTCCAGGCGCTCGACCGGGCCATCGAGACGGTGCTCGGCACGCCGGCGCGCCACGTGGCCTCGCCGGGGACCTACGATCAAAAGCATGTTGCGCGGGTCGGCCATCTGCACGATTGCGTGGCCTATGGCCCGGGTATCCTGGAATTAGCCCATCAGCCGGACGAATATATCGAGATCGACGATATGGTGGCGAGCGCCAAAATCATGGCGGCGGCGGCGTTGAATTTGCTAAACCGGTCGCCGTCATGACGCCCGGACCCCGTAATTCCATCACCGACGTTCCCGGCATCGCTGTCGGCAATGCCGAAGATGCGTTAGTGCGCACGGGCGTGACCGTCGTCCTGCCTGACGAGCCGGCGGTCGCCTCAATCGATGTACGCGGCGGCGGCACCGGCACCCGCGATACCGAGCTGCTCGACCCGGCAGCCACTATCGAGCGGGTCGACGCCATTGTGTTGAGCGGCGGCTCGGCCTTCGGGCTCGATACCGCTGGCGGGGTGATGTCGTGGCTGGCGGCGCGGGGTCGCGGCTTCGCGGTCCACAACGCGGTGGTGCCGATCGTGCCATCGGCGATCTTGTTTGATCTGTCCAATGGCGGTGACAAATCCGCCTTTACCCAAGAAAGCGGCGCGGCGTTGCCCTATCGCGCGTTGGGCCGGGCGGCGGTGAGCGGCGCTGGCGAAACATTTTCTCTCGGCAATGCGGGCGCCGGCCTTGGCGCCTCGGCGGGGTCGCTCAAGGGCGGGCTGGGCAGCGCGTCCTTTATGCTCGAGGGCGGTGTGAGCGCCGGGGCGTGTGTCGGGGCGCTGGCGGCGGTCAACGCGGCCGGGTCGGCGGTCATGCCGGGGAGCGACCGGTTCTGGGCTTGGCCGTTCGAACAGGGCGACGAATATGGCGGCCGGGGCGCGCCAGCAGCTCTGCCCGATACGCTGGCCTATGACTTCAATAATCCGCGCATGGCGCAAAGCGAAATCGAAACGGGCGCCAATACCACCCTGGCCGTCATCGCCACCGATCTGTCGCTCACCAAGGCCCAGGCGCGCCGGGTCGCTATCATGGCTCAGGACGGATTGGCGCGCGCCTTGCGGCCGGTGCATACGCCGCTCGACGGCGATATCGTGTTTGTCCTGTCGACCGGCCGGCGCGATTTGTCTGCGCCGGTGGCCGACATCGCCCAACTGGGCGCCGCCGCCGCCGATTGCCTGGCGCGGGCGGTGGCGCGGGGAGTCTATGAGGCGCGGAGTTTGGGCGATATGCCGGGCTATCAGGATGTTTACTGTTGAATCGTTGCGATTGCAGCCCTCCGATAGCCCTGTTATGTTGCACTGCACAAAACAATAAACATAAGCAAATGAGTGGGGTAGGAATCATGATCAAGTTTCTTTTCCGCATTGCGGTATCGATGATGCTGGCCGGCGTGGCGCTGAGCGGCGTTGCCCAGGCGCAGAGCAAGAATACGCTGACCCTCGGCATGACCCTGGAGCCGCCGCACTTGGACCCGACGGCCGGCGCCGCCGCGGCGATCGACGCCGTTGTCTACGCCAATGTCTTCGAGGGCCTGACCCGCATCGACGAGACCGGCGCCGTGCAGCCGCAATTGGCGCGCGAATGGTCGGTGTCCGGCGATGGGCTGGTCTATACTTTCAAGCTGCGGGCTAAACCGCGGTTCCACGATGGCGCCGCGCTGGAAGCCAGTGACGTGGTATTCTCGCTGGACCGGGCGCGCGGACCTGACTCGGTCAATGCCCAGAAGCCGCTCTTCGCCGCGATCGACGCGGTCGAAGCGGTCGATCCGCAGACCGTGCGTATTACCCTTAGCCGGCCCGAAGGTTTGTTGTTGTTCAATTTAGGCTGGGGCGATGCGGTTATCGTCAGCCCGGCGACGGCCGACACGAACAAATCGAAACCGATCGGCAGCGGCCCCTTCAAGTTCGACCAATGGGTCAAGGGCGACCGTATCGAATTGTCGGCGGTCGATGGCGGCGCGGCCCTGCAGAAAGTGACGTTTAAAATTATCCCCGACCCGTCGGCGCAAGTCGCCGCGTTGAAGGCCGGCGATATCGACGCGGTGCCGCAACTTAACGCGCCGGAAGCGGTGCTCGCCTTTCAGGCCGACCCGAATTTTGAAGTGGCCATCGGCTCGACCGAGGGCGAGACCATCTTGTCGATCAACAACACTAAGCCGCCGCTCGACGATGTGCGGGTGCGCCGGGCGATTGCCCACGCCATCGATCGCAAAGCGGTGGTTGACGGCACCATGTTCGGCTTCGGCACGCCGATCGGCAGCCATTTCGCCCCCCACCACCCGGCCTATGTGGATTTGACGGCGACCTATCCCCACGATCCGGCCAAGGCCCGCGCGTTGCTGAAAGAGGCCGGCGCGGAAAATCTGAAATTGACCCTTAAACTGCCGCCGCCGACTTATGCGCGGCGCGGCGGCGAAATCGTTGCCGCTCAGCTCAAGGCGGTCGGTATCGAGGCCGAGATCATTCCGGTGGAATGGGCGCAGTGGCTGGAGCAGGTGTTCCGCGGCGGCGACTTCGATCTGACCATCGTCTCCCACAGCGAGCCGCAGGATATCGGCATCTATGCCCGCGACAAATATTACTTCAATTACGACTCGGCCAAATTCAAATCGGTGTTCGCAGATCTGACCAAGTCCAGCGACCCGGCCAAGCGGGCCGAGCTCATGGGCATGGCGCAGCGCATCCTCGCCGAAGACGCGGTCAACGGCTTCATGTTCCAACTCGCCAAACTTGGCGTGTGGCGCAAGGAGCTTAAAGGCATGTGGCGCAACAGCCCGGTTCAGGCTAACGATGTGACCGGCGTGCGCTGGGAGTAGCTAGTGGCGCTCACGCGGTGCTTCGAGACGGCGCTTCGCGCCTCCTCAGCATGAGGTTATATTTTTCGGCAATTACACAGCCTCATCCTGAGGAGCGATCGAAGATCGCGTCTCGAAGGGTGAAGGCGCGCCGTGTAGACCGAAATAAGGAACGCTCCCGCTCATGCTGACCTTTGTGATCCGCCGCGCGCTGATCCTGCTGGCGACATTGATTATTGCCAGCGCGGCGATCTTTGTTGTGCTGGAGGTGCTGCCGGGCGACCCGGCGCTGCTGATCCTCGGCATCGAGGCGCAGGACGATACCCTCGCTGCGTTGCGCACCCAGATGGGCCTCGACCGCCCGCCGCTGGAGCGTTATCTGGCCTGGATTGCCGGCATGGTGGTGGGTCAAACCGGGGTCAGCCACACCTATGCGGTTTCGGTCGGCGAATTGATCGCCGCCCGGCTGGAAGTGACGATACCTCTGGCGTTGATCGCCTTCGCCGCCTCGTCGCTGATCGCCGTGCCGCTCGGCATGTTCGCCGCCACACGGCGCAACCGGCCGGGCGATTACGGGGTGATGACCTTCGCCCAGATCGGCATGGCGATTCCTAATTTTTGGTTCGGTATTCTTCTCATTCTGCTGTTCGCGGTGACGCTTGGCTGGTTTCCCGCGGCCGGCTTTCCCGGCTGGCAGGCGGGTCTCGGCGCCGGCCTGTGGGCGCTGATATTGCCGGCCACGGCGCTGGCCTTGCCGGAAGCGGCGATCCTGGCGCGGGTGACCCGCTCGGCAGTGCTCGAGACCTTGGGCGCCGATTATGTACGCACGGCGCGGGCCAAGGGCTTGGCCGAGCGGCGGGTGCTGTGGCGCCATGTGTTGCGCAACGCGCTGATCCCCATGACCACCATCCTGGGCCTGCAATTCGCCTTTCTGTTGGCCGGTTCGATCGTCGTCGAAAACGTCTTTTCGCTGCCCGGCTTGGGGCGGCTGATTTTCCAGGCGGTCAGCCAACGTGATGTCATCGTCGTGCGCGATGTCGTGATGCTGTTGGTGGCGCTGGTGGTGGTGGTGAATTTCCTGGTCGATATCGCCTACGGGATAATCGACCCCCGGCCGCGATCCGCCACATGAGCGCGCGCCCATGAGCCTCGGTGCGGATAATCTCTCGGCGGCTCGTCCAGCGCGATGGACGGTGCTATGGCGGCAGCCGAATTTTTTGCTCGGGGTGGCCCTGACCGCAACGCTGGTCGCGACCGCGCTGGTTGCCCTGGTCTGGACCCCCTACGCCGTGGACGCCATTTCCGTGCCGGACCGCCTCCAGGGCCCTAGCGCCGCCCACTGGTTGGGCACCGACTTGCTTGGCCGCGATGTGCTGTCGCGTCTGATGGTGGGTGCACGCAATTCAATCGTGGTCGGCGTGGTGGCGGTCGGCATCGGCTTAGTATTCGGCGTGCTGCTGGGCGCCATCGCGGCGGCGCGCGGCGGCTGGATCGACGAGATCATCATGCGCGGCTCCGACGTGGTCTTCGCCTTCCCGGCGATTATCTCCGCCCTGCTGATCACCGCCCTGATCGGCCCCGGCGCGGTCAACGCCATCATCGCCATTGGTATTTTCAACATACCGGTGTTCGCCCGGGTGACCCGCAGCGCGGCGCGCCAAGTTTGGGCGTTCGAATATACCCGCGCCGGGCTGGCCATCGGCAAGGGGCCGTTCGCCGTCACCCGCGACCATGTGCTGCCCAATGTGGCCTCGGTGTTGATCGTGCAGGCGACCATCCAGTTCGCCATCGCCATCCTGGCTGAGGCGGCCCTGGCCTATCTCGGCCTGGGCACCCAGCCGCCGGCGCCGAGCTGGGGCCGCATGCTGTTCGAGGCGCAGACCCTGATGGCGATCGAACCGCGCCTGGCGATCTTCCCCGGCGTTGCCATCGCGCTGGCCGTGCTCGGCCTGAACCTGCTCGGCGACGGCCTGCGCGACGCGCTCGACCCACGCCTGCGCGACTGGCGGGCAGTATAGGGCGAGGGCTAACGGCGGGAACGCGCCAGTCGACACGCGCCTAGTCGAGGAGCGACCTCAGCAAATCGGCATTCGACGGATCGGCTTTCAGGTCACCGCGCTCGATTTGGTGGGCGATCTCGACCAGGGCTGAGTTGACCGGGGCCTCGCCGCCGAGCTTCTCCTGTTCGCGCACGACCAGTCCGTTGATGTCATCGACCTCGGCCCGCCGCGCCTTGATCCAGTCTTGCAGCACCGTGACTTTGGTGTCCGGTAGCGTCCATCCAGTGAGGACTTCATCGAGCAGGACTGTCGCGTAGTGATCCGGGTCATTGGCTTCGATGCGCTTGTTGCCGAATATGGGTACCAAGTCGTGGCCGAGCGCCAGCGCCGTGCGCACGGCTTCGCGGCCCGAGGCGACCATCACATCGCGCATGCCCGGCAGTTTGATCGCCTCGGCGAGCGGCAGGTTGAGGATCGAGGACGGCAGGAATTCCGACGCGTTGACCACCAGCTTCATCCATTTCGCCGAGCGGATGTCGTCGCGCACTTCGGCCTCGCCGGCGTGGCGCAGAATGTCGGCAACTTCCGCCTCGCGGCCGCGCGTCGCCTCGTCATAGGCGCCGATGCCGAACCAGGTGCCGGCCGGACCGGTCTGGCGCACCACCACGCCGGGTTCGAACATGCCGGCCGCGACTTCGATCACCGCGCCCAGCGTGCGCTCGGCCCCCATGATCGAGGCGACATCGTCCAATGTCATGCCGTTCTGCAGCCCCGTAACCAGCCCGTCCGGCGCGACCAGCGGCTTGATCAGTTCGCACGTCCAGCGCGTGTCGTAGGCCTTAACCCCTAACAGGACGATGTCGAAGGGTTCGCGCAGGGTCGCCACGTCGCACATATGGAACACGCGGACCGGCGTGGTCACCGTCTCTTCGGGCATTTCGACGCGCAGCCCGTTGGCGCGCATCGCCTCGACATGGGCCGGCCACTGCTCGATGAAGGTGACATCCAACCCGGCGCGGACCATATCGGCGCCGAAGGCTGCGCCGTTCGCGCCGGTCCCCACCACGGCGATCCGCTTACCATCCATCCGCCCGTCTCCTGTTGGTCGTTGGGTTATACCAAGGCCGCTGACGGCCTGAAACAGCCAAGGGTGGAAACGCGCGTACCATGTGTAACAGGTTCACCCGGTCAGTATTAATTGACCAAAACCGCCAAGTCTCACTCTGCTAGTAATTCTGTCAGATTTTCGGGCTGTGAGATTTCTTCGTCTTCACCCCTGGCTCCCGACGCGATATCGGGTCGCCGTGGAACCTTACTATTGATCCATTTCAGACATCGGGCAGATCGAACTACGCTCTTCAACTAACGGCGCGGCGCATTGCCGCTCGACTTTTGCGGCCATCTGGTGCTGGGAAAGCGAAGTTACCCTTCACCGACCGACGATCCGAATAATATGTGCCGTTACCCTGAATGTCCTCTCTTGGCTACTTCTCTTCGTACCGGCCACGGTAAGAGCGCCTCCAGCTCTAGTCGGAAATCACACGTGCCTGGGACGGGGTAGGTTGGCCGTTAGCTCTAAATGATCCTTCAACACGAAGCGATGTCTTGTCGTTTATGGTCGTGGTTGGCATACGGAATCCAAGTAGATAGAATTTCATTCCAAGGACGTATCGTCGGGATACTGTCTGTTGGGAGGAATGTCATGGACCGTCGAACCTATTTGCGTATCGGATTGGTTGGAGGCACGGCTAGTGTGATCGCGCCCAATGCCGTGCTTGCGGGAGGGGGCTTCGAACCCCTTAATGCGCCCATCGCTGGCACCTTTTACTACACGAAGGACGCGCCCGGTCGCTGGAGCAAGAAAGTCGGCGGTCATCTGCCGACTATCGATAAAAGCGGCAACATTATAGAGGTCACCACCGGGCACCCGATGAAGGAGTTTGATCACTACATCGTCAAGCACCAGATATTCGATTCAAGTTTTGCCCTCAAGGGCGAGACCATGTTCAACCCCTTAGAAGATGCACCTGTTTCCACCCACGATATTTCCGGTTTGTCCGGGCTGATTTATGTCATGAGCGTGTGCAATATCCACGACAGTTGGCTCAATGTCTTCGAGGTCTGAACCTCTATCTTGAATCCAGGCGAATATGGAGTTTCAGTCGGCGTTTAGCACCTCGGCGCCTTACCCTTCCTATTTCTCGCGTTCATTCTAACGGATATGCGGTGCGACTATTTGATATGACAAAATCGCCCTAGAAGAACACGTAGGAACGGACCACGACGTTCTTGCGGCAGGGCGCGTCATCGGGCGCTGTCGGGTCGAAGCAGGCGGAATGGAAAGACCAGCGCGAGACCGAACCGTCGGTGACCGAATCATAGCATTTGAGCATCGAGACCTCGGTCGAGGTCTGCTGAGGAAACCAATACCAATCATGGTCGGGGCTGTAGGTGAAACGGGTGGTTTCGCCGACCCGGTCGTCGTAAATGCGGTAATTGGTGATGTAGGGTTGGTCGGCGAAAGAGGGCCAGGCGCACAGCACGAAGGGGTTCTGGCGCACGGTCTCCATCGGCTTGGCGAGGTTGATCGACATGAAGCGCCGCGACATCTTCGCGTCGGCCTCTTCGCCGGTATAGTGCTGCTCGCGTCCGAAGTTCCGCAGGTTCTTGGTGAGCAGCTCGCGGCAGCGCACACGCCCGCTATTGTCGTTCAGATCGTTGTGCACCAGGTTGACATATTGCGCGTTCACACCCGGGTTCTTGTTGTCCTGGTCTTCCGTGCGGTCGCCCTCGTAATCCTGGTCGAAAATGTCGTGGTTGTAGACCAGCGCATCGGTTGCACCCGGGAAAAACTCTAAGAGAAGCTTCTCCATCTCCGGGTAGAACACGCGCTAGACCTCGGCCGCGTCGTAGAAATTCTCGCACGCGGATTGACAATGCGCCAACGAGACGCCGAGCCTGTCCATGCATTCGGGGCTATTGGGCGAGAGACCTGGATAGTATTCCGCGATGCGCCGCGCGTCGCGCAACACTTGCGGGAAATAGAGGTAGCGGCGCGTATTATCCTGCTCGTCCTTACGCAATACCTTTGCCTCGGCCTCGCGCGCCGGGTCCCGCCACAGGGCATTGGACGTGACGATAGAGTAGGACGGCGCCTCGCGGATGGTGTAGCGCAGGGGCAGCGCAACGCCGCCCTCAGGCGCTTCGATATTGTTCGCCCGGATATGGGCCAGACACTCGTCGTAGTCGCGAAACCCGACGCCCCATTTGGTCTCGATGGGGCCGGGGGGCGCGTTGTCGAGCATGTCGATAATCGCCTGCCCGTCGCCGCCGGCGATCAGCTCGAGCGCCGCCTGCGTGGCCGCCGTGGTTCCCGCATCTCCGTCCTGATCGAACGACATGTAGGAGAGACCGCCGTTCGCCGCGATCGGCGCCGGCTGACCCGCCGTGAGTTCGAGGGGCGGCACATAGGCCGATGAATCTGCTCCGGTGTCCGCCGTAGCTTCGTTCGCGATGACTTCGTGCTGGTCCATACCTGCCTCCGGTTAGTCACGCCTCAATTAGACACAGACTTTCGAGACATTAAAAGAGGTCTGATGGGCGCGGAGGTCAATAGCGGTTGTGAATGCTATTTGCCAGCTATGGCGGCATCGCCCCGATTCCGGACATAATCATCGCCGATGACACAAGGCCGTCGCTATTGTGGGTCCGTATCTTGAAATGGCGCCGGAGGTAACGTGTCCACCGCGTCGGTATCGGGCATCGCGATCGAATATCAACGGATCACGTCGAAAGCATCGACTTCTACCCGCGTCCCTCTCGAACGCTTGTGCTTCGTTCCCGTGACTTCTATGACGAGTGTATGGTGCCCAAAGGGCAAATCATCCACGCTGAAATCAACGGTCTCATAGGCGTCCCGTCGCGCATACTGATCCACCGTGGCCTGATGCACCCCATTTAGATAAACTTTGGATCTGCCGCCGGATCTGCCGTGTGTTCCGATCCACCGCAGGCCACGTCCGACAAAATCAAATGATACGGAAGCGCCGTTCTCGGTAGCGACCAGAGAGCGCCCCGATGATCGCCCCGGTCTTTTGGCTGAGGCGATCTTCCAGTCACCACTCGGATTAACTGGAAGCAGAAACCAGTTGATCTTCGAGTACTCTGCCTCTGTTCTGATTGGTATATCCCCCAGCAAGGCCCAGCTCGACCCGCCATCAACCGATTTTAGGATACTGTAACCAGACACGCCAAAAACGGTTTGGTCCGTCCCGAAAGAAGGCGAGAAGGCAAGTAGACGCGTATCCTCGCGTTTGACCACGGGAGAGAACTCGAAGTTGCCGTCGGGCATCCGCGCAGTTGTCCATTCGAAGCCGGACCGCTTACGGTCCCCGACAAGTAGCGGCACGCCCTTAATTTGCAGGAGAACGCGACCATCCGCCGCGAAATTTGGCGAGACCGAAACACCTAAGACCTGTGCATCTTTCAAGGGAAGGAGAACCGAGCGCCAATCTGCCCCGCCGTTCTTGCTCCAGAGAAGCCCGCCATCGGTCGTTGCGAAGACCGTGTGATCCTCTTCGAACGCGGGAGAAATTGCGATTCCAATCCTTTTAGCCGGACCCGTCCAAACCTTTTCCCAAGACTCTCCCCGGTCCGTCGTTTTATAGATTGCGTCTTTCACGCCGGCGAACAGGGTTCCAACCGTTGCGTAGCCGGGCGATATGGCGAGGGAACGTGTTGGGCTTGAACCCTGCCATATCAGCGAATAAGTTCGGCCGCCATCGACCGAGCGCAGCATTCCATGCGGATACATTCCCACGAAAAGGGTCTGATCACGCTGGAAATTTGGCGAAATAGCAATCGATTGAGGTGTCGGCGCCAAATACGCGCCCTGGAGATCTTCTAGCCGACCCAAATCGACACCCCGCCATACTTCGGCAGCTCCTTCCGCCGTCGCTATCCCACCATAGGTACCGGAAAAGAGACGGCGATCATCGATATCACCGGGTGAAAAAGCGATTGCGTTCCGGCGAGGGTTCCACAATCTCTTGTTTGCGAATGACCATGATTGCCCCTGGTCGTCTGACAGAAGAACACCGCTGCCATAGGTTGACAGCGCCAACGTGAAACTCGAACCAGACACCGACGATATATCCAGCGAGACGGCATTCCCAAGGCTTATCTCAATGCGGTGCCAACTTTCGCCGCCGTCTTCTGAGCGGTACAACGCCGCGAACCCCGCCAGTAAGAACGCTCCATCGCCGGCAGCGACGATCTTGGTGAAATGCGGTTGGTTGAATTCATCTGCCTGTTTGCTTTTCTCGAGTCCTTCGCTCAGCAGCTTCCAGTTTTGGCCGTTGTCTTTGCTAACATAGACGGCCTCGCGCCACGACGTCGCCAGCAACATGCGTTCTCCGTTTCGCGTGAATGTCTCTACCGATGTGAAGGGGACACCCCGTGTCCCAAGGCCCGATCGGCGAATTGACTGACCTCCATCCGTTGCTACGAAGACGCCGTCGCTTGTGGCGATATGGAACGCATTGCCAATTCCACTCGGGAGTGCGAACCCGGTTATTTCGAAAGGCTGCGGAAGACGCCCAATGCTTTCCCAGGACATCCCATTGTCTCTCGAAAAAAAGAGGCTACCTTTGCTATTCCCCGCGAGGAGGCCCGAGTCAGTCCACTTGACAGCGGTTACAGATTCAATCCCCTCAATCCGCCTCCAACTGCGCGCGCCGTCCGAACTACGCATGAGATTCCCGGTGTGCGATTGTGCCAGTAGGGTGGCATCCTTCGCAAAGCCCGGCGATAGATACAGGGTCAATCTCGCACGCTCGGGTGTCTCTCCGGCAATTTCGAAAGTGTTTCCGCCGTCCGTGGACCGATAGACGCTGTTATTGCATGCTACGAACACAGTCTCATCGCTGGCAAAGGCTGGAGAAATCGCGACAGAGAGCGGCCGTCCAGTGCAAAAAAGGCCCTGGGTCCTTCGTTCCCAGGATAGGCCGGCATTTCGCGAAACATAGAGATCAGCTCTTACGATCGCGACCGCGAAGTCAGCGTTTGTGGCTATATCGTGCACGTGGTCATGAGGCACGTGGGCGTCAATCGGCACAGCGCGGACCAGCAGAGTAAAAATTAGTAGAAAGGAAAACCAAAGCCTATGTGTCACGACTGTGAGCCTATTTGTTGTTTCCGGTTAAGCGTGGAAGGCGTATTCGGCGACATTCCCAGATCAAGGTTAATTTAAAGTTGCATCAGAAAGGCGGTCCAGGGTTCCGTGGGGGTTGCTCGGCCGACCGAGTCCCGGATTTCCGGCACCCTGCAACGCGAACCATTGCAGCTCGACATTGCGATGGCGTTCTAGAGGGGCCGCTCATCGTACTGTAAACAGACTTAAATCAGGAATTATATTCGCTTATTTAGCGTGGAATCTCGCCCTTCATCCGGACTACACGCACTCTAAATTGATCTAAGGCGCTTAGGGCGCAGTTTATCTGAGAATCGTCGAAAATGTACCCCGCAGGGTACCAGGCCACTTTAAGTCGCTTGTCCACGGGTAAATGGAAACAATGAATTCTTCGATCCGCAAATTCATTTTAATCCCCGGCCAGCGCCCAAGCACACCTCGCAAGAGAATGTGGCGAGGTTTCACCAAATTTGGCTTCGATGTACAGAATGGGACTTTTAGCGGCGCGCAAGCTCGAACGGTACAGTGGCGAGGAATTTGCGATAACCGGTGTGAGTAAACTCCGTTCGTAATTGTCCGATGGGGTGCTGGCTGCACTATTCCGGATTGTCGTATGTCCGTTTCGATGCGTAAACCGATCATGATCGAGAGTAACCGCTGGTGGCCCGATTTAGCCGAAAGCTGTCGTCCAGAGAGAAGCCAATATTGTCTGGGTTCACGCCGGCAACCCAATTTTTCGGAGATTTTACAACCGTGTCGGTCGATTGCTTCGCTCCGCACAGCGTGTTACGCAAAAATATATATATTTTTGAAGCGCGTTTTTGAGGAGAAATTTTTTTGAATAAATGAGCCATCGTGCCCGCCCGGTGGGTGACTGGGAGGCCTCAGCCAGCATCGGCGGGAGACACGACAGGGCAAGGGAGAGACACATGAACAGCGCGATCAAGTGGTTGCATAGACGAGCCGCGGGCTCACCAACACGACGCAGGTTCCAGGGCGGGCTGGCCGTACTGACGGTTCTCACGCTGGCGGCCACGGCGTTCGGCGGCGGCCAGGCCGCAGCCCAAGATGAGAAAGTCGAAGAGCTGACCATCTGGTTTGCCCGCGAATACACCGTGCCGTCCCAGGAGCGGCTGGACGCGTTCACCGAAAAGACCGGGATCAAGCTGAAAGTAGATGTCCAGCCCGATGATAATCTGTTCGCGCAGTTGATCCGCATGAAGCGCGCCGGATTGAAGCTACCCGACGTCGTACACCTCGACGGCTTTCTGCGCCCGGTGGTCGCCGAGGCTGGTGTCGTCGTGCCGATCCAGGACGTGGTCGACCAGTGGGAAAAAGACGACCCCGAGAGCTTCGCCCAGACCTACGCCGCCAACTGGCAGGAAGGCATGTGGGACGGCAAGCTCGTCGGCATGGCCAACACCGCATCGATGGAAGAGATTTACTTCCGCACGGACTGGCTGAAGGAAGCGGGTGTCACCGGCGCCCCCAAGACCTGGGATGACGTGCTCGACTTCGCCCGCGCCATCAAGAAAGTACAGCCTGATTCGGTTCCGTTCGGCTGGTGGGCGCAGCGTGGCGCCGGCGCGAACCATGTATTCGCTTCTATGACGGCTATGGGCGTGAAGTTCGACGGATCGATCCCAAATCTCCAAAGCGAGGCGGGACAGTACTGGATCAACTGGGTCCAGACACTGGCGCGTGAGGGCTTGGCCAGCAGCGAGGCAATCGCCTGGAACGACGATAATATGCGCGGCGGCTTCGTCGGGTCGAACATCGGCATGATGCTGGACTCCGCCCCGACCGCGCTCGACGCCGAAGAGGCCGGTCTGAAACCGGGTGAGCACTTTAATCTTGTGCCCATGCCAACCAGCCGCACGGGTAGCGACCAAGACGGTGTCATTACGGCCCCGGCCCGAACCTTCTTCATCACCGCCGATGCGGATGGGCGCGGCGCCAAGGACGAGGCTGGCCTCGCCTTGCGGTTCCTCATGGATCCCGACGTGGCGCTGGAACTTATGCTCGCAGGCGCCGACCCCCACCGCACCGCGGCCGTTCTCGATGACGCGGATGCGCTAAAGCAGTGGGTACCAGCCTGGCGGCCGGAAAATGTCGCCGCCTTCGCGAAAATGGGCGTATTCCCGGTGGATACCGACTTTCCGTCCGCCGAGGACGTGATGGAGCGGCTTAACGAGTTCGTCGTGTCAAATCCGGATAAGGATCCGGCGGCGGTGGCGGCAGAATGGCAGGCTAAGTTCAACGCCGTCCGCAAGCCCTGAGTAGACGCCGGTACCGTGTTTCCGCCCACTCTTGCGGAGTGGGCGGTACGGGCCGGCGTGGATCGTCCGCGGCCAGTGTACTGGTGAGGAGTAGGCCAGCATGGCCGCAAGCGAACCGACGACGAGCGCCGCCTCAACCACGACGATCGTCGGGTGGCAGCGTCCGTGGATCGCGTATCTGAGTTCGGCGCCAGCCTTGATCACCATCGCGGTGTTCTTAGGCTTCCCGGTGATCTTCGCCGCCTGGCAGAGCCTGTTCGCGATCAGTCCGCTGAGCGACGAGGAGCCATTTGTCGGGCTCGCCAACTATATCGGCGTGTTCAGCGAGCCGCAGTTCTGGTCCGCGTTGGGACGGACCGGGATCTTCGTTGGCGGGGTAATTGTCCTCGGGCTCACCCTTAGCGTAATTTTTGGCTTTGCGCTCAACCGGGTCGTCTCGGGCCTGCGGTTCATCCGGGGCCTGGCGATCCTGCCGTACATCGTCTCCAGTGTGGCGGCGGCCCTGATGTTCCGGACCATGTTTAACGGCGACTTCGGGTTCCCCAACCAGGCCCTCGAATTCCTCGGCTTTGAAGGCCTGCCGTGGTTGTCGAACGGGGTCTACGCGATGATCGTGGTGATCGTCGCGCAGGTCTGGACCGACCTGCCGCTGGCCCTGTTGTTTGTGCTCGGCGGCCTGCAAACCATCGACAAACAGCTCACCGAGGCGGCCACGGTCGACGGGGCCAACAGTTGGCACAGCGCGCTGCACATCTCCCTGCCGCTGATCGCCCCGCAGCTCACCCTCGCCACAGTGTGGCTCAGCTTTAAGGCCGTGACCTCTCTGGGTACAGTCCTCGCGCTTACGGGGGGCGGCCCGGCCGATGCCACCCAACTGCTCACGCTCGAGCTTGTGCGGTTGGGTTTCGACGAATTCGACACCGGAACCGCGATGGCGATGGTGATCATCATCTTCGTGCTGAACGCGGGCCTGACGCTGTTTTATCTGCGTCTGCAGCGCAAATTCGGGGCGACGTAGAGGATGTCGGATATTCACGAACACCATACCGCACCAGTGCAGCGCTCGCCGGAACCACCCGTGGGAAGACCGCCTGCCGCGTCGCCATCGACCGTCGACCGACGCTTGCGCGTTGCGTCATGGCTCCGGGGACCGCGGGTGGCCGCCTTGGTGTGGCTGCCCCTGGCCGGGCTCGTGCTGTGGACCCTCGGACCTTTTTTGATCTCTCTGTCGGTGTCATTTAAGGAGCCCGCTCAGGTCTTCGCAGACCCCGGATTTATCCCCGATAAGCCGACGCTCGATGCGTATGCCCGCGTGCTGGCGCGCCCCGGTTTCCAACAGACGCTGTGGAATAGCGTTGTGATCGGGTTCGGCAGTCTCGTCCTCACGCTGCTGCTGGGCGTGCCCGCGGCCTATGCCTTCGCGCGCTTCCGCTTCCGCGGCCGGCACCTGATGCTGCTGTTCGCCCTCTTGCCGTTACTGATACCCAAAGTCGGGCTCATGGTGCCGTTGTTTTTCTTGGCGGTCGAGCTCGGCGCGTTCGACTCGCGCATCTTCCTGATCATCGTGTTCACCGGAATGCTGTTGCCGTTGGCGACTTGGCTCATGATCGGTTTTTTCCAAGCCATCCCACGGGAGCTTGAGGAGGCCGCCGCGGTGGACGGAGCCTCACAGTTTCAGACGATCTGGACCGTGGTCATGCCCCTGTCTATCCCCGCACTGCTCACGGTCTCTGTTCTGGCCTTCCGCGAGGCCTGGAACGAGTTCGAACTTGTGCTGGCGCTTACCCAGACGGCGGCGTCGCGCACGCTACCGTATGAACTGTTTTTGATGCAGGACGCCACAGGCATCGCCGATTTTCCGATTCAGAACGCCTTCGCACTGCTGACGATCTTGCCGTTGGTCCTCGTCTATCTGCGCATCGAGCGCTACGTGGCCGAGGGCCTGCTGAGCGGCGCGGTGAAGTAGCGATGTGTTGCAACCACGGCAGCCAGTTGAGTTTGTAACGAGGAGAGAGCATTGAGTGAACTCGAGCTCAGGCGTTTGACCAAGCGGTTCGACAACGGCACGGTCGCGGTCGACAATCTCGACATCCACATCGCCGACGGCGAGCTGGTTGTGCTGGTGGGGCCGTCGGGCTGCGGCAAGTCGACCTCGCTGCGCATGGTGGCGGGGTTGGAGGAGGTGACCGACGGCGAGATCGCGATCGACGGCCAAGTGGTCAACAAGCTCACACCCCGCGAGCGCGATATCGCGATGGTCTTCCAGACCTACGCGCTCTACCCCCACATGACCGTCGAACAGAATATGGGCTACCCCCTGCGCATCGCAAAGGTGGCCGCTGCTGAAAAGGCCAAGCGCGTTCGCGCGGCGGCTGAGATCCTCGATATCACCAACCTACTCGACCGGCACCCGCGACAACTGTCGGGCGGGCAGCGCCAGCGCGTGGCCATGGGCCGCGCGATCGTTCGCGAACCGCGCGTCTTTCTCATGGACGAACCGCTATCGAACCTCGATGCGAAGCTGCGGGTGCAGATGCGGGGCGAGATTTCCCGGCTCCAGTATGAGCTGGGGACGACCATGATGTACGTCACACACGACCAGGTCGAGGCGATGACCATAGGGGACCGGGTTGCCGTTATGCGCGACGGAGTCTTGCAGCAGTTGGCGGCGCCGCACACGCTATACGCGTCGCCGGCGAATGCCTTCGTCGCCGGCTTCATCGGCTCGCCACCGATGAACCTGTGCCGCGCGCGGCTCGAGCAAGGCGACGGGTCGGGCCCGGTGGTTGGGTTCGGCAGCAATTCGTTCGCCATCGACCAGTCCAGCATCGAAAGATATCCCCGCGTTCCGGAGCGTGTCGGCCAAGAGGTGGTGCTGGGGACCCGCCCGGAGGCCTTCTTCATCCCCGAGGCAGACGTGCCCGACGGCCAGCGGATCCGTGCTCGGGTCGACCTGGTCGAGTTTCTCGGCGCCGAGGCGCTCGTCTACCTGCAAACGGATGCCGAGCCGATTAGGAGCGAGACCCTTCTCGACAACGTCCGCGAGGAGGGGGACGACGGCGCTGGCGCGCAACAGAACATGATATTCGTCGCCCGAATCGACCCCCGCGCCGCGCCCAAGCGCGGGGACCTCGTTGACATCGCCTACGAAACCGACGCGCTGCACTTCTTCGATCCGGAGACCGGCGGCGCCCTGCGTTAAGCGACCGCTTCCGGCGCCTTGGTCTCGGCCGATTTGATTATCGCTTCGAGCACCGCGACGGCGTGGATGATCTGGTCGTGGGGTATCGGATACGGCGCGGTGCCGTCGATGGCGCCTGCAAACGCCTCGAGCTCGGCGGTCAGCGCATCGCCATCCATCTTGTAGTCGCCATAGTCGATATTTTCCGGCTCGCCCTCGAAGGGCACGATGTCGAGGAAATTGTAGGAGCGCTCGCGGATCGTCGCGATGGCGTCGGTGCCGTGCACGGCGAAGCGCAGCTGCGGACGCGTCGCCAGGACGATGCCGATATAGCCGGTCATGCCGTTGTCGAACTGCAGCAGCGCCGAGGTGGCGTCGTCGACATCGGCCTCGACGAACCGGTGAACGCTTTGGCAATAGACCGACGATACGGTGCCGAACAGATCGATCATCCCGTCGATAAGGTGGATGCCCATCGGCGTCATGCCGCCGGCCGGCCATTCGCTGCGTTGCGAGCGCCAGTTATCCGGCTTCAGCCCGATAGCCGAGGGACCTCCTTCCGTTGCCTCAACGTGCAGCGCCGTACCCAATGCGCCCGACAGCACGCGTTCGCGAAGTTCGCCCATCGCCGGGTGAAAGCGCCGGTTTTGGCCGACCACCACCTGCACGCCCGCCGCGTTGGCGGCGGCCACCGCGCGTTCGGCATCGGTTTTGTGCATGGTGAACGGTTTCTCGCAATAGATGTGCTTGCCCGCCGCCGCCGCCGCGACCATCTGTTCGGCGTGGGTCGAGTGCGGCGTTGCTAGAACGACCGCCTCGATGTCGCCGTCGGCGAGCATCGCCTCAAAGCTGTCGAACAAGGCAAGCCCCTGCTGGCCGGCGAACTCGGCGGCCTTTTCCGGATGGCGCACCGCGCCGGCGGTGAACGAAATCGCATCGCTCTTGCCCTGCACCGAACGCACTAGATTTTGGCCCCACCAGCCGAGCCCGGCAATACCGGCTTTGATCATTTCTATCTTCCCCTGCGTTTATTGGGTTTCCATTCACGGATCGCGATTTTAGCACTATCGCCGCCATAATACGTTCGAAGACGATACAGTAAACCCGCGCGGCCGTTGCGAACAGGTCGAACTCATAAGGATCGTGAACACCTATCGCAATTCGCGACCGCTGCGCTCGCGATAAAAAATCGCCCCTCAATTATCGTCGTGCAGCGCTGACCTCACACGACCTAACACGCGCAGACAGAGCCGTAGATCTTTTTCACTCACGCCATGGGGCAGATTATTAACCCAAGAAATCTGAGCTGTATCCACTCTTTCGAACACCTGCGAGCCTTCGGCACTGAGGGTCACGAGTTTTGCTCGGCGATGATCTGGATTATCAGATAGCTCAAGCAGTTTGAGTGCGCTCAGTTCATTTACCAGGCGTTGAACGCCCTGGCGGGTAAGTCCCATGCGCCGCGCTATCTGCGCGACGGTTAGGGGGATTCCCGCCAAGGCGATAGCCCCCATCACCTGCCAGCGGGCACTCGTCAAACCCATTGGCTGGGTTAACTGGTTGCCGGCGGCGATGAGGTCGCCGTTCAGCTGGAAAACCTCGAGTATGAGGTCAGTGAGGGTTTCGCCTTCGGGTGTATGAGAGCTCATTGACAATATACTGTCATAATGACATCATGATGTCAAACATCTTAGAAAGGTGCCATGATGATAATCATTGAAGCAATCGCAATTTTGGCGTGCAGCATTTTTTTTGGAACGGCCCTGTATATCTCGCTGGCACAACATCCCGCGGCAATGAAAGCTGGAATGCCAGTTGCTGCAGAGTTTTTCCCACCAATGTACCGACACGCCGCACCATTCCAAGTGTCGCTCGCGGTCAGCGGTACACTAATCGGCGGCCTTCTGTGGATTCTCAATGGTGATTTGCGCTGGGCTCTCGGCGCCGGGCTATTATTTCTGGTTATCCCGTTTACCGTCTTGGTCATGAAGCCCATCAACGACCAACTTTTGAACAGCGAGCCTAAGGAAGAGGGCGCGCAGCGCATGCTGTTAGATGCCTGGGCACTGAAACATTGGTTGCGGACGGTAAGTAGCGGCGGCGCCGTTTGCTGTTACTTGTGGGCCGCGCTGTCATAGCCCGCCCCTCCTGAGGGGAGGCTTTTTGAGGCCTGGAACGGGTGCCTACAGCCGCCGCAACCGCCGTACGATGTCGCGCACGTAATCCAAGTCCTCATTGCCGTTGTTCCAAGACTCTGTGAACACCGCGGTAGAGCTGTGCGGGCGCTGGTCCTCGGGCAGTTGCTTAAATTTGATGCGGACCGGCAGGCTGACACCCTGGCCGACGGCAACCGCTTCACCGTTGCCCAGCGAGGGCAGGAACTCGAGCATGCCGGCGGTGGATTCCGACATCGCGCCGCGCAGATGTTCCTGGTCGTCGTTGTTGCTCATGCGCATGGCGAACAGGGTGTTGCACTGGGACAGCAGATCGGGCGCAAGCTGTGAGGGGCGCTGGCTGACGACGCACAGCGACGCGCCGTATTTTCGCCCCTCCTTGGCGATGCGCGACAGCGCTTGCTTGGTCATCTCGTAACGCCGTTCGGGAATCGCCGGCGCGTATCGGTGCGCCTCCTCGCAGACCAGCAGGATCGGCACCGAGCGGTCGCACCACAAGGCGAAGTCGAAGGTGAGGCGGCAGATCACCGAGACCACGACGTTGAGGACTTCCGACGGGATGACCGACAGATCGATGATCGAAATCGGCTTACCATCGACCGGAAGGCGGAACAAGCGGCCAAGGATCTCCGGCATATTGTCGTTGATCGAGATTCCGCCGAACATGAACTTGAAGCGGATGTCCGTCTGCATCGCCATTAGCCGCGAGCGAAGCCGACGATAGGGCGCGGCCGCCTCGTTCTTGTCGAGCTTGCCCATCTCTTGGTCGATGTGTCGAATAAGGTCGGTGAACTTGTAGGGCACCGGCGTGTCGACGGTGAAATGGGCGCCCTTTCCCGGGTCCTTGATCTGGTCGCGCTTGGCCTGCGGGATCATGTCGGCGAGGATCGCCGCCTCGGGGCTGCCCTCGTCCGCCTGCGCGCCGAACAGGACTTCCATCAGTTCGTCGAAATTGAGCAGCCAATAGGGCAGCTCCAGCGTGTCCGCCCCCAACAATTCGGCACGGTCGCCAAAGGCCGTGGCGTATTCGTTATGGGGGTCGAGCATGACCATATGCGCGTTCGGATGTTTTTCCAAAATCGCCCGCAGCATCAGCACGACAGTGCAGGATTTGCCCGAGCCGGTAGTGCCGAGGATGCCGAAATGCTTACCCAGCAGCTCGTCGGTGAGCACGTGCGCTGGCAGGGTTGTGTCCTGATGGATCACGCCGACATTGACAGAAGGCACGCTCGGCGCGGCGTAGACCCGCGCCAGGTCGGCCGATGTGGTGGTAAAGATCGACTGGTCGAGAGAGGGCGAGCGGGACATGCCGCGCTGGAAGGCGCCAAGCTTGCCGTCTTCGGAGACCCGCGTCTCGCCGATCATCGAGATTTCGGCCATCTGAATCTCAGAGTCTGAACCGGAGACACCGGGCGCGGTGATCGTCAGGCTGCGCACCACGCCAAAAATGACGCTATCCGATGTCCGCGTCTTGATCAGCGTACCGATCTGCAACGCCGTTGCGCTGTCGCCGCTCGCCGCGGCTTGGAGCTGAACGGTGACCTCGGCCCCGGCGATCGCCACGATCCGTCCGGCGACGACATCTGTCGTACTGTGCTGGCTACCGTCCATCCTTGTCCCCAAGCTTCTCGGTCCGGTCGCTAAGCGACGCGGAAAAAATCAATTATAACGGAGGGTTAGTGGACATCCGCACCCTCCAGATCAGGGAGGGGAGAATAGGCAGGTACAGATAAAATTCCGTTAAGACTTGGGGCGGGCTGGTAGCCTGATTTGTAAGCTGAGCCCGATCGGCGCGGCGTGCGGGTCGGCGCCGGCGCTACCGGCGGAATTTGGCCAAAGTAGTGATACCGCTAAATCTGATATGACGCCCCGCCCGCCGGTATCATGACGGGCCTCCCCCATTTGATCGTTCGGTTTATCGTCGCGCCCTGGAGCCCTATCCCAAGTTTTCGCTGAGCAACGGCTGTACCTGGCGCTTATAGCCGGCCAGCGCCTCGGTGATGCGGTAGCGCGTCGGGAACGGAAACGAGATGTGCTTTTGCACCAGCGCGTCGCGCACATATTTTTCGATCGGCATGCCCTGAACGACCCCCATGCCGCCGAACAGCTCCATGCCCTGCTCGGTCAGCCGCTGCACCGCCGTGCCGGTGAACGCCGTCGCCATCATCTCGTAGGGTTGCCAGTCGGCGCTGCCGTCTTCGAAAGCCTCCGGATGATCCTTGGCCCACGCCGCGGTCCAGATCAGGCGGCGCGCCGCCTCCAGGTTGGTCGCCATGTCAGCGAGGACCAGACCAACCGCCTGGTGCTGGATGATCGGCTTGCCGCCGGCGACCCGCTCTTGGGTGTATTTCAGGGTTTCCTCGAGCGCCGCGCGCCCGAGACCGAGCGTGATCGCGGCGATCGTCACATGGGTTCCCATATCGGTGCGGCCGGGCGGCGCCGGGGCCAGAATACGGCCCGGCGGCACGCGCACATCGTCATAGAAAATCTCCGCATTGTCACCGACCCGCCGGCCGATCTTCGACATGGGGTGGCGCACCAGACCTTCCGAATCGCCCTCGACCAGAAACGCCCGCGGGCCGTCGGGGGTTTGCGCCATGGTGACGATCAGCTTGGCCAGGTACCCCACGGTCTGAAAATTCTTGGCGCCGTTGATCAGCCATGACCCGTCCGGTTGCTCGACGGCGCGGGTGCGAAACACCACATCGGTCGGCGTGTCGGTGAAATAATCGAAGCCGAAATCGGTATCGGGCTCATGAATGGCGACGGTGGTGAAATAGGTGTCGTCTTCGAGAAAGCGCGGGATGAAATAAGCCCGCTGTTCGTCGGTCATGCGAATCTCGAACCAGTCGCGCGCGCGCCGCGCCGTCAGCATGTAGTAGTATGCCGTGCCGGTGTCGGCGGCGGCGAGCTCTTCGGCGACTAGACAGGCGGTCAGATGATCCGACGCCCCGGCGCCGCCATTTTCTTCGTGCAGCACGAAGGAGCGAAAGCCGAGCTGCGATCCCTTCTTCAGCACCTCCCAGGGAATGCGATCCTCCCAGTCCGGCTTGGCGTCGAGTTCGAGCGCGACCGGCTTGATCTCGTTCTCGGCGAAGTCGCGCGCCAGTTGCTGGAACGCCCGTTGCTCGTCGTTCAATCGGATATCGAACATGATCTCCCCGCTGGCCGATGAGCGGCCAATAGTAAGCATCGCGTCCGGCAAGTCGATAGCGGGGAGATGTGGCGACCTGGCTGGCTTCTGCGTCGTTTACCGGCTCGCCGGCCTTGTTGCGTAAATGGTTGGTGTTGGTTTGTGCCTTCGCTCAATCGCCCGCCGCGATGGGTCGCACGAATTGCAGGCCGAGATCCCACGGAAAATGAATCCAGGTGTTCTGGCTGACTTCGGTAACGAAAGTGTCGACCATCGGGCGGCCCGCTGGCTTGGCGTAGACCGTGGCGAAATGGGCGTTGGGCAGCATTTCGCGCACCAGCTTGGCGGTGCGGCCGGTGTCGACCAAATCGTCGACGATCAGCGTGTCGGTACCGTCGCCGGGCACTTCTTTCAGTACGGTGATGGAACCCTGGCTTTGATGGTCGTAGGACGAGACGCAGAACGTATCGACCAGGCGCATCTCCAACTCGCGCGAGACGATGGCGGCGGGCACCAACCCGCCGCGGGTGATCGCGACAATTTGTTTCCACGGGCCTTTTTCCGATAATCGCCAGGCCAGCGCCTTGGCGTCGCGGTGAAGTTGCTCCCAGGAAACCGGGAAATCATGTTCTGGTTCTACGGCCATGTGAATACCCCCGCCCTCATCGTGCGGTTAGAATGAATGGGGGGCCATTAAACCGGCTGCCATCGGTCATGGCAAACCGGCGGCGCAGAATATAATGTGAATACCGGGAGGAACTTTATGTCCGCTAAGAAACTCGATGCCGCCGCCGCCGGCATGCCGGTCCATAATGTGTCCCGGGTCAGCACCGGCAGCGAGGTCGATGTGTTTTCCCTGTCGAGCCATGCGCGCGCCCGCGAGGCGATGGAATTCGGCCTGATCGCCAGCGATCCCGGGTTCAATATCTTCGTCGTTGGCGAAGACCGCAGCGGGCGTATGTCGACCACATTGTCTTATCTGCGCGAAGCGGTGGGCGGCGAGAAGAAGCCGAGCGACTGGGTGTATTTAAATAACTTTCGGCTCTCCAACGAGCCGATCGCCGCCCAACTGCCGGCTGGGGCGGGACGGTCTCTGCTCGACGCCGTGACGGCGCTAATCCCGCAACTGCGCGACGCCTTCGGCCAGGCCTTCGCGCGCGAGGAATACCAGCAGCGCGTGCAGGAAGAGTCCGACAAAATGCGCGGCGAGGTGAACGCGGCGATTGAGGCGGTGCGCAAGGAAGCCCAGGGCCAGGGCCTGTCGATCGTGCAGTCGCCGCAGGGTCTGATGGTGGTGTCTCTTGGTGAGGACGAACAGCCGCGCGACATCGGCCAATTGCCCGACGCCGAGCGCCTGGCGATCGAGGCGGCGGCAAAGCAGATCAGCGAAAGGCTGACCGAGATAAACCGCGGCGCGGCGCGCCAGCAAGCGCAATTCGCCGAACGCATGCGCGACTTCAACCGTCAGGTGGCCGAAGGCGCGAGCGACGGTCTGCTGGATGAGTTTTTCGCCAAGTTCGGCGATTACCCCAGTCTCAGCCGCTGGGCCGTGGAGTTCAGAGTCGATGTTCTGGAAAATTATACGGCGTTTCTCGGCGGGCAAGGCGACGGCGGCGAGGGCGGCCCCGGTCAGCCGCCGCCAGCCCAACGGCCGGAAGACCGTTACGCGGTTAATTTGTTTGTCGACAATAGCGCCGCCGGGCACCCGCCCGTCGTTCTGGAATCCAACCCCACCTATACCAACCTGTTCGGCCGCATCGAGTACCGCCAGATCGGCGGCATGCTGCAGACCGATTTCGCGTTGATCCGCCCCGGCGCTCTGCACCAGGCCAATGGCGGTATTCTGGTTCTGCGCGCCGAGGCCCTGGCCGCCAACGGCGACAGTTGGATCCATCTCAAAGGGGCTTTACGCGACCGCCAGATCCGGGTCGAGGAAATGCACCGCGCCGGCGGCATACCCATTGCCGGGGCGCCGAAACCGCAGCCGATTCCACTCGATGTGAAGGTGGTCATCGTCGGTGCGCCGAACTGGTACTACACCTTCTTCTCGATCGACCCGGAGTTTCAGGCCTATTTCAAGGTCAAAGCGGAGATCGACCCCGATCTCGAGGCGACGGCGCAAAGCGTCTCCTGCTACGCCACCCTGATCCAGGGTTTCGCGGCGCGCCACGACGGCGCCAACTGCCAGGACGACGCGCTGGAATATCTGCTGGGCTACGCCTCGCGGTTGGCCTTCGACCGCACCAAGCTGTCGGCGAAATTCGAATTGATCGAGGACATCATCAACGAGGCAGCCTATCTGACCGAGGGCGGCATGGGTAACCCGATCAGCCGCGCGGCGGTGGTGGCGGCGCGCACCAACCGGCGCAACCGCAATGCCCGCATCGAAGACCGTATCCACGAAGGTATCCGCCGCGGCACGGTGATGATCGATACCGAGGGCGCGGTGGTCGGTCAGGTCAACGGGCTGACCGTGCGCGATATGGGCGATCATGCGTTCGGCGCGCCGGCGCGGGTCACCGCGCGCACCTCCATTGGCCGGCGCGGGGTGACCAATATCGAGCGCGAAACCCTGCTCGGCGGACCGATCCAGCAGAAAGGCGCGATGGTCATCCAAGGCTTTTTGGCCGGGTTATTCGCCCAGCGCGTGCCGATGTCGTTCAACGCGTCGATCACCTTCGAGCAGAGCTATGGCGGGGTCGAAGGCGATAGCGCGTCGCTCGCCGAGGCGCTGGCCATACTGTCGGATCTATCGGGGGTGCCGTTGCGCCAGGATCTCGCGGTGACCGGCTCGGTCAACCAGCACGGTGAGGTGCAGGCGATCGGCGGGCTGACCCACAAGGCTGAGGGATTCTATCGAACCTGCGTGGAGACCGGCGAGTTGACCGGTAGCCAGGGCGTGGTGTTCCCGGCGTCGAACGAGCCCAGCCTGGTGCTCGACGACGAGGTGAACGCCGATGTCGCCGCCGGGCGGTTCCATGTCTGGTCGGTGAAAACCGTCGCCGAGGGTCTCGAGCTGTTCACCGGCGAGAGCGCCGGGGTGGCCGATGCAAATGGCGACTACCCGCCGGACACCATCTTCGGGCGGATTGCCGCGCGACTGGTCGAATATGACCGTATTCTCGAAACCCGTTCCGATGCGAGCGAGGGTGCGGTCTAAACTATTTGCCACTCTGGCGGATTAATTCCACCGCACCTCATCCTGAGCCTGTCGAAGGATCGAGGTGTCGCTGGGCTCATACTTCGATAAGCTCAGCATGAGGACTAACTCATCTAGGGAGCGGCAATCGTCAGGACGGGTGCCTTAGCGGACGTAGACGTGGACTTCGCTTGACGAGGTCTCGTTGCTGGATGTCGCGCTAAGCGAAATCCGGTCGCTCGGCAGGCCCATCGCCGTCAGGTTGCGTAAGACCCGCTCGGCGTTGCGCCGCGCCGTGTTGGCGTTGAGCGCGACCTGTGCCGGCGTGCCTTGCTGGGGCACCACGGAGACCAGATCGAACGCGGCGGAGGGACGTCGGTTGAGCGCTTCGCTGACCGCCGTGAACAGCGGTTCCTGATAGGGCACGTCGTCGCGGTCGAAGCGGATGACCACCAACGGGCGCCGGTTGGCCAGATTGCCGACCCGCGGGGCGGGCTGGCTGGCCACGCCGCCGGCCGAGGCGAAGGCCCGGTTGGCGAGGCTGGTGCCGAACAATTCGCCGTTCTTCACGGCCAGGCTGAGCACCGTCAAATTGGCCCGCTCGCGGCCCACATAGTTGGTTTGCCGGGAAATGTCCTCGTTGAGCTCGTTGAGGAGCCGGTCGATCAGCACCACGGTACGGTTGGTATCGTCTTCGAGCACGGTGAGCTGGGCATGGTCGGCATCGACGGCGCCGGTGAGGCCAAAGGTAGCCTGTACCGATTCCAAGATGAACGAGGCCAGCGAGCTGTCATTGGCGACCTTATTCGCCAGATTGTTCATCTGGCCGATATTGCTGGAAATCTGATCCAAGGTGGCTTGGGCGCCGTTCCAGGCGCGCACCAGGTTTGGATTGCCCGGGGTCGTGCCGACCTGGAGTTTGGCCTGAATGCCGGCGACGAGCTGTTGGTACTGGTTGGCGTTGGAAATCGAGCCGCCGCGCAGCGCCTGCAAATCGACATTATCGACGCGCACGCTCTGCTGCATCTCGATCAGGTCGTTGCGCAAGCGCTCGACCCGGCGGCCAATGGCCGTGCCGGTGACCTCGCCGGGCGTGACGCCGGGGGGATCGAAGCGGGTGTCGCCCAGTTGCGGGATGCCGCCGGACACCGTCGGTTGGGTGTTGCTTTCCGCCGCGCTGGCGGGAATGGCGACCTGTTGGCCGGCGGTTTTCGGCGCTGGATCTTCGCCAGTCAGCGTCGGAATCAACGACTCGTCTACAAAATCGCAACCTGCCAGCAACACAACTGCGCCAGCGATGGTGGCTAACTTTCGGTTGCCAGACATCAACTCTCTTGCCCCTCAGTAACGGAACTTGCTTCCGATCGCGACCGCGCTCAGCACTTGCGCGAATTTACAAGCAACCCCAGATATTTGCGGGCGATGTTAACCATGTGCAAGACACCGGGCAAGATGCTTTACCGCGCATTTTCCGCGATTCGTTGTTTTTCCGCCACCCTATGCCGCCACGCCGCGCAAAGACCGGTGCGCGTGCTTGCTATCGCCGGGGCATTTGATTAACTTCGCGCGCGCTGCCGGGGCGATTGCTGATTTAAGACCAAGCAACCGACCCCTCGCAGCATCGTGTAAGCGCCCGTAGCTCAATTGGATAGAGCGTCTGACTACGAATCAGGAGGTTGGGAGTTCGAGTCTTCCCGGGCGCGCCATTTCTTTCGGAATGGTCGCCCTCTTTTGTGAAGACGAGTTCGAACAAAGTTCGAACGGGCGCGCCACAATTCCAAAGGCTTAGCTGAAATTGGCTAAGCCTTTTTCGGTTCGGGGTAACATCTGGGGTAACAGCCGAGCCAAGTTTTACCGTCGTGACGAAACGCGCAACAGAACTGATATCAATTTTCCGATGTCTGCTTTTCGCCTGATTACGTCTGGTGTTGAGGGGTCACCTCAACCGATCGATGCAACACAAGCGTTAAATCGTTCTGCTGGGGATTCAAACCCCAACGTTTTGCGTGGTCGTTCGTTGAGTTGCCGCGCCACTTTATTCAGATGCGCTTGGCT
>WLWI01000170.1_pt1 | contig 87860 bp, 59 predicted proteins | sample 6701501 | NCBI WGS metagenome assembly WLWI01 (sample SAMN12718690, study PRJNA515312) | sponge metagenome | isolation source: marine sponge | host: Mycale hentscheli | place: New Zealand: South Island, Marlborough, Capsize Point | collected 2014-11-01 | reverse complement strand
TTGCCAAAGAGGTCTTGGGCAAGACGCTGACCTGGGCCATTCAACAAGCAACGGATGCTAAATGGGAGATCGCAAAGATTATGGACCATCTTGCCCTCACCTGATTTTTGCAAAAGTCCAGTCATAAAACTCATGCATGACTACTTAGATGTATTCCAGCCGCAGATTAAAACGAGCTTCGAGCCACGCCCCCGGCTCCAGTATCTGGACGCCACTGCCGGCCTCCCCCCGGGCCAGCAAATTGACCCCGTCGTTGGCGTTGAGCACAGGCTCAACGGCAAAATAGGGCTTGCCGCCGGGGTTGTACAGGATAAGGTGGCTGCAGCCCGTACAGTCCAGACCCAGACGCACGCCGCTATCGGGCCAGGCGATATGACCGCCGCCGTCATAGCCGGCAAAACAGGTATCGAAAAACTGTTCGGGCCCAAGGGCGCGTGAGCGGCGAAAATCCTGCTCGGAGCTGAGCGGGGCGGCCGGCCCCGAGGGAATACGGTCGCCCCGTCCGTCGGGATAGGCCGCCTCGACCCCCAACTGCACATGCACCGGCTCGCCGGCCCGGGTGAGACGAAAACTGAAGTAGGGATGCCAACCGCCGCCGGCCGGCATGGGGCTTTGGCCGCAGTTCGACAATTGCAACCGCGCCGACAATACAGGTCCTTCCAGCCAATATTCGGCCCAAGCCGCAAAGGGCCAGGGCCAATTGACCCCCTCGTGCTGGCGGCTGTCAAAGCGGCAACTGAGCCGTTGCGGGGAAACCTCCTCCACCACCCAGGGACGATGGCGTACATCCCCGTGGATGGCGTGGACTGCCGCCTTTTCCAACTGATACGAGCGTCCCTGAAAAGTAAAAGCCCCGCCATCGATGCGATTAGAATAGGGCAGCATGATGAAATTGGCCCACTTCAGGTCGCAATCCGGACTAGTGGCCACCGGCATCACCGGCAACCAATTGCCCGCCTTATGCACCTCAAACGACAGCACCCCGGCCCCCTGGGCCGGACTGGCGACCAGGCGCAACTGGTCGTTTTGCAGACATACCTTCTCCATACCTATTCCTTACTTTTTCCGTCTACACGGACGACGGCCGCCCAAAGCCAAGACCCTGGACGGCCGCCATCTACACGAATTTATCTAACCGCGATCGGAGGTACAGATCTGCCTTGGAATATCTGGATAGGCCGATTGTCTGGGAGAGCACCCCTACCTATCCGAACTTCGCCAATTCCTACAAATCGTACCCCGATTCCTCGTGCTCGGCCAGATCGAGACCCGAAACCTCCCCGTCGTTGTCGACGCGCAGGCCAATCGCCGCGTCAATCGCCTTTAAAATGACGAAGGAGACAATACCACAGTAGACAATGGTGACCACCGAGGCCAATACCTGCACCCCCAATTGGCGGCCGATATCCAGACCCCCTTCCGAACCCCCAAAAGCGGCGGAGGCGAAAACAGCCACCAGAATGGTCCCCACTAAGCCACCGACGCCGTGAACGCCGACCACATCGAGGGAATCGTCGTAGCCCAGACGCTGCTTGAGCGAAGTCGCCGCCCAATAGGCCAACAATCCGGCGACCAGGCCAATGACAATAGCGCCCATCGGTCCCACGGTCCCCGAAGCCGGCGTTATACCGGCCAGACCGGCAATAGCGCCAGTGGCCAGGCCCACGGCGGTGGGCTTGCCAAAGCGAATCCACTCGATGGTCACCCAGACCAACGCCGCCACGCAGGGGGAAATCTGGGTTACGACCACGGCCATGGCCGCCTGGCCGTTGGCCGCCAAAGCGCTGCCGCCGTTAAACCCGAACCAGCCCACCCAAAGCATGGCCGTACCGATCATGGTCATGGTCATATTGTGGGGCATCATGGGGGCAGTGGGGTATCCCTGCCGCTTGCCGACCAGGATCGCCGCCACCAGCGCCGATACACCGGCCGTAATATGGACGACAATACCACCGGCAAAATCGAGGACGCCCATATCACCGAAAAAGGAACCGGGGCCGCCCCAGACCATATGACAGATGGGCAAATAGGCCAGGGTGAACCACAGCCCGGTAAACCACAACATCGCCGAAAATTTCATCCGTTCGGCAAAAGCCCCAATTATGAGCCCGGGGGTGATAATGGCGAAAGTCAGCTGAAAAGCGAAAAAGATCGGCTCGGGAATGGACCCCGATAACGTGTCTGGCCCGATGCCGGCGAGAAAGACTTTGCTGAAGCCACCGATAAAAGCGTGCAGACCGGTTGCGCCTTCCCGCATGCCCGTGGTATCGAAAGCCAGGCTGTAGCCGTAGATGGTCCACAATACCGTGATCACGGCAGTAATACCAAAACACTGCATGAATACCGAGAGCACGTTTTTGACCCGCACCAGGCCACCGTAGAACATGGCCAGACCGGGTAGGGTCATAAATAACACCAGAGCGGTGGCCACCAGAATCCACGCCGTATCCCCGGCGCTGAGCCCGTCAGCAGCCTGGGCGGCCTGGGGGAAAACCAATAATACCGTCGCCAGGACGCCCAGTAGCAACGGCGGCGTCCAAGCCAAGCGGCTGTTTCCAAACATGATAAACTTCCTCCTCAGTAGAGGCGCCCAAGGGCGCGTGGATTTATGTTGCCGCGTTTCCTTTCTGTCGGGTCCAAAAATGCACCAGGAGCCGCTCTGCCCCCGGCGTTGCTGGAGAATCTATTTCAACCGAAACCAATCCGCACCACCCAGCCCGAGGTGGCATCGCAATAGAGCAGATCGTCGCCGTAAATGCACAGCCCATGCGGTTGCGGGTCGCTTTCAGGTACGACAATACGCGCCAATTCGGCGCCGTCCTCCACGGCCAGTTTGACCACCACCCGGTCGGCCGTATGCACCACCCAGACCCCGTCCCTCACCCGCACTACGCCGTGGGCCCGAACATGGGGCAGGGGAATGGTATGACTCACCGACCAATCGTCAATGCGCATCTTAGTCAAGGTCTGGCTGCGGAGAGTCGTCACCCACAAATGCCCGGGCTCTATATGGTCGTATTCAATACCGTGGACGCCGCCTTCGCCAGGTATCTTATGCCGGGCCTGGGTCGCACCCGTCTCGGGGTCGACCTGCAGCACTTCGCCCTGATCGGCATCGGTGCAACGCAGCGGCCGCCACAATTTCCCCGAGCCGTTGGCCCCCAGCCACAGACTGCCCTGCCCTACGGCCATGCCACTGGTATTGGACGATTCGGTGTCGATATCGCGAATCCACTTAGTAACCCCGTATTCCGAAGGCTCACCCATTTCAATCAACGCGACCCGATCGGTGATTTGATCGGCGATCCACAGTCCTTCGGGCACGGTCTGCAGGGCGTTGGGCACTCCGCAAGGGGCGCGGAATAGTTTTTCAATCGTATAACTCATCGTCATCTCCCTCTCCTAAGGCTTATAGACAATAAACCGCCTTGTGGCCCAAGCGCGCTTGTCGGCGCCCGTCTAATCCCAGACCAAAATCACCGCCATGGTCTCCTGTAAATTCTCGTAGAGCAGATCGAAGGCGGCCTTGCCCTCGGCAAAGACAAAGCGGTGCGTCACCATCTCGTCCATGCGAATGCGGCCCGAGGCCAGCAATTCGAGCGCCCGCCTGGAACCGTCGGTGCGCCGCTGGGGGTCTAGATAGCCGCCGATAAGCCGGCGCCCCTGAATCTTGCTCGAGTCGAGGGGCAGGGGCTCGTCTTCGTAGAGTCCCAGAACCTGCAGCAAACCACCCCGAGCGACCATATCCTGGGCCTGTGCAAACGCTCGGGCACCGGCCCGTCCCCCCACCGCCTCGACGACAATTTGGGCCCCGCCGCCGCTCAAGCGCCGCACCGCCTCGACCGGATCCTCGGCCTGGGCGTCGACCACTTCGTCGGCGCCCAGGCTGCGGGCCAACTGGCAGCGCAGGGGCAGCGCGTCGACGGCGATCACCCGGGCTCCGGGCCCGGCCTTGGCCACCTGCATGCAGCCGCTGCCGACTAACCCCTGCCCCAGGATCGCCATGGTATCGCCTGGGCCGGCCCCGGTCTCGTCCACCCACAGCACCGAACTGGTCGACAAAGGCCAGAAGGTAGCCGCTTCCATGCTTAACGTATCGGGCAACAGCACCACCGAAGGGCCGGGTCTAGCCCCTATTTCCACCGCCACATATTCGGCGTGCGGCGCTGAAGCGGCGACCCGGTCGCCGGGACTAAAACCGGCGACCCGATCGCCCACTTCCACCACCCGACCGGCCAGGGAATATCCCATACTGCTGTGGGGAATGGCTTCGGGGCGATTGTAGCGGCGCCAGATCTCCGAACCGCGGCTGATCAGCGTGCGCTCGGCGCGGATCAGCACCTGGTCGGGACCGATCCGCGGCACTTCGACCTCTTCGACGACAATATTTCCGACGCCTTCGGGCTTGGCCAGTCGCTTCACCGCAACCTCCTTTTCAGGCGCCTTTGACCCGGGCCGGCTGCCCGGTGCGCGCCGATTCCCACGCCGCCTCGGTCAGCTCAATGACACGCAGGCCGCACACCGGCGGCACCTGGACCTGGTCGCGCCCCAGGACGGCGTCGATAAAATTGCGATCGGGATTGGTGGCCCCGGGCAAGCCGCTGGGCTCGTAGGTTTCATTCGAGAGAGCGGTTTTGTAGGTGATATGGCCGTTGCGCATATAGACCACCGCCTTGGAGCCCCAGATAGTGATGTCTTCCCACATGCCGCCCACCGGTGAATTGCCGACCACGGAAATATTGCCCATGGCCCCGTTCTTGAAACGCACCGACAACGCCGAATTGATATCGACCTCGGATTCAAAATTCTCCATATAGGCCTGCACTTCATCCACTTCCAGGCCCGTCATCCACAAAATGATATCGAGCAGGTGGCTGCCCGAATCGTTGAGCTGGCCCCCGCCCGACAGCGACAGCTGCTGGCGCCAGGCCCCTCGCGTGCCGATATACCATTTCTGGTCCTGCAGGGCCGAGACAAATTGTATATCCCCCAATTCCCCGGCCTGGATTTGGTTGCGGACAAAACGGAATTGCGGAGCCAAATGACGCTGGTAGGAGACCATCAATACCCGGTCCGCCTCCTCGGCCTTGGCCATTACCTGGTGGGCGTGTTCAACCGTGCAGACCATAGGTTTTTCGGACAATACGTGCAGCCCTTTGTCGAGGGCGAACATAATCTGCTCGAAATGCAGGGTATGCGGGGTGGAAATTTCCACCGCGTCCAATTCGACCTGTTCCAACATGTCCCGATAGTCGGTGAATTCCGGCAACTCAGCGGCGGCCGGGTTGCGCTCTTTGGCCCGGTCCATACTGGCTTGACTTACATCGCACAAAGCCACGACTTCGGCTTCGGGGATATCGAGAACACGGCCGATATGACCACTGGCGTTACCGCCACAACCGATAAAACCGACCCGAATCTGGTCCATAAGGCACTTTCCTCCACTCATTGTGACGGCCCCTGAGGGCTGGGATAATTTTATTGGGCCGCCTCTCGACCGGCCCCGCTCAGACGGAGTTTGAATATAGTCTGTGCGGACTTAGCCCTCAAGCGCCGAAAAAGCCATTTGCCCGCGCCAGCGCGGCGGGGTATTATTTGGTCGGACGCCTGTTCGCCTTCCCACGTCTGCTAACCGATCCCGTCCCGCCGGCGCACCGCGAGGAATTCTATGTCGCAGCAATCTCTGCCCCAGAACCCCACGGATCTGGTCGCCCGCCTTCGTTTTGGCATGGCGGCTCTGGGCGATATCAGCAGCCTGCTGACATCGGAGGGCGAAGAAGGCCGGGTGGAAAAGGCCGCCCTCCGCGCTGCCTTGGGAACGGTATCGGCCTCCCGCGGGGCTCTGCTGGTATACGAGAAAAATAGCGGCCAGATGCGCTGCGTGGCGCACCAGGGCCTGCGCCGCTCCCCCGACCGCTTTGCCGTGGCCCCAGGGCTGATCAAATCGCTGCTCGATTCCGAACAGCCCCTCACCACCACCGCCCCCAGACCTGCTGTCCTAGAAGCGCACAAAGCCTTCCTGTACCGACTGCAGGCCCGTTATTGGATCCCCCTGCGCATTGGCCCCGATCTGGAAGGGGTATTGAGCGTTGGTCCCCGCTACCGCAATAAGCCCTACGGTTTGCAGGACGAGCAATTCATGCGCATCTGCGGCTACCAGTTGGCCCTGGTGCTTTACCATCGCCGTCTGGCCAACCAGAACCAGGAGGCTAACGACGGCCTCAACAGACATATCTACCAGTTGGAAAATTTGCACCAGGCCAGCCTGGGACTGGGCGAAACCCTCGAACTGGACAAAGTGATGGAATTGGTCGGCGACCTGTTTTTTCTCGCCATTACCATGGTCGACGCCCGCTGCGGCTTTCTCTTTTTGCGCGACGAGAAAACACGGCGCTACACCCTGGCGTACAATCAAGGTTTCGACGACGACCAATTAGTCCGGCTCAAGGCCCCCCGCCAGCTCGCCCGCCTGCGCCGGGTCATGGGTCAAGGCGGGCCCCTCCGCCTGGAAGCAGGCCCCCTGGGCGATCACCCCATGTTACTGGTACCTTTGGGCGGGGAAGGGTTCCTCGGCGTCGTCAACAAAGAATTTCGCCACGGCATCGGCTCTTTCACCGAGGCCGACGGCAATCTGCTCGAACTGATGGGCAAACAGGCCGGGTTGGCCCTGGCCAACGCGCGCAATTTCCGCGACCTGACCGCCGAGCGCAATCTGACGCGAAATATATTCAGCAGCGTGGAAAACGGCCTTATCACCACCGACTTGCAAGGGTCCATCGTCCAGGTCAATCCGGCGGCGGCGAAAATATTCCCCGCAGAGGGCAGCCTCATCGGCAGATCGTGCCCCTGGCTGTTGCACCGCTACGGCCTCGGCGGCATTGCCGCCGATGTCGAGTCGACGCTGGCCGACGGTGAACCCCGCTACCGGCCCGATATCCAGGCGCAACAATACCAGTTCACCCTCAATGTCCGCATTACCGCCCGCCGCGACGAACAGAATGCCGTACAAGGGGTGGTATTAGTCCTGGAAGACCTCACCGAACGCGAGCGCCTGAGCGCCCTGTTCAAACAGTACGCCAATGAACAAGTGGTCGATTTGCTACTCCAGGACGACAACCCGCCCGCCCTGGGCGGCCAGCGCCACGATGTCTCCGTGCTCTTCGTCGACCTCACCGGTTCGACCGACCTACTGCTAAAAATCGGCCCCGAGGAAATGGTCGAATGCCTCAACAACTGCTTTGCGCCGCTAGTCGATTGCGTTCAGGCCCGGGCCGGTATCCTGACCCAGTATACCGGGGACGGTTTCATGGCTGTATTCGGCGCGCCCCTGCCCTTGCCAGACGGCACCGAGCGGGCCACCCGCGCCGTCACCTGCGCCCTGGCTATCCGCCAGGAAATGGAACGCTACAACAGGGACAATCCGCTGCGATTCGATCTGAAAATAGGCATTAGCCAGGGGAAAGTGGTCGCCGGCAATATCGGCTCCTTGCGCCGCATGGACTATACGGTCATTGGCCCCTGCGTCGTCCTGGCCAGCCGGTTGTGCGACCACGCCCGACGCGAGCAGATCCTGGCCGACGCCTCAATTTACGAATCGCTTAAAGACCGCTACGTATTCAATCAGTTGCGCCGCCAGTCCTTCAAGAATATTCCGGAGTACCACGAGGTATACCAGATTCTCGGCGAGCTAGGGACCGTGCAACCGCCCGACCGCACAGAGGAGATTCGGCCTGTGAAGAAACAACCGGAAAAGATAGACCTCACCATGCCTCTGCAACCCGATATCGAACTTATGGCGGCCCATTCGGCCGCGGGTGTGGGGGAGTTTATGGGGTTGGACCAGGACAAGATCGACGAGGTCAAAATGGCCTTAATCGAAGCCTGTATCAACGCCGTCGAGCACAGCAAGAGCAAAGACGGGCGCCTGACCATCGACTTCACCATTGCCACCGACCGTCTCACTATTGTCATCTCGGATCGGGGGCACGGTTTCGACCGCGACAACGTCGACAAGCAGATCCGCAGTCGCCGCGCCCAGGGGGAACGCCGCGGCTGGGGCCTCAAGCTTATGGAGGAGTTGATGGACGACGTCAAAATAGATTCCGACAAGACGGGCACCACCATTACTATGGTCAAAAACCGCTAAACCAAGGCCGCCCTACGGGCCTGGTCCCGGCAGCCCCTGTCATTGAACGCGCATAACCCACAATCTGCGAGAACGAGCTATCATGCCTGACAATATTGAATTGCAAGTGAATCAGGAAAACGGCATCGGCATCCTCACCATACAGGGCTACATAAACAACCTAGGCGGTGAAAAAGTAGCCGCCGCCTGTCACGAGCTGATCGGCGATGACATCTCCAATTTCCTCTTTGACCTGTCCGGCTGCCGACTGGTCAACAGCATTGGCATCTCCATCCTCATTGAAGTCCTCGAAGAGGCCGAGGCCAAAGGCGGCCGGGTCGGTTTCTGCTGCGTCACGCCGACCATCGCCCGCACCTTCCGGATTATGGGCCTGTTACAGGAAGCAACGCTATACGAAACGCGGGCAGAGGGCTTAAAGGCCCTGCAGGTCTAAAAAAGGCCCCCTGGTGACCGTGGTAAGGCGGCTGTAGTACTAGCGCACCTCTGAGCCGGGGGGCAGCTCCTTGTCCAGCCCCACCAGCGCCAGGTTGCCCTCGTCGTCCTCGGCCGCCAGGATCATCCCCTGGGAAACAATACCGCGCAATTTGGCCGCTTTCAGATTGGCCACCAGAACCACCCGACGCCCGACGATATCCTCGGGGCTGTACCACGGGGCAATCCCACTGACCACCGTGCGCTGTTCGTCGCCCAATTGCACCAACAACTTAAGCAACTTGTCGGTCTTGGGGACGGCTTCGGCTTCCAGTACCTGAGCCACACGCAATTTGACCCGGGCAAAATCGTCAATAGATATTTCTTCCACGGCTCCCTCGTCTTTCTCCGCTGCGGGGCTGGGCGTCACGGCGGTTTTCTTCTGCTCTTTCGCCTTCAGCGTCTCTTCCTTGTTCACCTCTAATTTTGGAAATAGTATCGGCGCCTCAGCCGGCATCTGGGTGCCGGCGGGGATCTGCCCCCAAGTATTGGTCTGGGCCAGCGTATAATCCCCTAATCCGAGCCCGGCGCGCAACTGACGCGCCTTGGCGGGCATGGCCGGTTCGAGCAACACCGAGGTAATGCGCAGCCCCTCGGCAATATGGTAGAGCACCGTGCCCAGGCGCTGCCGCTGCTCCGGCTCCTTGGCCAGCCGCCAGGGTTCTTCGTCGTTGAAATAGCGATTGAGCATGCGCACGAATTGCAAGACCTCTTCCAGGGCGGCGTGAAATTTGAGCTGGCCCACCAGGACGCGCACGCGCTGGCTCAATCCTTCGCCGGCGTCGATAACGGGCTGATCCTGGGGCAGGGCATGAGGTTGGGCCAGGACCCCGTCCAGGTGCCGACCCAGCAGGGCCCGCACCCGCGCCAGCAAATTGCCCAGATCGTTGGCCAGGTCGGCGTTAAAACGATCTATCAGGGATTCCTCGCCCACGGCGCTATCCTGGCCGTAGACCACCTCGCGCAATAAATAGTAGCGCACCGCATCGGCGCCGTAGCGTGCCGACAGATCGAAAGGATCGACCTGGTTGCCCAAGGTCTTGCTCATTTTGCGCCCATCGGGCCCCATCAGATAGCCGCCGACATTGAGATGCTGATATACCGGAATTTCCGCCGCCTTCAGCATGGTCGGCCAGAACACGGCATGCGGCTTGAGGATATCCTTGCCGATAAGGTGCTGGGCGGCGGGCCAGAAGCGGGCGAATTTTTCCCCCTCATCGAAGTCGAGGGCCGAAATATAGTTGATCAGGGCGTCAAACCAGACGTAGGTGACATGCTCCTCGTCCCAAGGCAGGGGGATACCCCAGGGCACCCGCGAGCGGGGTCGGGAAATGGACAGGTCGCCGATGGGCTCGGACAATAGCGACAGTACTTCGTTGCGGTAGCCGACAGGACGGATAAAATCGGGGTTGGCTTCGATATGCTCCCGCAGCCACGAACGGTATTTGTCCATGCGGAAAAAGAAGTTGGTCTCCTTGCGCTCTTCCGGCTCAATGCGATGGTCGGGACATACACCATCGATCAATTCCTTATCGGTGAGGAAACGCTCGCAGCCCACACAGTAGAGGCCGCCGTATTCGCCGAAGTAGATATCGCCCTTATCGTAGACCTTTTGCAGCACCTGGCGCACGACTTTTTTGTGGCGCTCCTGGGTGGTGCGGATAAAATCGCTGTAGTCGATATCGAGCAACTCCCAGGCGTCGGAGAAACGGCGACTGATGCGATCGACCAGTTCCTGCGGGCCAACACCGGCCTGGGCGGCAGCCTGAAAGATCTTTTCGCCGTGTTCGTCGGTGCCGGTCAACGAATAGGTATCGCGGCCGTCAAGGCGGTTGAAACGAGCCAGAAAATCGGCTATTACAGTGGTATAGGCATGGCCGATATGGGGCTCGGCATTGACATAGTAGATAGGGGTGGTGACATAGAAAGAGTTGCTCATCGTACCTCGCGACAGATGGGAAGGGTGCTGCTTGCTTAGTAAGCTGCTTGCCTAGTAAAAGTAACCCATGCGCGCCCAGGAGGAAAATGGCCGTCCAAGCCCAAACCAGTGCGAGCGCAAAACTGGACCGCAGCAGCCCCGAAAGGGGCTAAACCAGAGAGATTATCTCGTCTTGGACCGGCGTGGTCACCAGCGGCCCCCGAGTTGGATCGACGTATATATTAATCTCTAGACGAACACCGAAATGGGGCAGATAAATGCCCGGCTCAATGGTAAAGCCGGTACCCGGCAGAATTTGGCGCGTATCCCTGGTTTCGAGATTGTCCAGATTCACCCCCAACCCGTGCACCGCCGGCCCCGGCCCCAGGCTGTGACCGGTGCGGTGGGTGAAATGGGAACCGTACCCAGCCTCTTCAATACACTGCCGCGCGATATCGTCCAATTCCCACCCTTCCAGCGCCTGCCCCACCCTCCAGCAGCGCTGCAATTGGTCCACCACCCGGTCGCGGGCCCGACGCACCGTATCGAAGACCTGGCGCTGCTGGGGCGATGGCTGCCGGCCGGCGTGGGCCACCCAGGTGATATCGCCAAAAATATGCGCATCGCCCGGGCGCCGGGCCCACAGATCGATCAACACCCAAGCGCCCGGGCGCACTTGGGCGGCACCGGGACGCCGGGGTTCGTAATGGGGATCGCCGCTGTGCGCCTCAACACCGACAATGGGTCCGTGGTCGGTCTCCAGACCGCGCTCGGCAAAGGCCTGCAGGATGCTATCCTGGACATCGCATTCGTCGACGGTCTGGCCCGCGGCCAAATTGTCGCGAATAAAATCGAAGGCCAGGTCCTTGATCTGGCCGACGTGGCGGGCGGCTTCCAGATGGGATTCCAGCGCCGTTGGGCTCCAGGTGGTCAAGGCCTGCTGAAATACGCCGGCCGAGGAGACCACCTCGACCCCGTAGGAACGCACCAGATCCAGCGTACCGCCATCGACCCAGGACAGGGTCGGCAGAGCCCCATCCGGCGAATATTCCATGGCCACCCGGCGACGGTCTTGCAGCGCTTGTCGCAACCACTCCTGCATGTGCGCCCGGCCGCTGTAGTCGACCAGGCCCACAGGGCTCCCTTCCCAGGCTTCCCGTTCAATGGCGTGCACCAGCAATTCGGGCTCGCTCTGGGCCGGAATAAGCAGGAACAACCGTCGGGTGGTCTTCTTCTGGGTCTGCAGCACCTGCCAGAAAACCGGGTTGCTGACGCGAAAATCGTAGAGCAACCAAGCATCGATACCTTCGGCGCCCAGGGCCTGTTGAATTTTTTCTAATCCCTGCAAAAGACTTATTCCCTCCCCTGCAAATAGGGCTGCAGAAAACGACCTGTCCAGGAATCGGTCGCGGCAATGGCGGCGGGTGGCCCGGTGGCCACCACCTCCCCGCCTGCCTGCCCGCCCTCAGGGCCCAGATCAATGATATGGTCGGCGGCGGCGATCAATTCAATCTGATGCTCCACGACAATGACGCTATTTTGCTGATCGACCAGCCGTTGCAGCAAATCGACCAACAAGCGCACATCCTCCAGATGCAGGCCAATACTGGGCTCGTCGAGAATATACAGTGTATGGGCCCGCTGCGGCCGACTTAATTCCGCCGCCAGCTTAATGCGCTGGGCTTCGCCGCCCGAGAACGAGCTGGCTGGCTGTCCCAGGCGCAGATACCCCAAACCGACGTCGGCCATCACCTGCAGGCGGCGGGCGGCCTCGGGCACGACGGCGAATAGCTCCAGCGCCTGGGCGACGCTCAAATCGAGCACTTCGGCGATATGCAGATCCCGATAGCGAATCTCCAGCACTTCGGCCTTGTAGCGCCGTCCGCCACAGGCCCCGCACGTGGTCTCCACCTCTTCGCGCCAGGCCTGCCGCAGCGGTTGGCTACCGCGGCCGCCACAGACCAGGCAAGCCCCCTGCGGCGCATTGAAACTGAAATGAGCCGGACGGTAAGCCCGCATACGCGATTCGGGACGCTCGGCGAATAATTGGCGAATAGGCGCCAGCAAGCCGGTATAGGTCGCTGCGTTGGAGCGCGGCGTTAGACCAATAGGGCGCTGGTCGACGCCCACCACTCGCTCCAATTGCTCCAGACCAGTGCAGGTCCCGTACTCGAGCGGGACTCGACCGGCCCCCTGCAGCTGTGCCGCCAACAAAGGCTTTAGGGTATCGTTAACCAAACTGCTCTTGCCCGAACCCGAAACACCGGTGACACAGACCAGATTGCCCAGAGGGAAACGCACTGTCACACGGCGCAGATTGTGGCCACTGGCGCCGGCCAATTCCAACCACCCTGAAGCCGGACGGCCGCGGCTTTCCCCCACCGATATTTCGCCCCGTAAATGGCGTCCCGTAAGACCCGTCGAGCGGGTGACTTCCTCAGGTGCCCCCACTGCGACAATACGCCCCCCGGAGACGCCGGCCCCCGGTCCCATATCGACGACGGTATCGGCGCGCCGCAAAACGGCGGCATCGTGCTCCACCACCAGTAGCGTATTGCCGCCGTCGCGCAGGCTTTCCAAGGCGCCCAACAGGCGCTCGACGTCGCGGGCGTGGAGACCGGCGCTGGGCTCGTCGAGGACGTAGAGGACCTGGGTCATGCTGGCCCCTAATGCCGCCCCCAGGCGCAACCGCTGCCACTCGCCGCTGGAGAGTGAATCGGCGCGACGGCCCAAGGGCAGATAGGGCAGTCCCAAATCGTCCAGCCGCCCCAGGACCTGCAATAACCGCGCCCGGATATCGTCTCCGACGGCGGCGCGGGGACCGCTAAATTCGATCTCTTCAAAGAGCGCGGCGGCCTCGGCAACGGATAACCCCGTTATCTGATCCAGGGTATGCCCGTCGATCTCCACCGACCGCGCTTCGGGCAGCAGGCGGCTCCCCTGGCAGGCCGGGCAGGGACTAGCGCCCAAACGCTCTTCCAACCAGGCCAATTCGTCCCCTTCGGCCTCCTGTCGCCGTTCCTGGCCCCAAGGGCCCACTCCTTTGAAGGCGCCGCGACGGCCGCCCCCGTCCCAAAGGCGGGCCGCCACCGCTTCGGGCCACTGGCCAATGGACTGCTCGGGATCGGCTTTGTGGCGCTTGCAGAAGCGGTACACCTTATCGCGCAGGTCGCCGTGGCCAAAATCGCGCCACAGCGGTCCCAAGGCGTCCTCGATATTGGCCTGACCGCCAACCCATACCTGGTCGAAGTCGAGCCCGCTCTGGGTGCCCAAACCGCGACACTGAGGACAAGCCCCGTGCACGCTGTTAAAGGAAAACAGCGCCGGAGTCTGGGCCGGGAACGGGGTCTGACAGGACGGGCAACTGGGGCGCACGGCGAAAAAAGCCTCCTGGTCCCGATCCAGATAGATCAGACCGATATGGCCCTGGCCTATTTCCAACGCCGCCTGCAGCGATCCTTTCAAACGGCGCGTGGTTTCGGCTTTGACGATTAATCGGTCGACGACAATCTCGACCCGACCGCGCAAATCCCGGGACTCGATCTCGTCGAGCAGGGCCACCTGGCCGCCCAAGCGCAGACGGCGGTATCCGGCCCGGTCGATTTCCTCCAGCAAAGGCCCGGCCTGGTCGCTTTTGGCCAACCAGCGGGGGGCCACCACCAACAGCCCCGTGCCCTCGGGCAACCCGGCGGCCTGTTCGTAGACTTCTTCAAACGATTGCGAACGCACTTGAGTGCCGCAGACCAGACAATGAGGCACCCCCAGGCGGGCGAAGAGCAGGCGCAAATAATCGTGCAGCCCCGCCAACGTCGCCACCGTGGCGCGCGGATTGTGGCGCGGCCGGGCCTGACCGATCGCCACCGCCGGACTCAAGCCCTCCAATCGGCTGACCCGGGGCGACCGCAAAGCCGGCATTTGCCCCGCCTGCGCCACCGTCAGCCAATAGCGCCGGCGGGCTTCGGCATACAGGGTGTCAAAGGCCAACGAGGTCTTGCCCGAACCCGAGACGCCGCTGAAGGCCACCAAACGACCGTGGTCCAGATCGATATCGACGTTTCGCAGATTGTGCTGGCAGGCGCCGCGGACAACGATCCGGCTCATGAGGACTCCCTGCCGTGGCGCGCCGCAATCCAAACCCAGCGCAAAGCATGGAAACCCAGGGTCACCACCATCCATCCCGTCAACAGGACCAGGGCCCCCAACGGCTGGCCACTGGCCCAACCCAAGGTAAAAAGCACCAGGGCGATATTGCGCCGGGCAGCAAAGGGGTGGACCAGCGCGTCTATACGGGTATAGTCAAATAATTCGCGGCCGAACCGCGCTTTGAAACCGCCGCTGAGTCCCTTGTCTATCAGAAAGGCGCCCACCAGCACCCAAGTTAGCCAGGCGACACCACCGCCCAATAATTGACCGCCGCTCAGATACCACCCCCAGGCGACAAACCACAGCCCCAAACCCGGCATCGCCGTCAGATGCTCTATATCACCCATCGCCTGACTCAAATGCAGACGCAGGCGGGCCAATTTTCCGTCTACCGAATCGAGCAGCACACCCATCCACGCCGCCAGCGCGCCCCACCCCAATTCTCCTGCCGCAAAGCAGGGCACCGCCGCCCAAATACCAACTATAGAGAGGACCGTCAAAGCATTGGGAGTGATTCGGGTGGGACTAATATGGCGGGTAATCCAGCGCACCGGATGATAATAGCCGTGGCTGGCGACGATATCGATAACCCCTTTGAAAGTGCGCCGATACATCGCCCGCTCGATTGGCCGCAGCGATCCGCTGGCCGGCAGACGCAGCATATGCGGCTCCATGGTCAAGCGCAATTCAGCCACATACTGTTCAACCTGGTCTGGGGCGAAAAACGTCAGGTCCAGGGCGGCGGCCTGTCCCTGGACCAACCCGGCCAGATTCTGAGACCGCCCGCGCCCCAGAACGGCGGCCCGAGGCCCGTCCAGATACAACGCCAGCGTCCCGGCATCGCCCCGCACCCAAGTACCGGGTCCACACTCCAGCAGATGCTCGAGGATGCGGTCGTCGTAGACCACCGCTCCTTCTAAGACCAGCAAGTCCTCTCCCGCTTGTTCCAGTCCCGCCGCCAAGCCCTCCAGACCCGCTGTCTCGACGAATTCCACTTCGACGCCGCTGTAGAGACGCTGAAAATCGGGCCGAAGGTCGGCCGTGCGGGGAGCCAATTGCGGGGTTGTCCAGACGCAAAAACGGCGAGCGTCCAACAGCGCCAATTGGCGTACTTGGCGCTCTACCGGAGTCATTCCCCACAACCGGCGGCCAGCGGCCTCGGTAAAAGCCGCTATCCAAACGGCGGGCACCATCCTGTCATCTCGATCCATAAATAGTGTATCCAAAAAAGACGGCGTCTATGAGCACTATTTCAGCAGGCCGGTATACGCGGCAAAACACAGTCCCGGGCGTGCTCGTAATCCTCTAGCGAATCGATTTCGGCATGCGGCAAATCGCCGACCTCAACCACCTGCAATAGGCCCGCTGTCAGCAACGTGCCGTAGGCCGCGGTGGGAAAACTTTCGCGCTGGTCCAATTCGATTAACCGCTCGACTTCGGCGGCGACCAGGCCGGCGCCCTGCTGATCAAATTTAACCAACTGGGCGCTTTGCCCCTGGGCTTGTTCCGGGGTCAGTTGTTTATTGATCGTCTGCACTTGCCCCGTCCCGGTCCAGGCGACGTTCATTTCGCCCGCCACCCGTTCCACCTGCGAATCGACGGCGACGACATTGCCGGCCTGGGCCCCGAGCATCCGCCCCAGGACCTGGGGGTGGAAAAGAATATCGCAATTGAACAGAAACGTTTCGGCGCTCAATTCAGCGCGGGCCAGATAGAGCGAGTAAATACTGTTGGTACGGGCGTAATCCCGATTTTCCACGTAGCGCGCCCGGGCGCCGAAATGGGCCCGGACTTGCTCGGCTTCATAGCCGACGACCAGCACAATATCGTCGACACCGTGGGCCCGCAACGCCTCGACCTGATAATCGACTATAGCCTTGCCGCCAATGGGCACCAGACATTTAGGACACCTTTCAGTCAGAGGATGCAGTCGTGTACCCGTTCCCGCCGCCAGTATGATTGCCCGCATATTTTCCCGTCTTTCCGACTTCCGCCGGAATCGCCATTAACGCTTTGGCTGAAACCCCCGCAGGCGCCCCAACCGCTCCTTTGCCCTGGCCCATAACGCGCGATCTTCGGCTTCCAGCCCCAGCCCCTTGAGGGCCGCTAGATAGAGCCCCAAGAACAGGACCACGGCGATACCGCTCCCCGGCCAACTGCCAGCCAACAGGGGCCAGACCGCCCAGACGCCCAGCCCAGCCCCCAGCGCCGCACCGATGGGTTTGAGCTGGGTCCAATGCAGCGGTATAAAACCGAAAAACCAGCGCACTTCGCACAGCCGCACCAGGCTGATCAACAGCACCGCCAGGGCCGCCCCCACGGCCGCGCCGATAATTCCGTAGCGACCAATCGCCCAGATATTGAGCACCAGGTTGGCCCCCAGCCACAAGGTATTATTCAACAATCCCAGATGGGGCCGCCCCGTCATGGTCAACAGGGGATCGATCATGGAAAAAATCGATTGGACGGTCATCCCGGCCATTAAAACGAACAAAATCTCCACCCCGGTCGCCACTTCGGGGACAAACAAAAGCGCTTCCTTGGGCAACAGATTGACCAACAGACAAAACGCCGCGATCACGGGCAGGTTGACCGTCAGGATCCAGCGCGAAATCACTTTGAAGCGATGCCGCAACTCATCCTCCCCACCCTCCAGAGCCAAAGTGCTGACGACCGAACTGAAGATGGGGTCGAAAGCCTGGGGCGCTTTCATCAGCGTGCTGGCCAGACGCCGGGCCAGCACGTAAATGCCCACCATATGCAATTGCTCCCGGTCGACAAAGCGCGTCAGCATCAATACATCGAGCTGAATCAACAGACTGTAGAGCAGATCGGCCGCCATGACCGGAGCCGAAAAGCGAATCAACCCACCGCTGGGCCGCCGCCTGCCCACCTGGCGCAGTACCGCCCCCAGAGCAAAAAAGCGGCGAAAAAAGAAAGCGGCCAGCAGACAAATTCCCACCCCCATGGCCAATTGCACCCAGGCCACCGCTTCCAAGGTCGGCTCTACCAACCCTACCCCCACCCCGCCCACCAGCAGAATCAAGGGCCCCGCCAAAGAGGTGATATAGGCGTCGTAGCGCATGATTCTAAGGGAACGGATAGCGGCCAGAAAGCACCAGGCCACCGCCATAAAGGGCGCCGTCCAGGCCATGACGCGCATACTATAGGCAATGGGTTTATCGTAGTACGAGGCGACCCAATCGGCGCTGACAAAGGCGATCCAAGCCACCACGCCGCCCGCCGCCAGGGCTACCCCCAACGCCGCCGCCACCACCTCCTCCCCCTGCTGTCCCCCTCCTTGGGCCCGAGCGGCCACGACAAAGCGCACGACGCCCCGCTGCAAACCAAAACGGGCGATCTTGTTGAGGGTGGAGATCAACCCCCACGACAGCGAATAGAGCGCCTGCACCTCCAGGCCATAGAGGGCGGTCAAGACCCAAATGAAAGCCCCGCGCGAAGAGCGACCCAGTTTGCCGACAAATGTCACCAGGGCGCCCTGGGCCAGATCTTTGACGTCGCGCTGACGGTCTTCCCCGACCATTCCGGGGACGCCCGGGTGGCTCTCCACGATTCCATCCCCCAATGCAATTAAAGGCTGTCGCAAACGGCACCCCACGACCCAGTTACGGCAAACGGGCCGCCCCCCAATATAGCGCAATACAGGCACTTGAAAAAGCCCGTGCCGACCTTGGCGTCGGGTACTTTTGGTGCGCCTTCTCGCCTTTGTGTTTTTACCTGTAATGGCCTATCTTTGATAGGCCATTGGATTTTAAAGCCCGGCGAGGCAGTAGATCCCCAATTTCACTGCCCAGTGCAAGGGATTGGCCACCTCCCCTGGCGGGACGGAGCGGCCAGGCTGACCGCCTAAAAAGCCTCCCGAGTTACTCGACGCCGTCCCTATCACCTTATCTACCGACGGACCGTGGCGAGCCGAGCCCATGAAAGCCCTTATCCTGGCCGCCGGTCGGGGCCGCAGATTGTGGCCTTTTACAGCCGACCGCCCCAAATGCCTGCTCTCCATTGGTCCAACCTCCATCTTAGAGCAACAACTGCGCAATCTCGAACGCATTGCCGTTAGTCAGGTCGCCCTAGTATGCGGTTTTGGCGTCGATCTGATCGCCCGGCAATTGGACGCCTACTGCGGCCCCCTGCGCATCAAGCTGCTCTACAACCCCTTTTTCGACCGCGCCGACAATCTCATTTCCATGTGGCTGGCGCGGCCGGAAATGGACGGGGATTTCGTCCTCCTCAACGGCGATAATGTCTTTCATCCCGACATCCTTCCGCGCCTTTTGGCCAGCACCGGTCCCTGCACCCTGATGGCGTCTCACAAGGCCAGCTACGACGACGACGATATGAAATTGCAGTTGCAGGGACGCCAAGTGCGACGGATAGGCAAGGATCTGCCGTTGCCTACCGCCGTCGGTGAATCGCTCGGTATTATGGCTTTCCGCGGCAACGGCCGCCGCTGGATATTTGCGGCCCTGGAAAAGGCCGTCCGCGATCAAAGCTCTATGCAGCGCTGCTATGTCGACGCCCTGCAAATGCTCATTGACCAAGGACGCCCCGTGGAGATCTGCTCGGCGCACGACCTGCCCTGGGCCGATGTCGATACTCCGGCAGATCTGCGGATGGTGCGGAACCAGTTATCCCTCTACCAGGCCAGCCCCCCTTCGCCCCGTCCCCAGCACTATCGTGAGGTGGGGGAACAGCTATGATTCGCCAGGGCATTCTGGTCTTCGAGGACACCCCTGAAAGCGCCCGGCTCCTCCGCCTGCGGGTGGCCGGAATCTCGCTGTTGGACAGAGCTGTGCGGACCATGCAACGGGTGGGCCTGAAACATATCCTGGTATTGCTGCCGGCAACCGCCCGGCCCACCCTAGACCGCTTTACCCGTGGCCTCCCTGTAGAAGTGGAATTCGCCACCTGGGGCGCCGTGCCGCCGCCTTTGGGCGCCGGGAATTTTCTCTTGCTGATGGGCGACCACGTCCACCATCACTCTTCTCTCAGCGCCTTTGTCGACGCCGGTCTTGGGGACCGATCCCTGGTCTACCAGACCAGCCAGCCACCCGAACAAGACGAGGCCTTCTATCAGGTCGAGGCGGCCACGGGGGCATTGCAACCCGGCCAAACGCCCGAGGCTCCCACCAGCACGGGCGCCTTCCTCTGTGCCGCCGGGCTGTTTACAAGCGCCGAGCTCTCCACCTCCGCCCACTCCCCCTGGTCCTTCCTGCAACAACTCGCCGGTTCCCAGGAACCGGCCTTGGAACCAGCGCCGCCACTGTGGCGTCGGGTGAGCAATCGGCGCGGTGCAAGGGCCGCCAAAAAGATGCTCTTCGGGCAAGTGACCAAGCCGACCAGCGGCTTCGTTTCACGCCACCTCAACGCGCGGCTGTCCATCCCCACCAGCAAGCTGCTCATCGGCACCGGCATTTCCCCCCATCTTGTAACCGTCTTTTTGGTACTGCCCACGGGCCTCCTGGCCGCCTATCTGGTCACTTTCGCCGATCACTACCCCACCTTGGCGCTGTCCGGTTTGCTTTGGCATCTGGCCGCCGTTTTCGACCGCTGTGACGGCGAGATCGCCCGCGTCAAGCTATGCGAAACCAAATTTGGCGCCTGGTTCGACACAGTCACCGACAATCTGGCCTACTTGGCCGCAGGGGCCGGAATATTCATCGGCATGGGCAAGCTACATCCAGATACCAACCTGTACCTGTATTCCGGGCTTTCAACTATTGGCTCTTTACTATTGGTCCTCGGCCTATTTTATTTTTTCGCCATGCGGAGGGGCAGCGGCAGTCTGCAGAATTATCTCATCCATTTCGCGCACAACGTCCCCGAACACGACAAGGGACTGGTCTATCGCGCTATGGAGCGCTATGGCTTTATTGCCAAGCGGGACTTTTGGGCTTTCGTAATGTTCTTGGGCGCCCTGTCCAATATGTTGGGCTTGGTCTATTGGTATTCGGTCGCCCTGATCCATCTCGTCGCTTTGGGCATGTTGCTGTCGCTGTCCAAAATGCTCAACTGGTATAAGACCACCGCCGAGGACGAAACGGGGATCAGCCGATGAAATTTCCCAAAATCGTCCTTCCGGGTCTAGGGCTGCTCTTCCTCGGCTACCTCATCGGTCATTTGGGTCCCGACGAAATACTGCGCAATTTCGCCGTCCTCAAATGGGCTTTCCCCTCCATCCTGCTGCTGGCCTGCACCTGGCATATCACCAATACCATCGCCTGGAGTTTCGCCTTTCCGCCCGGGGCTTTTCGCCCCCGGCTAACGACCTTGTTCATGGCCAAACTGGCCGGCGAAGCGGTCAACCAACTAACGCCCCTGGCCAATATCGGCGGCGAACCGCTCAAAGCTTACTTGCTGCGGGGCCAGGCCCCTGCCTCGCGCGGCCTGGCTTCGGTAGTCATCAACAAAACCGCCCAGATCTTCACCGGGCTCATATTCACCACCCTGGGCCTGGGCCTGGTCTTCCTCTATTGGGATCTGCCCCTGAGCATTCCCCTGCCCATCCAGTTGGGCCTGGGTGGCCTGTTGCTGGCCGGGGCCCTGCTCGTGGGACTCTTCTACAAAAAACAGCGCCGCATGTTCTCCGCCCTGGTCAATTTGCTGGGTAAATTGGGGCTTCGCAGCCAAACTCTATCCGAAAAAATGGGCCAGGCCGTCGCCATCGACAGTGCCATCGGCCAGTTCTACCATCTCCATAAATTTCGCTTCGCCCTGGTCATGCTCCTGCACAGCATCGGCTGGTTGCTGGGAGCCTGTGAAACCCTGGTGATTTTGCGGGCTCTGGGGGCCGATATCGATTTCCCAGTGGCCTTCCTGATCACCTCCCTGACGCTGCTCATCAATAGCCTATTCTTTTTTATGCCGTCGAATATCGGCGTCCTCGAAGGGGGCCAGGTATTTCTCCTGGTGACCCTGGGACTGAACCCGGCGATGGGCCTGTCCCTGGGCATCGCCAAACGGATGCGGAAAATCTGTTGGATTTCGCTCGGTTGGCTCTTCCTCACCCATTTGAGCCGCAAGAGCGCGGCGCTCTATGGCGGCCAAACCGGCGAGACGGCCCCATCGGTGCCCAACCTCATCAAATACCGCTGATTATGAAACGTATTTTCTTTTGCCTATTAGTCTCGACCTGGTTGGGGGTGACCAGCGGCGGGGCCGAAGCCCCGCCGGCTTACAGTCTGGAGGCCCTGGTCGAACGCGCCCTCGAATACGGCGGCGCTATGGAAGAGGCCCGTTGGCGCTTTGCCGGGGCCCGTGCCGACTACCGCAAAAAGCGGGCCAGCCGATTTTTGCCCCGCCTGCGCCTGGAAAGCGAAAACGGCCTAGTCCCCGATGCCGAAGGGGATATCTTCAACCCGCCGTCAGATACCAGCGGGCTGCGCCCCTTGGGGCCCTTCCACCGCTCCGAACTCGAATTCGTCCAGCCGCTCTACGCCTTTGGTCGTTTCTCTAGCTTAGGTCGAGCGGCGCAACAGGGTTTTGCCGTCGAGCAGGCGACCTTTGACGAGGATCGGCTCGACCTAATCCTTGAAGTCAAGGGATTTTACTACAATCTGCTGCTGGCCCGGGACCTCAACGATCTGGTACAACGCCTGGCCCGACGCATTGCCAAAGAGCAGGAGAGCCTGGAAGCGGCTGAAACCGCCTCGCTGGTCAATCAGTTCAAACTCGAATTGTCCCTCCTCGAATTGCAAGCCCGCCAGCGCGAAGCCGAACTCAAGCTCGATCTGGCCGGCGCAGCCCTGCGCTGGAAAGTTGGCCTGCCCGCCGACGCCTCATTGAACTTGCAGGCCGAATGGCTCGAACCTCTGGCCGTCGCCGTCCCCGCCCTCGACACCCTGGTCGAGCAGGCCCGGACGCAGCGCCCCGACTGGCGCATGCTGCAGGCTGGTATCGCCGCACGCCACGCCCTGCTGGACGCCTCGCGCCAGGCTTTCCTGCCGCAGATATACGTGGGCGGGGGCATCCGCTACGCCCTGACTCCAGGCCGTACCGACCAGCGCAACCCCTTCGTCAAAGACGAATTTAACTACTTCCGTTTTGGCGCCTTTCTCGGCTTCCGCCAGGACCTGGAATGGGGCCAGATGCGGGCCGAAGTGGCCAAGAGCAAGGCCGAGTTCATGGAGTTAAAGGCCAAGGAAAAAGACGCTCGGGAAGGTATCCGCATAGATGTCCAGAACACCTATGTCGACTACCAACAGGCCGAAACCGAATTGCGGCGCAGCACCCAGGCCCGCAAACTGACGCGGCAGTGGTTGCGCCTGGCCCAGGACGAATACGAATTGACAGAAGAATTTGCCGATTTAATCGCCGCCTTCCCGGCCCTGGCCCAAGCCGAACAGGAGTATATAGAAGCGGTGCACGCCTTCAATATGAGCCTGGCCCACCTGGAACGGGCGACGGGAGGCATGGCCTTCGCCCCGCAAAGCCCATGAAGTCCTTGAACCTATACTTCCCAAACCACCGCGCTACCGCTGTATTGTTTGCGGTCTTAGGGCTTTGGTGGGGGTCTTCCGCCGTTTTTGGCAGCGCCTTTGAAGCGGCCGATTTGCAGGACTATATCGACCGCTTCAACGCCGAACTGGCGCCCCCCCAAGGCGCCCCGGGCGGCCTGCCCGACAGCCTGGTCAGCCAACAGGTCGATTTTGCCGCCCTGACGCGGCGGACCTTTGGCGATTATGTGGCCAAGACCCTCAAGGATTACCAAGACCCACTCTCCAAAACGCATTACCAACAATTACTGGACACCTACCAAAAGCGCCTAGAGCAGGCCTACAGAAAGCGCCTACTGGCCGACCTGGCCGCCTATTGGCCCAATCTACAGGGCCTACCGTTGCGGCTGCAAAGTCTTGATATCGCCAACGCCAAAGGCCATGCCGATTTGGTCGCCGGCCCCGCTGCGGCCCCCTGGAATCTGCGCCTGCACCTGCGCCAGGTGGACGGAGTCTGGCGCATAGTAGATCTGGAAAAGGACGGCCGTTCCCTGAGCCAGCGCTACCGCAAACGCTATCGGACCATCCTCGACAAAAACTATTCCCTACCCGTCCTGACGGCCCGTCTCGAAAACCGACCTTATATCGTCCTCGACGATTTCTCCCAGGCCCCTCTAGGGCAGGTCCCCCTCGACTGGGGGGCCTGGCGCCCGAAAGACAAAAAAAAACCCAAGCGCTACCTGGTCGAGGCCGGCGAGGGCTTCAACTATTTGGCCGCCCGCGACAGCGGCAGTTCGGTGATCCTGGGTAAATTCATCCATTGGAACCCCCGCCGCTACCCTATTCTCACCTGGTGCTGGCGCGTCAACGCCCTGCCGCCGGGAGGCAACGAACTGGTCGACGGGGTCAACGACAGCGCCGCTGGCCTATACGTAATTTTCTCGCAAAAATTCTGGCGCATCCCCATGCAGCTCAAATATGTCTGGAGCTCGACCCTGCCCGAGGGCCAGATAGGCCGGCGGAACAAAATTTTCCGCCCCTGGTTCTTTGTAGTGGAAAGCGGCGCCGACAACCTGGGCAAGTGGACCTTTGAAATGGTCGACCTGGAGGACCATCACGAAATGAAATTGGGCGGTTCCCCCAAGGACCGCACCATTGGTCTGGCCCTGTTGACCGACGCCAACAATACCGATTCGTATGCCGAAGCCTTTTACACCGATCTCCGGGTCTGGCCCCGCGCCGCCCTTGAACGGGGCCAGATAACCAACCACTGCACCTGCACAGAGGAGATGGGCCAGGTTTCGCATCCCTTCTTTTCGTCCCATTTAGAAGCCCTTCAAGACAGAGGAAAAAGACGATGAGATCTTTCCCTATTTGGGCCTTGGGCCTTATCTTATGGAGTTTTAGCCCGGTTGCCGGAACCGACTCGGCCCCCGACTCGGCGTACGCCACGCCTATCGCCTTTTTGCAGCACCACGACGACCAAGCCCGGGCAATCCTGGCCCAGGCCCCAAGCGACAGCATTTCGGGCGCAGTGCGGCTGCAGATCAAGCAGCATATCAACGCCGCCTTCGATTTTGACACCTTGAGCCAAATGGCCCTGGGGACCCATTGGAGCCAGCGCACCGAGGAAGAACGGGCCGAATTTGTGCGTACTTTCAGCGGCATTATCAAAGAGCAGAATTTCGACAATTTTCTGCGCTACTACCGCGAAAGCAATATCTCCTATAAAAACGAGGAGGTAGACGGCGACCAAGCCCAGGTCCACGCCCAGGTACCGCTGGAGCGCGACCTGGTCAATATTGTCTACTTGCTACACCGGCTCGAAAGCGGCTGGCGGGTATACGACTTGATTATCGACGATGTTAGTTCGGCCGATGGGCACCGCAAACGCCATGCCCGTTATTTGCAAAAGAAGAGCTACGACGAATTGATCCAGACACTCAACAAACGACTTGCCCGCCTCGAGCAGTCCTATAACTGAAGTCTTCTATGCGTATCAATTATACTCGGCTGGTCCACTATATCTACCACCACCATATCGCCATTGTACTATTGGCGTTTCTGGTTTCGGGTTTTACCGGCTATTACGCGGCCCAGCTGCGCAAGAATGTCAAGACCGACCTGGCCGACCTGCTCCCGGACCACCACCCCAGCGTGCGCGAAATGCACCGCATTCAGGATCGCATAGGGGGCATTGGCCCACTGCGGGTCATCGTCAGCAGCGACTCTCTGCAACACGCTGTCGATTTTATGCTGGTGTTGGCCGATTCGCTCGAACAGAGCCCCCTTATCAGTTCGGTCAGCCGCGGCAAAAACCGCGAATTCCGCCGCCGTAACAGCCTGCTGTATATGGACCGGGCCGATCTCGACACCATCTATACCCGCCTGCGCGACCGCATAGACCTGGAGAAGGAGAAACAATCACCCTTCTATTTCGCCCTCGATGAGGAAGAAGAAACCGAACTCGACTTCTCCGATATCGAAGCCAAATACAGCAACGGCGAGACCACCGAACTGGAAAAACATTACTATCTGACCAACGAGAAGAACGCGGTCATCCTGCAGCTCTATCCCGTCGGCGCCGTCACCGACGTCAAATTCGGCAAAAAACTACTCGACGAAATCGAGCGGAAAATCGCTGCCATCGGCCCCGAAAATTTCGACCCGTCTATCCGCTATATATTCAAGGGCAGCCATAAGAACAGCGCCAATCAGTACGATATTATCATGCAGGACCTCAAGTCGACGGCGGTCTACGCCATTGTCGGGGTCCTGGCTCTAATCGCCCTCTACTTCCGCCAGGTCCTGGCCGCCTTCTTCGTCGCCCTGCCCCTGCTCATGAGCCTGAGCTGGACCTTTGGGGTCACCTACTGGGTGATTGGCAATCTCAACCAGATCACCGTCGGTCTGTTCGCCATCCTGTTTGGTTTGGGGATAGATTTCGGCATCCACATTTTCGCCCGCTACCGCGAGGCCCGACGGCGTGGTCTGGACGTCGAAAAGGCGCTCGACGAGACCGTCTGCCATACCGGCAGCGCCCTGACCACCACTGCCGTGACCACGGCGGTGGCCTTTTATTCGCTGCTGGCCACAGACTTTAAGGGTTTTTCCGATTTCGGCTTCATCATCGGTACCGGCATTCTCTTTTCCCTGGTCGGCATGGTCGTCATCTGCCCAGCCTTTATCGTCGTTAGCGAACGCCTCAACCTGCTCCGCTTTAATCGCGGCGCGGTTCCCGCCCACCTGCTTAGACGGGGCCGTTACCCCCTCCCCTGGGCGACCATCGGCTTGGCGCTGGTGGCCACCGCCTTCTCCATCTACCACGTCAGCGATCTGGAATTCGAATACGATTTCAGCAAGCTCAAACCGGCCAAGCCCGCAGAGCAGGGACAGCCCAGCCAATCGCTGCCCGAAACGCTGCGCGAAGACCAATCCCCCGCTATTGTCCTCACTGAAAGTTACGAAGACGCCCGGGAAGTGGTAGAGACCGTGCGCAGCCTCAAAGCCGCCAACGGCGAGGCCTCGACCATTCGTTCAGTCAAAAGCGTATATTCGGCTCTACCCAAAGACCAGACCGACAAATTAGCCCTGATAAGCCGCATTAAGGGCCTGGTCGATGATGCCGACGGACTGCTAGACCAAGAGCAACGCAGCCGCCTCGATTCGCTGCGGCCCTACCTGGAAGTCAAGCGCCTATCGCTGGAGGATCTACCCGAGGAAGTAACCAAGAAATTCTCCAGCAAAAATGGCGAATTGCTCAATTTCGTCATGATCAACGCCTCGGTGCCGCTCAAGGACGGTCGCCAGGCCCTGGCCTTTGCCGAAGAAGTGGAGCGCATAGATACGCCGTCTGGGAAGAGCTACAATCCCTCCAGCGCCCATATAATTTTCGCCGCCATGCTCAAGGTCATGCTGGCAGACGGCCGCGTCGCCATTGTCTTGACGTTGCTGGTAGTCACGATCGTTTTGTTCATCGATCTACGCAGTTTCGTCGATACCATGCTGGTCCTCACCCCCCTGCTCACCGCCCTCATCTGGGTGACCGGCTTCATGTATCTACTCAATATTCGCCTGAATCTGTACAATATCGTCGCCTTTCCCACCTTGATAGGCATGGGTATCGACAACGGCGTGCATGTCTTCCACCGCTACCGCGAATTGGGCCCCGTTTCGCTGCGCCTGGTGCTGCGGACCACAGGTATGGCCCTGTTCGCCACCTCCCTCACTACCATGGTCGGATTTTCCGGCCTGGTGCCGGCCAACCATCCGGCCCTGTCCTCCATTGGCATCCTCTGCCTCATTGGCCTATTCTGCTGCTTCGTCACCTCGGTCACCCTATTGCCGGCCTTGCTCCAAGCACGTGAAAAAAGCGCCGCCCGGCAGGGAAACTGACACAAAAAAACACCGACCGAAGCATTTTCGGCCGGTGTTTTGCCCGGCATAAAGGCTTTGAGTATACTCTATCTGGACGACAAAAAAATGGAGCGAGAGACGGGACTCGAACCCGCGACAACCACGTTGGCAACGTGGAGCTCTACCAGCTGAGCTACTCTCGCTTCAATTAAGACCACTTTTATGGGAGTGAATAATATAAGTATGTGCAAACTGCCCGTCAAGCGCCTAATCCACATTCTGTCGCCGGCCCTTTGGCTGCTGGCCTCCTGGGGAATTTTTTCCGCTTGCAGCCCGTCCGACCCTGGTCCCACCCCCGCTCAACGACAAGCCCGTTGGCACAATAACCAGGGCGTAGTCTATATGGATCAACACAACTACACCCGGGGACGCGGCGAGTTCGCCCGCGCTGTCGAACTAGATCCGGCCTTTGCCGGAGGCCACACCAATCTCGGCATTGCGCACTACAGCCTAGGGCAGTACGATAGCGCCCTGGTCGCCCTGCAAACGGCCCTCCAGCACGATACCGACCATATCCACGCCCACTATACGCTGGGCCTTATTTACAACGCTCAAGGCAAGGAACACGAACGCGCCCGCACCGCTTTCGAACGAGTCGTCCAGGCCGATCCCGACGATCCCCTGGCGCAGTATTATCTGGGACAAGTCGAAGCCAAACTCGGCCGCAGTGAAGTGGCCATCAGTCATTTTCAGCGCGCCATTGCTCTGGACCCGTACAATGTCTCATCCTATTACGCCATGGCCAACCAATACCGCAAAATGGGCCGCCAGGATCAATGGAAACAGACCCTGGGCGCTTTCAACGAATTGAGCCAACAGGGCTACGAAGGGGTCAGTTCGTCCTATCAAGGCCAGGGAAAATACGCCGAGGCCACGACCGATCCCGGCTATTCGAACCCGAGCCAGGACGACCGCGCAGGGCCTTTCGAATTTATCCCTGAAGACGCGCTTTCCTCCAGCGCCCCAGCCTATACCGCCGCCGCCGACTACGACCGCGACGGCGACCTCGACTTGGTCCTGGGCCAGCCCCAGGCTCCCCGACTCTACCGCAACGACGACGGCGTCTTCACCCCGCTGGATGGCCTATTTCCCGCAGGCAGCACCGGTCTCCACGCATTGTGGCTCGACCGCGACGGCGACGACCATCTCGACCTCTTGCTCAGCGGCGCCAAGAGCCAGTGGCTGGCCAGCGACAGCAGCGGCCACTGGACCCTGCACAACGGCCCCGAGACAGTCTCCCAACACAGTGTCGCCGCCGATGTCGACCACGATGGCGATCTCGATATTCTGACCCTGGGGACCCAAGACCCATACCTGCTGTCCAACGACGGCAACGGCCTTTTCACCGATATCACCCAGAGCGCCGGCCTGGCCGCAGACGGTCCCATGCGACGGGCCTTATTCACCGATTTTGACAACGACCGCGATATCGATTTTTTCCTTGTCGGCCAGACCGCCCTGCACTTGTATACGAATAACCGCGACGGCTCCTTCACCGATATTGCCGCCGATCTGGGCCTGGGCACCACGGCGCCAATCGATATCTACGTAGAGGACTTCGACCAGGACGGCTATATGGACCTGGTCCTGCTGCAAAACGACGGCTCGCTAACGCTGTACACCAATGCGGCGGGCACCTCGTTTACCGCCGGGAGCCCTGTAGAACTTGCCATAAACCAGCCCAAACGCCTGGCCGCGGGCGATCTCGACAACGACGGCGATATAGATCTGGTCGTCCTGGGTGCAAATGGAATCCAGTTGGTGCCCTACCATCGGGACAGCTTGCAGCCCGAGCCCACCCTGTTGCGCCAGGGGCAGACCACCAACCAGGTCTTGGTCGCCGACTTCGACGACGACGGCCTGGCCGATCTGTTGGCCGACGGTCAACTCCTGCGCAACCAGAGCCCTTCCGGAAACTGGCTTAAAATTGTCCTCCAAGGCCTCAACAGCAACCACGGCGGAATCGGCACCAAAGTCGAGGTAAAAACCGCCAACCGCCTGCAAAAACGAGAATTGCGCGGCGGCGCCGACGACGCCGGTGTGGTGTTGTTTGGTCTGGCCCAGACCGACTCGGTAGAATTTGTTCGCATTCTCTGGCCCAGCGGCGTGCGCCAGACCGAATTGGCCGCCCCCGCCGACCAGACGCTGGAATTGACCGAACTCAACCGCAAAGGCACTTCTTGCCCCATTCTCTACGCCTGGGACGGCGAGCAATACCGCTTTGTCACCGATATCCTCGGCGGTGGCATTATCGGCTATCTGATCGCCCCCGGACAATACTATACCCCGGATACCGACGAATACGTGCCGCTGGGCCCGATTGCCCCCAAAGACGGCCGCTATGTCGTCCAAATAGCCAACCAATTGGAGGAAATCATTTACCTGGACGCGGTCCACCTGCTGGCCGTCGACCATCCCACCCAGGTGGAAATCTACCCCAACGAGCGCCTATTGTCCGCCCCGCCCTACCCCGAAGCCCGCCTCTACCCAGTGGCCGACCTACGGCCCCCCGTCGGAGCTTGGGACCAAGACGGCCAGCCGATACTCGACCGCCTGGTGGCACAGGACGACGACTGGTACGACGATTTCGCCCTGACCGATATCCACGGCTACGCCCAGCCCCATTCCATTGTCCTGGACCTGGGCGATTTGCGCACTAACGACCATCCCGTGCTATTGGCCTACGGCTGGGTCGACTACGCTCATTCGACCTCCAATTGGGCCGCCCACCAGCAAGGGCTGGCCCTTTCACCGCCGCGCTTAGAAGTAGTAGGGCGCAACGGCGAGTGGGTCGAAGTACTGCCCGATATGGGTACGCCGGCCGGTCTGCCCAAGCATATGCTGGTCGATTTACAGGGCCTTTTCCCCGGCGACGACTACCGCCTGCGCATTTCCACCAACGCCGCGCTCTACTGGGACCAATTTCTCGTCGGGCAGGCCACCGACGCTGTTTTATCGACCCAGCGCTTGCAGGCCGCCAGCGCCGATCTGCACTGGCGCGGCTACCCCCAGCACACGGCGATCAAAGGCACCTTCGCCTTTCGTTACCACTACGACCGCCTCGACCTGGAGAGCGATTGGGGTACCCACGGCGGCTCCTTCACCCGGCACGGCGCTGTCGAAGAGCTGCTGGCAACCGTCGACGATATGTACGCCATTATGTTTCACGGCGATGAAATCACGGTGGAATTCGCCGCACTGCCCCCGCCCGCACCGGGCCTGCAGCGCACTTTCCTGCTCTACGCAGACGGCTTTGGCAAAGATATGGATTTCCACTCGGCCCATTCCCTGACCGTGGAACCACTGCCTTTCCACGGCATGTCCACTTATCCCTATCCGCCGACCCAGACCTATCCGCAGGACGAAACCCATCTGAGCTATCTGCTCGATTATAATACCCGGCGGATCAAGGGCCGGTTCGAATAGGGGATACCGGGCTTATGGCCCTTTTTACCTATATCGGCGACCGCCTCCGACGAGCTCCTTGGCGCCGTCTGGGACGCTACGCCTTGGTCTGTGGCCTGTTCTATACCCTGGGTCTGGTGGGCGTCTACATCCTCTTCAGCGACAATCTGCCCAATCTCGACGAACTGGAACTGGTCCAGCCCAAAAGGGTGACCAAGGTCTACTCGACCGACGGCAAACATCTGAAGGACTTTCTCGAAGAAAACCGCGAAATCCTCACCTACGAGGAAATCCCCCAAGCCATGCAAGACGCCCTGGTCGCTATTGAGGACCGGCGTTTTTTCTCCCATTGGGGCGTCGATATAAGACGCATCTTTGGGGCCATCCTGGCCAACGTGAGATCGGCCAGTTTCACCGCCGAAGGGGCCAGTACCCTCACCCAGCAATTGGCCCGCAACCTATTCCCCAAAGTGGGCACCCAGCGCAGCACCGCCTCGCTGGAGGATATCGTAGGTACCTACGGCCGCAAAATCCGTGAACAGATCACCGCCGTCCATATCGAGCGCCTCTACACCAAGCGCGAGATCCTCACCATGTACCTCAATACCGTGCTTTTCGGACACGGACGCTACGGTCTTAAAGCCGCTGCCCGCCACTATTTTTCCAAAGACGTGTCCGCTTTGCAGGTAGAAGAATGTGCCCTGCTGGCCGGGCTGTTGAAAGCCCCCAACAACTACAGCCCCCTAGTCAGTCCGGAAAGGGCGGTGAAACGACGCAACCAGGTGCTGCACGATATGGTCGGCTTGGGCCGCCTGGAACGCTCCGTCTACGACTCGCTGGCGGCCCAAGCCGTACAGGTAAATCGCAGTCAGCGGGCGGAAACCTACGATGCGGCTCCTTATTTTATAGAACACGTCCGCCTGCAACTTGAAGAGCGCTACGGCCAGGGTCTGCGCCGCGACGGTCTCACCGTACACACTTCACTTGACGCCCGCCTGCAGCAAATTGCCGAAGGGCATTTCGACAGCGAAATTGGCAAAGTCCAGGAAAGCGTCGATCGCTACCTGGGACGGCGCAACCGCGCCGAAGGCCTGCCCGATTCGGCCACCGTGCAGGCCGCCTTTGTCGCCATGGACCCGGCAACCGGCCACGTCTTGGCCATGATAGGCGGCCGACAGGGCAGCAAATTCAACCGCGTCACCCAGGCCCTGCGCCTACCCGGTTCTTCGTTCAAACCCTTCGTCTACGCCACCGCCATAGACAATGGCCGCTTTCCCACTGACCTCCTCGAGGACAACGCCTATACGGTGCGCGAATACAACGGCAAAATCTGGGATCCGGAGAATTACGACAAGACCTTTAAAGGCCCTATGACCTTGCGCGAAGGTCTCAAACAATCGCGCAACCTGATCGCCATTAAACTGGCCGAGGAAATCGGCCCCCGGCGGATCGCCCGCTACGCCCAGACCATATTTCCGCCCCGCTACTACGTCGAGGGCCTCGATCCCCCCCAACCGGGGCTGTCCCCTTTTGACCCCGTCACCTCCATTGCCGTGGGCACCAGTGCCGTACGCCTAATGGACCTGGTGGCCGCCTATTGCGTCTTTCCCAACCGGGGCATCTACGTCGAGCCAGTAACTATCACCCAGGTTCTCGACAAAGACGGCTACCCCATCTTTGAGGAGCCCCATGGCGAAAAACGCGAAGTGCTCAACCCAGGTACCGCCGTAATCGTCACCGATATGATGCGCTCGGTCATTGATGAGCAGGGAGGGACGGGCAATAAGATACGCTGGCTATACGGCTTCAAAACAGCGGCGGCGGGCAAGACCGGCACAACCAATAGCTACGCCGACGCCTGGTTCATTGGCTTCACGCCCCATATTGTCGCCGGCGTCTGGGTCGGGATGGATAACCCGGGGCTGAGTCTGTGGCCCCGCCAGGCCGGCTCGGTGGCAGCCCTGCCGCTGTGGGCCCTCTTCATGCAGTCGGTATACCGCGACGTGCCCGAATACCGCCGCCGGGGCCGGGAGGATTTCGTCTATCCAGAGGAATTGGTGATCGAACTGCCGGTATGCCAGGATACTTACCAGTTGGCGACCAAATACTGCCCCAACCAGCAACCCGACCTTTTCATTAAAGATGGGGCCCGCCCCGAGTCCTGCCCCAAACACGGCTTGCGGCAGGGCCGCAGTGCAGGCCGAACAACGCGTTTCTAAAACGTCTTTTAAAGTCGGGGTTTGAAAAGGCGGCTAAGGTATGAAGAAGATATAGAACAGACCGCCGAGGATGCTGGCCGAAAGGCCGCGTTCGATCATCTTATGTTGCAGTTCAATAGCTTGACTCTCGACAATATCAGAGCCCCCCAAAACCTCGCGGTCATCGGCCTTGACCTGGTCGGCCATATAGGCCCGGACGCGGCTGATAAAGCGGATTTCCCCCTCCTCTTCGGCCCGCACCAACAGATCGGCCAGCGCTTCACGACGGTAGTCGGCATGAAAGGGATTCCAACCTTTCTGCACCGCCGTGTACACCACCCGGGCCTCCAATAACCGATAGATCACCCGAGCCAGATCGGGGTCGTCCTTTGGTTCCTTCAGGACAATGGTATAACCGCGTTGACGCAAAACCTGCATCAGGCCGTCTTCGACCACCCAATTATCGTCGCTTTTACTGTTGGGCTGCAGGTAGACCCGGGCCCCGGGCTGCAACTGCAAACCGTCCAGATCGCGCTCCATGGCCGCTATCAGGGCCTGGCTCATCAACTGCAGGTCCGTCGACTGCTCCAGGCTCTGCTGGGCGGCATCGCGCTCTGGACGGTCCAGCACCACCTGTATTTTAGTGGGCCCAGGTAGATCGATGAATTCGTCGTAGCCCACCGGCCGAAACGAAATCTTCCAGGTAAAAGGCCCCGGGCGCAGAGGCCGCGTCTGCAATTCCACCTGGCGCCCCTGCCCTCCTTCTAGACGACCAATCCCGTCGATCAGCACACTTTTGCCACTACGCCCTTTCGCCTCGACCACCGTGGCCTCCAACAGCCCGGGCATGGGCACCACGCCGCCAAATTCCTGCGGGATATCAATCAGCAATTCGGCCACTTCTATAGGCTGGGTTCCCGAATTGGTCCATGTAAAGGTCAGTTGGGCGTCCGCCCCAACCTTGAGAAATTCGCTTGCCAATTGCATGCCGACCTGAGGAACAGGAGCAATCTCCAAAACGGCGACCGGGACCGGCGACCCCGCAATGGCGGCCCCGCTGGCGGTCCCGCCCAGTAGCAGCGGCCCGGGCTTGTCGCTGTCAACATATAAGCGCCAGACCAGGGTGTCGGCCTGGCCCGCTTCCAGGGGCTGTTTCCAGGGCCAGTTGGCGGGCTTTTTAATCACCTTTAGACCGGCGGGCCATTCCCAGTCGATACGGTTGGCCGAGCGGCCGGCCCCGTCCCGGTTTGCGACAATCATTTCCAGATCGAGTTCTTCGCCCGGAAACAAGCGCTGGGGACTCACCTTTACGGCCAATTCCAGCGGCGGCCGCAGACCTAATTCGACACTGGTTTGATGGGCCGCATCGCCACCGGGATCGAGCGAGGAATAGATCCGCACGGTCCAACGCCCTTGCCCCTCGTTCTGTGTCGTTTGCAGATCGACCCACAGGGTGTCGACCGCCTCCTTGCTGACTGGACTTTGGCGGTAATCAATAGACAGTTCCCCCGGGCCAATATCCCCTACCTGCCCCAACGCCGAGCGCAGGCCAGAAAGCCTAAACAGATGGCTATCGTACTCCAGCTGGGTCTGCAGAATTGCTTCGCCGTCACCGGGAAAATAGTGCACCAGTAGCACAGCGGTCTGTTCTATATCGGCTCCGGCCGCGGCGGCAGCGGAAAAGCGCGCCAACACCGTCGAGCGCGCTGCAGCTTCCTCACCCATCAGCAAGCCGAAACCCAAGAACAAAAACAACGCGAAACATGTACGCATGGAAAACCGACCTGCCGCGCCCCGGCGCCTCCCGCCGTCCTCGCCAGCCCGCCGCTGACCGGTGCGCGAAATTATACTGTTGAGGGAAACTAATTAATTAATATTTGTCCTCGACAACCTTAACCTAAAAGCCCTTTTCTGTCAAGCACCGACCCCGTCCTGCGGCTTGACAAGAAACAGTCCGACGCCCTAGATTGATGCCATATTTCCCCTCTGCCAACAGTCGCCAATTAAGGCACCGCGTGCATTATTCCATCTATATCCTTCTGGGTCTGGGATTTGTCCTTTTCGTCCTGCCCTGCAGCATCCGCCTGAGCCTGGAAAGCGCCTCTTTTAGCCCTCATCCCCGTCTTTACCTGGATGGACTATTGGGCTGGCGTCTAGTGGGCTTGCGCCTGCAACCGGCGACCTCGGGCTGGCGCCTGGGTCTGTTGGCCGCTGGTTGGCCGCTGCCGCTACTGAATTTCTCTCTGCCGGCATCCTCCCGCTCCCACGACAAGCCTACGGCCAAACCAGCGGCGACCAAACACCCCAGCCAGCTAAGCTTCTCCGCCGTCCTCGAATTAGGCCGCCAGCTAGCCGCTCCGACGCTGTATTTTTTGCGCTACTCCAAAGGTGCCCTGACTCTGCACCGCCTCTACTTGACGGGCTGGTTCGGTCTCTCCAATCCAGCCCGTACAGGGCATTTTCACGGCTGGCTGCAAGCCTTGCAGAGCCTGACTGGAAAGCGCCTGCGAATCCGCCTGAACCCCGATTTCACCCAGACCGGGTTGCAGGGCCGGCTGTATCTGATCATCCACCTGCATCTGGGCTATTTATTGGCTCATTTGCTGCTCTTCACTCTCCGGGTCGGCTTCGGCCGGATCGCCCAGCGCCGACCCGACAGCGCCCACAGTCCTACCTGAGAGGCCCGGAGACCTGCCATGCCATCATCACTCGAATCCGTCATCGAACGCGTCATGGGCGAATTGCATCGCATCGTGCGCACCGAAACCGTGGTCGGCGATCCCGTCCAGGCCGGCGAACTGACCCTGATTCCCGTCTCTAAAATCTCGTTTGGCTTTGGCGCCGGCGGCGGCCAGGAGGGTAAGGGCCAAAGCGGCACCGGCGGCGGTGCCACAGTTGAACCCATCGCTTTCCTGGTGATAGATGGGACCGGCAACGTAGAAATCATGCCCCTACGCGAAAACAGCGACAGCGGTGGCCTGGGCCAATTGCTCGAGCTTATGCCAGAAGCCCTGGCTAAAATCAAGACTTTTGTCGACAAGAAAAAACAGCAACGCAGCGAAGAAGGGAAAACCTGATACGCCTGGTCCGATAATACCGAGAGGTATAGCGCTCAGTGGTGGTCCCGGTTGGTGGGGAAAAATTTAAATCGACCGTCGAGTAGCAAATGGGTATACCAACCAATTATGCAGGCGGCCAGAAAAATGAGGTGTCCCTGGATCAGTTGTTCCACATTTTCCCAGGAAAAAGTGCCGAACCATACGGTGCGCACCCGCCAGTATTCGTACACTATCCCCAATAGCAGCGAGACCAATAAGGGGCTGATTTTCCAATGCGTCCAACCCCGATGGTGATCCAGCAACGGCAGCAGCGACAATAGTCCTACCAACGTCGCCAATTCGTAATACTCATTCCACCCCAGATAGACCAGCACCGCAAAAACGAGGCGAAAAAACCAGCGTTGCGGCACAGACGCCGTATCCAGATCGGGGAACAGGGAAAAAAATAGCGTCGTCCCCCAGACCTGGGCCCACAGCCGGTATTCGCCCCAACCGATATACCCCCAGTGGACCCCCAGTCCAACCAAGCCAACCCCGGCCAGAGCCCCGCCAATGGCGTGCCCCTTAAAGGTCATAGGGGACCAATTTCAAGCCAGTGCCCGCCGTGAACCGGCAGGGCGCCGACGCTGCTGGGCTTGATACAATTGCCCGCAGGCCGCATCGATATCGCGCCCGCGGCTCTCCCGCATGGTAACCGCCATGGGCGAACGCTCCTCCAACAGCCGACGAAAACGGGCCAGACGCTGGTTCGGGGGACGCCGGTATTGGCTGTCGGGCCCCAATTCGTTATAGGGGATCAAATTGATCTTGCAGGGGGAACCCCGGGTCAACTCGGCCAACCGCAGGGCGTCATCATCGGCATCCGTCACCCCATCCATAAGGATATATTCAAAGGTCGGCCGCCGGCCGCTGAGCTCAAAATACTCGGCCGAAGCTTCGAGCAATTGGGCAATTTTGTACTTGCGGTTAATGGGCATGAGCTGTTCGCGTATTTCATCGGTGGTGGCGTTGAGGGAGACCGCTAGGCCGACATTGAGCCCCTCTCGGGACAGCCGCTGGATACCGGGCAGGCAACCGGCGGTGGAAACGGTGATCCGCCGACCGCCCACGGCAGTACCCATCTCGAGGCGCATGAGACGTATGGCCCGCACAACCTGATCGTAATTGAGCAGCGGTTCGCCCATGCCCATCATCACGACATTGGTCACCCGCTCGCCTTGGGCTCTAAGCACCTGGTCGACCTGGACCAATTGGTCGATAATTTCGGCGGCAGTCAAATTGCGCATAAAACCCATCTTGCCCGTGGCGCAGAACTTACAGTCGAGGGCACAACCCACCTGCGACGACAGACAGGCAGTGCGGCGCTTGCCGTCGATAATGAGCACCGACTCGACCCGCTCCCCACCCGGCAAGGCAAAGAGGAACTTTATCGCCTGCCCCGTCGTCGACACGTTCCGTTGGTCTTCGGTAAGACGAGTAATGCAGGCCTCCTCAGCCAACTTCTGGCGAAAAACCTTGGACAAATCGGTCATGGCCTGCCAATCGCTAACACCCCGTCCATATATCCACGCCAGCAACTGCCTGCTCTTGTAGCCGGGTTGCCCCCATTCTTGAATCAATGCCTCTAACTCGTCGGGCAGAAGCCCTTTTAAATCGACTTTATCGGCCTGGACGGTGGTCTCTTTCAACGGAATTTCCTCTTGTGCCTGCAACATAAGCAATATCCAAATGGAATGTCTGCCGCTGCCGCCCTTAGCTGGCCATTAAAGACAGCCCTTGGCAGGGCAAAATTTCTTGACGATTTTATACCATAGGTTTATCATAATAAACACTTTGTGAAAAAAAGGTCAACGCCGCCACGCTGCCGCGCAGCCGCAACGGCTAACTTTTAGCGGCTGTCTGCAAAATCGCTCTTGATTTACAGGGGCGTCTGTGCATTCCGTCATTTTTGCAGATAACAATAGCAGGGAAGGTGATTCGCTTTTGAAGTCCTCCCGTTTACCCGCCTTTTGGTTCTGGTCGGCGACTGTGGTGCTGCTGGTGATCCTGGTCCGCTTGGCTAACCGAGATTCCGACGCCGCCCTTACCCCCGCCGACCAGGCCACGACTGCGCTGCTGGTGCCCCTCAACCAAACCGCAGCCGAGCAGACGGCGGATTCCGCCTTTTTCGTTGGCCCTCAACCCCCCGACCAAGCCACCGCCCTGACCCCGGAGCCCCAGGCCCAGACAGGGCATTTTTTCGTCGGCCCCTTGCCCCAGTCCGCCGCCGACTGGTCCGACCACGAAGTAGGCCCGCTACCGCAGTCCGCCCTGACCCGTACTATCCGCGATACACTCGGACGCGACGATTCAATTTATCTATCTCTTAAACGCCACCGGCTCGCCGAACAGGATATCGCCCAGTTGACTGTGGCCCTGCAGTCGGTCTTTGATGTCAAGCGCTCGCGCCCCGGCGATTCTTACCAGATTAGTCTCGACACCGCCGGTGTCATCTCCTCCTTCCACTACGCTGTCCAACGCCAGCCTGCCCGCCCCATTGTCGTCGACCGCCGCGGCGACCGCCTGGTGGCCAACCGCGTCGAATTGCCATTACAACGTCGCCTTGAGGTCCTGTCGACTCGCTTAGAGGACAACCTCTACAACGCCATCAACAACGCCGGGGCAGGCCCCGAAATATTCAGCCAGCTATCGGAGGATATTTTTGGCGCCATCATCGATTTTCGCCGCGACCCCCGGCAAGGGGACCGCATCGGCCTGGTGCTGGAAAAATACTACCTCGACGACCGCTTCATCCGCTATGGCCGCATTCTCCTGGCCGAATACGCCGGCCGCCGCGTCTCCCAGGAAGCCGTATTCTACCAGACTCCGCAGGGCGACAAGGGCTATTACGATAGTAAGGGCAAATCGCTGCAAAGACCCTTCCTCATCTACCCCCTCAACCTCAGCAAAATCGGTCAGGTCCGTATCAGTTCAAAATTCAATCGCAAGCGCTTCCACCCCATCCTGAAAAAAACAGTGCCCCATCTGGGCACCGATTACGCCGCTCCTCGGGGTACCCCGGTATGGGCCACGGCCGCGGGCAAAGTGATCTACGCCGCCACCAAGGGCAGTTTTGGCAAACTCGTCGAGATCGAACACGCCAACGGCTATCGCACCCGCTACGCCCACCTGAGCAGCATTGGGGTCAAACACGGCCAATACGTCAACCAGCACACCACCGTCGGACGGGTGGGCTCGACCGGCCGGGCGACGGGGCCACACCTTCATTACGAACTGATAAAAGACGGCCGCCACCAGAACCCCGAACGGATCAATAAAGGCATTAAAGCCAAACCACTCGATACTCGCTACGCCCAGGCATTTGCAGCCCACCGCGATTCGCTGCGCCACTATTTTACCGCCCCGCCAGTCGACGACTCGGAACAGGACGGCGTCCTCGCCGCGGCTACTGCCCGTTGACTAATGCCCAAAAACGCTGAGGCCGACCTGGAACAACTGATCGAACAGGACAGTCGATATAAGAAAGCGGCTTACCTTTTCGTTTTCGAAGCGCTCCATCACACCATGCAAAAACAGGCCCAACCGGGCACCCCCGATAAGAAACGACACATTTCCGGGGGCGACCTGCTGCGCGGCATAAGCGAACTGGGATTGGACCAGTTTGGTCCCCTAACCCGTTCTGTCTTCGCCCATTGGGGCGTCCATAAGACCCAGGATTTTGGCCAGATTGTCTTCAATATGGTCGCTATAGAACTGATGAGTAAAAGGGAAGAGGATCGCCTCGAAGACTTCGCCGACGTATACGATTTTGCCGAAGAATTCGACTGGAAAAAACGCAAAACCGCCTTCAGGAAACAGACCGCCTCATGAAAATTGCCTATTTCGATTGTTTTTCCGGCATCAGCGGCGATATGATCCTGGGAGCTCTGTTGGACGCCGGTCTCGAACGGGGACAATTGCAGGCCGAACTGGATAAATTGGACCGTCCCGCCCTGGACCTCACCGCCACCCGGGTAGACAAACACGCCATCGCCGCCACTCACGCGCATGTACGGCTGGATCGGCAACCCATCACCCCCGAACAGGAACACCATCTCAAATTTATCCCGCCGGCCGACCAATCTAAACCTGGTACCCACCAACACAGCCATACCCACCAACAGGGCCATACTCACGGCCACCAGCACAGTCACCAGCACGGTCACCACCAGCTGGAAGATATCACTGCCCTTATTGGCGGCAGTCGCCTCGACGAAGCGGTAAAAGAGCGCGCTCTTGAGGTGTTCGGACGTCTCGCCGCCGCCGAGGCGCAAGTACACGGTCTACCGCCCGATCAGGTGCATCTGCACGAAGTGGGCGCCCTGGACGCCGTCGCCGATATCGTTGGCGCTATCGCCGGCTTGCACCTGCTGGGCGTCGAAGCGGTCTACGCCTCGCCCCTGCGCCTGGGGACGGGCACTGTGCAGTGCGCCCACGGCACCTACCCCGTCCCCGTCCCCGGTGTCCTGGCCCTATGCGACGGGATTCCCACCGAACAGACCCAGATCCGCGCCGAACTGGTGACCCCCACCGGCGCCGCCTTGATAACCACCCTGGCGCAGAGCTTTGGCCCGGCCCCGCCGATGCGGCAGGAACGGGTCGGCTACGGGGCCGGACGGCGCGACCTGGAGGAAATTCCCAATCTGCTCCGCCTGCGCATAGGCACCACCGAAGCGACGCTGAGTAATGACCAGGCAGTAGTGGTCGAAGCCAATATCGACGATATGAATCCGGAGCTCTACGGCTATCTCTTTGACCGCCTGCTGGGGGCCGGCGCCCTCGACGTATATACCACGCCGGTGCAAATGAAAAAAGGCCGCCCCGGGACCCTGCTCAGCATCCTAGCCGAGGAAGGCAAGGTCGGTCCCCTCCGCGATATAGTCTTTGCCGAAACGACGACCATTGGCCTGCGCCAATATCGGGTCGAGCGCTGCAAACTCCAGCGCCGTATCGATAGAGTAGATACGCCCTACGGGTCTATTCGGGTCAAAACGACCGTCTTTGACGGCACTCCACGCAACGCCCCCGAATACGACGACTGCGCCCGCCAGGCGCACCAGCACCAGGTACCCATCCAGGCTGTCTACGACGCCGCCCGCGCCGCTTGCCAAAAGGACTGATATGCGCCTGACCTGTCTCGCCCTGGGCCTTTGTGCCCTATTGCCCCTGCATCTTCTCGCCGCCGACTCGCCCCATGCGTTGGACGAATTCGATGCCATGATAAAATTGGGGGAAGACCGCCTGATTATGGGCGATACCCACGGCATCCTCCACGTCTACGAGATCCGCGACGAAGGCTACGACGAGGTTTGGACCAGCGAATATATGGAAGGTGCCATCAGCGGCCTGTTCATCGGCGACCCAGACGGCGACGGCCAGCAGGATATTGTCGTCTACACCGAAACCGGCCGGTTGCACTATCTCGAGACAAAAAAATACACCACCATCTGGAGCAACCCGCCCAACGAATACGACCGCATCACCGCCTTGACCCTGGCCAATATCGACGACGACGAGCAAGACGAGCTGATTTTCTGCGCCGACGGCCGCCTCATTATCTACGACGGCCGCGACCAATTTGAGGAATGGCGCAGCGACCAGACCAATATTGCCGCCACGGACATCATTGTCGCCGATGTCGATGGTGACGACGAGGCCGAGCTGGTGCTCAATTCAGGCCACGTCTTCGATGCCCGCTTCCACGATCTGGAATGGCAATCGCCCGAGTCTTTCGGCGAGCGCATGGGCGTGATCGACCTCGACGACGACGGCATCGCCGAAATAGTGGGCGAATTCAGGGGCCGCTTTATCCGCGTTTTTGAGATTGACCTGAGACGCGAGAAATCCGTCAAGCGCTGAGAAGCTGCCTTAAAACCCCTGGCGGCCGTCGCGCGGCTGCAACAGCGGGTCCCGGCGTTGGCCGAAACCACTCATATCTAGTTGATATGGGCGCTTTCGGCCGCCTTGTGCCCCACTTTTTCACTCGCGCTTTGGGCACACCTGGAATTTTAGACGGCTTCTACAGCCCCGACCTACCACAGACCGGGGATGAGTCGGTAGCGGATTCTGTCGGCAAATGCGGCGTATCCGGCCAACTCTTGCCGCAGTAATCGATCCTCCCCCTGCGTCCTGATCACTATAGTCAGGACGGCGACCCCGGCTGGAATCAAGGCGTATACAGACCCGTAGATCAACGGGCCGGCCCACGCGCCGATGACCATCGACAGATAGCCGGGATGGCGCACCCAGCGGTATGGTCCGGCGTCCACCACCTGATGATCCCTGTCGAGTTGGACGCGGACACCGGTTTCAAAATGCCGATTGACTAGCATAGCCCAGTACCACAGTACGAAGCCCGCCACGTAGCAAAATAGCCCCAGACCCATATACCCAGAGCCCAATTGCGGCCGGGCGTAGCGTCCCACCTCGAACCCGCCCACCACCGCCACGCCCAACAGGGCCGCCAGGTATACCCCCAGCAAAACCCAATCCCACGCCTTCGTCCCCTTTTGCGGCTTGGAGCGCATATTGGCCACTTCCGGTATCCAGCGCCACAGAATAGCCGCCCCTATACAGGTCGCCGTATAGTGGATGGCAAAGTAGACCCAGGCGCGCGGCACAGCGAAGGTGCCGGCGGCCAGGAAAAATCCAATAGCTTCGATATTGACGCCGTGGAAGATGCCCAGGATCGCCTTTACGCCCTCTCTGTTTAGACTGGGTGCCATCCTATTTTCCCCCACGTGTCCTCCATTATAAACCCTGTCGCGCCCGGGGCTCAGGCTCGAGGAAGATCCTCTGGCGTGACGTCAAAATACCGATGGTATTCGGCCCCCACGTCTTCGACATGGCGCGAAGTCAGACCAAATCGTTCCAGTGTATAGCGGTGCACGCCGTGCTTGTGCCGGGGCATCTCCGCCAAACGCCGCTCGAGGCGGTCTTCCAGATCGGGAGGGACGGGCAGATCGAAATGATCGACAATGCGGCGCACCATATCCTTGGGGGCGCGGATAAAGGTCGAGAAATCGACATCAAAAACCTGCCCGGCCGGCCAGTGGCGGCGGAATTCCATAGTCGACTCCACCGTATCGCGGATGATAGTCACAATATCCCGGCGAGCGGCATGGCAATCCACCTCTAGAACAAAACCGGAGATAGACGAACCGATGCACCGACGGCCGGCAGCTCGAACGGCACGAATCTATCTTCTTCCCAGACAAAAAAGAGGAGCGACGGATCTTCCAGGGGTGGTAAAAACGAAAACCGCGCCCGCAGCGGACGCTGGTCTTCGGTGAGTGAGAGAACTTCGGCAGTCATGTCCGTTAGCACTACCTGCTGTCCGATCCGCATTGGCTGTGTCGGCCCCCGGAACAGCCTGTCCAGGGGCAGGTCCATAAAGCCTCTTTCCGGCTCTATTTCCAGCGCCCGATCGGCCACTCTAGCGATATCGAGGTACCCCGTCAATCCGGAAGCCAGGATCAGGGTGCGAGCCGGAAGAGGACGATCGTTTTCAATGCGTATGTAGCGAGCGGAAACTACCATAAACGGAATCGGCGGATTGACGAAGACCACGGTCTTCCCGGCGATGCTGTCCGGTAGATTGAGAATCGGCTTTGAGGACCATTTCTCTACGTCGGTGATACTTGTAGCGGCAAACGGCATCTTGAGGGGTGCGGCAATGCAGTGGATCGCGACGAAGAGCAAGCCGAAAGAGTGGGTGCCCACCCTTTGAGCGCGGGGCATCTCCATCACCCTTCCTCCATCGATCCAAGTGCCGAGAAATTGGGCCAGGAGTCCCATGGCGCCTAATCCGACGAAGAGCAGGTGACGATCTTCGGGCAGCGCCGCGCACACAGGCAATAGCGCCCCAACCATCCCCGCCCCCCAAAAACGCGCGACCGGGTCGCGTTTCAGCAGCGGCAGCAGAATGAACGTCGCAACAACGAGGAAGAAAGCCGCTCCTAGCCACAGCGCCAGAGCCCAAAACCCATGTAAGACTCCATAGACAGACGCTTTTGGAAAGAGCCATTGGGCCAGCAGCAGTATCGGCCCTCGCTCAATTGCAGCCTGAAGAAAAAGGAGTGGTTCCAGGACAGGATCGAGATAGGCCCCCGAGCCCCAGACGCCGAAATCGAGCCGCTGATAGACGAGCCGCCAGACGAGTGCGACTATGACGTACGGCAAGAGCCCAGTTGCTGCCCGCCGTACATTGGCTCTCAACAGAAAGGCCTCGTAGGCCAGCAGATAGCCCCCCACCGCCAGAGCCGCCTCCGCCGAGAGAAGTCCCAGCAGGAAAGATGCCGGACCGACGGCGCTACCGGCCCGCCAGCCGCGACGACGCCAGCTATCGTGGGCGATCAGAGCACAGATCCCGAATACCCCCCCCAGCAAAGCGTTCCGATTCGCCAGCCATCCGACAGGCACGCCGTGCACTTCGTCGAATGCGTAGAGGCATGCCGCCAGCCCCGCTACCCAGGCAGGCTCCATAATCCTGCCATAGAGGACAGCTACGACGTAGATAAATATCCCGAACCAGAGGAGGCTGTGTGCGTGCATGCCCGGGATAAAATTCGGCCATAGGAAATAATCGAGCCGGTGGGTCATTTCCGCTAACGGGCGGAAAAAGGACAGCTTGACCCCTTCGAACGTCCACCACGGTCCAAAACCGCTCTCCATGCCGGCCATCACCCGCTTCGGGTCGCCTTCCGAAAACGAGAATAACCCTTGTGCAGAAGCCCCTTCGGTAGACCAGTCGTCCTGCCCGACCAGTACTGCTCGGTGAAAATAGTCGTCCAACTGCAGCCCGTTATTCATTGCCTGCATAGTGAGGATAAGACCTGCGCAGGCCAGCACAGTAGGGAGCCTACGGCTCGCCAGTAGTCGGCGGATACACTCGGTATATTTTTTGGCAAAGCGCATCGGTCTAAGAGCCCCGCTCGGGCGGCCGCTATTCCTCTCGGGGCAGCGGCTCAGAGGATACAGAGAAATACTTGTGGTAACCGCGATCTAATTCTTCGATATCGGCCGGCGTCAGCCCAAAGCGCTCCAGGGAGTAGCGGTGCCTCCCGTGCTTGTTCTGGGGCATGAGGCCGAGACGGTGGTCGAGACGGTCATCCAGGTCCTCCGGAGCTGGCAGGTCGAAATACTCGACGATGCGGCGGATCATCGCTTTAGGATCTCGGATAAAGGTGCAATAATCGACATCGACGACTTGATCAGCGGGGAAGCGTTGCCGAAAAGCCAGTTCCTTGAGGCAGTTCCTGCGTACGAGGCGAAGAATGAAGCGCCCCAGTCCGGGAAAATCGAGCCTGTCGGAAAATAAGCTGCGCGACACAGCGACCAAGCTGGCGGCAGACGGGACGACACGGCCCAGATGCCGATGCACGTGGATGATCCGGGCATCGGGGAAGACCCGCACCAATTCGTCGATGGCGCTGAGATGGAGCGGAGACTTTTCGAGAACAACAGCTCCTGCCGCCGCCCCCCGCCATAACATGAGCTGGACCTGCCGGCGGAAAAATCGGTACCGTTCCTCAAAAACGCTCGAAGGACAATCGTCCAGCCACTTCTCGTAAGACGGTAGATCGGCCGTGAGAAGACAACCATATGTGCAGAAACTACGGAACAACAGCGGTACCCCTTCTTCCGGGCCGCCGGCTCGCATCTCGTGGATCTGCTTGAAGTCTGGCACCGCCCAGTTGAATGCCGCATTGCCCAAGTGCGTTGCCAGGAGTCGTATTTTGGAATCAAATGGCAGCGGTCGCGAAGGAGGGACGGTGTAGAGTTCCCAGGTGCGCAACGGTCGGATTGGAGGCAGTTCGGCGAGTAGATGCTGCAGCAGCGTCGTTCCCGATCGATGATGCCCGATGATGAAAACCGGTCTGTCGATCGGAATCCGTTCCACCTCGGGATTGCGCCGCAAAAGATCGAGGACCTGCAGCCGTTTGCCGAGAACTCCCTGGAGAAAATCGCTCGCTCCTTTGCGTCCCGTGATGCGCAGGGCCGCTTCTTCACGATAGGAGCGGACGAGAATTTCGAGCGGCTCGCGGATATCGTCTACCGGAATATCGCCGATCCCCGACCGCTTGCGGGCCCCGGCGATTATCTCCTCGGCATTGAGGAAATCCCGAGACAAGCCGGGCTTCTCCCTTTTCTCGACTCGTTTGTCCAGCCTCCGAAGTAGCCAAGGGCGTCGGGGCGTCCACAATTCCGGAGCTTTTCCTACCTTATCAGATGCCATAGGAGATATATACCTCGGATAGTCGTTGCGTTGACGACAGCGCTAACGGCCTATTTGCGGGCCTGTTCCATGATTCGTTGGTCATCGAGCAAACGGGGACCGGTCCCGCGCCGCTGGTTCATTTCCGCCAACGCGTTGAGCCCTTTGAACCACCAGGGCTTTTGCGCTACCCAGAATTTATCTGCCGATCCGGCCATCTCCGCCCCACACCTGTCGATTTATTTGCCAAATGGCCAAAGCGACCCTGCCGTCCGACGGCCTCAGCACAAGCCCCGCCGATAGCCAGTCAACCATCGGATCCCACGACCAGGGCACCTACTGTACCCTCCTGCTCCCAGGTCATTATATCAAAGGTGTGCCCGCCCCCGGCCAGCGCGATCCGAACCGCCCCGTCGGCGTCCATTGAAACAGCCTCAAATTGGCGCGGCCGACCCTCCAAACCCGTGCCCAGGGCCTTGGCCGCCGCTTCTTTGGCGCACCACAACCGCGTCGGCCAATCATCCGGCCCCGCCAGTTGGCCCAGGCGCTCCTGCTCGGTCTCGGTGGCAAACGTGGCCAGCTCCAAACCGGCGGCCACGCCCCGCACTTCGATATCGATGCCCTGGGACCCATCCCCGACGGCGGCCACCGCGATACCATCGCAGTGGGCCAGACTGATCTGCGGCCGCGAAGCCCCCTCTGGCACAGCTTTAACCACAGGCCGGCCCTGCGCCTCGTTGCCCAGGCAGATCTCGCCGGGATGACAACCCGCGATGCCCAACCACTGGCGCACCGCGTCTTTGGCCGCTATGCGCCCCATCAACCACTGGCGTTGGCGCGCGGCCTGGTTATCGAGCTTCTTGAATTCAGCCCATTCGTCTGGATGCAAATAGATGCGGGCGAACCAGTCCCGCCGCAACGTCCGAATATCCGCGTCGCTGAACCAGACGGCTTTCTGCCCGATCATTGTCGCCACTTCCAACGGCAGGGCAAGGGCATGCTGGCGCGCCAACCGGAACGCCGCCAGCGCCCTATCCGATACCAGAAAGAGACGGTCCGCCCACCCCTCGACGCAGAACCAGACGTGCCCCGTCCCGTCCTGGACTTCGATATTGGCGGCCAGCTCCAACCCTTTTTCATCTACCTTGGTGAATTCGACGTAGACCGGCACCTTGGTTCCCGCGGGCGGGGGCGCCCGATAGATCCCCAAGCGCTTGAACCCTGTGGGCAGGACAGACCACTGGTAATCAATACTCAACAGGCTGACCAATTGCCCCACCCCGTCCAGGACGACCGGATCGAACAACAAATGGGGCGGGTCTTCGCCGGCGAACAAATCGGCTGCATCGCACACCATCAACTCGCCCTGGATAAAGCGATCGCCTTTGGCCCTGACGCGGCTTATGCATTGGAAGAGGGGACCGTGAAAAAGAAAACGCTGGGCGTAGATCTGATCCGGTGTCAGGGGGTATCGCCCTATGCCGCTAGGAGGGGAGAATTTGAAGGAAAAGTGCTGGCTGTATTCTGTCCCAAAGAGCAAATCGACCGAAAAAAGAGAACTATTATCGGCTGCTATCCCCACCCGAACGCGGCAGCCTTCGCCCTCGTCCCCCTTGTACTCGGCACTGATGGTCAATTCGCGCTCCCTACCATCGTTCAAATCTATCCAGCGAGCGGCGACGGCGTTTTCGGCCCCTACGAACTCCTGCCCTGGAACCAGGCAGGAAGCCACCTCGGCGGCCATCTCCACACTCATGGTCAAGGGCATGAGGGGCAAGCTGAGTTCCACCGGTAGGACTTCCTGCTGTATGAGGGTGTGGTCGCCCAGGAACAGGTCCCGCTCCAGGGACAGTGTACGGCGCATGGTGATGCGACGGCCCGGTTCGTGATCGACGACCTGCCCCAACAGCGGCATGGCCGGATTGATTTGGACCTGTGGCGTAGGCTCCGAGGATGATTGCGCAGATTCCCGATCTTCGGCAGCCTCCGGTGCCGTCTTTGTAGTACCGGACGAGTCAGTGGCGGGCGGCGTAGAGGGAAGTTCGAGCGGAGGATTAAAATCCAGCGGCACAGCCGTGGCAGAGCGGGCCGGGGCGGGCCGGGGCGCGGCCGTATTCACGCGCACGTATGCGGCCCCCGCCGTAAGCTCCGGGCCATTATTGAAAACGCCCCGGACAAATAGTTGTCCACAGACCCGCTGCAATTGATCGAGCGGATGCCCACCTTCCACATCCATGGCCAGACACAGGGCCTCCCCGTCGGTGAAAACCGTGCGCATATTGGCCGCCAGTGTTCCTGCGCCGACTTGCAGAAAGACCTTGGCCCCATCTTCGTGCATACGCCGCAGTGTCTGCCAGATGCGCACCGGCTTGGTCACATTACCCAAAATGGCTCGTCGCATGCCTCGCTTGCTGTTGGGCATGGGCGCCCCCAGTGCCGCCGAATACACCGTCATAGCGGACGGCTTGAGCGGCCGCCGGTCCAGCGGGCGGGTAAGAGGGGCCAATTGCTTTTGTAAAAAGGCGATCTCGGGCGTATGGACCGGCGGAAAAGGCAATGGTCGGGCCAAATAATCGTCCGCTTGCAGCTGCTTGCAACACGCTGCTATCTGTCTCTGCTCGCCGCCGATAAAGGTAACTTCAGGCGAAGAGCACAAAGCGACAAAGACCCGATCGAACGGCTCTAGATAGGGCGCCAGTTGTTCTTCCGACGCCCCCACCAGGGCCAGACACCCCTGATTTTCGTATTCGATCTCTGGATTCATCAGCTTCCAGATAAGCGGCAGGGTGTCCTCCAGGGTGCCACTCATACCGGCGGCCCCCATGGCTGTCAGCTCGCCTAGACTTATGCCGCCGAGCATATCCGGCGCCACCCCGAGTCGCTGGAGAATACGCCAGCTGAGCCAGCTGCTGGCCAACATTCCCAAAGCCGCCAGGTTGCGGCGGGGCGGATCCTTTTGCAGGTCAATCAGGAAGTCGATATCGTTGGTCGGCACCGGCGCCAGGCGGCCGTACAGGGCCTCGCGCTCCTCAGCGGGCAACGAGGCGGGCGGCTGCAACAAAAAACTCATGGGCAGCCGGTCATCTGGGTGCCGGTCGCGCGCTTCGATCGTATCCAATACATCGAGCGCCTCGGGGAAGTGGAGCGCCAGTTGCATCTGGTGCTGGGGCAAGTCGCCGATCAGCCCGGGAAAGGCCATCCCCGGAAAGACGGCGGCCAGCCGATCGCTGCTCCCCCTTGCATGCGGCTCGTAATAGAGCCCGTCCTCCCCGGCTGCCACTTGTCCGGCCCGCACTTGCCGGGCCAACTGGCGCAACCGCGCGGCCAGCCCGTCCAGCCCCTGTTGCACCAGGCCCAACCGACAGGGCGCGGCCCCGTCCAATTCATCGGCCAAGGCAGCGGCCAGATCGACGAGCCGGAGCCCGGCCTGGTCTGCTTCGACAAAATCGGCCACAGCCTCCAGGCGCTGAGCTAGAGCGGCCAGTTCGGCAGCGGCGAAGAGCAACAATTCAGAAGGCCGTTCCACATGCGAACAGGCCGGCCGCACGGCAATGGAAACCCCTTGCTCCTCCACGGGGCGGGCCTCTTCGAGAATGGCGTGCGCATTGATGCCGCCAAAGCCGAAGGCGTTGATGCCGGCGCGACGCGGCCCCTCCCCCTTTTGGTGCACCCAGGGGCGCACTTCGTCGCTGAGATAGAAGTCAGTCTCCCTCAGGGCATCGTGGGGCTCTGCACAACTCAGGTTGGGCGGCAAGACTTTGTGCGTGAGCGCCAGCGTCGCCTTTATCAGCGATGCGATGCCGGCGGCGGGCAGCAAATGCCCAATCATGGCCTTGACGGCTCCCAGCGAGCGCTTGCCGAACGATCCATCGGACGGCCCATAAACCTGCGCCAGCGTCTCCAGTTCGGCGCTATCCCCGGCGGGCGTTCCGGTGCCGTGGGCTTCTACAAAACCCACCGTGACTGGATCGACGCCCGCGTCGTTATAGGCATTTTCCAGGGCCCGAATTTGCCCCTGGGACGAAGGGGCCAAAATACCGGTCGCCCGTCCGTCGCTGGCGCTGCCGACTCCCTTGACCAGGGCGTAGACCCGGTCGCCATCCCGGCGGGCGTCCGCCAGTCGCTTCAACACCACGACCCCGCCCCCTTCGCCCAGGACAATTCCGTCGGCGCGGCGGTCAAAAGGACGCACTACACCCGAGGCGGATAAGGCGCGGATCCGGTCGAAGAACATCCAGATGCCGGGCAGGTGGGAGAAATTAATGCCGCCGACCAGCACCATATCGGCCCGCCCGTCGCGCAGTCGGCCCATGCCCTGCTCCAGGGCCAACAGGCTCGAGGCGCAGGCCCCGTCGACCGCGTACGCCGCCCCCCCCAGATCGAGCCGATTGGCCGCCCTGCTGGCGACAAAATTGGGCAGGGTCGTAGCCAGCACGTCGGTGTCTATATCGAGCAACGCCGCCTCCAGGGCACTGAGCTCCCGACTGAATTCGACACCCTGTCCTTCGAGGAATCGGGCCAGATGGGAAATAATATCGGGACGCAGAAAAAGCTCGATGGTAATCTTGCGCCCGTACGAGCCGAAACCGACAATCAGATCCGTGCGTTTCAAAACGGGCGCATCAAGGGGCACCCCGGCGTCCTCCAACGCATCGGCGGTCAGATCGAGCAACAGAAATTGCTCGTGCTCGCCGTGGCGGACGACGTTGGGGATACTTTTGAAGCGCAGCGGGTCGATATAATAAGGCGTCGGTACAAAACCGCCGCGCCGGGTCATAGACCGCAACGGGCCAATCCATTCTTCTCCGGTCCAGCGGTTTGCGGGCCGGTCCTCCACAGCCCCTACGCCATTGACGATATTGCGCCAAAAACTCTCCACATCCACAGCGCCGGGAAAGACTCCGGCCATGCCGATAATGGCGATATCTTCCCGGTTCATTGGCCTTCCTCTATCGAGACGTCGGCCAGGATCTGCTCCGGGCTGCAGGTGAGAACGATTTCGGCTCCACTATCGGGCGACTGGCGCAATTCATCGACCAGAGCCCGGCCGCCCGCCGCCTCGGAAATAAGACGGATCCCCCGCTCCGCATAGGCTTTTTTGAGCCCCTCAGGCACCAGGCCGCTGTCCCAGGGCCCCCAATTGAGCGCCACGATCCGACCGGGCCAGGAGGCAGCTAGACTCTGGGCCAATTTGTTGAGGGTTTCATTGGCGGCGCTGTAATCGGTTTGCATGGCGTTGCCCAAGCGGCCCGACAGCGAGGAAAAGAACACGAGGAATTTGAGCGCTTCCGGCCTGAGCGACCGGGCCAGGGTCAGGGCGCCGTGCACCTTGGGCTCAAAAACCTGCCGAAACGATTCGGTCGTCTTGGTGGCCAGCGGGCCATCTGCAATGGCCCCGGCGGCGTGGATCGCCCCGTCGAGGCGACCGTAGCGCTCATACAGCTGCTCGATAAGCGCTGCAAAGGCCGCGTCGTCCTGCACGTCCACCGCTCGGTAATCGACCACGGCTCCGGTCGCCTCCAGCTCGGCCACGGTCTGCCGCAGGGCGCGCTGGCGACGCAATTGCCGCAACTGCTCCTCCACCTGGGACGGGGCGGAGTCGGTCTGGCCCAATTCGTCCAACAGCGCCCGGCGCAATTCGCCCTCGTCGTGCACATCGCACACCGACTCGGGTTCGCTGTCGGGGCTCGTCAGGGGCGTGCGCCCCACCAGCACGAAGGTGGCAGGCACTTCGGCGGCCAGGGCGCGAGCGGCCACGGCGCCAATGCCATAGCCCCCTCCCGTCACCAGAACTACGGCGTCCCGGTCGATGGGCAGGGGGCCATCCGACCGGGACGACGACGAGACCAAGCTCAATTTCCAGCGCCCTGTCTGGTCCCAGCCTATTTCGACCGCCTTATCGCTGGCAGCGGCCTCGGCCAATACGCCCGAAGCCAGCAATTGGGTATCGACCCCGGCAGGCAGATCCAGGTTGCGCACCCGGACATTTTTCCACTCGCGGCCCAGCGCCTTGGTCAGACCGATGCTGCCGGCCTGAGAAATGGGCAAGGGCGTTCGGCTGCCAATGCCGAAGCGACCGCCCAGTGATGTCAGATTGAGCAACAGCCCCCCCTTGGCGCTTTCCTCGAGATCGGCGGCGAAGACCCGCGCCACATTGGCCAGCGCCAGGGTCAGCGCCAAACTCCGCTCGCCCCATTCGGATGCATCCGAGCCGTCGATGCCGAGCAAATTAACAATCGTTCCCACCCGGTGCCTCTCGGCCAGGACCTGATACACTTGTTCGATATCGGCAGGATTGGCCAAATCGGCCGTGAAGCGATTCTCTTCCACGCGCTTGAACTCTGTGTCCTGTTCCACCTGGAATACCTGATTGCCGTCGGTGCGAGTCGCAGCGGCGACTTCGGCGGCCAACTCGCCGCCCCCCAAAACGAGCACAGCTTCGTCCTGGGCGAAGGGCAATTCAGCGACCATCTCCGGCGCCGAGACCAGCACGGTACGGAGCCGGTAGCGGGCCACGGGGCCGTCCTGGGGTGCCCCGTTGGACGAGAGCGTTGGTTCGTTGTCCGACGACGCGCCGGGCAGCACAGACCCATCCACGGATGGATCTGCGCCCCCTCCCTCAACGGCCTTCTGGATATTTTCCTCGTAGGCGCCAATAATGGCGTTGAGCGTGGTCAACTGGGCAAACCGGGCGACCATTTCCTCTTCGTCTTCCCCTTCGACCTGGAAATAAGGGTGGTAGCGCTTCAAGGCGCTGAAGGTCTCCAGAATCTTGATGGAATCGATACCCATACCCGCTTCCAACGGCGCATCCATTTCGAGCATATCCACCGGATAGCCCGTACGCTGACTGACTTCGGCCAGCAGATCGCGCCTGAACTCCTCCACGGACGGTTTGCCTTCCTGCCCCGAAACCACTTCATCGGTAGGCCCGTCGCTCTCCTCATCAGGAAGGGAAAACTCAGGCGCCTGGGAGGCGGGGGGGCCGCTCGCTTTTCCAAGCGCCTCGCTGACTATTGCCTCCTCCTCGACTTCCACAGGCTCATCCGAGACAACAGGAGCCGGAGAGCCATTAGACGCCCCGGTCTGACTGTTCACGGGGGCGGGATCCGCGCCTGCTGCACTACCCCCCGCGCCCGAGTATACCCGCTCCTGCAAGGCCAGAAAGCGCTCGTGCAGACTCTGCTGGTGGCTCAAGTGCTGGCTCTGCAGTTCGAGCCATTGGCTCATGGTCTGCTGAAACGCCTCCACCTGGGCCGCCCCGCCTGCAACCGGCGCTTGTTCTAATCTATCCAGGTTCGACTCGGCGTCGTTTCGCTCCATCTTGGTTGCCCCATTTTCGTTGGCACGAACAACCGTGGTATGCACCATAGCCTCGGCCTCTCCGTCATTTTCGTTTTCCTGCGCGGGCGTCTTCTGCAGTGCAGCCGCAGTCTCCTCATCTTCCCCTTCGAAGTCGGTGAAAACGTCCGGAACCGGTTCTTCCGGTCGCGGCAAATTTCCTTCGACCACGGGCCGGCCCCCCTTGCCGGTGAGCCACCAATCGGTCGGCCGCCCCGCCTGCCTGCGCCTCTCCGCATCGAGGTATTGCTCCGGGCTCAGAGCCTGCACATTCCGCTCCCGGAACCAGGCGGCCAGATCAATATCCAACCCCAAAACGGCCGCCTGGGCCAGCGTTTTGGCCAGGCCTTCCCAGGCATCCCCACCGGCCTGGTCCAATGGGATGGCCACATGGGGCTTATCGGCGAGTATGCGCCCGACCAGGCCGCAGAGGGAACGGCCGGGACCCACTTCAAAAAAGACGCGTCCCCCGTCCCGGTGCATGTGGCGGATCTGCTCGACGAAGCGGACCGTATCGGCCAGGTGGCGGCTCATCGACGCCCCAATTTGCCGGGCATCGGCGGGATGCAGTTCGGCCGTCACATTGCTGTAGACAGGCATATCCGGAGCCCGCGTTTCGATCTGTTCCCAACTGCGCGTCAGCGGCTCCAGACACGGTTCCATCGCCGGACTGTGGAACGGCCCGCTGACATTGACGCGGCGGCTGGCGATTTTGCGCGCCCGCAGTGTTGCGACGGTCTTTTTCAATGCTTCGTTGGAACCGCTCAGAATCGTCTGCTCCGGGGCGTTTAAATTGGCGATATGCGGCGCATCCTCCATTTCGGACAGCACCTGCCGCACCGCCTCCTCACCAGCCGAAACGGCGACCATACCGCCGTCGCTGTTGCCCACTTCGCGACCGATGATCTGGCCGCGCTTGGCCAACAACCACCACAGATCGTCCAGGCCGTATACCCCGGCGGCCCACAGCGCCACATACTCGCCCAGACTGTGCCCCCCCACGCGGGCTGGTTGGAGGCCAAATTCAGCCAACACCCGATGTGCGAACGAGGCCCCCACCACCAGCGCCGGCTGGGCCACCTGCGTCTCGCGCAAGCGCTCCTCTTGCCCCTTTTTCGCCGTCTGGTCGAAAGCCGTCGGCGGAAAGATATAATTCGACAGGGGCTGGGGTAGGAAATCGGCGACCCGGCGGTCGGCCGCTTCGAAGTGCTCTGTCCCGAAGGGCGAAAACTGCAGCAACTCCGCCAGCATACCCACCTTTTGCGCCCCCTGACCCGGATAGAGGAAACATACTTCCTCCGGTGTGGCAGCCGGCTCGTCGCTGAAAAAGATCCCACTGTTCTGCCCCGGTTCCTCGCTGTCCAAAAGGCCGATGGCCCGGTCGAGTTTGTGCCGCAGATCCTCCAGATCGGCGGCGACCAGGCCCAGTCGCACGATTTTCTCGGCGGTCCCCGCCGCGGCGCGGCGCTGGTATTCCTCGGCGTATACGCTATAGGCCAGTTGCTCCAGACAGGCACTTTCGGGGGCCCCGGCCAGCGCCTGGCCCAACTGCCCCAGACACTCGACCAAGGCCCGCTTATCGGCCCGCTGCCATAGGAAAACTTGGGCACTGCGCCTGGTCCGGTCGTATGGCCGAGCCCCGGCACCGCGGTATTCTTCGAGCACGGCGTGGAAATTGGCACCGCCAAAACCGAAAGCGCTGACGCCCGCCCGGGCCGGTTGTTCGCCCCCCTGGATCCAGGGGCGGGGGACGGCATTGAGAAAAAACGGACTGTTGTCCCAATCGATTTCGCCGGTCGGCGTTTCGATATTGGCGGTCGGGGGCAAGACGCGGTGCCTGAGCGCCAGAACTGCCTTTATAAGCCCGGCCATCCCGGCAGCGGCTTTGGTATGGCCAATCATGGATTTGACCGAACCTATGGCGCAAACGGGAAAGTCGCGGCCGTCCTGGCCAAAAACCCGCTGCAGGGCGGCTACTTCTTCCCGATCACCCACGCGCGTGCCCGTAGCATGGGCTTCGACCAGCCCGACGGTGGACGGCTCGATGCCGGCGTCGACATAGGCGCGTTCGAGGGCCAGGACCTGCCCGTCGGCATCCGGGGCCGTCAAACTGCGGCTGCCACCGTCGCTGGTACCGCCAATACCGCGCAATACGGCCCAGATCCTATCGCCGTCACGCCGGGCGTCGGCCAGCCGCTTGAGCACCAGGACACCGGCCCCCTCGCCCAGGACGATACCGTCGGCGGCCGCGTCAAACGGCCGCGCGACCTGGCCGCCGGTCAGGGCGTGGGTCTTGGCAAAGCACAAAAACGTAAAGGCGTGGTTGGTCCAATCGACCCCGCCCACCAGGGCCATATCGCAGGAGCGGGCACGCAACTGTTCGACACTGGTTTTGAGCGCCGCCAACGAAGAAGCGCAGGCCGCATCGACAGAAAAATTGGGCCCGTTCAGGTCGAGCCGGTTGGCCACCCGCCCGGAGATGACATTGCTCAAAATGCCGGGAAAACTGTCCTCGGTCCACGCCGGGCACAAGTTGGCCAATGCCCCCATAACGCGATGCCGTTCGGTCTGGCTCAATCCCTCGGCCTGGGCCAGATACTGGCGCGCCATGGTGCGGAAACTGTATCCTATGCCCACTTCCTGCATGCCGGCGGCGCCAAAGACCACCGCAACGCGCGAGCGATCAAAGGAGCGCCGCTCATAGCCGGCGTCGGCCAGGGCCCGAGCGGCCAGGTCGACGGCGAGGAATTGCACTGGTTCCACACTGGGCATGACCGCCGGGGGGATATTGTATTTGATGGGATCAAAGCGAATCGGGTCCAGGAAACAGCCGCGCTGGGCGTAGGTGCGGTCGTGGCTCTGCCCCCCCGGTGCGAAATACAATTCCTTTGCCCAACGGTCTGCCGGCACGTCCCGGACCTGGTCCTGGCCGTTGACCAGGATTTCCCAATACGCCTCCAGCCCGCCCGCCCCGGGGAAAAGGCTAGACATGCCGACAATGGCGATGGGTTCGCCCGCCGCCTCGGTGGGACGCGGGATTTCGGGCTCAAGCTTAGTGGCGAGTTGCTCGATCTGCCCCACGGCATCGTCACTGACTTTGCGGTGCAGTTGGGCTATGCTCTGAACCCGATTTTCCAACAGGGCGACATCGCCGAGCATATACAAACCGTCGCGGCGCTGCTGCGCCTCATCCACATCCTCCAACGCCCCCTTGGCAGCATTCTCGACGGCCTTGAGGGCCCTGTCGGCCACCGTCCCGTCGGCCCCGGGCAAGACGTCCGCCTCGGAAGCGCGGCGCTGCCCTTTGGCCGCCAGACGCAACCGCCCCAGATTGAGCAATTCGAGCTGGTGCCGGCGCTCCGTAGCCGGCATCTGTGCCGCGTGCAGATCCGCCCGGCGACGGCGGAACTCGGCGACAAATTCGGTTTCGGCGCAGCGCGTCACCTGCCCCGGGGCTGATTCCAGGCAAGCTGTGGCCCGACAATCTATGGCTACCTGCTGAAATCCCGGGGTAATGGCGCCACTGGCCACCGCCTCCTCGGTAAATAGATAGGCCGTGCCCATGAGCACCCCCACAGCCATGCCCATCTCCACCAGATCGGCCGCCAGCACGCCGACCATCGCCGCCGAATTGCTGTCGTGTATCCCGCCGGCGAAAAGGACCTGGACCTCACCCGGATTTTCCAAGTCGGCTTCTTTCAAGACCTCGATCGCACTCTGCCACAGGGCCATACTGGAGAGCGGACCGATATGGCCGCCGCACTCCTGGCCCTCGAAGACGAATTTGCGCGCCCCGGCCGCCAGATATTCGCCCAACAGCCCCGGCGAGGGCACGTGCAGATACGCTTCGATACCGGCCGCCGCCAATTCTTCGGCATGACTGGGTCGCCCCCCGGCGACAATGGCGAATTGCGGTGCGGCGCGCGCCACCAACGCCAACTGGGCCTGATGCAATTTGGGAAAGAGGAAACCGAGTATACCCACACCCCACGGGGCGGTTCCCGCCGCTTTTTTGATGCCGTCGAGCTTGGTCGCCAGTTCTTGGCCCTCCATCACCCCCAAGGCCAGAAAGGGCAGCGCGCCGCCCCCGGCCACGGCGCGGGCGAATTGCGGCGTATCGCTGACCCGGGTCATAGGCCCTTGGACAACGGGATAGCGCGTGCCGTGCCGAGTGGCTAAATCGCCCTCGGCTTTGAGCGCCCTTTGGCCGGCGGCCAGACGCAACCGCCGCTTCGCTCCCTGCCGCAACGCCTGCAATACTCCGGCCGTCGAGACATAGCGCTCGGCAAGTCTGTGGGCCTGGCCAATTCCCTGCCCCATGGGCACCGGCGGCGATCCCTCCGCCCCACCGACCTTTTCCCAGGCATGCCAGAACAAGGCCAGCGGATCCTGTTCACCAGCCGCCGCCTCGACCAATTCCTCGGCGGCCGGCTGCGCCAGTCTGCGGGCGATACGAAGGGTATGCCCCCCGCCTGCCACTGTAGTGGTCTCCGTGCCGTCGCTAGACGCCACAAGGCGCCGCTCGACAGCCGCCAGCGGACTTTCCCACGTCAGCCACAATTCTTCGGCCAGAGCCGGAGTTCCTCCCAAAGCGAAACAGGCGGCGGCGACGTCTTCTCCCCAGCCTCCCTGCACCCACCAGGGAATTTCCCAACATCCCTGGGCCGCCTGCAACCACATAAAGGCGCTGAGTTGGCCAACCCAGCCCCCTGCTTCAGCTCCCTTGAGCACTAAGCCGTCAAAACCAACAGCGACAGCCGCGTCGGCCTGTTCGAGACTATACACTTCTAGAATGACGTTTTGTCCCCGCTGTCGTCCCGCTTTGAGCCAGGCAGCCAAATCTTCGCTGTGCACCGAAAAGACTCCGGCAATGACTAAGTAGGGCAGTTGTCCCTGCGCCACTTCTCCCAAAGCGGCGCAACTGGTATCCGGTTCTCCGCGGGCCCACCACAGGACGCCCCAATTAGGGGCTCGCCCCAACGTGGAACGCATTCTGTCAAAGGCGGCTTTATGGCCCCGGTCACAAATTCCGGCGGCAAGGGTGAGTAGCCCCAGTTCGCCTGCTTGGGAAGCGGCAATAGCCAAGTCCGGATCGCAGTGGTGCAAAGGAGTACTGACGAGAATAGGGCGGCCCATTATTTGCGTCTTTGCAAAGAAAGGTGGCGTGGGTTAGGGCGGATTGAAAAACCGCTTTGCAGCCCAAGGGCTCATCTGGCCGGGGCTGACAGATTATGCCTGGTAGTAAATAGCAAAAACCATTCCAATTAACGCCAAGAAATTCAAATTCAAAGTTTTCAATGCTTTATAGAATTTCAATAAATCTACTACAACCAGACCTGTACCATCATGTCGCAATTGGCACAAAACTGTACCGTATTGTAACGACATTCAAATAGGGTCAAATTCCTGCGCGAAATAAGCGGAGAAGCCTCAACACTAGGGCCATACAGAGCGCGGCGGCTGCCCCAGAATGCGCGCGCAGAGAGCCTCAAAACGCCCCCCAAATTTGCTGGAGGTAGGGGGGGGTGCTTGCCGCCTCTTGCCCCAACTCGGATCTGAGCGATATTTCCTTTATTGAATATCCGGCGGGCGACGCCAAAACGGTCGTCCGAGCCGCTTCGCTTACATTGGATACAGACCGACCATCAATCAGCCATCAGCGCCAATAAAAAGGAGTGTTCTCATGGCCAGACCTGTCACGCTATTCACCGGCCAGTGGGCCGATCTCGACACCGAAACCATGTGCCAAAAGGCCGTAGAATTCGGCTACGACGGCCTCGAACTGGCCTGTTGGGGCGACCACTTTGAAGTCGGCCAGGCCGACGAAGCCTATTGCAAAGCCAAGCGCGACCAGCTCGCCGGCCACAATCTGCAGCTCTTCTCCATTTCCAATCACCTGGTCGGCCAGGCCGTCTGTGACAATATCGACGCCCGCCACCAGGCCATTCTATCCCCTGAAATCTACGGCGACGGTGAGCCCGAAGGTGTGCGCCAGCGCGCCGCCGCCGAAATGGTCGCCACCGCCCAGGCGGCCCAGCGGTTGGGCGTAGATGTCGTCAACGGCTTCACCGGCTCTTCCATCTGGCACCTGCTCTACTCCTTTCCGCCGGTGACCCCCGACATGATCGACGCCGGTTACGCCGACTTTGGCGCCCGCTGGAAATCCATTCTCGACGAATTCCAAAAAGTCGGGGTCAAATTCGCCCTCGAAGTCCACCCCACCGAAATCGCCTTCGATATCGCCTCGGCCGAACGGGCCATTGAAGCGGTGGACGGACACCCCTGCTTCGGCTTCAACTACGACCCCTCTCACCTGGGCTACCAGGGCGTCGACTACGTCGAATTCATCTACCGCTTTTCCGAGCGCATTTTCCACGTCCACATGAAGGACGTGGGCTGGTCATCCACCCCCACCGAAGCTGGCGTCTTCGGCGGCCATCTCGATTTTGGCGACCGCCGGCGCTACTGGGATTTCCGCTCCCTGGGCCACGGCAATATCGACTTTGAGGAAATTATCCGCGCCCTCAACCGGATCAACTACCAGGGTCCGCTGTCGGTAGAGTGGGAAGACAGCGGCATGGACCGCGAACACGGCGCCACCGAGGCGGCCGCTTTCGTCAAGAAGGTCGACTTCAAGCCCTCGGACGTGGCCTTTGACGCGGCGTTTGCCGATTAAACAGACCCGCCCCCAAGCCCGGAACCCGCCCCGGCCGGTTCCGGGCTTTTTCGTCTAACCGGCGCCTAGCGAAACCCGACCGTCACGCAATCGGACAGACTGTATTGATTGAAGGTCTCACCCGATACCGTAAAAAATATCCAGGGCGCTCCCTCTATTGGTTCAAATCTCTGTGATTTTCCCTGTCGCCCCCAACTTGCAGGGTGCCGCTGCACGTACTAATTTATAGCCCCAAGAAAATCAGTTCTTCCCATTTACCTCCCTCAGCTGGAGTAGCCCATGCCCGCCCCAACGAGAAGCCTGTTTTTCCTACTAGCCTGCCTGCTTTGCGGCTTGGGCTGCGGCGCTCCCTCCACCGATACCACGACCCTGGTCTACGGCCGCGGCTCCGATTCGGTGGGCCTTGACCCAGCCCTGGAAAACGACGGCGAATCCTTTAAAGTCTGCGACAATATCTACGAGAATCTGGTCACCTACGAACGCGAAAGCACCGCCGTACGCCCGCAGTTGGCCCATTCCTGGACCAGCTCGCCCGACGGTCTCATATGGACCTTCAGTCTGCGCACCGATGTACGCTTTCACGATGGCACCCCCTTTAACGCCCAAGCCATGCTCTTTTCGCTGGCGCGGCAATTCGACAAAAACCATCCCTTTCACAAAGTCGAAGGGGCCTATAAATACTGGAAGGATATGGGTATGGACGATATTGTCCATACCATGGAAGCCCCCGACGATTCGACCTTTGTCGTCCGCCTCAAACAGCCCAACGCCACCTTCCTGGCCAATCTGGGGATGAATTTCACCGCCGCCGTCAGCCCCGCCGCAGTAAAGAAGTACGGCGTCGATTTCTTCAAGAACCCGGTGGGAACCGGCCCTTTCCGCTTTGTCGAATGGCGCAAGGACGAACGCCTGGTGTTGGAATGCAACGACCAGTACTGGGGCCCCAAGGCCAAAATCGACCGGCTCATGTTCAAGCCCATATCGGACCCTTCGGTACGCTTTTTGGAATTGCGCACCGGCGCCATCCAGGGCCTGGACAATCTCAGCCCCGAATTCATCGACGAGATCCGTTCCAACCCCGACCTCCAGATCCTCACTCAGGCGGGCATGAACGTGGGCTACCTGGCCATGAATATGGACAAGCCGCCTTTTGACAACCATCTGGTACGCCTGGCCATCAATCACGCCGTCGACAAAAAAGCCCTGGTCGACAATTTCTACCAGGGTCTGGCCCAAACAGCCAAAAATCCCATCCCCCCCACCCTATGGGGCTATAACGACGCCATCCAAGCCTATCCCTACAACCCCGCCCGAGCCCGAGCCCTGCTGGCCGAAGCCGGCTACCCCGACGGCTTTACCACCGAATTGTGGGCCATGCCGGTGCCACGGCCCTATATGCCCCAACCCGACAAGATCGCCCAGGCAATCCAGGCCGATCTGGGCAAAGTGGGTATCAAGACGAATATCGTCCAATGGGAGTGGGGTACGTATCTGGACAAAGTCTTCGACGGCGAACACGCCATGGCCTTGCTCGGCTGGACCGGCGACAACGGCGACCCCGACAATTTCCTCTACGTCCTGCTCGACAAAACTGCTGCGGTAAAACCCGCGCAGAATATCGCCTTTTACCGCAGCGACGAATTACACCAAATCCTGGTTCAGGCCCGCACCAGCACCGATCAGGCCGAGCGCACCCGCCTCTACCACCAAGCCCAGGAAATAGTCCACCGCGACGCCCCCTGGGTCCCCTTGGTGCACGCCACCCAGACGGCGGCCTTTCACCGCGGCGTCAGCGGCTTTGCCCTGCACCCCACCGGCAGCAAATGGTTCCACAGCACGGCACTGGCCCCCTGAACCATGCGGCGTTTCGTCCTCAAACGACTGGCCCTGCTAATCCCCACCCTGATCGGAATTTCGCTGTTGGTCTTCCTCATGCTCTATCTGGTTCCCGGCGACCCGGCCCAGGTCATGCTGGGCGAACGGGCCAACGCCGAAACCCTGGCCGCCTTGCGCGCCGAAATGGGCCTCGACCAGCCCTTCCACGTACAATTCGGCCGCTTTTTTGGCAGCCTCCTCAGCGGCGACCTGGGCCGCTCCATCCGCACCCACGAAAAAATCACCACCGAACTCTGGCAACGCTTCCCTGCCACCTGCGAACTGACACTGGTCAGTATGCTCATTGCCACCTTCGGCGGCCTGGCTGCAGGCGTGCTGGCGGCCACCCATCGGGGCCGACTAATCGACTACCTCAGCATGGTCGGCTCCACCGCCGGTATCTCTATGCCCATTTTCTGGTTGGGTCTGATGCTCATGCTGGGGCTGGCCGTCTTTTTGCCGCTGTTTCCCGTTTCGGGCCGTATAGGCTCTTCCATTTATCTGCAGAGTCACACCAATTTTTATCTCCTCGACGCCCTGCTAGCGGCCGATCTGCACGCCTTTGGCAACGCACTGTGGCATCTGGCCCTGCCGGCGCTGACCCTCAGCACCGTGCCCCTGGCCGTTATTGCCCGCATGACCCGGGCGAGTTTGTTGGAAGTGCTAGGCGAGGATTATATCCGCACCGCCCGGGCCAAAGGCCTGTCGGCTGGGCCGGTGGTACTGCGCCACGCGCTTAAAAACGCCTTTATTCCAGCTTTGACGGTTATCGCCCTGCAGGCCGGCTACCTGCTGGGCGGGGCCATCCTAACCGAAACCATATTCGCCTGGCCCGGGGTGGGCCGCTGGCTGTTCCTGGCGGTGCAGGCGCGCGATTTCCGCGCCGTGCAAGGCGGGGTGCTGTTGCTAGCCACCGTCTTCATCCTGATAAATCTGCTGGCCGATCTACTCTACGCCTGGCTCGATCCCCGCATCCGCTACGATTCATAGAGGCGGTTTCAAAACTTGCTTTGCGGCCCAAGCGCGAGCGAAACGGCGGCTGGCAAGGCGCCCTTGGGTGGCCATATCGGTAGATATGGGTGCGCAAGGGCAACGCCGACAGCCGCCGGTACAGCCGCGCGACGCCCAAATGGAGTTTTGAAACCGCCTCTAATCGACACGCCGTATTTGCGCATCGGGAATCTCCAGGGCGAAATGCTTGTCCTCCAAAACCCGGTCGAAATCGTAGTCACGGTATTTTAATTCCACCACCGTATCCCCTTGAATAATCTCTATTTCTCCGGGTAAGTACAAATCGCCGACGCGGCGGTATTTGCGTAGATAACGCTGCCACAAAGGCACCCCCGGAGCCAACAGCAACTCCTCGCGGCGGACAAAGCCCCGATGCAAATCGACCCATACCCGCCGCCCCGGATCGGTACCGACCGAGGCGACGGCGCGGTCGGCACGCGAATATTCCACCTCGGTTGGAAGTCCAGCCTCGACCAGCCCCAGCAAGGCATAACGCAAATCGTACCCGCCCAGTTCCAGACCGCCGGCCAGACGGCCCAAAAGCGGGCCCCGACCGACCCCTTTCCAAGCCTGGCCGCCGCTCAATACCGTGATAGAATCGCCTTCGACCAAGGCGGTGAAAACATGGGTAAATAAAGGCCCGCGGACTTCCATCTTAAAACGGTCCGGCGCCTTGAACAAGACCAGGGCGGTGGCGCCCTGGCGGCGCCCTTGCTGGCGGAAATTGATCCGCGCTTCGGCGCGCATATTGTCCAACTCCGCCAGACTGGCGGCGCTGCGCTCAAGGACTGCGCCAACTCCCTCCTCCGGGACCCAGTCGTGACGCACCAGGAGAGGCCGGGGCGCACAGGCCAATCCCAGCAACACAATGATGATCCAGGGCACGGGGCGGTATAGCAAAAGAAGACGGCTCTTCAAGGCATTTCGATATCGGCCAATTTGCGCTGCACGGCATCCTCGTTCTCCGGCCCCAATTCCAACGCCCGCTGCCAATGCCGCCGGGCTTCCTCAGTTTTGCCCTGGGCCTGAGCAATATCGCCGGCGTGCTCAAAAATGACGGCCAACTCTTCGGCTTCGCCCTGATCTAGCGTCTCCAACGCCTGCTCTATATAGTGCTGGGCTTGCTCTAGTTCGCCGAGGCGAAAATAAGCCCAGCCCAGACTGTCGAGAAATGGGCTTTTGGCCGGTTCTATGGCGATGGCCCGCAATAGCAATTCCACTGCCGTATCGAGATTAATGCCTTTGTCGGCGTACATATAGCCCAAGTAGTTGAGGGCGTAGGCATCGGTGGGATCCAGCGCCAACAACTGCTGGAAGGTCTCGACGGCGCGGTCGAAATACGCCGTTTTACCCAGGTTATGGGCGGCTTGTTCCAGGGCGCTGCCTAGATAGAACAGCATATCGGTGTCCTGGTCGTCGAGAGCGCTGGCCCGTTCGACCTTGGCCAGGGCTTCATCCCAACGCTCCAATCCCTGTAAAGCCAGCCCCCAACGCAACCAGGCCTCGCTGTGCGACGAATCGGCCTCGACAACCTGACTGAATTGTTCGATGGCCCCATCCCAGGCTTCCTGCCGGCCCAAGGTTATTCCCCACCGCATATGCAACGGCAGGGCTCCCGGATTGGCCGCCAATCCCTGGCGGTATACTTGCTGGGCGCCATCCCATTGCTCCTGCTTTTCCAGGGCAAACCCCCAATACAGATAAAAATCGACTTCCTCGGGATGGACTTCCAGGCCCTGCTGGTAGACGGCAATCGCCTGGTCGGTGCGTCCTGCCTGTTCCAGAATCATCCCCCAAAAGAGAAATAGATCGAGATTTTCCTGGGTCGCCTGGACAGCCCGCTGCATTACTCGGTCGACCTCGTCGTACTCTTCCAGAAAGGCGTAATGCCGGGCCAGTTCCAACCATTCGCCGGCGCTGCTGGGCTCGCGTTCGACGATATGCTCAAATAGGCGTACCGCCTGGGCATAACGGCCGATCTCGGACAGAACCGTGCCCAATTCGTAGAGAAATTCCACGTCTTCCTCAACGATCAGCGCGTCCAGATCCTCAGATTTGGTGAGCAAATCGGCCAATTCGTACAACACGCTATTGCTTTTGGGCCCTATCTGGGCGGCTCGACGATAGTGGCGAATAGCCGTATCCCGCTGGCCTTCCTTGAGTGCCAGGCGCGCCAGGCCTACCCAGGCCCCCCGGGTGTCGGGTTGTTGCTGCAGTATGTCATTGTATACCGTGCGGGCCCGACCGCTCAGTTCGAGGCGGGCAAAAATATCACCGACGTGTACCCGTACTTCCATAGGCACATCGGGCCTGGCCAGGATGCGCTCGTATAGCGGCACGATACGCCCGTCCTGTCCCGTTTGTCGATAGAGAAAAGTCAGGTAGGAATACAGCCGCCAGTTATCTGGCTGATAGTCGAGTAAGACCTCCAGTTCGTCTACGGCCTGCCGATGCTTGCCCAAGCGCTCGAGCCACTGCACCAAGCGCAGGCGCAATGGCGACCGCTGTGGATCCAAGGCCAGGGTTTTACGCGCAAAAACGGCGGCCATCTGGTAGTCGTCTATCTGTTGATAGGCCAGGGCCAACTGCTGGTAGATAGTCGGCGAATGGGGAGTCAAATCGGCGGCGTTGCGCAATTGTACGATAGCCCCGTAATAATTCTTTTGCGCCTCGAAAACCTTGGCCCGGACAAAGTACTGGGTCGCCCGTTGGCGATCCTCTTGAGAAATTTCCGCCGGTGACGGCTGCCCCTGGAATAGGCCTGCACAACCGCCCATAAATCCGGCCAAACAAAGCCCGATGAGTCCATTTAGCACCAACCGCATAGCTACAACTCCCTTCATCGCGCGGTCACCCGCTTGGGGTCGAGGGCGTCGCGCAACCCGTCTCCGAGCAGGTTTAACGCCAGCACCACAACAAAAATAGCCAACCCTGGAAAACTCATCACCCAGGGGGCTTTGAGCAATAATTCTCGCCCGCCCGAAAGCATCGCGCCCCATTCGGGGGTGGGCGGCTGGGCACCCAGCCCCAGAAAGCTGAGCCCGGCGGCGTCGAGGATGGCCGTCCCCAGACTCAAGGTGGACTGAACAATAAGCGGGGCCGCGCAATTGGGCAGGATACTGGTAAAAAGGATGCGCCAATCACTGGCACCCAGACTGCGGGCCGCCTCGACATAGGCCATTTCCCTGATCGACAGCACAGAAGCCCGCACCAGGCGGGCATATTGCGGCACCATGACTATACTGACGGCCAACATCACGTTATCGATCCCCGGACCAATAACGGCGACGATGCCAATGGCAAGCAGGATACTTGGAAAAGCCAGCGCGATATCTACCAGGCGCATAATCAGGTTGTCGGTCAGCCCCCCCCAATAGCCGGCGACCAAGCCCAGAAATGTCCCCGCAGTTAAGGCAATGGAAATGGAAATCAGGCCAATACGCAACGAAATCCTCGAGCCGTAAATAATACGGCTGAGGATATCCCGACCAAAATCGTCCGTTCCCAGCGGATGGGCCATTGAAGGAGGTTCGAGCCGTTGATAAAGATTTTGCTCAATCGGATCGTACGGGACCAGCAGCGGCGCCGCCAGGGCGACGAACAAGAGCCCCACGACAAGAGCGCCGCCCAACAGAGCCAGGCGGTGTCCCTTTAAGTGATGCCAGGTAGTTTTCCACAAAATCGCATGCGCTCGCTTATACCAATGTGAAGCACTGATATCCTCCTGTTGGGCGTGTAGCTCTCCGCAGTTCAGCACAAGCATCCGGACAACTTAAAGCCAAACTGGTATTATCTACCGTCGAATATACGTTTGATTTCAGGTTGTCCGGATATTTTGCTGTTTCTCCAGGGGAAATAGCGATAGATATCCGCCCATCAGCACTGCTAATTCCTGGGCTTATGAAGGCCCAGGTAACGAGCCCCAGCCCAAACAGTCAGAATATAACTTGCCCCTCGACCCCATGCCAATCCAACGGGCACCGACGCAAATCCTACGAGACCCGGCCGCCGCAACAGTCGCCGTGATCGTGGTCGTGGTCGTGGTCGTGGTCGTGGTCGTCCATTTCCATAGGGAAGAGCTCGCCGACAAAAGCTCGCGGCCCCCGCCGCACCAGCGAAACGGTAAAAAGCCCACCAAGCCCAATCAGGCATAGCCCCGCCAGACTGAACAGTTCAGCTGTATCCTCTGCTTCCAGGGGCAGCACCTGGGGGTCTGGCAAAACAAAATTGACCAGATACCCCAAAGACACGGCCAGCACTAAAATTAGCCCGCCAAAGCCCAGCGCCAGACGGCGTCCGTGCAAACTGCTCAAGACCCCGAAAGTCGTTATATTGGTCGCCGGCCCGGTGAGCAAAAAAGCCAGCGCCGCCCCCGGCGAAATCCCATTAAAAACCAGCACCGCCACCAGTGGCGTGGCCCCCGAAGCACAGACGTAAGTGGGAATACCCAGCAGGGCCAATAAGAGTACTTCCACCACATCGGGGATACGCGCCAACCATTCGCCGTGCAACACAGGTTGCATCAGTGCCGCCAAACCCAACCCCAGGAGAATCCAGGGCGCTGTATCATCGACTACTTCGCCCAAGCCAGTCCGCAATCCGATCCGCGTTCGAGCCCGCCACGAAAGATCCTCTCGCCGCTGTCCGCCCTGCTCTTGGGCGGCCTTGAGCAATGGCCGCACGAACCTACCCGCCACCCAGCCCACCACCAGCGCCACGACAGCGGCGCAGAGGACCCGCACCAGCGTGAAAGGACCGCCCAAAAGGGGCAGTGAGATCAATATTGCATCGAGGCTCAGTTCAGGTGTGGCCACCAGAAAACTCAGCGCCGCCGCCGGTGGCACCCCCCGGCTGATCAGACTGCGATACACCGGCACCACGCCACAGGAACATATCGGCAGAGGCAAGCCAAAACCCATTCCACGCAGGGCCTGGGATAAATTACCCCCCCGGCCTAACCAGTTGACAGTGGACTGGGGCCAGAAACCGTAAACCACCCCCGCCCCCACATAAGCCAGCAACAAAGCCGGGGCGCTTTCCAGAGATAATACATAGAATACTCGGACGACCTCGCTGCCGAATGGTCCCAAGCCGTGATCGACCAGTATAAACCCCAGCAAAATCAGCCCGCCCAGCGCCCCCAATCCGGCTTTCCAGCCAGCGACCCCGCCGTCCGATTCCGCCGCAATGGGATAAGAACGGTGTACCAATACGTGCAATAAAGACCCGGCGACCAGGGCCTGGAACAGCCCCGCCTCGCGGGTTTCCATGAGCTGGTCGGCCACATCGCCCATGGCAAAACCGAGACTGGTGGCCACCCCGACCAGGCAGAGCACCGCAATAGCCGGCCAGGCTCCATAGGTCGGCCGCAGTAAAAACCAGATCGCCAACCCCACCGGCAGGCGATGCAGAATCACCGCCATGGGCAGCATATGGTGGCCGTGGCCGCCTCCGGCGATAAGGGCCAGCCCATCGACCACAGCGTGCAGCCCCAACCCCATCAGCGCCAACAACAAAGCCACCAAATGAGCCTGACGGGCTAGGCGCTGCAAACGGTGTTCGACCATTGTCGGTGCCCACCACCCCACCAGGACCCCAGCCAGGGCCCACCAACCGCCCAGGGCAACGCTTTCGGGGATAATATCGAACAGGACCAGCCCGCCAATTGAAACAAAAATAAACCCATCCAGCGCCGCCAGGGCCGAAGCGGCCGAGCGGCGCACCAATTGGTGCAATACCGGCCCCACGGCCAGGGCTACCAGGCTCAACAACAGCAGATAGATATGAGTTTGATCGACATTCATAAATGGACTTTAGGGCTTTGCAGTATCGGGCGCGTTTCTAAAAGATGGGCAGCGGTAAATCTAATGGCTGCCGCACCCCCGGGCCACTGGCCAGGCCTTGCCGGAAGACGACCGGTGTGATTAGTTTTGCAGCAATACCGATTTTTAGGTAAACATTTTCAGCGGGGCCGACGTCCGGTTACATGTAAATAAAACCCGATCCCCCTCCACCGCCTTTTCCAGCTTTCCGGTCAACGTGCAACGACAACCGACTACCAGCTGGGGTCTCTACCCCGTCGTCGAAGCCCACACCCGCAAGGTGCGCTTTGAGGACGACTTAGCCCGCCTTGCCCAAGAGGGCATCCCGTTGCTGGCCCAGGGCAACCGCCGCAGTTACGGGGATGCCTGTCTGGCTCCCAGGGTGGTTTCTACCTTGGGTTTAAACCACTTGCTCAGCTTCGACCAAAGCGCGGGGCTTTTGCGGGCCCAAGCCGGTATCACGCTGGACCAGATACTCCGCTTTATTGTGCCGCGCGGCTGGTTCCTGCCCGTCACTCCAGGGACTAAATTCCCCACCTTGGGCGGCTGCCTGGCCGCCGACGTACACGGCAAAAACCACCATAGAGACGGTGCTATTTCCAATTTCGTCGAAGAATTGGATATGGTCCTGGCCGACGGCACCCCTATCCGTTGTTCAGCACAGCAAAATTGCGCGCTTTTCTGGGCCACTCTGGGAGGTATGGGCCTGACCGGCTTTATCTACGCGGCGACTCTGCGCCTACAGGCAATCTCCTCGTCCTATATCCGTCTGCGTTCGGTCAGGACCCGCGACCTGGAGGAGACCTGCCGCCTTTTTGCCCAAACCCAGCGGGACAACCGCTATTCGATGGCCTGGATCGATACCCTGGCCACCGGTTCCCGGTTGGGCCGCAGCATAGTAATGATGGGCGATCACGCCAGCGCCGATGAAGCCGCCACCGCCAATCCCCTCAAGCTGCACGCTTCGCCCCGCCTGACCGTGCCTTTTCACCTGCCCAGTGTCGTACTCAACCGCTGGTCGGTAAAGGCCTTCAATGCCCTCTATTACCGCCGCCAATGGCGTCATGACCGGACAACCCTGGTTCACTACGAGCCCTTCTTTTACCCGCTGGATGCGATTGGCCATTGGAACAGAATCTATGGCCGCGCCGGTTTCCTGCAATATCAGTTCGTCCTCCCTTTTGCCGCCGGCCTCGATACCGTCGCCGATATCCTGCAACGCATCGCCGCCCGGGGCACCGGTTCTTTCCTGGCCGTACTCAAAACGCTGGGGGACGGCGCCGGGCCGCTCTCCTTCCCCCTTCCAGGTTATACGTTGGCGCTGGATTTCCCCTTACACGATAAGGGCATAATTCCCTTTCTGCGGCAACTCGACCAATTGGTACTAAAAACGGCAGGTCGCGTCTACCTGGCCAAGGACGCCATCCTACAACAGGAGGATTTCGCCCGTATGTATTATCCCCGTCTCGACGAATTCAAGCGCCTCAAGCGCACCTACGACCCCGGGCACCTCTTCCGTTCGCGGCAATCCGACCGGCTGGGCTTGACATGAGTCGCCGCGCCCTAATTCTGGGAGCCAAATCAGCAATCGCCCAAGCCCTGGCGCGGCAGCTGGCCGCCGCCGGTTACGATTTGGCGCTAGGAGCCCGCCAATGCCAGCAACTGACCCCCTTCGCCGCCGATACGCGTCTGCATAGCCAGACCCAGGTAGATCTGTTTGAATTCGACGCCCTGGACACGACCGCCCACGCCGGCCTGCCCGGGCGCGTCGAGGAAACCTGCGGTCCGTTCGAATTGGCCATCCTTGTATTTGGCGTCCTGGGCGACCAGGCCGAAGCCCGGGACCAAACCGAGGCCCTAGAGCAAATCCTGCACACTAATTTCACCAGCGCCGCCGTGGTGGCGGCCCACCTGGCTAATTACCTGGAAGCCCGCGGCGGTCCGGGCGGCCTGATCGGCATTTCCTCGGTGGCCGGCGACCGAGGCCGCCAGAGCAATTATTCCTACGGGGCGGCCAAAGGTGGCTTCAGCCTTTTCCTCCAGGGGCTGCGCAACCGGCTCGCCGCCACCCCAGTACACGTGATGACAGTTAAACCCGGCTTTGTCGATACCCCCATGATCGAAGGGGCCGAGGGCCTAATTCTGGTAGCCCCGCCCGACCGGGTGGCCGGCGATATTCTGCGCGCCTACCGCAAAAAACGCGATATCCTCTATACCCCCTGGTTCTGGCGCTATATCATGCTGGTGACCCGCTGCATCCCCGAACGCCTGTTCAAAAGACTCAATCTATAGGGCGTGTCTAAAAAAACATTTGGAGGGTCGCGCGGCTGGAGGTTTAAACCGGCTCATTCTTCTCGGTCTTCAAAAGCCACTTCATTTTCCTGCAACGCCTCCACCCGTTCGCCGGTTTGCCCGCGCAGTCGCGGCGCCAACGTCGTAAAGCGCTGGGCCACCTGGTTGTTGTCGACAGCCAATTGCAAGGCTTTGCGCGTCCCCACCACCACGATCATCCGCTGTGCCCGGGTCAAGGCCGTATACAGCAAATTGCGCTGCAGCATGACATAGTGCTGGGTGGTCAAGGGCAGGACTACGGCGGGAAATTCCGACCCCTGAGATCGATGAGTGCTAATGGCATAGGCCAAGGTCAATTCGTCTAAGTTGGCAAACTCGTAGCTCACTCTCACGTCAAAATCGACTTCCAGGCGCTGATCCTCGATACTGAGCCCAGCAATAACCCCCATATCGCCGTTGAAGACGCCCTTGTCGTAATTGTTTTTAATCTGCATCACTTTATCGCCAATACGGTACTCGACGCCGCCCTGCACATAGGCCCGGCCGTCGGGATTGAGCCGGCCCTGCAACCGCTGGTTGAGCATGAGGGCCCCGGTCTCACCCCGGTACATGGGCGTCAATACCTGAATTTCGCGATAGGGGTGGAAACCGCTGTGGTCGGGCAGCCGGCGGGCGCACAGCTCTTCGATCAGGCCGGCCACTTTTTCCGGTTCGCTTTCTTCGATAAAGAAAAAATCCCGCCCTTCCCGGTTGTTGACCAGGGGCATCTGGCCCTGGTTGACGCGGTGCGCGTTGACAATGATCTGGCTTTCGCGGGCTTGACGGAATATTTCGTCTAACCGCGCCAGGGGCACTTTCTCCGAGGCGATGATATCGCGCAGAGCGCTGCCCGGTCCCACCGAGGGCAACTGATCGACGTCGCCGACAATAACCGCCCTCGCCGTATCGGGCAGGGCCCGCAATAACGCATTGAGTAGGACAATATCGATCATCGACGCCTCGTCGACGATGAGGGCGTCCACCTCCAGCCTGTTATCGTAATTTTTATTGAATTGCCGCTCGGCCGGGATAAATTCCAGCAGCCGGTGGATGGTCTTGGCTTCCCGCCCCGTGGTCTCGGCCAGACGGCGGGCCGCCCGGCCAGTAGGCGAACACAGGGCCACCTTTAAACCGTGCTGTTCAAATAAATCGAGAATTACGCGGGTAACGGTAGTTTTGCCCGTCCCCGGCCCCCCGGTCAGCACCATTACTTTCTCGGTTTCCACCAGCCGTACGGCCTCGATCTGGCCCGAGGCCAGTTGCAATTCGCCTTCTTCCTCGGGCTTCCAACTCAACGCCACCGCCGCCGGGGTCCGCAACAGGCGCCGCAGCGACGAGGCGGCGCCCACTTCGGCGTGGTAGAGCGAAGGCAGATAGTAACGCAAATCCTCGGTGACGATGCCGTCGTCGGAACGCAGCATTTCCAGTGCCGGTGGGAACAACTCGGCGTTGACCCCGAGCAATTCCTTGGCCCGCTCCATCAATTCCACCACCGGCAGGTAAACGTGTCCGTCATCGGCACACTGGTCCAGCAGATAGCGGATACCTGCCTGAATGCGCTCGAGCGAATCGTGGGCAAAACCCAATTTCTGCGCGATGAGATCGGCGGTGGTAAAGCCAATGCCGTGAATATCGCGCTCCAGGCGGTAGGGATTGGCCTGCACTCGGGTGATGGCCTCCTGACCGTATTCCTTGAAGATCTTCACGGCAAAACCGGTACTGACCCCGTGCGATTGCAAAAAGATCATGACATCTTTGATGCGCCGCTGTTCTTCCCAGGCCCGGGCGATCAGATCGACCCGGTTGCGGCCCAGCTTGGGTACTTCCTCCAGCCGCTGCGGGTTGCTGTCTATAACTTCCAGGGTCTCTTCGCCAAAATGCTCGACGATGCGCCGCGCCGACATCGGCCCGACCCCTTTGATAAGGCCCGAACCCAGATATTTCTGAATCCCCTCCAGGGTAGATGGATATACCTGCCGATAATCTTCAATTTTTAATTGGCGGCCGTATTGGGGGTGCTCCATCCACGCTCCCTGCAGCTCCAGACTCTCCCCTTCCTTTAAATCGGCCAACAGCCCCACAACGGTGATTTTCTGCTTGCGACCTTCGGGGACCAAACGGGCAATGGTATAACCGTTTTCCGGGTTGTGGTACGTGATGCGGTCTATATAGCCTTTAAAGGTTTCGCTCATGGTCCGATAAAATCCCGCCCTCTTTTCAAGGCGCCCCGACAAAATGATACAAACCCCACGCTGCACCGCCCCCCAATAAAAAGCCGGCGGCGATCTGGGCCGGCGAATGGGCCCGCAAATGCCAGCGGGCCCAGGCAATAAGGGGCAGTGTAAGCGTCCAGATCCAGGCTTCTATACCCATCATTATAAGCAATACGGCCACCCCGCCGCTTACGCCGACCGAATGAATACTGATCTTCCAATATCGGTTGACCCACCAGACCAGCAAGGCGCTGGTGGCAAATACCAGTCCAGCCGCCACTATAAAGATTTTGGCCCCGACCAGCCACAAAGCGCCACTGCCGAGAAAATAGCACCCGGCCCCCAGCAATAATAAGCCCGAGCGCTGCTGGCGCTGCGATGGATAGAGCTGGTCGATACGCCCCTTCTTTAGCATAGACACCAGGATCAACCCGGGAAAGAAGGCGAAACAGACCATCCCCACCAGGGCGGGTAGCCAGGTGCTGTAGCCTTGCCATGCCAACAGACCGAATACCCCCAGGGCGACGCCACTGGGATTGAATAAGTGGGAGAAAAACTCAGCGGTGCGGTGGGACCTGCCTTTTGAACGCAAAACGGCCCATTCAATAATTCAAAGAAACTTTAGCTGCGGAGAGGAAAAACCGGCCCTTATTGGGCCCACTTCTTGCCGCTGGCGCTGGCCTTGCCCCGGCGGCGCGGAGCCTGCCCTTTGTCCAGGGCGAAACCAATAAACCGCTTTTGTCCCAGCGTTTTCAAATAGGACAGCAGCGACACCTCGGCTTCTTTGGTATTGAGCTGATGCCGCTGGCTCAAGACTTCAATCATCTGCCCCACTGTCGTATTGCCGTTGCACAAGACCCAGACTTCGGAGCCCAGCTCGTCCAGCGTGATGCGACGCTTTTTGGGGATATAGAAAAATTTGGAGAGCAGCTTGACCTTCCAACTGGCCTGGCGCGTTACGATAATACGCACATCGCCATCTTCATTCTTTTCCCAGTCGATCAGTTCATTGTGCGTCGGCCGCGAGCTCAACATCGCCTCGCGCGTCAGCTTCGGCTTGCTTTTGGTGGCAAAGATACCCATGGCTTACAACCTGTGTCAGATCGCCCCGATCCCTCTCCTTGCGGTAGAGGTGGTCGACGATACAAATCTTGTCGGAGTCGGCGCAATACCACACGCGACCGTGCATATACAGACGGGGACGCGGATTGACCAGCGGCAGGGGGCGCAATAGCTGACGCCAGCGGCTGCGCGGCCGGCCATCTATGCGCAGGCCTTGGTGGCCCTCCACATCCTCCGTGTTGACATCGTATTTGAAATCCTTCAACTGCTTGGTGAAAAAACGGGGATACCAACGGGCCAGAGTAGTCCCCTTCAACAACATCTTGGCCAGACTCAAACGCTGGATCCGGCAGGTGTGCTTGTCGTGTTCAAAATTCAGTTGAATATGGCCCGACTTCAGTTCCTGGGAGGTCAATTTGTACTCTTCGGGCATGAAAAAACTCAGCCCGTAGACACTCCAGAAAACCCCTTCCCCCTCCCTGGGGTGGTCCTCGAGCGTGCTGAAAACCATTTCGGCCAACTCGCTCAAATCCTCGTCGAGATGCCCCAGGACCCGCAGCAAGACTACGCGGCCGCAGCGGCTGCACAGACGCGCCAGATTATAGGCCCGGTAATCGGCCTCCCAGATAAAGGTCTCGTAATCGTAGCCCTCAAGCCAGCGCTTATCCTTGAGAAAGCGGGCCCGCCGTTCTACCGTAAAAGGCGTGCCGGCCTTTTTGGCCTTTTTCTCCAGGGTCTCCACATAGCGGTCTATCAAGGGCGCCACCGCCTTGTTCTGGCCGTCCCTGAGCTGGCGCCATTCCACTTCGGCGCGCACTATTTCGCTGTCGTCTAGGCGGGCGTAACCGCTTTTTTCATTGCCATCCATCCGTCCCAGGTTCCAATTTTCCGGAACCTGCAAGCGCACGCCCTGCCAGCCAAAATTGGCCCCTGTCTGCCATTTTTTTGCCATTAGAAAATGAGCACGGAAACCGATTTTTGGATCAGCGCGACCGAGACCGAGGCCATCCCCATCAGCGCCATGCCGCAGGCGAAACCCACCGCCAGGATGGGAGCGTAGAGCCGCCACTCCTTCTGGCCGTACTTATTCCAGAAATAATACCGGGCCAACAGCGCCCCGATAATTTCGGTGACCATAAAATGGGGTATAGTAGTCAGGGCGCGGACATAGCCAAAAATCAGCAATATCGGCAGCCCGAAGATGGACAATATGGCGTAACTCACTATACCGACCGCCGTCCCCATGAGGATATAGTCGCGGTTGATGGCGCGGAATAGCCAGGGTTCGTCCGTGGACCGCTGGATCCAGGGGGCGGTGAAATTGGGGTCGGTATCCACTTCGTAGTAGAACATCCAGCCCTCGGGAAGGGCCGCCCCAGACCGCACTGTCAAGGCCGGACGCGGTTGTTCTAGGACCCTCATATCGGCCGGCGGGCCTACCACCGTCAAAACGGGCCCATTGCCTTCAGGTGGCCCATTTTCCATAGCCCCGGGCGGCCGTTGTGGAAGCTGCTGGGGCGCAGCACCGGAATAATGGGTGAAGAAGGTCCTCTTTTCTGTCCAGGGGCCCGACTCGCCGTGCTTGCCTTTGGTCTCCAACCACTCCGGATCCACCGCCCGGGCGCGCCAGTACCACCATTCGCCTTCGATCAAATTGGCCGGTGTCCAGGTACTCTCCAATTTGTCCGGCGTCAATTCGTGTTGGCTCCGCATCGTCCCTGTATACCAAAGACAGGTCTGATAGGCGCGCAGGCGCCAAATGAGCTGGGCATAGGGGTAGGACGAGGAAGGGACTGGGGCTAATTTCCAGATATAGGCCGAATAGATAAAGGTCGCCCCCAAAACTATGGGGATCATATAGACTTCGGCCCGGATAATGCTGGTGAATTTGGTCCCGGTCAGTTCTATTTCGCGAAATTTCTGCGCCTGGGCGCCGAAATTGCTTAGCGGGAAGGGCACGAACCAGATTGATACGCCCTGATACCCCGAAAGGATAATGGTGGCCTCGCGCACAAAAGGAATTTCCACCGACTGGCCGACCATACCCACCAAGCGAGCATTGACAAAAGCCTGGAAAGGCGTGAAGACGAAGCCGAAGAAGAGGAAAAACCAGACAAATTGGCCAAATTGGGGCATTAGCAGCCAGGCCATAAAAATAAGCGCCGCTGTCGCCGCCACGTAGTACATAATGGCGACTTTAATGGAGATATCGCCACGGCCCGGCGGCACATCCCTTAAGCTGCGCCGCTCCTGGACATCTTTTTCGGCCCGGGCCTTCTTAAGACTAAAAAAGATCTGCCACAGACCAATGGCCGCCACCGCCAAGGTAGTGCCAATGCCAAAGCTCATCCAAAAATCGACGCTATTGACAAAAAAGGTATCGATCGACCCCATCCCGGGCTGCCAGATCTCAAGAATCCCGTAATTGTAGAGGATGGGGTTGGCAATGGAGTGCACCACGGTGCCGATAAAGGTCCCCATCACCGCCCAGAAAGGCATCACAAAACCGGCGAATATGGGCCCCAAGTGGGCGGTAAATCCCAGCGGCGTGGCCGGGATAAAATTGCCTGTCACCGGGGTAAAATCGACAAATGGAATGGGTATTAGCTGAATGGGCTCGGTCAGCAGCGCACCGCTGATGGCGGGGATGGCCACGTAAATAGTGCCAAAAACCAGACCGATCATGGCCCCCGCCGAAAAGACGCGCCAGCGCCAGGTCTCCTCGCCCGAGGAACTTTCGGCCAGAGCCGTGGCACCCTGGGCCGCCACCGGGGCGAAAGGATAAGGTAGGCGTTCGTAATCCGAGGTAATGCGAAACAGGGTATAGGCAGTGGTAAACCAGATGACACGCGAAATAATTAGGCCACCCACCAACACCAGAATGGGCTTAATCCAATCGACGTGCAGGAAGGTACGCTGCACCAAGGCTTCGGAAGTGGCCGGTGGCGCCCACCAACTAGGTATCAGATTGGTGATACCAAATTGCTTGGCCGCCGGCGATTGCACCAGATACTGCGGCCACAATAAGCCGTCAAATGCCCCGCTCTCAGCGGCTATCAGACCGGCGGCGACATAGTAGAGAACGTATACTTCCTGCCGGGTCAGGGTGTTAAAAGAGCGTTTGAGAATCTCGAGGAAGAGGATGATGGTCACCCACTCGGCCGCCGCTCCGAGGCCACCGCCGACCATCAGACTCAAGTACATATTGCCGGGGATCATAATAAAGGCGACGAACAAGACGCCCAAAATGGTCCGGCTAGTGAAGCCTTCTGAGAATTCGGTCGGGGTCTCTAGTAGATCCCTGTAGTCTTCGACTTCCTGATTTGGATTCGTTTTTCTCCGTCCGAGCACTGGACGTCCCTCCCTTTACGCTGTTACCTCAGTACGCGAGCCGGCCAGAATTTCCTCTCCTTGCTGGAGGTAGGCTTCCTTGGCCTCTGGATCGACCGTACGCCAGATGAGGAACTGTTTGCGGATCACATTCATGAATCGCTGATTGACCCGTCTCCAGGAAGCATCCTCACCGCTGAGCCGCTGGATCTGCAGGGTGACAGCATAGATATTGTGCTCCCCTTCGGGGACGGCGCGGAATACCACATGCTGACTCACGCCCAGATCAAAGGGGGCCAGCCAGATATTCATATCGATGGCATAGCCCTCCCCGGTCTCAGCCTCGAACCGGTTCAATTTGGCCCCGTCGGTGTAAAAGGTGCCAATGGATTCCTCGCTATAAGAGTCAAAATAGCCGATGAGGAAGACGCTCAGACCTAAGACCTCGTGGCCGCTGACGGTAAAAGGGAAGTCAAAATTCCACTCGTCGCCCTCGGGCGGCGGCAACTTCCACTTGCGGGTCACGTCCGGCACCGCCATCTGCGAGGCTTTGCGCGCCGGATAGACGGTCGATAGCATGACCACCGCCATCACCAAAATACTCGAGCCCACCGCCGCCAGGGACGAGTAATTGAGGGTAAAACCGCCCAGTAGATTAAACCAGATCAGGACTTTGGCTATGACTTGGCCGACCAAGTAGCCCGAGACGACCCCCAAAACCGAAAAGACGCACGACTCGGCGATGAAGAGCCAGGCGATATGACCTGGCGCCAATCCCACCGAAGAATAGACGCCAATTTCGCGGAACCGCTCGTAGACGCTGCCCATCATGGTATTTAGGACAATCAAGGCGGCAATTAGAATGGGAATAAACAGATTGGCCATACCTGAGAAGGACGTCATACCCAACGAGCTGTAGATCGAGACTTTGACATAATCGTCGCCCGGCTCCTTAATGCCGGCGAACAGAGTCACGGCCAGACGGGCGAGGAATTGCTCGATCTCCTCGCGCTCATCGATACCCTCCTCAAAACGCACCGCCACCGACTGCAACGGATTGCCACTGCCAATATTGCGCAGCGTGTGGTAGGGGATCATGAGGATATTGGCCGGTTCGAGATGGACAAAGGGCTTAATGACGACCTTAGTATCCTCCAGCCCCTGCTTCTCGCGCTGCTCCTCTTCGGCGATTTCCTGCACCGCCTGCCCGCCCGTCACGGCAAAATCGGCCGGCGTCATAATCTCATCGTCGAGATCTTTAAGATCCTTCATGCGTTTGGAATCGAGGACGCCGATCACCGTGAAAGCCTCGCCAAAAACGCGAATCTTGGTCTCGCCGATAGCAGCGATATCAATTTCGAGCTTGCCGGTCCCAATCATATCGCTGGGCAGGATACAGACCCGGTCGTCGCCCGGCTCGAACCAACGCCCCGCAATAAGGGCACGGTCGAGCCCGGTGACCCCTTTTTCCTCGGGGGACAGACCCAGGACGCCCAGGGCGTTGTGGGCGTAGTCCCCGTGCTTCATTTTGATATGCGCTTTAGTGCGATTGTCGTACCAACTACGCGGCGCCACCGTAGCCCGGTCGCCAAAGGTGCTCTCGGCGTATTCGAGAACCGACTCTTCCAATGGGTTCCAGGCCTTACTGCGGATCATCAGGCCTTCGTACAACCCTTCGTTATCGCGCTGAATCTGGTTGAAACGCAGCGCTGTCTGGATCGACGTGAAAGAGAGGACGGTAAAGGTGAGCAAGAGCAGCGTGATAAAGGTGAGCACCGTGCGCAATTTGCGGCGCTTCATATTGGAGATGCCCAACTGGAAAGCGGTCAGTGAGGCCGACGAACGACTGACATCGGTATCGTGGATGACCGCCACTTCGGTGCGCAGCTTCTTCATCTGCTCGTTGAACCGCCCCGAAATAATCGAGATCACCAAAATGGCCAGAGCCAGAATGATGAAGGCCAACAGGATGACAAAGGGATTGGACAACTGGAAGGCTGGATGTACCAACCACAGGATAATCCAAATACAAAGGAAGATGAGCGAGAAGCCGATTATCTGGTTTTTAATAGTCGACGCCGTCACCAGCAGACGCTCGGCGAAAAAGGCACAGGGAATCACCAGGGCCATAAAGAAAATGATTCCCTGGACAACGTCGTTCTGGGTCGATTTGACGTCCGGGTAGGCGCGCGACTCAAGGCCTATGGCAGCCCGGGTATGACGCACAAAATCACTCCAGCGCTTGTCCTCCATCGCCTGTTCGGCCGCGTCTATTTCGACTTTGGCGCGGGCGTGCAAATTGTTGAGGCGCTGATTCTCAATGGCAAAATCGCGCAACTCCCGCATGCGCGCCTCGTCCAGAGTCCACATATCCCGAGCAGCCAAATAACTGGTGCGGGCGAAAGAGGTTTCGGCGCCAATCTCGAAGCCCTCGCCCAACGCCTCGTTCTTGTCGTCGGGATTGGTGGAATTGAGCAAGAGCGAGCGAAAACCGAGAATACCGGCGCCCAGGCCAATCTTTATACGATCATCGGGACGGGCGAACAACACGCCAACGGCCTCGTCCGGAGCTGAGGGCCCCTCGCCAATGGTATAACCGAATTCTACCGGCGCCGAATTGCTTTCGTCAAATACCGATACCTGAGACAGCTTGGTCAGGTAACGGGGATCGACAATATCGAAATAATTGTAGGCCACACAGGGGAACAACACGACCATCCATTCCTTGTCGCGCCAGTCCATGGAAATGCGCATGGTGTAGATCTTATCGCCCTGGACGCCCCGATCCGGGGCATAAGTAATCTTACCCGTGCCTGGGTCAAAATAATAGCCTTCTAACTGGACCGAATTGACGCGAATACGGTTGATATAGTAGGTGCCGGTCTCATCGACAACTTCGTAGTATTCGCCGCGGACCCCCTTATAGGATTTCTTTTTGCCGTTGCGCAAAACCCCTACCGCCCCAGCGCGGGGTAAATCGGGGACAATGCTGCGACGCGGAAAGACCATGGTCCGCCCGCGCAAGGATCGCAGGGTATCGCGCAAGCGCATCTTGAAATCGGGGAATAACTCCGGGTCCTCGAAAGCCATGTGGAACATGCCCGCCAGGGCGCGAATCTGTTTGGCCAGATTGGCGTGGTTCACCTTGTCGGCGCGGTCGAGCGGTGTATCGACCAAGAACCGGGCATCATTGACGGTGACAAAGGCCAGGGCGGGGGTCCCGGTAGACAAGACCAATTCGCTGTTGACCGAGATTTCTCCGGGCACAAAGGTCTGCCAACTCATCCCACCTTCGGGACTGATGCCGTTGACCAGCACGTCGCGCCGCTCATAGCCCAATTCCTGGCTTATCTGGCGGGCATAACCCATGAAGTTCTTGCCGAAAGGAGCAAAATAGCGCTTGTAGTAAAAACTGGTATTGCTGTTCCACACGCCCAGTTCGTCGGTCTGGGTCGACAGGTCAAGGCTGATAAAGAGCTTGACGTCGAGCGAATCGACCTTGGGATCTACCCAGATACGGTACAGATTCTCTCTAAGCTCGTCGTCGTCGCCAATCACTTCATCGTCATTGCCAATATCGGCTAGGAGCTCGGCGCTGTCGGCGAAGGTTTCCCCTCCCACCCGCAAAAGATTCCCTTCAGTGGGGATAAGCCCTTCGGCCAAAGCCGCCTCTGCGACCCGGGGCGCCAACAAGAGAGGGTCCTCGGCCACCCCCCGCACCAGGGCCTCTTTCCCCTGAAACCCCTGCCGTCCAATCTTGTAATTGACCCCGTCCTGCGCGATAATCCCCTGGACCAGGGCCGCCTCGACGACCCGGCGCACCAGCATCAGTTCTATAAAGGGGTCCTCATCGCGAAGATAGCGCTGGATAAAGTCATCGACCCCGCGGAGCCCCAAATGATGCGCCGAAGTGGCGAGAAAAACAATGGTCCGAGCCGGTGGATTCTGGCGAAAATAGCGGGCCAGTTCGAGCAGCCCCGTAATACTGGCCGCCTGTTCGCCGCCTGGAGCCAGAGCCGGCACTACCGACATGGCATCGTAATAGGCCTCGAGGACGACGACATCCTTTTTCAGCAAGGGGTCGTAACCGGGGATAGTCCCCATAATATTCCAGGCCGGCCGCCGTTCCCAATTCATCTGATAGTGCATGTCGACCGCCTGGGGACCGGCCTGGGCCAAGGTCTGCCGCAAACGCAAACCATCTTCCTTGGAAATCCAGAACCGGGGCAGGTCGACCGGCATAGTGAGGAATTTTTTCTCCCCTTCCAGATAGACGGTAGAATCCGGTTCGATAAAAACGGCCGCCGCCGCCCCCAGATAAGCGGCGTTGAGCCAGTTGTCACCGGAATTGAAGTCCATCAGGACCACAGCCCCTTCGATATCTTGACCATCGATATCGGTGAATTCACCACCGGCAGCGTCGATCAATTGGCCCTGCAAGCCATCTTCGGGCAATGTAGAAGTGCGTACCAAGTTGGGCCATACGCCGTGGATGGGCACCGTCAGTCCCTGGTCGACCAGACGCAACTGGCCGGCATCCTCTTCCAAGGGAATCGAAACATCGTATTCGTGCAGGGTGATCTTATCCAGGCCAATCTGGCGAAAGGTCTGGTGGACATAATGGGCCGACTTCTCAGCCCCGGGGTAACCGGCCACGCGCGAACCCACACCGGCGAAAAAGCCCATATCTTGCTGTATTCGCTCTTCGGGCGCTGTGCGCTTGAGAGCGGCAAAATCGACTTCAGCTTCCACGGGACGGAAAAGGACTAAACCCAACAGTCCCGCCAGGGCTATAATCATTTCGGTTCTGCGCATAAACCCCTGTCCTTAATTGAAATGTTCCCGACACCCAATCCGCTGCCAACCGCAGGCTCCAGGCCCACTATTATCCGGCATTCCAGGAGATTAGTCAATAAAGCCAGGGTCCTGGAGCGGCCCGGATGGAAGGTCCGTCGCAAACGCGTTGTAATATAAGCAAAAGGGGACCGAGTTCCAGCAACAAAACACTTATTCGTCCAGCCAACCCGCCGCCTGCAATTTTTCCAGACACCAGTATACCAACAAGCCAATGAGGGCACCACTGACCAGGCCGGTGGCCAAAAACAAAGGCAACAACGAAAAAATTCCGGCTTGGCCTACATAAATATAAGCCAATAGCAATTGGCTCGTCTGGTGCACCAGCGCTCCAATAATACTTAACCCAATTGGACTGAATAGGCGCCCCGTGCCTTTTCTCACTGCCCCCATGGCCAGCAGGCTGGCCAGGCCCGCCCCACCGCCAATGACAAATGCCGGCCCTCCCAAACTGCCGCTCAATAAACCACCAATTGACAATTTGAGCAAGCTAATGATCAAACCGGCGCTAAAGCCGTAGACCAGCAACCCCAACAAGACCGCCAGATTTCCCAGTCCCAACTTCATCCAGGGCAAGGGGCGGGGCGCCAAACCCTCAAAGACAAATAAAATCAACCCAACACTACCCAGCAGGCCAATGCGAGTCAAAGTACGGGGCCTCAGCCTCCTCATCGACTGACAGCATCCAAGCTGTAACTGTCCGGCCTCCCCGCCACCTGCACCAGCAAGCGGTTGGGTAGACAGGCAATGACCGCCCCCCGCCGCTGCGCCCACCCCGTGCCGACGCATATCTGCCGATGGCACGGCGCCCGGGCAACACGCACCGCCCCCGCCTCTATCTCCACTATAGCAGCCCCCAACGGCCCCATTACCGACAGCCTCCGCGGCTCTACCAGGTAGAAGGTCCCCTGCCAGACCCCTTCTACTGTGATAGATACCTGTTCCCCCGTCTGGGCCGGGCGCATCGACCAATAGACCAACAACCCAATACCCACCAGCACCCCGCCGATCAAAACGCGGTCCGCCCGGGTCAATAGATGGGTCCCAAAACGCCGCCCTCCCCGCTGCTCCAAGAGGACAGCAGTCGCGGCCTTAGAATCGGCTCGAGGGGACCTGGATTTGCTTGACATGGCCATCAAACTTTACTACAATTTCCTCGCTCTGGACAGGAGGCGCTTGATCGCGCTGGCCCATCACCGCAATCTCGGGAGTTGGATATTGGCCGAAACCCTGGGTGAAGTCATTGCCGAACAGCTCAAATACATAGACGGCGTAGACGATATTCTCGGCAAGTTCTACTATCTGAACGATCCCGACGCCTTGCGGCATACCCTGGAGCAGTGGATCCTGCAGACTCCGGCCGGACGCAACTGGCTCGACAGCCAGGGTTTTATTCACAAAGAAGCCGTGATCAAAGTCATCGCCCAGGTCGAGACCAACCTCGAACAGTCCAACAGAGATCTGGTGGCCAAAGTCCAATCGCTCCGATCCTATGTCGATTCGAAGGGATCTCTGGGCGCCGAATCCGAGGAAAACTGAAAGCAGGGCCCGCCGCCATTGACTAAGCGCCCTTTTTGGGATATTTTACGTCTTTTACCGCTATCGTATCGACTATCGAAGGAGCCTACATGAGCCAATTGAGCAATTTCAGTGTTGAGGTCAGGGCCGGCGAGCCCTTTGAAAAGGCCCTCCGGCGCTTTTCGGCCAAACTGCGAAAAAACGGCGTCTTGCAGGATTTGAAAAAGCGCCGCTTTTTCACCAAGCCGTCCGTGCAACGAAAAATCGACCGCCAGAAGAGCATCCGCCGGCAGCAGAAAGCCGCTCGACTCGGTCAATAGATTCACGCCTTTGCAGTAGCGTCTCTGGCTCGCTATGGCGCCGAATTGCTTCGGCGCCCTGGGTTTTGAGGGCTGCGGTTTTTTTCTATCCGGCTCTGTCCCAGACTCGAGCGGCCGGTTACTCTAGCTGAATCTCAGCGTCCTAGCGTTTCCTCTAGCTAGGGCGCTGTTTTTTTTTGCGCCTTTTAATTATATTGCAACCAGCAAGGCTTCTCAAATTGCTGACGCAGGGGTTTAGCACCCTGCCTGGCTTCGGTTCCCAGCATGGAGTTGGAGACCATGAGTAACGGTTCACCTGCTTTATCCCCCATCGCCCAAGCGGCTGTCGAATCTCCCCAAGGTCAAGGTCCCCGAGACCTGGACCAGTTGCTGGAAGAGGCCCAAGGCCATCTGCAGTTGCAAATGCTGCTCATCGAAGTGGCCTCCTGCAACGAGCAGGCCGATTTCAACCTGATCGCCCGCGCCTACTACTTCGCCGACAAATACCACCACGGCCAACTGCGCAAGTCTGGCCATCCTTTCCTGCAGCACTGTGTCGAAGTCGCCCGCCTGCTCTCCCAGTGGCGCCTGGACACGACCACCATCGCCGCCGGCCTGTTGCACGACGTCCTCGAGGATACTTCGGTCACATTCGCCGAAATCCGCGCCGAATTCGGCGCCAAAATAGCCGCCCTAATTGACGGTGTCACCAAAATAGAAAGCTTCACCCTGGCCAGCCGGGAGGCCCGCCAGGCAGAAACCTACCGCAAAATGCTCTTGTCGATGGTCGAAGACATCCGCGTTATCCTGATTAAATTCGCCGATCGGCTCCACAATATGCGCACCCTCGACCACGTCGACGATCAACGGCAAAAGCGCATCGCCCAGGAAACGCTCGACGTATACGCTCCCTTGGCGCATCGATTTGGCCTGGCCCGGGTGCGCTGGGAATTGGAGGACTTGAGCCTCAAATACCTCGAACCGTCGATCTACCAGAAAATTCGCGACCAGATCGACATGAAACGGCGCCAACGCGAAGACTATATAGAGGAATTCAAAGAGCCCATCGAAGCGCGACTGAACCAGCAGGCTATAAAAGCCGAAATCACCGGTCGCCCCAAAAACTTCTACAGCATCTACAACAAGATGAAATCGCGGCACAAGCCCTTTGAAGAGATTTACGACCTGATGGCCGTGCGCATCATCGTCGAGACCGTCCAGGAATGCTATTTCACCCTGGGCCAGGTTCACAACCTGTACCGCCCCATTCCCGATCGCTTCAAAGAGTATATCGCCAATCCCAAAAGCAATATGTACCAGTCTCTCCATACCTCGGTGATAGGCCCGCGCGGCGTCCCGGTCGAAGTCCAGATCCGCACCTGGGAAATGCACCACCGGGCCGAGGTTGGCATCGCCGCCCACTGGCGCTACAAGTCGGGCGACGCCACCCCCAGCGACCTGGACCAGCACATGCCCTGGCTGCGCCAGATCCTCGATTGGCAACAGGACGCCACCGATCCGGCCGAATTCATCGAAAACTTGAAGATAGACCTATTCCACGACGAGATCTTCATCTTCACCCCCAAAGGCGAGTTGCATCAGTTACCCAAGGGCGCCACGCCCATCGATTTCGCCTTTGCCGTACACACCGATATCGGCCTCCATTGCCTCACCGCCAAAGTCAACAACCAGGTCGTCCCCCTAAGCAGTGAACTGCACAGCGGCGATACGGTGCAGATCATCACCTCGCCGCACCGTAAACCCGGTCGCTCCTGGCTGGAAATAGTCAAGACGACCAAAGCCAGGCAAGCGGTCCGACGCTGGCTCAAAGAAGAACAGTATACTCAGAGCATTGGTCTGGGACAGGAATTGCTGGAACGCGAGCTGAAGCGCTACCCGAGCGCCAAGCCCAAACTGACCCTGGAACAGGTAGCCGACGAATTAGCCCTGGCCGATACCGAACATCTGTACGCCGCCCTGGGCAGCGGCGATCTGTCCGTCAACCGCGTCGTTAACAAACTGGTAACCTTCAAACAGCCGCGCAAAACCCGCCCCATCAAACAGGATAAACGCGCCATCCGCATCGAGGGGCTGGATCATTTGATGATCCACTTCGGCCAGTGTTGCACGCCTATTCCCGGCGACCGGATTATCGGCCTGATCACCCGCGGTCGCGGCGTCTCGGTGCATCGATCGGACTGCCCCAATATGGACCAGTTGGGCGAGGACAAGGAACGCCTGGTGGAGGTGCAATGGGCTTTGGAAGAAGACCACGCCTTTACAGTACAATTACTCATCAAAAGTCGCGACCGCAAATACCTGCTTTCCGATATCACCAAAGCCATCAGCGATACCGAGAGCAATATCCGCAAATCCAGCACCCTGACCTCGGGCCAGATCGCTGAAGAATCTTTCTGGGTAGATGTCCAGGATATCCAGCAATTGCGCACCACCATCGATGCCATCAACCAAATTGACGGCGTCATTGACGTGCGGCGGGTCGATTCGCCGCAAATGGACGCGGCAAAAGAAGGGGAAAATTTCTAACAGGCGACAAAAAAGCCATCTACCTCAACGGGCTCTATATGGCTTTGCCAACATCCTTTTCGATCCTGGTCACTGTTCCAGACCCAGGCGCAATTTCCCCAGTATCGCCATTTCTTCGCCACTGGCCACTTCGCCGCCGCCGTAACGCCCCCAACTGTTCTTCGGCCCAGCCGTGGATAATCTGGATCTGCACCCGACTAAGGCGAAGGCCATCGGCCTTTTGCAGGGCGCGCCGCAATTTTTTCAGTACCCGCGCTTCATCGGGCCAGAATACCTTTTCCTTCCAGCCAATGATGATTTTTAGCTCGCGGGTTTTGAAGGGCATATCTATATGATGGGCCCATTTTTTGCCGGTTATCGACATATTATAGGAAATGCCAAATCGATCTAGTGGTCTAATTTTTATTATTTGATGGATGCGTTAAAAACGCCGATCTTTGAGAATGCTTGTCCTCTCTCTCTCATTCAAGGAAGTTTTTCCATGCCATCCAAACGCTACCACGTCCTATTAAGC
>WLWI01000166.1_pt1 | contig 89232 bp, 89 predicted proteins | sample 6701501 | NCBI WGS metagenome assembly WLWI01 (sample SAMN12718690, study PRJNA515312) | sponge metagenome | isolation source: marine sponge | host: Mycale hentscheli | place: New Zealand: South Island, Marlborough, Capsize Point | collected 2014-11-01 | reverse complement strand
CGTTCCTGAAGCGCCAAAGGTCCGTTCCAAAGGAAGCTTTCGTGAGGGAAACGGCCCTCGGCGACAGTCTCAATCTTCCCTCCGAGAAAGCTCGATTACTAGATTGCTCGATGTCCGCCTCTGGCTAATAGCGGAAGTGGCGGGCTCTGAAACCAGCGTCTGCTTTGGACGCATTAGCAGACATTCCCGTGCGAAAGAGAATGTGGCAGACAAAACCAGCAGCGCAGACACCAAACAACGGCTACCCGTGTACCAAAGTGACATCGATTTAGGAACCAGTTAGAATTTTTCTATGACCGATACAGCACCCGATCCTCGCATTGCCAACATCGTAAAGGCTGGCTGCATCCGACCCGGCCTGTTCCTGCCACAGTACGCATTGACGAAAGCCGGAGATCTTAATCCAGTAGGTGCTGGTGTCGTCGCGCATGGATTGATTGGCACGCTTGCCGAACATCTCGGCATTGAGATGCAAATCGTTCAGCAACCCTCACCACCCAAGGCGGTCGAAACCCTCAACGCCGGCGGCTGCGATATCTTGATTATGGGCATTGAGGCCTCACGCACAGAAATTGTCGACTTCACCCCACCCGTCATTCAGTTCGATTACGCCTATCTCGTGCCCACCGGCTCGCCTATCAACGAAACCGCTGAGGTTGATCGCCCGGGACACCGCATCTCCGTACCTGGCGGCCACGCTTCCTGGATGGCGCTTAAGCGTAAGATCATCCATGCCGAGATCGTCGAGACCGACATACCCGATGAATCCTTCGCCTTACTTTGCGATGGCAAAACCGACGTGTTCGCCTTGCCGCGTGAGCAACTCATCGACTATGCCGCCGAGCTGCCGGGATCGCGTATCCTGACCGAAGGATTTGGCGTCAACGATGTCGGGCTGGCAGTCGCCAAAGGACAATCGCAGCGCCTTGCCTTCATCAATGAATTTGTTAAAGAAGCCAAGGCCTCAGGCCTCGTTCAGCGTATCCTCGAGGAAGCAAAGCTGACTTCACGCGGTTTCAACGTCGCGCTTTAGGTCTCTGCTCGGTCCGTTGCTGATGACGTCCCTCCGCTATACAATGCGAAGTCGTGTGGATATTCAGGAGACCACCCAATGCCCGAAATGAAACTCGGTCTGTTTGTCCGTCCCACCGGTCATCATATTGCGTCATGGCGACATCCCAACGCGCACATCGACGCCAACGTGAATTTCGATCGCTACATCGATATGGCCAAGACGGCAGAGCGCGGCCTATTCGATATGATGTTTTCTGCTGACACCAACACCGCCTGGACAACTGTCGATTCAGCGCTCAACCGCCAACATTATACCGCCTGGATTGAGCCCTATACCTTGATGTGCGCCCTCACCCCGCACACCAAACATATCGGGTTGGTCTGCACCCGCAGCACAAGCTTCGATCAGCCCTATTCGATTGCCCGCATGTTTGCCTCGCTCGACATTGTCAGTGGTGGCCGATCCGGCGTGAATATCGTGACAACAGGCAATGGGCGATCAGCGTTGAATTACAGTCAGGATGCACATCTCGCAAAACCCGACCGTTATGAAATTGCCGATGAATTCGTCGATGTTCTGATCGGGCTATGGGACAGCTGGGACGCGGATGCCTTCGTACAAGACCGCGAGACCAGCACGTTCTTTGAGTGGGACAAGATGCACACGCTCAACCACAAGGGAAAACACTTCCAGGTGGAAGGACCGCTCAACGTCGCGCGCTCACCACAAGGTCGACCGGTAATCGTCCAGGCGGGTGCCTCCGAACAAGGCCGTGAACTTGCTGCAAAGTCTGCCGACGTTATCTTTGGCGCCAGCCAGAGCATTGAGATTGCCCAGGAGTTTTATGCCGATATTAAAAAGCGACTGGCGCGGTTCGGTCGTCAGCCCGGCGACTTAAAAGTCCTGCCCGGACTTTCGGTAACTGTTGCGCCAACCATGGAAGAAGCCCAGGCCAAGTTCGATGAACTGCAAGAACTGATCCACCCGGACCATGGGTTGGCTTTTTTGTCGCGCCGCCTTGGCCATGATGTGACCGGCATGGACCCTGATGTCCCGATGCCCGATCTCGAGGCGGTCGATGATGTCGGTACGCGCTCCGGCCAGATGCTCGATCTTGCCAAGCGCGAGAAATGGACGCTCCGTCAGCTTTACCAACATTTCGCTGCAGCCCGTGGCCATATGCTGCTGATCGGCACGCCCGAAATGGTTGTCGACACCATGCAAGAATGGTTCGAAAACGGTGCCTGCGACGGCTTCAACATTATCCCGTCAATGTTCCCGGATGAATTCGAGTCATTCGTTGACCTGGTCGTACCGGAATTGCAGGCGCGTGGCCTGTATCGTACGGAATACGAAGGCACCACGCTGCGTGATCGACTGGAGCTGCCCGTGCCGGAAAGCCAGTACGCCAAAGCAAAGGCCAGCGCTGCTGAATAACGCTAATCCAAAAGCCTGACAAATCCATGAGCTTTCGCAGGATATAGTAATATCTGTAAGCGCTTCGCTTGACATAACGATATAACTAGTTATATCGTTTGCCTATGAATGACACTATCGCTGCAACTGCCCTCGCTGCCCTCGGCCATGAAGCTCGGCTCAAGGTTTTTCGCCTGTTGGTGAGGGCCGGGAAAGACGGGCTAAATATTGGCGATATTGGCCGGTTACTCGGCATGCCTCCCTCAACGCTTGCGCATCACATCACCACTCTGGTTCAGAGTGGGCTTTTGACACAGGAGCGGCGTGGCCGGGAAGTCATTAACAGAGCTGATTTTGACGCGATGGAAAGTGTATTGACTTATGTCGACGAAGAATGTTGCGCCGGTGTTGCCAGCACTGCCGCGGACGTCGCGTAAATAATACGGTTTTTTGAGCTAATATAACTACGACCTCAGGGATATCGAAATGACGGAACGTGTACTTGAATGGGGCCGCAGCTGGGGCGGTAATATTGATCGCGTGTGGTTGGCTGTCACCGCAATCTTTGCGATTCTCGCGCTGATGACACCAAACCAGGCTTTCGCCAGTGTGCATTTCACATTCGATGCTATTTTGGAGGTTGGTCCTTGGCTAGTTCTCTCAATCTGTATCGCGGCCTATGCCTCTGCGACAGATGCCGACAACCTCATCGCCCGTGCCTTTCAGGGAAATCAGGCGATGATGATCTTAACCGCCGCAATATTCGGCGGATTGTCCCCGTTCTGCTCCTGCGGTGTGATTCCTCTGATTGCAGCGCTTCTTGCAATGGGCGTCCCACTGGCCCCCGTCATGGCTTTTTGGCTGGCGTCCCCCGTCATGGACCCGGCGATGTTTGCCATTACGACCGGCGCTCTCGGTTTCGACTTTGCAGTGGCAAAAACACTGGCAGCGGTTGGGCTCGGCCTTATGGGCGGTTTCGCCATTTTCTTCATGTCCCAGGCAGGCTGGCTGAGCTCCCCGTTGCGCGAAGGTGTCGGAGATGGAGGCTGTGGCGGTGCAAAAGTTCGGACCACCAAGTCGCCGGTCTGGAAATTTTGGATTGAGGCCGAAAGACGGCAAAAATTCATGATCGGCGCCAAGAACAGCGGGCTGTTTCTCGGTAAATGGCTCACCCTGGCCTTTGTGCTGGAAAGCCTTATGGTTGCCTATATTCCTGCCGACCTCGTCGCAGAGACCGTCGGTGGCGGCGATGTGCAATCGATCATGTTGGCGACACTGGTTGGTGTTCCCGCCTATTTAAATGGCTACGCGGCCGTGCCCTTAGTCGCCGGTCTCATTCAGCAGGGTATGGCACCTGGTGCCGGTCTCGCCTTTATGGTCGCGGGCGGCGTGTCATCTATTCCGGCAGCCATTGCCGTCTGGGCATTGGCAAAGAAACAGGTGTTCTTCCTGTATCTTGGTTTCGCCTTCGTCGGCTCATTGATGGCCGGAATGTTGTATCAAGCCACCGTATAAGCCACGCACATGCATTGCTGGCTGGTATTTGAAATTGGCGGAGAGATTTCGTTCTGGGACCTCGCCCATCACCTCAAGTGGGGCGTAGACAATCTGGCCCCGGGTCTCAATCCGACAGACGCGTCGCGATGAGTTGTGGACGCGATCTGGAATTCGCAACACCCACCGGCGCCGTTACCATCAGCCTTTTTTTCTGAACCGGCCTGGATATTACCGAACGGTGAATTCCTCCGTCCGGAAATGATCATAAAAGTTACCGATTGATCTGAGAGCTTCGAACTATTGGCCGGACGCGTTTTACGTCCGGTGGAGCTTATGCCGCGCCACCGCAGGCCGAGTTGCGCAGGCCCATAGAGAAGGCTATTAATTTATGATCGAATTTACCACGAGGTGACTCTAATGGATGGCTCGATAATTCACGAAAGACTTCCCAATGTCGCAACCGACAAGGAAGTGTTGTTTTCGCTGCGCGACACCCCGCTCCTCGAACAGGGAACCATTTATGATCCACTGGCGACGGCGGAAAATCTCTGGGTGAACCTCAAGGTCTATGCCAGCGGTGGCGAGAACGCATTGCATTCTCATGCCGGAGAGGATCATGCTTTTATTATTTTACAGGGCAAAGCAACCTTCACGTTTGACGAGGGCCGGACACAGGTTGTCGGCAAATTTGAGGGCGTGATGTTACCCAAGAATGCCAAATATAAATTCGAAGCCGACGAGGAAGAAAATCTCGTGATGGTCCGCGTCGGCGGCGGCGTCCGGACCGAGACCGGCCTCGATGATTTGACGGCATTCGGAACACCGAAAGACGTGACCGCCAAGACCTCTTTTGCCGATGGCCAAGTCAAAGTCGGTGACGCCAAGAAGAACGGCGAAACCGCCAAAAAACGCGTTTATGCCGAAGGCAAATTCTTCGCGGCCAACGAAAATTAAGATCACTACAGGGAGTTAAAAATGTCAGAATTATCCGTAGATGCCTCCAAGTTCTCTGGCATGACAGAAGAACAGGCCGCGACGTTTCCGCGACGCTCTGTCGTCGGCATTCATCTCACGGAAGATCAGCTGGCAGCGAAGCCAAGAATGATATCAACCGACTCCCACGTCATGGAGCCCGATGAACTTTGGCAAGAACTACCACAGCGGTTGCAGGATCATCTACCCAACGTGCCCTTCCGCAACTCGCCGCCGGGTGCCCTAAAGGCGGAACACCGGTTGAATGATCAGCAGCATGATGGCATTGCCGCAGAAGTTCTTTTCCCCAATTACGGCATGGCGCTTTATGGGATCGACGACATTGAGACCCAGCAGGAATCGTTCAAGCTCTATAATGACTGGCTGTATGACTGGAGCGGCGCAGATCACAAACGTCTTATCGGTGTGCCGCTGATCTCGGTTTATGATCCGCAAGGCGCCGTCAAGGAAATGCACCGTTGCTTTGACAAAGGCATGCGGGGTGCTTTGATCTGGCAGGTTCCCGACCCGAAACTGCCCTTCAGCAATACAGAACATTACGACCCGATTATCGCCGCCTGTGCGGAAGCTGATGAGCCGGTGATCTGCCATATCCTGACCGGGCATGGCTATATGAAGACCGGGCATAAGCGGAATGTCGAAGGGATCAAGGACTCAACAAATACCAAGACCAACGATTCCGCCAACACGCTGTTTGACTTCATCTTTTATGGCTATTTCGAGCGCCACCCGAAGCTTAAATTTTTACTGGCGGAAAGCGAAATTGGCTGGATCCCGTTCCTACTCCAACAGTGGGACTATTATTTCGAACGGCATCGTAATTCCTACCACATTCCGATCGACCGCAAGCCAAGCGAAATCTTTGCTGAGCATGTCTACGGGACCTTCCTCGAAGATTATGTCGGAACGCGTTTCCTCTCCTGGTGGGGCGAAAAGAATTGCATGTGGTCGAATGACTATCCGCACTTCAACATGACCTTTCCGCACTCGCGCCAGGTTGTGGAACATCACCTGGACGGGCTTTCAGAAGACCAGCACCGACGCTACACGTGGGACAACGCCATGGACCTCTTCAAGCTCGACCTGACGGAAGAAGACCGTATCAATTAGGGGATGCAGTCAACAAAGTCGTGAGTCCAAACGCCTTTTTTGTCTTTCTGCACCTGATACCGGGTCCATTGATCCGGCGATAGAGTATTTGCAGAAATAGCGCCCAATTTCCACCATCTAATCGACGGCACATATCCCAGGGCGATCCTTATGACGGAATCTAACTCTACCGATACAGCGTTAGAATGAAATGTAATTTTATGTTACGTGAAATAACCCTATTCAGAGAAGGGATAGTCGTTTAGCCTAATTCTCCAAGTTGCTTGAAACGTAGTGCTTCGGAGTGGGCTCATGTTAATGAGCCGGGGGGAGCAGAAAATTACTGCGGCGGCGTACGGGCCTTGATTTACCACACGGCCAAATCCGACAGCCCCCAAGTGTCAAAGACATACGAACGCGTAAACAAAGAGTACATTCTATACAGGGGGGGGGGGACATTCTATGTTTTTAGTCAAACGAATTTCGGCCTGCGTTTTGCTGGCCATCGGCGTTCTGAGCATGACAGCGCCTTCGGTCTTTTCAGCACCCATCACGCTGCCGACCGGCCTCAACGTCGGCGACCAATACCGGCTGTTCTTCGTAACCACCGGGGGGATAAATTCGACGTCCAGCAACATTGCTGACTACAACGCCTTCGTCACTTCACAAGCGAATGCACAGGCGGAGTTAGCCGGGCTTGGCACCAGCTGGACCGCAGTCGCGTCCACCGCCACGGTCAACGCGATTGATAACACTTCAACGCCCGTCGGAATTGGTGGAATCCCTATCTATCTAATGAATGACACGAAGCTGGTGGATAATTACGCCGACCTTTGGGATGGAACGTTAGACACTGCTCCTAATGTTTTCGGAGATGGAACATCCCACGCAGGGTCGAACGTTGTATGGACCGGAACCAATATTTCCGGGACTGCGACCGCGAACCCTTTGGGCTCTTCTTCAGGCACCATCGGCAACTCAGGCTTCGCGGGAAACATTTGGACGACAGATACAACGTTATCCAATTTCTTCAGCCGCAGATTATATGGCATATCAGACGTGATCACCGTCCAGGAAGCTGTCGTTTCGGAACCACCGCCTATCAGTCTATTGGCTTTGGGACTGGTCGGCCTCGTAATCGTGCGGCGTAAGCGGGCTGCTTCGAGCGCCCGTTAATAAATCTTATAGACGGCATCGAGGGTTACATCGGGGACCTGCCGGGCACGTAGCATTGTCAGACTATCAATAAGCGCCAACCCTTCTGGGCCACGAGGTACTGGTGCTCCATCGTGTGCGGGTGCTGGCCTAGCCAAACCATGAAACGGCAATAGCGACGATAAAGATATACCGACCAAATTTTCCTATTGAGACCAGCAACAAGAAAATCCAGAACCGCGTTCGGAGCGCGCCCGCGATCACGGTTAGCGGATCACCGATGAAGGGCAGCCACGCAAACAACAGCGTCCAAATACCGTACTGTTCATACCAGCGAGCCGCCCGATCAAAACCCTTCCCTGATACGGGAAACCATTTTCTGTCGCGATAGTGAATAAAAAATCTTCCCAACCCCCAATTGACCGCCGACCCCGCGACATTGCCAATTGTTGCCACCACAAGGAGCAAAGCCAACGACCCTTGTTCAGTAGCAATATACCCCGTCAGCAACGCCTCGGATGACCCCGGCAACAAGGTTGCCGCCGAAAAGGCGCTCAGAAAGAGGCTGGAATAGACGGCAAACTCACTCATACCGGCAGACTAAAAGCGGATGCCATCAAACGTATCGGGAAGTTTGACCTCTCCCTACCTCAACACGAACGGGTTGGGCACTTCCGTGGCCGTCGAAATCCACACGCATTTCTGCTGCAGATATTCCTTGATCATCTCCTGCCCACTTTCACGACCCAGCCCGGATTGCTTGTAGCCCCCAAACGGCGACATATAGCTCACCGCGCGGTAGGTGTTGACCCATACCGTGCCCGCTTCGAGCCGATCCGCCATGATCATCGCGCGACGGATATTCTGGGTCCACACACCGGCGGCCAGCCCGTAGACGACATCGTTGCCGATCTCAATGGCTTCCTCTTCATCCTTGAACGGGATCACCGACAGCACAGGCCCGAACACCTCTTCCTGCGCGATGCGCATGGAGTTCTTCACGCCGGTAAAGATCGTCGGCTCAACAAACCAGCCATCACCGCACTCCACTGCGGTTGCCTTTCCACCGCCAAGTGCTGCCTCCGCGCCCTCGCCCTTGGCGATATCCATATAGCCGAGAATTTTCTCATATTGCGGAATGTTGGTAACCGGCCCGACCTGGGTATCCATACTCATCGGATCGCCCATCTTGGCCGTCGCCGCCAGCGCCACCAGCTTATCGACAAACTCATCATGGATATTTTCCTGCACCAGCAGGCGTGAGCCCGCGATACAGGTCTGTCCCGTTGCCGCAAATATGCCGGAAATTGCACCCTTTACGGCGTTATCCATCTCGGCATCATCAAACACGATGTTTGGCGATTTGCCGCCGAGCTCCATCGTCACATGCTTCATGCTTTTCGCGGCCGCCTGATAGATGTGCGAGCCCGTCGCGTCAGAGCCGGTGAAGGCGACCTTGGCGACCTTCGGATGTTCGACCAGCGGTCCGCCAACATCGGCACCAAACCCGGTGACAACATTGATGACCCCCGGCGGGAAGCCGACCTGCTCGACGATCTTCATGAATTCCAGCGTCGAGACCGACGTGTACTCGGACGGCTTAATGACCGTGGTATTTCCCGCTGCCAATAACGGCGCGAGTTTCCAGGTCAGCAGCAACAATGGTGAGTTCCACGGCACGATACAGGCGACCACACCGAGAGGCTCCCACACTGTGTAGTTCAACGTATCCGGCTTATCGATGGGAATGACCGAGCCTTCGATCTTGTCGCAGAGGCCACCGTAATAGTGATACCACTGGGTCAGATACTTGCACTGCACGCCCATTTCGGCGATCAGCTTGCCGTTATCTTTGGTCTCCATCTCGCCCAGATGATCGGCGGCTTCCATCAGCGCATCACCGAACTTGCGCAACAGCGCCCCGCGCGCTGAGGCGGTCATTGAACGCCATTCACTACCCGGTCGACCGGCCTGATAGGCAGCCTCAACTGCGGCATCGACATCGGCGGCACCGGCTTTCGGCACTTCCGCCCAGGGCTGTGCAGTATAAGGGTTAGAACTCTCGAAGGTTTCCCCACTGGCGGCATCAACCCATTCGCCATTGATCACCATTTGAAATTTTTCGAGGTCGGCCATCTTATTTCTCCTGCTTATTCAATCTTTGTCCTGTGGGCTCAGATCGAGCCCAGTAAATTCTCGCGGAAACGATGTTTTAATGTCGGGCCATCGCGCGGCGGCAAAATCATCGGCTGATCTTCTGCGGTGACTTTAACATCCACAAACACCGGACCCGGTGTGTTGTACAGCATCGGGATCGCTGTCTTTAGCTCGGCGGCGTTGTAAACCGTCGACGTCGTTTGGAACCCTGCGCCGGACGCCATTGCGGCTAAATCAACGCCGTGTTCCGTATGGGTTTCCTGCATACCAGTTTCGCCATAGCGCTGATTATCAAGAATGCCAATCGCCAGGTTTGACGGCTTCTGCACGGCGACGGTCGCCAGCCCTCCGACACCCATTAGCATCTCGCCATCGCCGGTAAGCACCAGCACGCGGCGTTGCGGTTGCGCGAGCGCGAGGCCCAAACCAGTCAGCACGGCGCCGCCCATACCGCCCCATAGATAGAAGTTGTTGGGATTATCCTCGACCGAGGCTGCATCCCAGGTTGGCGCGCCAAGTCCGGTTACCAGCAGCAGATCGCCGCGATCCTTGAGGATATTCGCCACCACCTTACGGCGGTCCAACGTGATTTTTCTGCGCGCCGCCATTATTTTGTCCAATCCTTAAAGCCAACCACCCGCTGCCCGATCAGCACAGCCACCATGCGCCCACCTTCAAAGGCAAGCTTGGCAGCAGCCTCGACGGTCTCCGCAATTTCAGACGGCTCATCGACCCGGTGCACGATCACGCCAGAGGCCTCGAGAACACCCTCCGTCGCCTGCCCCATCGGCACCTGCCACGGATTAAACTCGCCCCATTCACCGCGCATCGTCACCAACATCAACAGCGGAAACCGGCACTCATTGGCCATGCCCAGCATATTAATGACATTGCCAACGCCGGAGGACTGCATCAGTAGGGCCCCTGCCTCACCACCGAGCCACGCCCCCGACAAAACCGCCACGCCTTCCTGCTCGGAGGTCAGTGACACCGGTTTGATCACGTTATCGGCGATCGCCATCTTGATCAGCGAGGTATGTCCGGCGTCAGGGACATAGGCTATTTGTTGGACATCGGCTTTTTTCAGGACCTTGAAAACGTCCTTGGACCAATCGGTCTTCTTTTTACGCGCCATACTTTACGCACTCTCTCCTGTTACGGCAGCCCTAAACCGCCGGGAAACGTAGGTTCCGTCTTTCGGGGCATCAATCCTGGCGGACGACTTGCTCATCACTTTGACCACCGCGAGGTAAGGACCCGGCTTGTTGTGGATACGCGGCAATTCGGCCTGTAGCTCGGCATTCGTCGTGATCAGCGCGGTCTTTTTAAAACCCGATGCCGCCGCAATCCCAACCAGATCAACGCCGCGCCCAGTATGGGTGTGCTGATTGCCGGTCGCGCCATAGGCCTGATTATCGATCACAATGATCGACAGGTTCTTCGGTTGCTCGACACCAATGGTCGCCAAACTACCAATCCCGGCCAGAAGCTCGCCATCACCGGTGATCACCAGAATGCGACGTTTCGGCTGCGCCAAGGCGACGCCAAACGCGACCATCGCGGCCCCGCCCATGATACCGGCGAGATACATATTCTTCGGATCGTCATTGGCCGACGCGACATCATGGACTGCGTTGCCGATCCCGGTGACCACAGCGGCATCACCGCGACCTTCCAGAATGCGGTGGACGACCTTGCGACGTTGCAGCGTGTATTTTGTGTTCGATTTTGTAGCCATCAGCCCTTACTCCCACTGCCGGAAATCCGCTGGGAAATCACCACCGCGACCGCGCGGTTGGCATCAAAAGCCAGTTTTGCCGCCGCCTGCACCGTCTCCGGCACTTTCTCAGCTTGATCGACGTGATGGACGATCACCTTGGCGGCTTCGAGCGCCGGGATCGTGCTTTGGCCCATCGGCACCTGCCAGGGGAAGGTCTCACCCCATTCGCCGCGCATCGACACCAGAGAGAGAAGCGGTATCCGACATTCCTGCATCATCGAGAGCATATTGATGCAATTGCCGACGCCACCCGACTGGGTCAGCAACACGCCGCGCTGACCACCGAGCCAGGCTCCCGCCATCTGAGCGACGCCTTCCTCCTCCGTTGTCAGAACCACCGAGCGCATCGACTTGTCGGCCTGACATCTTTCAAGCAATTTCGCGAGCCCACCGTCGGGCACATAAGCGACCTGTTTGATGCCGATTTTTTTGAACAGCTGGTGCACATCCTGCGACCAATGCCAGGTTTTGGATTTTTTGCTTACCATCAGTTTTTGTTATGCTCCGCCAAAATTTTTAGGGCTTCATCGAGCCAAATGACTCGTTGTTTTGCAGCCTCAAGCGCCTCGTCCCGGGCCGCGAAAACATCCATTTCAAAATGCCCTGTCCGAAACCAGCCGGTCTTGGTTTCAGGATCCCGTCGAAACTCATCAAATCCAAACGTGCCATCTTCGCGCCGGAATATATCGACACATCGGTCGCCGTCGAAGGTTTCGATTGAAGACAAAACAACTGAAGACATTGTTTGCTGAAAGGCCCTTTTTCTCTAGCCCACAGAGTGAAACAAGCGGGCCTAACACGCAAGGTTGGATATTGTTTTTAAAGAAACGACGACTGGTTTAGCGCATTGAGTCCGTGTCTTGAGTGGACGGGGTTGCTGGCAAGCCACATATTCAAAAGGTGGACGTTGGTGAAATGATGAAACAAGTAGCGATTAAACCGGAGAAACAGACAATGTCTAAACACCTATTCGTAATTCCGATACTCTCGGCAGCAGCCCTGCTCCTCGCCCTCCCTGCCACCAGCTCCGCGGATGACGCGCGGCAATTCCGTGGCGATCAACTGGCCCAGGCCGACAAAGCGACGAAGTCCACCAAAGGTAAAAAGGCCAAAAAGACCCGTATCTCGCGACGTACCCAGCGTTTTATGCGGCTCTATGATCTCAATGGTGACGGCAAAGTTACGCCGGAAGAGATCGCCATTGATCAATCTCGAATTCTTGGCGCCATGGACATCGACAACAATAAAGGACTTTCGGTTGATGAAATGCGCCGCCGTGGACGTAGTCTGCAAATTTGGCAGTCCGTGACGCTATTTGATTTGCTCGATACCAATGGCGATCAAAAAGTTTCTGCCGAAGAATTATCCGCCCCAATGAAACGCTGGTTCAAGCGCTATGATGAGAACAAAGATGGCGTCATGGAAGCCAGCGAAGTACCTACCAATCATTGGCGTCGCCGGGGTGGTCGCCGCGGACATGGTCGTCGATAAGTCCTTGATCACATTGGATAACTGATTGTTGGACGGCGGTTCACATAAGAATTGGCCCATTCCCCGTCCCGGGCCCATTGCGGGCGAGGCTGGTGTATCAGACGATGCGCTCCTCGCCCAAATTGGCGTTGGAGATATGGCAGCGTGGGAGGCAATTATCGACCGGCATCTGCCCGCCGTTGGCCGCTACGCGGCCTATGTGCTCGGTGACACGGCACAGGGCGAAGACGTTACCCAAGAGACCTTTATCCGGCTGATGAAAAAGGCCCAAACCTGGGAAGCAGGTGGCGCCAGTCTAAAGAGTTGGTTGTACCGAGTGGCGCGCAATTTGTGCATCGATCACAAACGGAAAAAACGACCCGAGCCAATTGAGCATGCGGAGCATTTGTCAGACCCCGTTGATGGCCATGCGACAGATCGTCGGATAGACATCGCCAATTCGGTTAGAACGGCGCTTGCAGCACTTCCAGAACGCCAACAGACCGCCATTGTGCTGGTCCATTATCAAGGCTTCTCCGGTAGGGAAACCGCCGATCTTTTGGATATATCCGTTGAAGCCGTCGAGTCTTTACTGGCCCGTGCCCGGCGCAGCCTGCGGCAGGCGTTGCAGCCCGAGGCAACAGAATTACTAGGAGAAGAATGATGTCAGACAAAATCGAACCAATGACACTGGATCGAATGCGAGACCTGATTGAGGCCTATGGCGCCGAGCCAGATAGATGGCCAAGTTCCGAACGTGAACGAGCGCTCCTGTTTCTCGAAACATCAAAGGAAGCGCAGGATATTCTGGCGGAGAGCAAGGTCTTGGACACAGCTCTCGACGCGCTGCCAGAACCGGACATGTCTCAAGGAATTAAAAGCAGGGTTCTAGATGCCTTCACGCCAGCCAATCCCATAGCCGCGAACGAAAACGTTGGACTGGTCGCCGCTATTACGCAGTGGCACCCGCAATCAAACGGAAGCTGGCTCCGGGCTGCTGCAGCGGCAATAGTGTTTGGTGTCCTATGCGGTGTTGGGGGTGCCCAGATATTTGCACCACCAAGCACTGTTATCATCACCCAACCGGCGTTGCCCGAGTTTGAACCGCTGATACAGAACGAGGTCGCAGCATTGACCTTGAACGGTGAACTGCCTGCCATCTTGGCAGATACAGGAGCACAACCGGAGCCTACAAACGAAGACACTGAAGAGGATTCAGAAATCCCCCTCATTTAACGTCTTAAGAATGCAGAGTTATTTCCCGGTATAGTTGGGTTTGCGTTTCTCGGCGAAGGCATCGATGCCTTCCTTATAATCCTCGGTCGATCTCAGCTTCTCGTAAGAGTGGCCTTCGATATCCATGGCGACCTTGAGGCTCGTATCATATACCGAGTTCAGAACCCGCTTTAGCGCGCGTAAGGCCAGAGGGCCTTTAGCATTCAAGTTGGCCGCGTATTCCTCAATCAGCGCCGTTAGCGCGTCTGAATCTTCGGCAACCTCCGTGATCAACCCCCACTCCTTGGCTTGAGGTGCCGGAATACGCTTGCCCAGCATCACCATGTCCTTGGCGCGCGTCAGCCCGGCAATCTTCACGACGCGGACACTACCGCCAGAGCCTGGCATCTCACCAAGATTAATCTCCGGCAAAGCAACAAGCGTGTCTTTCGTGGCGAGCCGGAAATCACAGGCCATTGCCAGCTCAAACCCCACACCAAAGGCATATTTTTCCAAGCCGACAATGACTGGCTTGGTGCAGCGTTCCGGGGCACCGATGTTCCACGCCAGATCAGACATGCCATCGAACGGGATATCAGGGAAACTCTTTACGTCCCCACCGGAGGTGTAGGTGCCACCCTGGCCTCGGATGACAATCACGCCGACATCATCGTCTTCATCCATCGCTTCAATAATTGCCCGGATTTGCGAGCGTCCGGTATAGGACACGATATTCAACGGCGGCCGGTCGAGGATCAAATAGCCGATCTTTTTCTCGGCATCGACTTCAACCCGAAGTCCGTCCAAATCCTTTAACAGAGCGCCCCGCTCGGCGGCATAATCTTTGGTCATTTCTTCAATTCCTTCACAACGTACTCTCAAAATTCGGCGAAATTGTATAATCTCCGTCCCGGAGATGTCGCCGTAGTAATTTGCCTGATGCCGATTTTGGCAAGGCCTCAACGAACACATATGCCCGTGGCCGCTTAAACCGCGCCAGGGTCGAATTTGTACAAAACGCATCGAGCGCTTCAGCGGTGGTTTTTTCGCTAGCCGCTTCAATAAACGCAACCACCTTTTGACCCCAGCGCTCATCCGGCATCCCAATTACCGCCGCTGCGGACACCAGCTCACAATCTGATAGCGTGTCTTCAACTTCTTCCGGATGAATATTTTCGCCACCGGAGATGATCATGTCGTCTATCCGGCCCGCAAGAAACAACTCGCCATCGTCATCGAGATATCCAAGGTCGCCAGTAAAGTACCAACCACCCCGGATCGCCTTCGCATCGGCATCCGGACGGTTCCAGTAACCAGTGAACGCCTCGGGGCCCTGCATTGTCGAGATTACTTCACCTATTTCGTTCGGCGCGAGGACTTCATCTGGCGTCGCCTTACCATCGGTATCAGCGCGCACCACGCGAATCATTTGATTAATACCCGGCCAGCCCGCCGCTCCTGGCTTTTTGTCCAAATGGTCACAAACCGCGAAAGTGAAAATTTCGCTGGAGCCATAATAGTTCGCGAAAATTTCGGGCTGTAGTTGTTCGACGCAGCGCCGTTCCAGCTCACTGGTCATCGACATTCCAGCATAGGCAACATTGCGCACCGACGACACATCCGTTCCCGGAAAGCTCTCCTGCGCCAACATGTCGTGAAACATCGTCGGCACGAGAAACAGCGTATTCACCTTTTCTGCTTCAACGAGGCGCAACGCCTCAACGGCGTTAAACCCCCGCATATTGATCAGCGCGCCATTGATCATTGTCGAACACAACAGAATGCGAATACCCATCGTATGAAACAGTGGCATGACGCCCAGCGCACTATCGCCAAACTGATACCGCAGATGAGCAATAACTGACGCCGCTGCCGTGCGTTCCGCCCTATGGGAGCGTGGCACACCCTTTGGTTGACCGGTTGTCCCTGACGTATAGAGCATCAAGCAGATTTCATCATCCGTCGCGCCGACAGGACCTGCCAAGGGGGCGGCGTTCAAAAGGTCCGAAAAGTTGGTTCCGGGCAAGTCGTCACCGACACTGACCAACACATCTTCAGAAATTTCGTTCCCTGCCAGGGCGGCCTCAACCGCTTCGTCAGCCGCGTCATCAAAGGCAATCAGACGAGGGTCGGCATCGTCGAGCACAAAGGCGATATCGTCTGACGTCGCCCGCCAGTTAAACGGTGTGAAGACCGCTGCCAGTATCTGACAAGCCCAGTACAGTGTCGCCATCTCATATCGGTTGGCCATGACGCAAACCAGGCGATCACCGCGGGATAATCCCTGTGCAGATAAGCCGCCCGCCGCACGTCGGATGTCATCCTGCCACGCAATGAAGTCGCGGCGGATATCGCCATCCACGAGCGCCAAAGCATGTGGCTGGCGGGCAACAGCTGCGTCAAATGCGGTGCCTAAGTCCATATTGGTGTCGTGCCGTCTATCCGGATCAGGTCGTTTGCGCGGAGCCGGTTACTTTAACAAACCGGTCGAGCATGCCATCGAGCATTTTATCCAGATCACTATCGGCAATCCCGCCATCATCGTTAAAAGCCTGATTAGCTTGGGCCAGCGAGAAACTGTCGCCCGATAGCCACAACCCCATGAAGGACAAGGCAGGACGGATTGCAATCAATCCTCGTGCCCCACCAACCATGCTAGGCGCCGCTGAGGCGAGAAAACAAATCTTACCAATCGTCGGATAGGGCCGGATGCGCGACAGCCAATCAATCGCGTTCTTCAATGGCCCCGGTACACCGTAATTATATTCAGGCCAGACAATGACAATGGCGTCAGCGGCAGTGATCCGGCTTGCTAATTCTTGTGTACCCGCCGGAATACCGTCGGCGGCTTCAATATCGCCATCAAACAAGGGCATATCAAATTCACGGAAATCCGCAAAATCTACTTCCGCACCAAGCACGTCCAGCTTGCCAGCGATCACTGTCGCCAGCTTCTTGTTCACGGATGCTTTGCGGAGCGATCCAGCAAAAACGAGTATACGCATCAGACTTTCTCCCTAACGAGATAATAAAGGTGCCGCACCATAATGCGCTGATCCGTCAGGGTCCATCTTGCTTGATGTCGGTTGCGCTTTAGGTCCTCAGAATTGGCAGGTAAAATACAACAATCATGACCGATATCGACATCATCGAGATAACTTCAGACGAGGATATGGAAAAGGCCTTCGAAATCCGTCGCATCGTGTTCTGTGACGAACAAAAGGTCGACCCCGAAGAAGAATTCGACGGACTTGATGACGAATGCCGTCAATATCTTGCCCGCAAAAATGGTCACGTCATAGGAACCGCACGGCTGAGACAGGACAGCGCCGAAAAAACCAAAATCGAAAGAGTCGCCGTCCTCAAAGAAGAACGGGGGTTTGGCGCAGGCCAAGAGCTTATGATGCGCACAATCAAGGACGCACAATTAGACAAAGCAAAAACAATCGCCATTCATGCCCAGTGCCATGCTTTGACGTTTTATGTCGCGCTGGGCTTTGTTCAAATCGGCGATGAATTCAAGGAAGCCGGCATTCATCATGTCTATATGGAATATCGGTCTTAGCCTTGTGCGCCCGGAATTGCGTCGTAAACTAACCACAGCACAGGGATGGAGCCTAATGCGTATCGTCGAAGAATATCTCGCCCCAAAAAATACTGGCTGGGCCACAGAAATGAAGGCTGGACAGGTACTACGTCTGACCGCTCGGACGATCATCGATTTCGTGGCGTTCGATCAGAACAACTATGGTGAGGCTTTTGATCAGGCGCCCACCAAGGAAGCCAGTGGCTGCATCTATCTCAAACAAGGTCACCAAATGTTATCGCGCCGTGGCGCTCCTTTGATGACGATGATCACCGACGAGTTCGATGGCATTGGCACTCACGATATGCAGTTCGGCATGTGTGGTCGTTCGCGCCACAAACGCGCAGCCGCCGAAGGCCGCCTTGGGGAATATCTCCATGGTGACAATATGGAGTTGCCGGATCATGGCTGTTCCGAAAACCTGACCTGGGCGTTGGAACCTTGGGGCATCCCTTACGAAAACATCCCCAGTCCGGTAAACTTTTTCCAGAACATGGCGATAGACCAGCAAACCAGCGGCATGAAACGCACGCAAATCCGGCCCGAGAAGCCGGTAAACCTGGAATTGCGGGCCGAGCGCGATTTACTTGTCGGATTTAGCGCTTGCCCCGATATGGCGTCGAAGACCCGGGGTCTTGAAGTTGGCGCAACGGTATTTGAAGATTAATCGAAATCAGAGAATTGGAACAAATCTCATGAATGTCATTAACGAAGAAACCGTCTCCCCCCAAAAGGGTTGGATGGGGAATGTCGATAAGGGCCAAATTGTACGGATCACAGGCCGTAGTGTCATCGATTTCAACGCTTTCAAACGCGACGATATCCGCGAATATTTCGATACGGCGCGCACCCGCATCTATAATCTCAACATGTACCCAACCAAGGGCCATCGGCTGTTCAGCAAACAGAACAATCCAATGATGACGATACTGGAAGATGGCTTTGCCGGTATCGGACTCCATGACCTCCAATCAGGCCATGGCTGCGCAGAAGGTATGCTCTCCGTTTTGAGTTCGCTCGATATGACCTACCTCGACCTGCCCGACCCAATGGGGCTGTTTCGCAATCTCGATATTAGCCAGGACGGCCGCATTCGTCCCAAGCCAAAGGGCCCGCCGGAGCCAGTCTCGATTGACCTCGAAGCAGAGATCGATCTGATTTGTGCAGTTATGAACTGTCCGGCATCGGAAACATCCGCGTCTGGCGCTGACGCCACCATCACCATTTTGCAGCCCTGACCGGTCGGCAAGGAGAAAAGACATGAAAATTATCAGTGACGAATTTGTACCGGCAAATAGTGGTTGGGGCGCCCCGATGCAAAAAGGCCAGGTCTTAAGGCTTACGGCAAAGACCATCATCGATTTTGCCTGCATCAATCTGCACAATGTTGATGAACGTTTCGACCAGGCACGGACTAAGGTCTACAACATGAAGTTATGGATCTCCACCGGTGACGTGCTCTACAGCAAGCTCAACAATCCAATGATGACCATTACCGAAGATCAGTTTGCAGGAATGGGCTATCACGATTTGCAATACGGCACCTGCTCTGGTCCCCGCTATGCCCGCGCCAAGGAGGAAGGCCGCTTAAACCAGTATCATCACGGAGACGATATTGCTGTGCCTCATCGCGGCTGCTGGGAAAACCTCATTGATGGGTTTAGCGCCTGGAACGTCCCGCCGGAATTAATCCCGAGCCCGCTTAATATTTTTCAGCATGTCGATATCGATACCGCGTCTGGCGAGATCAAACACACCCCTAACCGACCAAAAGACCCAATCTATGTCGATTTTCGGGCGGAGATGGATCTAGCCGTCGCAGCCAGCGCTTGCCCTGACTTAGCAGCACCGGAGTTCGGTCAGCCCATTCAAGCGATGATTTACGAGCCTTGATTTAGGGCTGCAGCAGTTCTGCGGGCGAAAGTTTCAAAATCTGTCGGTGCCCGCCCCAGAATCCAGCCAAGGGCCTTGTCGCTACCGACCAGCCCGTGGTCATCATAATAAGGGAACATCTTTGCCATTGTTGCCAAGGTGAAGTCGCTAAAGCCTATGGCTCTCCCATGATCCAGGAAGTCATCCAGCGGCTCCTTCTCGGCGACGATCTCCTTGCCAAGTACCTTTGATAAGATAGCAACTTTTTGATTAAGCGAGATCACCGGTCCCGCAACTTCAAACATACCGTTCGCATAGCCATCATCGGCGATGACTTTCACGGCAGCCTCCGCAACATCACTTAAATCGACAAGGCTCATCGGTGCATCAATGTCATAAGCCATCCGGTGAACACCGGTTTCAACCATTTTTTCCCAGGCTGGCAACATGTTTTGCATATAAGACCCGACCTGAAGAATTGTGAATGACAGCTTTGAATTCACGATCGACTGCTCGACAAAATGGCGCTCCCAGTGATGCGGCAAGGCTTCAAGCTGGGTATGAAGGACTGAGTGAAACACCAGACGCGAGACATTTGCCGATTGGCAGGCGGCAATTACGTTATCGCCGTTTAGACGTTCATTCGGATCCATGTTGGGGGCGATGTAGTAAACGACGGCTACGCCGTTTGTCGCACGAATAACATCCTCGGCATTAGCAAGGTCGCCCGTTACGGTCTCTGCAACGCCCATCGCCTTTATGTTGTTTGCTGAAGTCTCGCTGCGGACCATGGCTCGTACAGCCTGCCCGCTGGCGACCAGCGCGTTGACAATCGCCTTGCCCGTTTTACCCCCTGCACAAGTAACCAAAATCATTGCCCAACCCCCTTTTTAAGATATGGACGGACAATACCGGTGTTTCGAGGATCAAACACGCCCTTAATTCACTTAACTTGGGCGTTTTTTCCGACAAACGAATAAACGGTGTCATTAATTTACTTTATAGGTTTTGGAGTTTTCAACCAATAAACCTCAACCCTTTTTCAACCAATATTCTATAGCGTCGGTTCCGTTAAATTAGGACGGTTGACTGGAGAGTTCGTAATTTCTACAGCTACACGTAAAACTCAAGTAAATCAAACACCTGCCTCGAACCTGGCGTTGTTGGCAGCGGCAGAAGCACGCCAGAACGGCAAGCTCGAAAAAGCTGAAAAACAAATCAAACTCGCCTTAAAACGTTACCCAGACGACCCCGACACCTATCATCAGGCAGCGCTCATCGCCCGTGATCGTGGAAGGATTAAACGGGCGTTACAGCTTATAGAGAAGGCAGCCGAACTGTCGCCACATTCGGCCCCTATTCTTTGCGATATGGGACTTTTATACAAAAATCAGGGCAATAACGGCAAATCAATCGCTTGCCAAAGACGTGTTTGCAGCCTGTTGCCCGACTCCGCGCCGGCTTGGTCAAACCTCGGGACAGCACTCAATGCGGCTAGGCAATACGAAGAAGCGGTCCGCGCTCTGTCGCGGGCAATCGATCTCAATCCCTTGGAACCAGAATTTCATTTCAATCAGGCCAACGCTCATCTCGCTCAAGGTGAGCTGAATACGGCCATCACCTCTTATGAACATACAATTGAGCTCTCGCCAAATCACCTAAAGGCGCAAATCAATCTAGCGTCGGCCCAAAAGGAAATAGGTCGCCTATCCGATGCCGGGAAAACCCTTGCAGCCGCCGCGATGCTAGCGCCAGCAAACCCCGAAATATTGTGGAATGAGGCGCTCCTGCTCCTAAGCCTAGGTGACTATCAAAGTGGTTGGGCAGCCTATGAGGCGCGACGCTCCCTGCCGGGGTTTGCCATTCGGCATCAAGACAAGCCAAGTTGGAACGGGACCAGTCGCGAAGGCGGGAAACTCTTGATTCATGCAGAACAAGGGCTCGGCGATACCATCCAGTTTTGTCGTTATCTCAGTCAGTTCGTCGAAAGTGACATTGACTACGTCATTGAGGTGCCGGAAAAACTGCTACCGCTGCTCTCCAGTCTCCCGACAAGTGAAAACCACGTTGCTGTTGCGGAAAAACCACGTTGCGATTTCCAAGCACCGCTCCTGTCTTTGCCTGATTTAATCGGACCCGCAGAGCCCTTTTTTCCGTCTACTGGAGCATATCTCTCAGCGGAAGAATACAGTGTCATTGAATGGCAGGAACGTCTTCCATCAGATGGAAAACAACGAGTAGCGATCTGCTGGCAGGGTAATCCCGATTACCGGGCTGATACCAGCCGTTCGGTCCCGCTAGAAGCCTTTGCGCCCATTGCTGAGCTACCCTATGTTCGATTGATCAGCTTGCAACAGGGCGACGCAACGAAGGGGCTCGGCAACCAGCCTTGGGGATTCGATGTCGTTTCCCTGGGCAATGATATCGACCTAGAGGGCGCGTTCCTCGACTCCGCTGCAATTTTAAAATCCGTCGACTTATTGATCACTTCTGATACTGCAATGGCGCATCTCGGCGGCGCTTTGGGCGTGGAAACTTGGCTCGCCCTCGCCTTCGTCCCCGACTGGCGCTGGGGGCTCAGCGGCACAGAGACACCTTGGTATCCTTCGATGACGCTTTACCGCCAGCCCCAGCACGGCGACTGGGCCAGTGTTTTCAACAAAATGGCATACGACCTAAAGGAGCGACGCTCATGAGTGCGCAACCCAGACCCCACATCCGGAATGTTGAATCAGTTCAGGTGGAGATATCTCTCGGAGAGCTGATCGACAAGATCTCCATCCTGGAAATCAAGGAAAAGCGCATTGAAGACAAAATGAAACTTACGAATGTCCGCCGTGAACTTGAAGCCTTGTGTGCGGTACGCGATGCGGCAATCGGCGAGAGCCCAGAACTCAGTCGGTTAGCGACTGACCTCAAGGCGATCAACGTCAAGCTATGGGATATTGAAGACGAAATTCGAGATCGCGAGCGAGACCTCGATTTTAATAAGCGGTTCGTCACCTGCGCTCGCGCTGTTTATAAAACCAATGATCGGCGAGCTGAGTTGAAATCCCAGATCAACGAATTGCTTGGTGCCGCTATTACCGAAGAGAAATCCTATCAGGCGTATTAAGCGCCGTTACCCGTCAGCGTCTTCTTTATCCTGAAAATCAAGAGCCACTGAGTTCATGCAAAAGCGTTGATGAGTCGGCGCCGGTCCATCTGGAAAGACATGCCCGAGATGAGCGTCACACTTCGCACAGATCACTTCCGTGCGCTTCATAAACATTGCCCAGTCATCCTTCAATTTAACAGCACCCTTTGATAAAGGCGCAAAAAAACTCGGCCACCCGGTACCGGAATTGAACTTGGTTTCGGAGTCAAACAAGGGATTGCCACAACACGAGCAGTTAAAAGTTCCGACGCCCTTGAAATCATTATATTTACCGCTAAAGGGCCGTTCTGTTCCGGCTTCGCGGCAAACGTGAAACTGTTCCGGCGTCAGCTCTGCGCGCCATTCGTCGTCAGTTTTTTCGATTTTGTCGGTCATGTCTCTTACTCCAGAATTTCAAAACAGATGCTGCCGGAAATAATTGAACAGATCAATCATCGCCCCGCACCCGGCCCCTGTTCTTTTTGATATTGCTATGACGACGTTTGCTATCAAGACGTCGTTTCTTCACACCCTTGCCAATACGCGTCGGTCGACGGAATTTCTGGCGATGGATCGCAGCGCGGAGCATTTCAGAGAGACGCGCGATAGCATCTTCGCGATTGCGCTCCTGTGATCGGAAACGTTGGGCCGTAATTACAATTACGCCTGCCTGGGTCATGCGTTGTCCCGCTATCCCACGCAGCCGCGTAAAAACATCCGTTGGAATCGATGGGCAATTTGCTGCATCGAAACGCAACTGCGCGGCTGACGACACCTTATTAACGTTCTGCCCGCCAGGGCCAGACGCCCGGATATAGTTGAACACCAGCGTATCCGCCGGGATCACAACCTGTCCGATCTGAATATCCTGAACAGCCATTTATTCTACCTTGCGCCCTAGCGCCGTTCTTCACCGCCACCTATAACGAACCATGCAGATTTTCCAACCCCTTGGCGTGTGGTTCGATTCCTTGCCGGGTGCGATCCGCGCGGGGTTCTGGATCACCTGTGCCGGTGCGTGTTTCACCAGCATGATGACCATCGCCCGTACGCTATCGCCAGAATTGTCGATTCTTGTCGTCGTCTTCTTCCGAGCAATTTTTGGGTTGATGTTCCTGCTGCCGACCGCCTTTGCCAATGGTGGCGCACGGCTCCGAACCAACAAAATTCCGATGTACGCCATCCGTGGTGTTTCAGCCTATCTCAGCGTGACTTTCTTCTTTCTCGCAGCGACCTATATTCCGCTCGGTGATATCGCCGCCATCGGCTTTACCCGCCCCGTCTTTGCTTGTATCGCTGCGATCCTGATCCTCGGTGAACTGGCCCGCTCGCGGCGCTGGATTGCCATCGCCATTGGCGTCGTTGGCGCGTTGATCGTTGTCCGTCCCGGCTTTCAGGAAATGAATCCCGGCATCCTGTTTGCCGTGACAGCCGTTCTGCTCAGCGTCTGCAATTCCATCATGATCAAGTATCTGTCTCGGACAGAGCATCCAGATAGCATAGCCATATACCAGGCGGTGTTTGTCGCGCCTTATGCGTTAGCAGTCGCCGTCTTCGTCTGGAAAACGCCGACTATGGAGCAATTCGCTTGGCTGCTTCTCATCGGTGCCTTTGGGGCGCTGACCCAACGCGCTCTAGCACGTTCTTTCCATGCCGCTGATGCAACTGTGGTCATCACGCTCGACTTCATTCGGCTGCCAGTAGCCGCCCTCATTGGGCTGGCGGTGTTTAACGAGTGGCCGGCAATTTGGGTATGGATTGGCAGTATCGTTATTGTCGCCTCATCGGTCCTGCTAACCAAGAAGGAGGCAGAAGACAAAGAGGTCAACAAAGCATCCTCGGAGGCCCCCTCTTAACGCTATCCCTTGATGAAAATCAGGCGCGCTTCTCATAGTGACTGTCGATATATTTATCGACAATCTGCTGGAACTCTTCGGCAATTCCAGGCCCGCGTAGGGTCATTGCTTTTTCACCATCAATAAAGACTGGTGCTGCGGGTTCCTCACCTGTGCCAGGCAAGCTAATCCCAATATTCGCGTGCTTGCTTTCGCCAGGCCCGTTGACGATGCAGCCCATAACTGCGACGGCCATGTCCTCGACACCATCATAATTTTCACGCCATTCCGGCATCTGTTCACGGATGTAGGTCTGGATCTTGCTAGCGAGTTCCTGAAACACCGTACTGGTGGTTCGACCGCAGCCCGGGCAAGACGTCACGAGAGGCAGGAATGAGCGTAACCCCATGGTTTGCAGCATTTCCTGGGCAACAATCACTTCACGTGAACGATCCCCGCCGGGTTCAGGTGTTAGCGAGACACGAATGGTGTCGCCGATACCCTGTTGCAGCAGCACAGCCATGCCAGCGGTCGATGCGACGATGCCCTTCGAACCCATCCCCGCCTCCGTCAGGCCAAGATGCAGCGCATAGTTACAGCGCTGAGCAATATCAGCATAGACACCGATCAAATCCTGCACTTCGGAGACCTTACAGGAGATGATGATCTTCTCGGGCCCCATACCGAGATCATGGGCACGTTCCGCTGATAGCAATGCTGACTGGATCATCGCCTCTCGGGTAATATCCGTTGCTTCTCTCGGCGTATCAGAATTCGCATTCTCATCCATCAAATGGGTAAGTAATTCCTGATCAAGGCTTCCCCAGTTCACGCCGATGCGGACCGGCTTATCATATTTAAGCGCAACTTCGATCATGGTGGAGAATTGCAGATCACGCTTTTCGCGAAATCCAACATTGCCAGGGTTTATCCGATACTTCGCCAGGGCCTCGGCGCAATCTGGGTATTTGGTTAAAAGCTGGTGGCCAATATAGTGGAAATCGCCGACCAGCGGCACATCAACACCCTGCTTGGCCAGCCCGTCGCGAATATGAGGTACGGCTGCGGCGGCTTCTTCCCGATCAACCGTAATCCGAACTATTTCTGATCCTGCCTCGGCAAGCTGGGCTACTTGTTCTGTCGTCGACGCGATATCCGCCGTATCGGTGTTGGTCATCGACTGCACCACAACAGGAGCATCACCACCGATTGTGACGTTACCGACTTTTACCGGCACGCTTTCGCGGCGCTGAATCCCGTTTACGCTTTTCGACATTGCTCAAAAACCCACTTCAATAATATTGGTAGACCGTATCACCGCAACGGCGACGGTTGTATCCCCTCCATACCGGGAATCAAATAAAAAAATGCTAACCTGCAATCACTCCGCCGCAGCGTGCGCTTCGTCCTGGGATTCCATATCGACCAGATCGGCGGCAACAGTCGTCTCAGCCAGCATCCCCCAGCTTCTGATCCACTCATAGGAACGGTCCAGTTCTTCGGTTGGGATCGGCCCTGGCTTTTGAACAATCAGCCGACTTGGCCGCAAATCATCCACTGTCAGAACCGCGCTAACTTCGGGATCGCGATCCTTATAATAATCGATGAAGTAATGCATATAGCTTTGCTTGTCGGCGTTGATCCGCCGCACTGCTTCAGTCACAGCCCGATTGAATGCCGCATAGGTCTCGACATCGACTTTGTCAGACACGACCTCGGTGCCATGGAAAGACGCCGCCGCCAAAACCCGACAGCCTTGCTTTTCCGCAAGCGAGATATAGGGCTCCGTTAGACAAGCGCCGTCATATTCACCGCGCAGTAGCGCATCATATTGGCGCCGTGAGCCGTTGGGAGTTTTGCAGGTTTTGATCTGATCACGCGGCAAAAAGCCTTCAAGCATCAACAGGGCCAGAAAATGGGTACCAAAATAATACGGTAACCCAACAACCTTGCCGGCCATCTGCTGGGGCGTATAAGCGGTCGAGTCCGGTGGTACAACCAGCGCGCCAAAGGCGACTATTGCCCGTCTACCAACCTGTTTTCCGCCTGAATCAGAATCCTGCACGCGACAGTAATTCCCCCACTCACAGGCGTTATACATATCCGCTTTGCCCTGCTCGAACAGCTTGCCGTGGCTGGCAAACGGGTCAACGCCAACCGGTGTATTGACGTCTTTCTGGGTTCCCGGCTTCGGACCAGCATCACGGTCCGCCCAGGCCACTTTAATGCCTTCAGCCTCGAAGAGGCCCTCGTCATAAGCAACGAGTTCCGGTAGCCCCTGAAAGGGAGCCGTCGTCTCAAGAGTGAGCTTCTTCATTCAGCAGCAGCGTGGGCGCCGTCCTGAACTTCCATATTGATAAGCTCAGAGGCTTCACCTGTTTCCGCCAGCATGCCCCAACTCTTGATCCAGGCAGCTGTACGATCAGCTTCTTCCTGCGGAATTGGTGCTGGATCAACCAACACGACACGGGATTCCATGAGATCGCTGATATCCATGTCAGCAATCCGAGTATCCTTATCTTTGTAATAATCGATGAAGTAATGCATATAGGCGGACCGGTCAGCATTGACCCGTTTGACCGCTTCTTTCACAGCCCTATTGAACTTGGTGTAGGTCTCGGTATCGACCTTGTCAGAAGCCACTTCAGTGCCATGCAGGAACGAAGAAGTTACCAACCGGCATCCCTCTTTTTCGGCCAGCGACGCATACGGCTCCGTCAAACAGGTCGCTTCATATTCACCAGCCATCAACGCGTCATAGCGATAACGCGACCCATTAGGTGCCCGCACAAGCTTAATCTGGTCGCGCTTCATAAAGCCCTCCAGCATATGCAAGATGAGGTAATGGGTTCCAAAATAGAACGGCGCTCCGACATCCTTGTCGACCAGTTGTTGCGCGGTATAGACCTCAGAGTCTGGTCGGACATAAAGCCCAGCAAAGCAAACAATGGCACGACGACCGAGCTGGCGACCGCCCTGATTGGTGTCCTGAACACGGCAGTAGTTGCCCCATTCGCAGGCGTTATACATATCCGCCTTACCCTCTTCGAAGAGCTTGCCGTGACTGGCGAATGGATTAACACCCTCCGGGCTCGTTACGTCCTTCTGGACTGTTTTATCGACACCCTTTTCACGATCTGCCCATTCGATTTCAATGCCCTCTTTGGCAAAAAGTCCTTCGCGATCCGCCACCAACTCTGCCAGCCCCTGAAACGGTGCTGTGGTTTCTAAAACCAACTTCTTCATAACGACCTCCCTGTAAAGGCGAATGGGTGGAGACACACATCCCCACCCATAATTCGAAGTAGTGTCAGCTGTTATTCAGCCGCCGCGTGAGCACCTTCTTGAACTTCCATATTGACCAGATCGTTATGATCGTCTGTCTCGGTCAACATGCCCCAGCTCTTGATCCAGTCCGCTGTGCGAGCCAATTCCTCAGCAGGAATTGCTGCAGGGTCAACGACCACGATACGGCTGGCCTGCAAATCGGCAATGGTCAGCTCACCGACTTCAGGGTCTTTGTCCTTGTGACAATCGATGAAGTATTGAAGGTATTTCGTCTTGTCGGCGTTGATCCGGATAACGGCTTCTTTAACCGCACGGTTGAACTTGGCATAGGTTTCCGTATCGACCTTGTCAGAAGCCACTTCAGTCCCGTGGTAGAACGCGGTCGCGACAACGCGACAACCATTCTTTTCAGCCAATGACAGATAGGGCTCGGTCAGTGTTGTTGCTTCCAACTCGCCTGACATCATCGCATCATAGCGCATACGAGAACCATTTGGCGCACTACAGACATTGATTTGGTCGCGTGGCAAGAAACCTTCCAGCATATGCAATGCAAGATAATGCGTTCCAAAGTAGAACGGCACACCAACCGTTTTACCGGCAAGTTGCTGCGGCGTGTACACGTCCGACTCTGGCCGAACAACCAAACCTGCGAAGGTCACGATAGCACGGCGGCCAACCTGGCGGCCAGATTGGACGCTGGTATCCTGAACACGACAGTAATTGCCCCATTCACAGGCGTTATACATATCAGCCTTGCCCTGCTCGAACGCCTTGCCATGGCTTACATGTGGATCGAGCTCGTCCGGACTGGTGATGTCGGTGCGAATCTCTTTCTTGACGCCCTTATCACGGTCTATCCATTCGATGTGGATGCCTTCTTTTTCAAACAGGCCCTCTTTATCAGCGACAAGCTCCGCTAGTCCCTGAAAAGGTGAAGTACTTTCGAGTCTTAGTGTGATCATTTTAAATCCCCTAAATTAGATCGAATTGCGCAGAAATCTTAGTCAAACTGTTGTGCTATGACGCTATTCTGTCGACTCCAAGAAATAATAGCGAATTCTATTATCTTCACTTTCCATACCTAAATGTTATAGTTGAATAATGCGTATTAATCTCAGACAAATAGAAGCATTTCGGGCTGCCATGGAGTTTGGTTCCGCTACCGCAGCCAGCGAAGTCCTGCATGTCACCCAGCCTGCCGTCAGCCGGTTGCTGAGCGATCTTGAGGCTAATGTCGGGTTTCAGCTTTTTGAGCGTCGAGCGCGCGGCCTGGTACCAACCCAGGATGCTCATGCGCTTTACGATGAGGTCAAACGCTCCTTCGTCGGGCTCGATAGAATTGGCCAGGTCGCTACAGGAATCCGTGAAAAGGCCACCGGCACCGTCCGTGTGATCGCATTATCCAAATATGCTGACGGGTTTGTCGCCAGCATTATTGGTCAATTTCTCAAAGACAACCCCGGGATCATGGTCGAGCTTGAGAGCTCCGGCACAGCCGGTGTCGTCGAAGGCATCGCATCGCAAACCTTCGATGTCGGAATTGCCTCGGCGACCGTATGCGACGCCCTTATCAAGGCTGAACCGCTGTTTGAGACCAGCGTCTTGCTGGCGATGGGTGCCGGTGACCCACTCGCGAGCCAAAAGGTCGTCAATTTACGAGAACTAAATGGCCGTCGCATGGTCGTCCTTCCCGAAGATAGCGAATACGGCTCCGTCATCTGGAAGGCACTACGCAAACAAAAAGTCGAACCCATCGTGGTCGGCGAAGCACGCACCCATACTTCGCTTTGCAAGATGGTCGAGGCCGGCGCGGGAATAACCCTCGTTGACCGGACAACCGCTGCAGACTTTCCCAACGCCAATATCGTCTTTCGCCCCACCGACCCGCCAATCACCCGCATCGTTGCGACCTTGGTGAATACGCGCGTTGCGCAATCTATCGCCACGAATTCATTCCTCGAAATCCTGCGCAATAACGTCCACGACTCCGTCGAGGGATAGAGACGGCTAGACTAGTCCCCCAAGAAATACCCGCCCATCACGGCATCATGCATTAGTTGGGCAACCGAGGGCGCGATCCCGTTTGGCAGGCCGTCTTCCGCCCACCAGTAGGAATGCACACCCGCCTGAAAATGGACCAAAGCTGTTTTAGGGGCTGGGTCCATCTCGGCATATTTCGGCACGACCATTGTCCGGTAGCTATCGGCACTATGATCACGGCTGTCTTTCGAAACACAGAAAAGAACCGGCGGAACCGGCTTGACATCTGACCCCTTAAGTTCGCGGCCATAGCCCAGGAATTGGTGGATCAGAACTTCAGTTTCATTGCCTCCCAACGCCATACGTTCAGCCGTGACGCGCGCGCCTTCTTCAAGAGATGCCTCGATATTTGTGCTGACGATGTATTCGCATTTGAACTGCGGCTCGTTTTTCGCCGCATCCCACGCCGCCATGACCTCCTCAATCAGAGACGGTAGGCGCATGAGGGCGACCGGCCCGTCCTGCCCAAGTTTTTCAGGTCCAAGATAGCGTGCCTTATCGCGCCAGGTGCGGATATAGAGCTCATAGAACGGATCGGTGCGTTGTGTTTCGGTAACAACTTGGTCGAAATCACCAATTGCTCCAAGGGAGCCTTGCTTCGCCAGCTTGGCTTCATTGATATAACCGAAAGCAGAGTTCTCAATCGCCATGACCCCCGCGACATTCGGCACGCGCTGCGACAGCATGAAGACGAAGGGACCGCCGGTTGAGTGGCCGTGGACATAAATCGAGTATTCGTCTTCCGGCATATTGCGCGCCATTGCCTCGATCCCGCCACGCTCAAATGCGGCTGGCCAGCCTGCCATACGATACCAAAAAGTGCTTCCCGGCTTGGCGTGCAAGACAGTCCGGGTGCCGTAGCGTTCACGGATCGAGGTATCGGTAACCACCTCATACTGATCTGGGGTAATGTGTTCTCCGGTCAACCATTGCGGAGTACGGATTGTCCCATCTGCGTTGATTGTATCGCCTGGCCAGTGCCGAGACGGGTCATCGAGGTAGAGACGCCCTGGATACGTCATGGTGGTGACTTTGAAACCGAACTTACTGCATAGCAGCTTTGCCACCGGCGCCATGGTTTTAAAATCACCATCACCGCCCGATAATAGATAGACGCCAATTTTTTTGCCGTCGGCGCCGACCGCTATTTGCGACGGATCGAATGGCTCATAGATCTGTGCACCGATATCCCACTCCATCCCGACCACCTCGATGCGGAATAGATCTTCATGCTCGGTGAAAGGAATATCGGGCCGGGCGGCGATGTCATCTGACTCCGCAACGCATTGGGCGCGTTCTATTTCCTCAGGCGGGGTCCAGTTTTTTATATCTGTCATGATTGCTTAGAGCCCGATTTGCGCCAGTAGCGCTTTGGTACAGGGTTCGTCGGGATACATCAGGTCCGGCATTGAGGCAAAATGATGCTTGCCTGCAAATTCCATGACTTGGCACGGCCAACCCCGCGACTGCCAAGCAATGCGGTACAGATCGGATTGACGTTTAAACTCATCGGTTTCGTTTTCTCCCCAGGCGATGATGATGGGGCATGAAACCTTGGGCATATGATGAACCGGGCTGTTGCGATTGGCGGCTTCCTTATCGAGCTTGGCCCATTCATTGACTTTAGACAGCCGAACCGGCTCGAGATCAAATAGGCCTGACAAAGCGCAGGCACTCTTAATCAGATCATCTGGCAAGCCAAATTCCTCGCGCCAACCATCGGCCAGCATCATACCAGTCAGATGTCCTCCGGCTGATCTTCCGACAACATGAACATTATTGGGATCGCCGTTGAAGCTCTCGGCATTATTATAGGCCCAGGCGAGGCCAGCACGGCACTGACGCACGATCTCATCAAGCGTGGCTTCCGGGGCCAGCAGATAATTCACTGTTACATAAGCGCAGCCGGCTGGGACCAAGGCCTCGGCATAGAGATCAACATCCTTCTGGCTCGATGACCGCCAGTAGCCGCCATGAATGAAATAGACGATGGGTGAACCCGGTTTTTCGGCAGGAAAGACATTGACCACCTCAGCAGCGGTTGGTCCATAGGGGACATCGATTTGGCATTCCATCTCGTCCCGCACCCGGGCACTATTTTCGGAAATAAAATCCCGGTACACATCGCCATCGGGGGCGGTGCCGCGCGCGCTATACTGAACGTTCAGTTCATCCTGAGTGTAATCGCGATAGACGCATTTTGATTTGAAGTATTTGTGGTCTTTAATATTCGCCACTTTCTATGCTCCCTGTCATCAAGGTTTCAGGAAGTCTAGCAGGCCAATTCACGATGCGCGACGGGCACCGCTACCAAAAACGAACACGTCCCGTATCGAGATGTACAAAGTTCGAACGCGGATAATAACCAACACCGCCAGCTTTCATCGACAAAGCCGCTGATTTGAGGTCTCGCAAACCTGTTCCAGGTAGACGCACGTCAATCGCCATTCCGAACTGGTGATAGCTGCGCTTTGAAACACCACCGCTGCGCCTTGCCAGCATGGCGTTGGTCCGCGGAGATCGATACCCGGATATAACCTGAAATGTTTGATTGCTGCCGACCAGCCGCTGCAGACGGTGTAGTTGATCAAATAGGTCGCGATCAATGCTCAACACCTCATCGGTACGATGATCGCGCAGCAAATGATCCAACGATTTAAGAGCATCAGAGACATAGGCCCCGTCTTCCCAATAGGTAATCGTATCCTTCTCGCCGGTATGGAGATGTTCAAACGATAGGAAACGGCGCTGCGTTGTCGCGGCGAACACCGGAGCGCCTGCCAGGGTACAAACACCGGCGACACCGAGACGTAGAATTTTCCGACGATCCATTAGCGCCATAGACATTCACCTGTCGCGTTCCAAACCTATCCACAATTCATATCATTTAATTGTCACAAAAAGTAAGTGGTTGTGCGCTGCCGCACACCCTCGGCCTCAAAGCTGATTTAAATTGTCGCGTTTGTTACTTTATTGGGTTTTGGGCATCGGGCCTGGGACAGCCGTACGACTGCAATTAGATGGCCCAAGATTCAGAAGGCTTACTAGATCAATATCGTAAGAATGGGTACGCCGTGGCGCGTGGGGTTTTTGATCCCTATGAAGTCGCAGAGCTAACTCACGCCTTTGAACGGGTCCACAACGAAGCCATGATGCTGGGGCGTAGTTACCGTCTACAGAACGCATTCTTCAAGATCACCAATGATGATGCCCTACGCCCTGTCGTGCGCTATGTGCAATGGCCAAGCTACTTCAACCGCACCCTTGATCGCTATCGCCGCAGCCCACGAATTCTCAAACTTCTTGCGCCGATGCTAGGAATCAATCTCAAGCAATTCACCAATCAGATGCATTGGAAGCACCCCGGCACTGCTCATATGGAATTTGGCTATCATCAGGACTCTCGATCGCATATCCCCCGTGATGCCTTTCGCGATCTCGCTAACTCCAACATCTCGACCGGGATCGCAATCGATGCGCAAGATGCCAACAATGGCGCCATGGTGGTTTATCCCGGCAGCCAAACGCTGGGAGAACTACCCCTCAATTCCGAGGAAGTTGCTATGGATCAACGACTGGACGAAAACGACCTGGAGCATCTAGGTCTCGATCCAGACAAAGCCGTGACGCTTGAAATGGAACCCGGCGATGTCGCCATCTGGTCGGTCCACACATTGCACGGCTCCGGCCCTAATCGTTCCAACACGGACCGGCGCTTTTATATCAATGACTATGTAATTGCCGAGAATAGTGATCGCGGTGAATGGGCATTCCGCAACGGCGTCTCCCAGCCGCTCTCTGGCCGACCAGCGCTCGTTGATTACGACGATCTCTACGAGAAACCCGGACCGATGTTCGTGGATTGACTTCGAATATTAAGAAGGAAAATGGTAGCGGGAGAGGGACTTGAACCCCCGACACGCGGATTATGATTCCGCTGCTCTAACCAGCTGAGCTACCCCGCCACATTTTCGGGCCGCATATCGGGCCGCGAGAACGAGCCGTATAGGACTTCCGCCCCCACCTCGTCAAGTATTACGCGACGTATTACGCCGCTTCAGTCGAGGTTTTTTCGCGCTGTATCCAGCCACCGCCGAGCACCCGCTCGCCGTCATAAAATACGCAAGCCTGACCGGGTGCCACGCCATGCTCTGCCGCCGCCAACTCGACCGTCGCCGAACCATCCTCAAGCAGTCGTAGCGACGCTGCCACCGGCGGGCGCATCGAACGGACCTTTACTTCGCAGTCAATGATAGCCCCGCCAGAGACATCACCCCCGAGCCAGTTCACATTATTAAGGCGCACAGTCGTCGTAGCCAAAGCCTCACGCGGACCAACGATGACCTGCTTAGCCTCGGGATCGATGCGGATGACATAGAGCGCATCCTCGGCGGCATCGAGATGCAGGCCGCGACGTTGGCCAATTGTGTAATGAATAATGCCATCATGCTGGCCCAACACAGCGCCATCGAGATCAACGATATCGCCGGCTTCCGCTGCATCGGGGCGTATTTTCAATACCACATCGGCATAGCGGCCCTGCGGCACAAAACAAATATCCTGACTATCGGGCTTGGCAGCTACGGGCAAATCAAATCGCGAGGCCAGCTTGCGGGTCTCGTCTTTGGTCAGTTCGCCCAGCGGAAAGCGCAGATAATCGAGCTGTTCTCCGGTTGTCGCAAACAGGAAATAGCTCTGGTCCTTAGTTTCATCGGCGGCGCGGTGCAGCTCAACACCATCTTCTGTTTCAACCCGCCGGATATAGTGACCTGTAGCCAGCGCATCGGCACCGAGATCTTGGGCAACCCCCATGAGATCACGGAACTTAACCGTCTGATTGCATAGCACGCAAGGGATCGGTGTTTCGCCGCGTACATAGGCATCGGCAAACACATCAATCACGTCTTCACGAAAACGGCTTTCATAGTTGAGCACATAATGCGGAATACCGATGGTCTCCGCGACACGCCCGGCATCGGCAATATCCTGTCCGGCACAGCAAGCGCCCTTTTTGCTAACCGCCGCACCGTGGTCATAAAGTTGCAGCGTCACCCCGACGACGTCATAGCCCTGCTCTGCCAGCAAAGCGGCCGTCACCGATGAATCCACGCCGCCTGACATGGCAACGACGATACGCGTCTCCTCGGGCGCTTTATGGGTGACCAATGTGTTCATGCGGCGGAATATAGAGCGCAAACTGCGCAGGGAAAGGAATTTTTTCGGTCTGGATTAACCGTCGAGCAGATTTCGGGTTTCGGACGGCAGGCTAACAACCAGCCCATCAAGCGCTTCGGAGACGGTTATCTGACAGCCAAGACGCGATGTTTCGATGAGGCCCCAGGCAAGATCGAGCATCTCTTCCTCTTCTTCACTGGGGTCAGCCAACTTGCCGATCCAGACCGGGTCCACAACCACGTGGCAGGTCGAACAGGCCATTACACCACCGCAGGCACCTTCGACATCCAGCTTGTTGTCCCAGGCAACGTCGAGCAGCGACTTGCCATCCTCGACATCGAATTCGCGGCGGGAGCCATCTGCCAATATAAAAGCAACAGTAGGCATGTCAGCCCTTAACCCTGACTGAGCTTACGGTCATGCAGCTTCTGCCAGGCCGTAATGAAGCCATGGACATCCTGTGACGTCGTCGTCCAGCCAAGACTAACTCTAACCGCACAGAGGCCAAGCTCGTCTGGCACCCCCATCGCGGCCAAAACATAGGGTGTTTCAACCCGACCCGCCGAACAGGCTGATCCCGCACTGATCGAGGCACCATCTAGATCAAGCCCCATGACTTGCACTTCGCTGGTGAGACCTTTGGTGGCGAATTTCGAGGTATTGGGCAGTCGGTCGAGATCTTTGCCAAAAATACGGGCGGTCGGCTCAATCGCCAGAACCTTGCTTTCAAGATCGTCGCGCAATTCCGCCAGAGCACCAAATTCGTTCAATCCAGCCAGAGCACTTTCTGCGGCGACGCCATAGCCAACAATGCCCGGAACATTCTCGGTCCCTGCCCGCAGCCCACTCTCCTGCCCACCACCATGGACAAAGCGCGGCATCGTTGACGGGGTCTTGCAGATCAACGCCCCTACTCCCTGCGGTCCGCCAATCTTGTGTGCCGAGAGGGCCAGGCTATCAACGCCGAGCGCCCGCGTATCAACGGGAATTTTCCCGGCAGCCTGAACCGCATCGCAATGAAACAGCGCCCCTGCGTCATGCGCCAACCGTACCGCTTCGGGAATCGGCTGCAAAATGCCGGTCTCGTTATTGGCCAACATGATGGACACCATCGTCGGTGCATCACTTTCCGCCAAAAGGCGCATCAACGCATCAAGATCAACAAGACCTTCGGGGGAAACGGGGCAAATAACCGCATCGCTACGCGCCTGTAACACTGATTCATGTTCGATTGCCGAGACGATGAGCCGTTCGATATTGTCACTACGGAGTGCCTGATTATTGGCTTCCGTGCCACTGCCAGTAAAAATAACGCCAGTTGGGTCAGCTCCGACTAAGGCCGCAACATGTTGCCGCGCTTTTTCCACACGCGTACGCGCTGCCCTGCCGTCGGCATGCACCGAGGAAGCGTTGCCACCTTCCCGCATGGCCTCAGCGACCGCGTCGATGACCTCCGGCCTAGTTGGCGCGGTTGCGTTGAAATCCAGATAGCTTCGGGAAGTCACGCGCGTCCGATAATGTTAGCTGGCGGCGGCTTGCGACCGTGCCGGCTGGCCACTCGACTGTCCGGCCGGCTCGATACGACGTTCGCAAACATCGGCAACCGAGATTGAGCTAAGAAAGCCGAAGACCTGATTGCCCAATGCTTCCCAAAGAGCCTGCGTCTCCGACCCATCGACCGCACTTTTGGTCGCTGATTTGCGCTCGCGGGCTGTTGGAGCCTCGACAGCAGCAATGACATCTGAAACGAGGATTTTATCCGAAGCTCTGCTCAGCATATACCCACCACCGGGGCCGCGGACGCTCTTTACAAGCCCCGCGCGCCTTAATTTTGCAAATAACTGCTCAAGATATGACAAGGAAATTTCGTGCAGGCTCGCAATATCCGCTAGGGGCATCGGCATTCTCTTGTCCTGCTGCGCCAAAAATATGACGGCCGTGACTGCGTATCTTCCCTTACTACCGACTCTCATAACGCTTAATTATCCTCACTAAAGTTCAAATTTTAAATTATTGTCCAATTATATTGGTGCCCTGCTATCGAGAAGCTTGTAATTTGATGGCGCAATTCACTATATTCGCGCGCTTAATACATATTGGCTTATCTGAGTTATTCAGCGCCGGGAATGTATGTGGCGCAACCGGGTGCGTCAATAACCGGTTTGGGCTCTAGCCAGTATAAATTTATCAGGAGATTTCTTCCTCATGCCTGAGGTCATTTTTAACGGTCCAGACGGGCGGCTCGAAGGCCGTTACCACCATTCGCGCGTTGAAAATGCGCCGATTGCGCTAATCCTTCATCCGCATCCACAACAAGGCGGCACGATGAATAATCGGGTCGTTTTTGAAGTTTATCAAACCTTCGCAAGACGCGGATTTTCGACTCTGCGATTCAATTTTCGCGGTGTTGGCCGTTCGCAGGGCGAATATGATGAAGGCATGGGTGAGTTGAGCGACGCCGCTGCCGCCCTCGATTGGCTGCAATCAGCGAATTCCGATGCCCAGCAATGCTGGGTCGGTGGATTTTCTTTTGGCGCCTGGATTTGTATGCAACTTCTGATGCGGCGGCCCGAAATTGATAGTTTTATTGCCTTGGCGCCGCCCGCCAACAAGTACGACTTCACCTTCCTCGCGCCATGTCCAGCCTCCGGACTCTTTGTCCATGGTGCTGATGACACGATGGTGCCGGAAGACTCGGTTGAAACGCTGGCGAAAAAGCTACAGGCGCAAAAGCGGATTACGATCGATTACAAGATTATTGATGGCGCCAACCACTTTTTTCATGACCGGGTCGATGAATTAACGACCCATGTTGATGCTTATCTGGAAACTCAGATTCCTGCCATTGAGGCTGCGTCGACAAGTACCTGACGCTGCTTGCTCAAGGTTTAGAGTAATACACGCCACCTGACAGAGGCTCACTGACACCAGTTGTCCCTGGAAACGTCAGTGGTAAACCTTGTCGACTACGAACGGCAAGGTATGCAAAGGCTTGTGCTTCTAGTGCATCTCCTTGCCAGCCAACGCTTTCGACGGGGTCTACGGGGACGCTCAGATCACGCCTCAGCTGCGCCATCAAGAACGTATTGTTTCTACCGCCCCCGGTAACCAGCCAGCGTTCTGGTCGCATCGGCAAATGATCAACCGCTCGTACAATGGACTTTAAGGTAAAGGCAGTCAGCGTCGCAGCACCATCTTCCGACGATAAACGCTGTACTGCGCGAGTATCAAACTCATCCCGGTCTAAGGATTTCGGCGGTGATCTGTCGAAATAGGCCGAACCGAATAACTGCATCAACACCGTCTCAGAAATAGCGCCCGCTGCGGCAATAATCCCACCGTCGTCATAAGGTTTGCCCAGCTTTCGGTTAACCCAATCGTCAACCAACGCCCCACCCGGTCCGGTATCAAAGGCGACAAGAGATTTCTCCTCATCATCCAGATAAGTGACATTCGCCACACCGCCAATATTCAAAACAGCAAGTGGTGTCTTCAAACCGGCGGCAAGCGCAAGATGATATATCGGCACCAGCGGTGCTCCTTGGCCACCCTGCTCGACATCATTACTGCGAAAGTCGCAGACAACATCGATACCAGTCTCTTTAGCGAGCAACGCCCCGTCGCCGATTTGCCAGGTTCGTGATTGTGCCGGATCATGCAACACCGTGTGACCGTGAAATCCGATCAGATCGACATCGGACCTCTGAATTCCCGCCTCAGCGATTAGTGACCGCACTGCATCGGCATGAAGCTCTGTAAGCTTTCGCTCTGTCTCTTCGACAGGCCCGTGGCCGCCGAGCATTGACCGCAACAGTTCGCGGAAATCGTCTTTATAGGAAATGCTCACATGCGCCCCGGGTTCAACAATGGAACCACCATCCGTTCGAACTAAAGCTGCATCGATACCATCGAGCGATGTCCCACTCATAAGGCCGAGCGCCAGGAGAGGCTTAGTCATAAAAGCTATCTGTTGTTTGCATTCCCGGTCATTGGAACCGATACTTGGTAATTGTTCAAACTGAAAACATTGGAATGGTGAAATCTATGACGAGCAATGTCTTGGATCGACCCTATGAATCGGAGGCGGGCTGGAAAGGCCCCGAGCTCGCAAGCTCTAGCGACTGGATATATGTGCTGACAGATGACGATATCGCGGAACTCGATAGCGCGCTGGCGCACGTTAAATCACAGGGTTTGAAGATTCCCAATATTTCACAAGCCGACTTTCCGCTGCCAAATTTGGCAATTACCCTCGCTAAAATCCTGCAGGAATTGGAGCATGGAAGGGGAGCAAAATTAATCCGCGGTCTTCCGGTGGAAAGACTCGGAGAAAAGGATGCGACGGCAATTTATTGGGGGATCGGCACATACCTCGGCACGGCCGTTGCTCAAAATATGATGGGTGAGCTTCTCGGCCACGTCAAAGCTGTGGGAGCCAACTGGGATCAGAACTTCAATCTGAGGGGTTATCAAACTCCGGTTCATCTGCCCTTTCATTGCGACAAGTCTGATGTCGTCGGATTGCTATGCATGCAAACAGCCAAGTCGGGCGGCACCAGCTCGTTCGCCAGTACCATTGCAATCCATAACGAAATCCTCCGAACACGCCCCGATCTGTTGCCGGAACTCTACAAACCATTTTGCATTGATCACCGAGGCGAAGAGTTTGACGGTGAAGACCCGTTTTACGTTGCGCAGGTTTTCACAATTCACAAAGGACGGTTCTTTTCACGCTTCGGACAGAAATATGTCGAAAGCGCGCAACGGTTTCCACAAGTGCCCCGTCTATCCGAGGCCCAAACTGAGGCAATGAATTTGGTCAGCGAGTTGGCCTTAAGCGCCGAGATCCGGCTCGATATGGAATTCGAACGCGGCGATATGCAGTTCCTCAACAATCACTACACCATCCATAGCCGAACCGACTATGAGGATTACGAGGAAGCCGAGTGCCGCCGCCATCTCATTCGGATGCTGCTTTTTACGCCTTCCTATGACGACGTGCCGGAAAATACCGCCAAGTTAAATGCCTTTATCCGACGCTGGGGTGATGAGCCACGCGAAACCGTCCTGTCAGTCGATAACGGCTAACAGCGTTTCCTCTCTCGCCAGAGCCCACGCCACTGTGTTAAACACCGCCGCGAAGACTGGCAGGGGCGGCTTTGATAGCCTGAAACACGATGACGACATATAAATCAGAATTCCTCCGAACTATTTCGGAACGCGGTTTTATTCATCAATGCACTGATGACGCGGCGCTCGATGAAATATTAGGCAACGACGAGATCGCGGTTGCCTATGCGGGTTTTGATTGCACGGCTGACTCTCTCCATATCGGCCACTTGATGCCGATCATGACGCTGCGCTGGTATCAACGTTGCGGTCACAAACCGATTGCTTTGATGGGCGGCGGCACGACCAAGGTCGGTGACCCATCCGGCAAGGACGAGTCGCGGCAAATCCTTACCGAAGAAACCATCGCGGCAAATATTGCAGGGATCAAAGGAACATTTGAGAAATTCCTGAGTTTCGGGGATGCCCCAACCGATACGCTGATGGTCAACAATGCCGATTGGCTGGACGCGTTGGAGTACATCCCGTTTTTGCGTGAATTCGGAAAGCATTTCTCAGTCAATCGGATGCTGTCATTCGATTCTGTAAAACTTCGACTCGAACGCGAACAACCTCTTAGTTTCCTGGAATTCAACTACATGATCCTCCAGGCATATGATTTCCTCGAACTGTCCCGCCGCGACAGCTGTGTTTTGCAGATCGGCGGATCGGATCAATGGGGCAATATCGTCAATGGTGTCGAACTCGGTCGCCGTGTCGATGGCACTGCGCTCTACGGCCTAACATCTCCACTCATCATGACCTCCGCAGGCGAGAAGATGGGCAAAACCGCCGGTGGCGCAGTCTGGCTCAATAGCGACCGACTGTCGCCTTATGAGTATTATCAGTTCTGGCGGAACACTGCCGATGCCGACGTTGGTCGCTTCCTGCGTTTATTTACGGAACTACCGCTCGACGAAATTTCTAAGCTCGAAGCGCTACAAGATGCCGAGATCAACGAAGCCAAAAAAATTCTCGCCCATGAAGCTACGATGCTTTGTCACGGTGAAGCCGCCGCTATAGAAGCAGGCGATACAGCCAAAGCTACCTTTGAAGAGGGCAGCCAGGGCGCGGCGCTACCTACTGTAGAAATAGCAGAAGCCGATTTAATAGCGGGCATGCCGGCGTTTGTAGCGATGGCAAAGGCTGGCCTCGCCAACAGTAACGGTGAGGCCCGGCGCCTCATCCGTGGTGGCGGTGGTCGCGTGAACGATGTGGTCATCACTGACGAGAGCCAGACCATCAACATGGCCGATGTAAATGCTGACGGCGACATCAAGTTCTCCGCTGGTAAGAAACGGCACGTTCTCGCGCGCCCCGTTTAAGTCCCTATTGGGTCCCGGGTTCAACAACGTCACTAGAGGGTGGCTTACCTTTAGGCTTGCTCCCAAGAATACCAATTAGATCGCGCAAAAAGCCCGGCGCCAACGCGGCGAGCGGATTCACCGTGATTTTTGGTTTTGCGAGTTTCCCGGAGATACCGTAGGTAGCGGCAAATATTCCACTACCCTTTTTGCCAGTAAATATTTTTCCGATAATAGGAATATTACCCAACGCACTGTTTATGGAATATGCAGGAACAATCGTTCCTTTTACATCCGCCATCTTCTTATCCAAGTTCAAGACACCATCTGCGGTCAGACCAAGTTGTGACCCGACCGCCCGTGCATTGCGGATACTGGCTTTCCCATCGATATATGAAAACGGAATATTCAGCTGGGCAAAGCTGATCCCTTTTCCGCTGAGGGTATTCACTATCCCCGTCAAAGACGCCAAGGTCAAAATGCGGGCGAGGTTCGGTGCCCCAACAATAGTATAATCTGAGATCGACAAACTACCTTGCCAGGGATTGCCGCTCCCCCGTGTCTTATCCCCAGTGAGGATGAGTTTTCCGCCTCGAAATGTATCAGCAATATCCAAACCGGCAAGGACACCACCCGCGTCTTCTGCCTGCAGCGTAAAGCGGCGCTTATCTGCGATGGGCTTCAATTCGAAAGTGAAAGGCCGATTCTTCCCGACAACACCTGTTAGATTGGCGGCCTCCCAATCTTCGCCATCATGGGACAGGGTCCCCTTCAAAGCTTTCACCGGGACTTCTGCGTCAAACCAGACGGTTTGAACATCTGTTGCCAGCGTCATCCGTGGAAACGATGCTTCTTGATCGACATCAGCTCGCGCCAATAACGGAACAAGATCGAGCGCTGCCCCCTTTACGGTGCCTTCATAGCCTCCGTCCGCACCGGCCTTGATTTTGCCTTTAAAATCGGACCGCCCGAGCTGAAGCTTTTTAAGCTCCGCCTCAATAAACTTGCCACCCCGGTCGAAACGCAGGCTCGTTGTTCCCCGCAGCCCTGGCGCCTGAATATCCAGGTTCCGTATATCTGTAGCGCCATCCGGGTGGACGACGAGAGAAACCCAGGCCACTCCAGCACCACCAGGGGTCTTATGCCATCCGAAAGGCGGAATGTTTAACGTCGCCTCGGTCAGGGATCCTTTCGCAGCGATCTCTTTTTCGCCGGTATCCCTCTCAACCAAGGACAAATCCAGATCAATTGCGCCCTCAACGTAAGGAGCCAGTTCGGGCAGATTCAAAACCTGTTTTCGCGCCGTTGCATCCATCTTGCCACTGAGCTCATAGCGCCGGACAAATTTTCGTTCCGTTTCAAACCGTTCTATCCATTTTAGATTTACGGGTGTCCCCGCCACAGATGCATCGCCGCTCAACAGAAGCCCTTTGTCATCTATTTGCAGAGAAAAACTCCCAGCGCTGATCGGCTTCCCAAGAGGAGATTGTGGCAAAAGTGCATTGGCGATCCGCGACTGGGCGCCAACCAAGACATCAGAGAGCTCTAGGGCCCCCGATAACAGAAACTTAAAATTCAGATCCGTTTCGGACCAGCCTTTGACGTTCTTGGCATTGATACCGAACTTCGACACCAATAGCAGTGGCTTGTTGTCCGCAATCGTTAGAGCGGTCTTCAAAGGACCGGAGACTGTTACATCAATATTTGCATTCTCTTTGTCAGTGTCCAAATCCAGCAAGCGAACCTGGCCTGAAACAACAGTGAGACCTTTCAAGTCTCCCGATGTAACCGAGGCTACAAAGCGGTCCTTGGAAAATACCGCCGTCGCCTCAACCTTTTCAACCTTCGGGAAATTCTCGTTAAAACCAACCGTGGTGTTTCTCAGGCGTAATTTTCCGCCAAACGAGTCAACTAGAATGTCCGATTTTTGGGTGTCCGGAATGCGCAGCGAAAATGACGCGCGGGCGTTTTCCACTTGGCCTTTTTGCATGTTCCCGAGAACCCATTTGCGAGCGACTTTGCCAAATCCTATTGGCCAAAAATCCTTCAGGCGCGACAACTGAACAGTTTCGACACCAGCACGCCCGACAATCGTCACCTGATCGCCAACACCTATTACTGATCCGGAAAGTGAAATTGTCGGACCACCAACATTGAGATCAAATCGTTCTATGTCGAGTGAGGCAGGATTGTTTTCATAGCTCGCTTTGAAGTTCATTTGTTTGACCGGAACATTCTTAGGCCACAGGTCACCCTTTTCGATATGGCCTGAGGTTCCGGTAAAGGCGAATTTCATGTTCTGAATAGCACCATTAAAGGACACACGGGTTGCGACATCGCCGCTTACCGCAACGCGGACTGATTTTAAGACTTCGAGGCCCGGTATGGTTGCTGCTAATCGATCTATTGGAAATTTCTCAATTGCCAGGTCAACGCCGACATCCTGAGCGCCTGAGGGTAGACTGGCTTTTGCGATGAGGCGTCCAGGTTTACCGGCAGCATCTATATCAGCGAAGAGCGAAGCGCGGATTTCATCATCCTCGCGAATGACAACAAGATCAGCTTGCGGTGCGCCCCAATTGATACCTGTGACGCGGTCATCGACAACAAGATTGGCATCCAGAATACTCACCTGCTTGAGATATCGCAGGATGCCATTGTCTTGCTTTGGCGCGCTAAGAGCAGCGAGCACGCCGCCAAGAGTATCGGTTGGAAGGTTCGTGGTTTCTTCAAGTGTAAAAGCGAACTTTCCGTTCTCGTTCCTCACCACCTGTAGGCGTGGTCCAATTAGATCAAGATTGGTCGGCGCAACAACCCCACGTAGCAATGCCCGTAGACTAAAACTAACAGACATCTCGGGCACTTTGGCAATTGTAACACCGTCAGCGCCAGAAATTTTCGTCCCCACCACCCGAATGTCGAGCGTCCGTTCCCACCCCGCCCAAGCAAGATTGGTCCCCTGCAGGGAAATACGGACCGGACGAACCATATCATTGAGAGCATTTTCAATGTGACCTGTCAGAAAGTTAAGGGGCACTGGCCCTTGTGATAACCGCCAGGTTGCAACACCGGTAAGCAGAAGAAGCGCAAGCGCCGTAAGGGCTGCTACCTCACATAAAATCCGGGTACATCGTCCTAGCATTTAACTCGACAGTCTCGTTTTCCGCACCGCTTGACCGGTCCATCGGCTTGCCGCAGTGTGCGGCAAAATTGAGCCAGATGGAACGCAACAATTGGTCGATATGGCAGAAAAAGGAATTGAACTTACCAATCCATTGCCACTTCCAGGCAATTTGGACGCTGTTGCCGCCGGATGGGATCGTTGGCGTGATGTTGCCGACCATAACGACGATGAAATTTTAAGAAAATATATCACCACGTGCGACAGCGACGCTGCGTTAAAGCCATTGCTGGACGGGATTTTCGGCAATAGTCCTTTTCTCACCCATTCTCTAGTCAATGATTGGGATTTTGCCCGCGAAGTCTTCCATTTGGGTCCTCGCGCCGCCTATAGCAACATCATAGAAACCGTCAGTGACCCTGCTCTCACGACACAAGACCAATCCCTGTTGATGACAACACTTCGAATCGCACGACGCCGCTGTGCGTTCGCAATTGCGATGGCTGACATCACAGGACAATGGTCATTAGACGAAATCATTGAAGCCCTGAGCGTCTTCGCGGAAAAAGCTATATGCGCTGCGGTATCCAATCTTCTCCATCAAGGTCACAAAACAGGAGAGATCGAGCTCCCAGACTCCGACCAACCGTCAAATGAGTCCGGGTTCATCGTCCTAGGCATGGGCAAACTCGGTGCCGGTGAACTCAACTACTCCAGCGACGTCGACCTCATCCTGCTCTTTGACGGCGAAAAGACCCAATATACCGGTAAACGGACAGCCCAGGAGTTCTTTGTCCGACTCGCGCGCGACCTGGTTAAAATTCTGGAAGAACGAACCGCGGACGGGTACGTCTTCCGTACAGATTTACGCCTCCGCCCAGACCCTGGATCGACACCAGCCGTAATCTCGACCCTCGCCGCAGAAACATATTACGAAACGGCAGGACAAAATTGGGAACGAGCGGCGATGATCAAGGCCCGACCGATCGCTGGCGATATCAAAGCCGGAGATGACTTTCTCAACTATCTGCGTCCTTTTATTTGGCGCCGTAACCTCGACTTTGCTGCAATTGAAGACATCCACTCCATCAAACGGCAAATCAACGTCCATCGGGGTGGTCGTGAAATTGCCGTGGCCGGACATAACGTCAAGCTCGGTCGCGGCGGTATTCGGGAAATAGAATTTTATGCGCAAACCCAACAACTGATCTGGGGTGGCCGCGACACGACATTACGGACAAAGAAGACGTGCGAGGCCCTCCCTCTGCTCGCGCAGGCGGAGCACTTCACAAGCGAGGTCGCAGAACAACTTCAACAAGCCTATGTGTTCTTAAGACGCGTTGAACATCGACTTCAAATGATCGATGACCAACAAACACACGAAGTGCCCTCGGACGCAGAGAAACTCGAAGCGTTCTCAAACTTTATGGGGCACGAGAACGCCGAAGAGTTTGCTCAAGCACTCTCTGAACAATTGAAAATAGTCGAACGTCATTACGCCGCCTTATTTGAGGAATCGTCCGATCTCGGGGGTCCCGGAACATTGGTTTTTACTGGTGGAGAAGATCATCCGGATACGTTGGAAACATTAAGCTCGCTTGGCTTCAAAGACCCCTCAACCGTCTCGTCGATAATACGCACCTGGCATCATGGTCGTTACCGTGCAACGCGGAGCACACGTTCCAAAGAACTCCTCACAGAATTGATGCCAGGACTGCTAACGGCATTTTCGAAAACCGGGAACCCGGATACGGCGCTTTTGGGATTTGACGAATTCTTGCAGGGTCTGCCCGCTGGGGTCCAGCTTTTCTCGTTGTTTAACAGCAACCCAGGACTTCTAGAATTGTTGGCGGAAATTATGGGAAGTGCACCCAAAATCGCCGACACCTTAAAACGACACCCAATTCTGTTTGATGCCGTTCTTACGGCAGACTTCTTTGATGCAATGCCCGATGCCGAACAGGTTGCAGCAGAAATTGAGACCGATATTGCGCAAAAAGCTGAGGACTTCCAGGACGTTCTTGATGTCGTACGGCGTCAGGTCAATGATCGATTGTTCCAGGTCGGCGTTCAAATCATTCGGCAGTATCTGTCACCGGAAGGTAGCGGCAACGCCATCGCAAATATCGCCGATGCAACCGTCAACATACTGTGTCCGGCGGTCCAGAACGAGTTTAAGACGGCGCATGGCAAATTCCCCGGCGGCGGTATGGCAGTTGTCGCCCTGGGGAAACTCGGCGGCCGGGATATGACCATCGGATCGGATCTCGATTTGCTGTTCATCTATGATTCCAAAGGTGACCAATCAGATGGCGTGAAGCCACTAACATCAATTCCCTATTTCACGCGATTAGGACAGCGCTATTTGAGCGCGTTGACCGCCCCAACGGCTGAAGGACCGCTCTACGAGGTTGATATGAGGCTGCGTCCCTCGGGCAATGCAGGACCCCTTGCCAGCGCCTATCAATCCTTCGTTCAATATTATGAGAATGACGCCTGGACATGGGAGCGAATGGCCCTCACGCGCGCTCGTGTCATCAATGCTGGCGACGAGCTGCGATCCAAATTAGAAACCGCAATCCAATCAATCCTCACCACACCGCAAGATCCGAACTCCCTCCTCAAGGATGTCGCCGCGATGCGGGTTCGACTGGCAAATGGTCGAGCCCCTTCTGGTCCCTGGGATATCAAGAATATCCGCGGCGGCATAATTGACATCGAGTTTATCGCGCAATATCTGCAACTCCTTCACGCGTACCGAAATGCAGATGTTCTAAACCAGGACACCGCTACGGCCCTGCAAAATTTAAAGAGCCAAGGTGCCCTTGATGACCGATCAGCGGATCAGCTTTTTGCGGCCCTGCAGCTATGGCGAAACCTCCAAGGTATTGTCAGGCTGACAGCGGGCGATAACTTCGATGACCAAACCGCCACGAGCGGAAACTGCGCAATGCTCCTCACGGCCTGCAAGGCAGACAATATTGCGGCGCTCAAGGAGCAAGTCTCGGATACCGCCGCAACGATCTATCACCTTTACCAGGACATCATTGAATTGCCTGCCGCAGAGCTTCCCGACAGTTAAGCGGCAGCGCCGCTGTTTCACCCAACGAATTTTTGACGCATTGATTTCAATAGCGTGGACTCCGGTGACGTGACCGGGATGACCGCGGGCTTATTTATCTTGTCGACTTAGATCACGGGCGTCATATTCTCGAACCAATTTAGATCGTATTTTCAGCACTAGAGGATTTGAAGAAATGGCATTAACGGCGAAACAGGTTCATGATCTACATGATAAAATGCTGCATAAGCGGCTTTACGTGATCTTCTCCGAACCAACAGACAAGGCCGGGGACCGCAGCAAGGTTTTCCCGAAACATATTGCCTATCAACTCGAGATTGAGAAAAAGGATATCCTGTTTGCCGCCGGACCGTTTGTAGATGGCAAAGGAAAACCACAAGGCCCCGGCATGATCGTTATCCGCGCCAAATCAATGGCCGAAGCCAAGCGCGTCGCCGAAGCCGACCCCTTCCACAAACAAGGGTTCCGGACATTTCGTATCCAGGCTTGGGAAGTCAATGAAGGAGGATTCAACATCAATGTTAAATTCTCTACCGGAACATACACACTCGAGTAGAACCCAAAATGACGATTGATGTTGGAGACAAGGCACCGAGTTTCTTGGCGTCTACGGACGGCGATGGCACGATTTCGCTCAAGGACCTCAAGGGCAAAAAATTTGTCCTGTATTTCTATCCCAAAGACATGACACCCGGTTGCACAACCGAAGCCTGTGGGTTCCGTGATGCGCATCCTGATTTCTCAAAGATCAACGCTGAAATCATTGGCGTGTCCAAAGATAGTGTGAAACGACACGACAAGTTCAAGGAAAAGTACGAACTACCCTTTGCTCTCGCTGCCGATGAAGATGGCAAATTGTGCGAAGCCTACGGCGTTTGGCAGGAGAAAAAGAACTACGGCAAAACCTATATGGGCATAGTGCGTTCGACCTTCTTGATTGATGAGAAAGGCAAGGTCGCAGCGGTATGGCGTAACCTGCGGGTCAAGGGGCATGTCGAAAAAGTGCTTGAAGAGGCACAAAAGCTCTGACGGCAACGAATTCCATTGACCTCAACTGCGCGTCGCTGTCTGCCGCAGCGGTGTCGGTGCTGAGCTGTGCGGATGCCGATGACAAAGCTACCCTCGTGCAGCAGCTGGCCCCGTCTTGGCATGACGGTAAAATTTCAGAGATCGGTATTGCCTCACCGCCAGACCGCCCGGCCCGGCCCCGCGAACCCGAATTATTAGCACCTCGCGATATGCCAAAACGGGGTAAGGCTGGGAGCCCGACAGGCCGTATCGCTCTCCTCCATGCTCTGGCTCATATCGAACTCAACGCCATCGACCTTGCTTGCGATATTATTGCGCGGTTTTCCACGCACGATTTGCCTCAATATTACTTCGATGACTGGGTAAAAGTTGCATCGGAAGAGGGGCTACATTTTTCGCTACTCGCGAAACGCCTACGTGACCTCGACAGTTTTTATGGTGCCCTCCCTGGGCATGATGGTCTGTGGGAAGCGGCGCAAGGAACTGCCCATGATTTATTGGCCAGACTGGCGATTGTTCCTCTCGTGCTCGAAGCTCGGGGTCTCGATGTCACGCCGACAATGATAAAAAACCTCCGCAAAGCAGGAGATATCCCTAGTACCGAAATTTTGGAGCGGATTTATAGCGACGAAATTGGCCATGTAGCAATTGGGCAGCGTTGGTTTCAATATATCTGCAAGGAACAAGACAAAGACCCCGAAGAAACATGGCGAAAGCTGGTGAGAAAGCACTTTAAAGGCGCGTTAAAACCACCCTTTAATGACGAAGCGCGGCAATTGGCAGGAATCCCTCGATCATTCTATGCCCCAAAAACAGAATAGGGTCATTACTTTACTTGTTAATACTGATTCGGGTATGCTTACGCATGTCGCGCCCGCTCAGAATAGAATATCCCGGTGCTGTTTATCATGTAACGGCACGTGCCAATGGCCGACAGCAGCTATTCACCTGCATCAAAGACGGCAGCTATTTCATTGACTTACTAGCGCGCGAGATCGCTCAACATCGATGGATCTGCTACGCCTACTGTCTATTAGAAGATCATTACCATCTGGTCATAGAAACACCAGAAGCCAACCTTGGTCGTGGCATGGGACGTCTGAACATGGCCTATTCCCAATGGTTTGGACGCCAGTATGATCAGCCCGGGCACCTTTTTCACGGTCGATACAAATCGATCATCCTCCAAAAAGAACGCCATTTGCTGGAGGTTTGCCGTCATGTTGCCTTGAACCCGGTGCGAGTACAGGCGGTCAACCGCGTCGATCACTGGAAATGGTCGAGCTATCGCCCCTTCGCCTTCGATGAAATTGAACCATCATGGCTGCATCGCGATTGGCTGTTAGATCAACTCTCGTCCGAAAGAGCCGATCAGGCAGACGCCTGGCAGAATTATGTTAGTGAGGGACTGGACGCACCGTCGCCCTGGGACAACTTACGTGCCGGACACTATCTCGGGGATGAAAGTTTTCTCGAAGCCATTGCTGACCGAATTTGCAGGCTTCCATTGGACCAAGTCTCAGCGAAAGTCATCAATCCGGCAAGACCAACTGCGGAGAACGTTCTGCAAACTGTTGCGACCGCATCAGGAACGTCGAAGGATCTTTTACTTAATCGGAAGGCGGCGCCCGATGCCTTTCAGGCGACCGTTTATCTGCTGCGCCGCGCGAGCAATTTGCCTTTACGAGATGTTGCTGAGCTGGCGGACGTTTCGCAGGGTCGGATATCGCAAATTCAGCGCAAAATCGAAGATAATGGTGGTATTGGCGCCACATTCCCCTGGGCGAAAACTCTAACAGCTTTGTTATAGCGGCTAATGGGTTTTGTTTGCGCCCATACAATCGGGGGACTCTAACACTGCGCCAGCGCGTTTTTGCCATTCTTCCATCGTATGGGCCTGAATGGACAACGCGTGAACCGGCCCAGCGATCTCATCTGCCAGAATGCCATTAATCAGCTGATGACGGGCTACACGGCTTTGTCCGCCGAAACTCTCAGACACGACAATGACTTTGAAATGGGTCTCGGAATTTGCTGGCACACTGTGCATATGACTTTCATTGAGCACCTCGCAGTAAGATGGATCGAGACCGCCCTGCAATTTGTCTTCAATAGATTTCTGTACAATCATTCTACTACCTCTGCTTCCTCTTCGGCATTGGCCCCTACCCGCTGCGCTAGGGACGCCGCCATAAATTCATCAAGATCACCATCCAGTACGCCCTGGGTGTTACTGGTTTCAATCTCGGTCCGTAAATCCTTTACCATCTGATAGGGCTGTAAAACGTAAGACCGGATCTGATGCCCCCAACCGATCTCCGTCTTGGCATCATGTTCGGCCTGCGCCTGTTCCTCGCGGATTTGCAACTCACGCTCATAGAGCCGCGCGCGAAGCATATCCATTGCTGCTGCACGATTGCGATGTTGCGAACGATCATTCTGGCACTGAACCACGATCCCTGTCGGAATATGCGTTATCCGGATAGCACTATCTGTCTTGTTAACGTGCTGCCCACCGGCCCCTGATGCCCGATAAGTATCAACCCGCAGATCTTTATCTTCGACATCCACTTCAATTGAATCATCAATCACCGGATACACCCAGGCACTTGAAAAGCTGGTATGCCGTCGGGCGGCTGAATCATACGGTGAAATTCGAACCAGCCGATGTACGCCGCACTCGGTTTTCAACCAACCATAAGCGTTGTGCCCGGAAATCTTAATCGTCGCAGATTTGATACCAGCCTCTTCGCCTGCGCTTTCCTCCAGCCATTCAACCTTATAGCCGTGAGCGTCTGCCCAGCGCACATACATCCGCGTAAGCATCTGCGCCCAGTCCTGGGATTCTGTGCCGCCGGCGCCAGCATGCACTTCGAGGAAGCAATCATTGCTATCTGCCTCACCTGACAAGAGGGTCTCAAGCTCACGTTTGGCTGCGCGGGTGCGTAAAGGTTCTAACATTGCGTCGGCTTCGTCGAGGGCGCTATCATCGCCCTCAGCATCGCCGAGCTCGATAAGGGTCTTGCTGTCCTCGAGCTCCTGCTCGATGGCTGTCACTTCTTCAATTGATTGTTCAAGTTGCGTACGCTCACGCATGATACCTTGCGCTTTCGCCTGATCGGACCACAAGTCAGGATCTTCAGCGATCGCGTTCAGCTCATCAAGACGTCTGAGGGCGTTATCCCAGTCAAAGATGCCTCCTTAGCAGTATAATCGACTGCTGGATTTCATCTATTAGTGTCTGGGTCTCCGCACGCATAAACTTCTTATCCTATGGAATTGATATGACCGGCTCAAAGTCTGGTCGCGCCGCAAGCTAATATAATCCTCGAACGTCGCCAACCGGTGGTGTCGAAATTTTTGGTGTGGTCAACCTATCTGAGGTCGGTGCTCCGATGACAGGAAGTATTGGGGCAATGGTTTCGGCTTTGGGCTCGGTTCCCGCCTTAAAAGCTTCAAAAATGACGTGTCTTTCACCGGCGCGCGCGAGTTTCCCTGTACTCGCATTGACCCGTACTAAACGCACCCCTTTGGGGATACGGAATGGGATCGGGGGCTGATCCTTTAATGCCGCTGCCATAAAATCACGAAAAATAGGGACTGCAACCGAAGACCCTGTTTCCCGTCGTCCCAACGAGCGAGGCTTATCAAAGCCAGCAAAAACACCAACTGCTAAATCAGGAGAAAACCCAATAAACCAGGTATCGAAACTCTTATTGGTTGTCCCAGTTTTACCGCCCAAAGGTTTGCCCACTGCCCTGATCCGTCGCCCGGTTCCTCGCTGCACGACCCCTTCAAGCATCGAGACAATTTGATACGCACTGACGGGGTCAGCAATCTTCTCGCGGTTGTCAGGGACTTCCGGAACCGGTTGACCGTCCCACTCAATGTTGCTGCAAAAGGAACACAATCGGCGTTCATGTCGGAACACAGTTCGTCCATGACGACCTTGTATTCGGTCGATCAGTGTTGGCGTAATTCGATTTCCACCATTAACCAGCATCGCATACGCTGTCGTCAAATTCAGCAAGGTTGATTCCACTGCGCCTAACGACGATGACAACAACTCGGGCATATTACGAACGATGCCAAACTTTTCGCCATAGCCCGAGATCTTGTCCATTCCAATTACCTGCGCCAATCGCACAGTCATCAAATTTCGGGACTTCTCGACACCAAGACGAAGAGGGCTCGGCCCATAAAACTTCTTGGTATAGTTCGCTGGTTTCCAAAGCCCTATCCCAGGCCCTTGATCAATAACAAATGGCGCATCCAGGACAATACTTGACGGTGTATAACCGTTATCCATCGCTGCCAGATAAACAAAGGGCTTAAAAGCCGATCCGGACTGACGTTTCGCCTGGGTCGCACGGTTATATTCACTTCTGCCGTAGGAAAATCCACCGCTCATCGCCAGCACGCGACCGGTATGAGGATTCATCGCGACGACAGCACCATCAATGTCAGGAATTTGCCGCAGGCCAAACGCCCCGTCAGGTGGCTCTTTGCCTTTTTCGTCGGGCAGCAACTTCTCGACCAAAACGACGTCCAGAACATTCAGGACTTCATCGGGAGCTCTAATTCGCGGGCCGCGTTTTTGTTCCTTGAGCCACGCTCTGGCCCACCTTAGTTGTTTAAGAGGAATATAAGCGCGTCCTCCATCAGAAAAACCTATATCTGCTTTGTCGGCGTCGACAGCCAGAACCAGAGCTTTTCGCCAACTCGGGCGCGCGTCGGCCAGCCCCTCTGGCAAAGCAACCTTTTCCAGTTGCCTCCGCCAGTCATTCGCCGTATCGAGCTGTGCTAAAGGACCGCGCCAACCATGACGCCGGTCATAGGCAATTAAACCTTCCCGTAACGATTTCTCGGCAATTCTCTGCAATCGAGGATCAAGCGTCGTGCGAACCGAAAGACCGCCGCCATATAGCCGTTTGTCGCCATAGCGATCTGTAAGCTCGCGCCGCACCTCTTCAACAAAATAATCCGCCTGCGCGACTGCAGCGCCACTGCGTTTGCGAACAATAAGGGGCGCGTTCTTTGCCGCTTCGGCCGATTCCGGTGTGATATAGCCGTCTGAGAGCATGCGGCCGACGACATAATTCCTTCTGATTTTTGCCGCATCCGGTTTCCGTGTCGGGTGATAATTGTTCGGAGCTTTTGGCAACCCGGCGATATACGCAATTTCCGGCAAGGTCAGCTCGTCCAGCGAGCGATCAAAATAGTTCAGTGCCGCTGCTGCAACGCCATAAGAACCAATGCCAAGATAGATTTCGTTGAGATAAAGTTCGAGAATTCTGTCTTTCGACAACGCGCGTTCAATCCTGAAAGCTAGAATCGCCTCCTTAACTTTGCGGTCGATTGAGACCTCGTTGGTCAAAAGAAAATTCTTGGCAATCTGTTGGGTGATCGTCGACGCCCCAACGAGCCGCTGGTTGGTTCCGAACCGACGCACATTGGTGATCACGGCGCGGGCTATGCCAATGAAATCGACACCGGAATGCTCATAAAACTTTTTGTCTTCAGCCGAGAGGAACGCTTTTACCACGGCCTTTGGAATTGAACCGATCGGGACAAAGGCACGTTTCTCCCTAGCAAACTCCGCAAGCAGGCTTCCATCGCCGGCATGAATACGGGTCACTGTTGGCGGCTCATAGCTGGCAAGTTGCTTATAGTCAGGCAGGCCCTGGCCAAAATGCCAGAACACACCAACGATCACCGCAACGCCAATGACGCCCATGACGAGTGTTAAGGCGCTTAATGCCGCCAAAAACTTAAATAGCTTCTTCATCAACCAACTCTATCGCCAGACCCAGCCGGCTCTCGATAAATCCAGTACACTATCAGATATTGGCCGTTTTATGGCTGTCTTAAAGCCTGTTGGCGAGAAAAATAACTATCAATTGCTCGGACAATCGCGCTAGCAATCTTACGCCTATGAGAGGATCGGCGCAGCAGCTGCTCATCCTGGACGTTGGACAGATACCCCATTTCGATCAAAACAGAAGGTATCTCGGGCCCTTTAAGAACTGCGAATCCGGCAAACCGGTGTTTACGTCGCAACATGCGGGTCTTTTTACTAAGTTGGTTAACCAGTGTTTTTGCAAAAGCGACGGAATCATTCTTGGTCAACCGTTGACGCAAATCGATGAGGATCTTAGCAACCGTCTTGCTTTGGTCGTTTAAATCAACGCCCGCAATAATGTCGGATTTATTCTCGCGACGCGCCAGGGCTTCCGCCTCTTTATCCGATGCCCGCTCCGACAGAGTATAAACCGACCCGCCGCGAACATGCCGGTTACCGATTGAGTCTGCATGGAGAGAAATAAACAGATCCCCGCCAGCCCGCTGAGCAATCGCTATTCTCTCACGCAATCTTACAAAGATATCGCGTGACCGGGTCATAACAACACGATAACGCCCAGTGGCTAACAATTGGCGCCGTAACTCTTTCGCCTGATTGAGGACGAGTTTTTTCTCCTGAGTTCCCCTGCGCCCGCGGGCACCGGGGTCGATTCCACCATGACCTGGATCAAGAACAATTATACGGCGTTGCGCTTTGCGACGCTGTTTAGGTTTCTTAACCGGCGGAAATGGTGCTCTTACCACAGGGGCGACTTTTGGTGTGGGTGGGGGCACGGGAGATCGAGTTACAGGTCGCCGTTTCTGCAACGCGGAGAAAACGGCTGGAGATACCTCCGCAATGTCGAAAACCAATCGATGTCCGCTTTTACTATTCGGTGGCAGCGCAAAAGACCTGGAGACCTTAATTGGCGACTTAAGGTCAATGACGACCCGTGATTGACCGGGCCTAAAGAGCCCGAATCGATAGCCGGTGATGCGTTTGCCCCTAGGAACAGCGTTTGGCTTTATCTTCCAGGTTACTTCCGGGAGCTCGATGACAACCCGATAAGGCGAACCCAGCGTAAAAACGTTGAATTTAACGGGTTTGTCAAACTCCATAACAAATCGGGTTTTTTCGGAATAATCACCAATTCTCACTGAGTCGACGACCGGCATCGCCGACGCGTTTCCCAGAAGCGCGCCCAACAACAACACCACTAACCCAAGTTGACTATAGATTTTTCGAATACCGAACATATTGTGGCTCATTGCCATGGCGCCGCCAGATATAGGGTTATTCGACCGAAACATCAATCAATATACGATACCATAGCCTGAGAAATCCGCCGATCAATCTTCGCTGATCGCTCGGTCAAGATACTGATTGTAGTATTTGTTCGTGGGGCGTATCCTTACAACGTTGCGAACGGCCGTGTGCATCTGACCGACAAAGACTGTTTGGTTGGGAGCGCGACAATCGGGCGAGACGGCAAAATGCTGTTACGACCCGTGCGCTTGCGCTTTGATTTCACGGTTATTTTGGAGAAACTTGAAGCTCGCAGCGGCCGCATAAGCGCGTCCCCCTTGGAAAAGCCGTAACCGGTTTTCTAATTAGAAGTTGGGTTGACGCAGGCGCCGCCGGCTTCGAATAACAGCGGTCTGATGCCGCCCGATGTTCGCACGGGCTGTTTGCATCGACCGTGGAGATACAGTTTCTATGACGAAACGAATGTTAATTGATGGTACCCATCCAGAAGAACTTCGGGTGGTGATCACGAACGGCAATCGACTTGATGAATACGATGTCGAAACGTCGACTAAAACCCAACTCAAAGGCAATATCTATCTCGCTAAAGTAACGCGCGTTGAACCGTCGCTTCAGGCGGCCTTTGTCGATTACGGCGGAAACCGCCATGGTTTCCTGGCCTTCAGCGAAATTCACCCCGACTACTATCAAATCCCTGTGGAGGACCGTGAAGCGCTAAAACGCGATGTCGCCCAATTTGAAGCGAATGCCTCAGCAGCCCAGGCTCACATCGACGAAATCGATGGCGATGTCGACGTTGACGGAGACATCGACGACAACGAAGAAGCGACCGATGCTATCGCTACTGAAGAGACCGATGCTATCGCTACTGAAGAGAGTGTAACGTCAGACGATGATAGCGATGCTGAACAGTCAGCAGAGGACACGACTGACGAAGACGTTTCTACCGCAGAAGAAGAAGAAACATCTGAGGACACTCCTGCTGAAAGTGATGCAGAGCCTACGGCAGATGACGATAGTGGTTCGGACGAAGCCTCCGAAGACAGCTCTGAAGGTGCCGAAACGGTAGATACTGCTGATACAAAAGAAACGGCAGACGCAGAGGAAGCCGCTGCCCCCGAGGGTAAAAGCAAAGCTAAGAAATCCGAGCGCCGCGAAAATCCGATGCGCCGCTATAAAATTCAGGAAGTTATCAAGCGGCGGCAGATATTACTGGTCCAGGTCGTCAAAGAAGAACGCGGCAACAAGGGCGCCGCCCTAACGACCTATATGTCACTCGCCGGGCGCTACTGCGTATTGATGCCTAATACTTCCCGCAGTGGCGGTGGTGTTTCCCGCAAGATCACAAGCTCGGCAGACCGCCGGCGGCTACGGGATTTGCTGAAGAATTTGAACGTATCAGAGGGTATGGGCGTCATTATGCGCACCGCCGGAATGGAGCGAAATAAGTCTGAGATCAAACGTGACTTCGATTACTTGACTCGCCTCTGGGAAAACGTTCGTGAACTGACTTTGCAATCAGCTGCCCCAGCTCTGGTTTACGAAGAAGGTGACCTGATCAAACGCGCTATCCGCGATTTGTATACTCGAGAAATTGAAGAAATTCTTGTTGAAGGCAATGACGCCTACACCGCCGCTAAAAAGCTGATGCGGATGATGATGCCTAGTCATGCAAAACGCGTTCAACCTTACCGCGACGAAACGATACCTCTTTATCATCGCTATCAAGTTGAAACCCAGCTGGAGTCGATGCACAGCCCAATCGTACAGCTGAAGTCTGGCGGCTACATCGTTATTAACCCGACCGAAGCGTTGGTCGCAATCGACGTCAATTCCGGGCGTTCAACTCGCGAACGAAATATCGAGGAAACTGCCTATAAAACAAACCTTGAAGCAGCCAGCGAAGTGGGACGCCAACTCCGTCTACGCGATCTCGCGGGTCTAATTGTTATCGATTTTATCGATATGGACGTGTCTCGTAATCAGCGTGGCGTTGAACGACGCCTTAAGGAAGCTGTTAAAACCGACCGTGCCCGTATTCAACTCGGACGGATAAGCAATTTCGGATTATTCGAGTTGTCTAGACAACGTATGCGGCCAAGTATTGTCGAGAATAGTACGGAGACCTGTGTACATTGTGAGGGGACCGGTTACGTGCGGTCTACCGAATCAACCGCAGTACATGTCCTTCGGTCTGTAGAAGAAGAAGGTATTCGGAATCGCAGCAGCGAAATTGCAGTGACGGTCCCAACAGCCATCGCTCTCTACATCCTCAATCAGAAACGCGATTCATTGACCCAAATTGAGGGTCGGTACAATTTTCGCGTCAACGTACTCGGCGATAACAGTCTGGTTCCACCTGACATGCGGCTCGAACGACTACAGGGTCGTTCTGCTACCGGGGAAACCGAAGAGATTGTTCGTGATGCTGTTGTCATTGAACCATCAAACGACAGTTCAACCGATGACACAGACAGCGCACCGAAGGAAAACACACGCAAACGACGTCCAAGACGACGTCGTAAGAACAACGATGATGCTAAACAAAATAGTGACGAAAACGTCACCGCAGGCACTCCTAGTGAACAAAGCGCAGACACCTCACCTGCAGAAAGCTCTGAGGCCAATAGCGAGGCGAGCGATGAAAAAGCCGCACCGCGTCGCCGTAGACGCGGGCGACGGGGAGGTCGCCGCCGCAATCAACGTACACCCCGTACAGATGCCTCAGATGAGAACAAAGCCAGCGATCAATCCACAGATAGCAACAACGATGATTCCGCGAATACCGGAGACTCCTCGTCCTCTACGCCGTCGACAGACACGGACACGGGGGCAAGTGCGAACGCACCCGTTGTTGCAGCATCTGAGAGTAAACCCGAAGCCGTAACGGAACCTAAATCAGAGAGCTCCGGCGGTGCGGCAGAACCGGCCGAGAATTCAGAGGCATCGCCGAAGCGCGGCTGGTGGCAACGCATCACACAATAATCTGTGGTGCCCCTAGCCAGTCTTTGTCATCCAGTGCTGTAACCGCTCTGCGGCTTCAGTAACACTGGCTGTCGGGCCCGAGAATGAGAAGCGGATATAGGCACTGCCGCGTCCTTGATCAAAGTCCGTACCCGGTGTCACAGCCACACCTGTATCTTCCAGCATGCGACGACAAAACGTTTCGCTGTCATTCGTCAAACCAGAAATATCCGCATAAATATAAAAAGCGCCATCAACCGGCGCTAAACGGTCAAACCCCGCCTTAGGCAAACCGGAAAGCAAGATTCGACGGTTTTCAGCGTACCGCGCCACGTTTGCGTCAAGCTCGTCAGTACAATCAAACGCGGCGCCAGCGCCATATTGAGAAAGTGTCGGCGCTGAAATAAAGAGGTTTTGCGCCAAGCATTCAATGCTTCGAAGAAGATCGGTTGGCACAACCATCCAGCCAACGCGCCAGCCAGTCATTGAAAAATATTTTGAGAAACTATTTATCGCGACGGCGTTCTCATCAAACCGCAATGCAGAGACACCCGATTGTTCATAGGTTATCCCGTGATAGATCTCGTCAGAGATCAACCGAATGCCACGATCCCGACAATATGCACTGAGTGCCTGCAATTCATCTGCACCCAACATCGTTCCGGTCGGATTCGATGGGCTGGCAATGATCAACCCATCAAGATTGCCATCGACCTTATCCAATAATTCAGGAGTCGGCTGGAACCGTGTTTCGGGTCCCGTCGGCACGAGTACCGGCTCTATTCCAAGCCCAAGTAAAATATTGCGTGACCCCGGATAGCCGGGGTCTGCTATGGCGACCCGGTCACCGATATCAAAGGCTGCCGTAAATGCCAGTACAAACCCGCCAGATGACCCAGTTGTTATCACAATGCGTTCAGGGTCCACGCTGACGCCATGTAGTTGCGTATAATATTCCGATATCCGTTGACGGACAGACAGGATGCCAAATGCTTCGGTGTAGCCCAGCAAATCATTGTCGAGCATCTGATGGGCAGTAGATATAACGGCGGCTGGAGCGCCGGTTGCTGGTTGCCCTAGTTCAAGATGGAGGACGTCTTTCCCCTCCGCCTGGCGCTGATTGGCCGCCCGTAAAACGTCCATGACAATAAATGGCGGAATTTCTCCGCGCTTGGAAACCTTTAACGCCATGGATCAAAGCTCCGAATTAACACCATAGGCGGCGGTTCGCGGGTCCGTTCGGACGACACAGTTTGCCGGGCGAATAACGATTCCGCGGTCGCAATACATAAGGTTAATTTGACCGATGCTTTTTCGCGTATAAAGCTGAAGCCCCTTGCGAACTAACCCGTCTTGAAGGTTCTTTGGTAGAGACTGCTCAATCAATATATCCGCGGCGCCGACACCGGGTGCATAACGTGGTTTGGCAAGCGCGTCTTCCAGGAGCGTTTTGCCATCAAGCAGGTGCATAAGTGTTGATGCGAGTGCTACCCCAGCATATCGGTCTCTCGCCGCTGTCGCGGCAAGGTACGCCTGTGACACGTTGTGATTAGCCATAATAACCGGCGCAATATTCAAGCCTGTCCCGGCAGCTACCGGTGCAGCCTGAATAACGCCAGTCTCACCCGCCGTAACGCCCTTGCCGAAGGGACGGTTCATTGTCAAAACACAAGACGTCGCGTTGCCAGCGCTATCAATCGCGAAAAGGCCTGCCGATCCACCGCTACCAGCCCATTCAGCTCCCCCCGCACCACCGACATTCCGTGTTGCCGCGGCCAACAACGCAGCCTTACCGGCCGCAGAAGATGACGAAAACCCTCTTTTATTTCCGATCTGTTCCCAGATACCAAAAGTGAGTTCGGTCCCTAACGCCTTGGAAAATGGGAAATGTAAAATATGGTTTCCGGCTTCTGCTTGTACGGTTTTTTTCCAGACCGGCCGGTAGGAACGGAGATCATCAATGGTCAGCCAACCACCGGCCTCTTTGACACCATCAAGATAAACCTTCGCGAGACGACCCGAATAAAAATCTCCTGGCCCAACGCCTCGAATTATACCGAGTGTTCCTGCGAGCCCAAATTGTTCGATGTTCTGCCCTGCTGACAAAATTTTTCCTTTGGAATCGGAAAACAACTTCTGGGTACGAACGTCTTTGATGGCCTTGCCACCATGTTCCCTGATGGCCGCCAACAATCCTTTTGAAACGGGCCAACCAAACCGAGCTGCTCGCTCTGCAGGTTGCACGAGCTGCTCCCATCTGAGTTTTCCATAGCGAGCATGCAAGGCAAACAAGCCACGAAAGCTCCCAGGAACAACAGCTGGCCAACGTCCTTTTGGAGGGACCGCAATTGGCAATTGAGGGAAAAATTCCAAAGTCTCAGCTTTATTCGTCGTATTGTCGTAATGAACGCAAACGCCTCCTCCGCCTGGGCCCGCAGCATCAGGTCGACTGACCATCAGGGCGAAGGCCATAGAAATGGCCGCATCAGCAGAAGAGCCACCTGCGGAGAGAGCATCTCTACCGACAAGCGCCGCCCGCGCCTCGTCAGCGGCTACTCCCCCAAAATAAGATTTAAGATGACCAACTGTCCCTACGGGTTCGGGGTCGCTTCCCGAACAAGCCGCGATAAACATAATAGCAGCAGCGCTGATACATTGACGCAGCGCCCTACCGTACCTACTTTTCCCATTCATCCTGGGGACACTGACTGTGCAAATACGCAAATCCATTCTTCCAATCTTAGGCATACACTTTCTAGCAACTGTGTGCCTTACAGGACCGGGATTATCAAGAGCAGAAGCCGTTCCCCTAATCCGCGATACTGAAATTGAAACTACCATTCGCATCTATGCAGCGCCACTCCTGACCGCAGCAGGCCTCGAAGATGAGGCCTTTAGCATCCACATAGTCAGGGACTCCGCGTTAAACGCCTTCGTTGCGCGCGGTCAAAGGTTGTTTCTAACCACCGGCCTGCTGAGGCGAAGCAAAAATGCCGGTCAGGTTCTCGGGGTTATGGCTCATGAAATCGGGCATATTGCTGGGGGGCACCTTGCGCGACTCCACAGCGCCATCGAAAGAGCCGGAAAAGCAGCCTTTATAACACAAATATTGGGACTAGCCGTTGGCGCGCTCGCTCAGAACCCAGCGGGTGCTGCTGCAATCATTTCAGGAGGTCAGCATGTCGCTGGTCGATCATTTCTAAATTATAGCCGAGGCCAAGAACAATCAGCCGACCAGGCGGCGGCACGATATTTGGACCGTGTTGGAATTTCCGGAAAGGGGCTCCTTGAGTTTCTGAATATTTTATCGGGGCAAGAATTTCTCCAAACCTCTAACCAGGATCCATATATACGAAGTCATCCGCTGACCCGGTCCCGGATCAGTTTTATGGAGAATCATGTCGCAAAATCGCCGGCGACGAACAAAAAGCTTCCACCACAATTTGTTGAAAGACATTTGCGGCTGGTTGCCAAACTGGATGGCTTTCTCGATGCGCCTGAAAGAACACTCGAAAAATACAAAGCAAATGATACGTCAATCCCCGCCCGTTATGCCCGCGCCATCGCAACCTATCGGCTCGCTGAACTTAGCAAAGCTTTGCCACTTATAGAGTCGCTGATCTCTGATTTTCCGAAAAACCCCTATTTCGTCGAGCTTAAAGCACAAATGCTTTTCGAAAACGGACGCTTAAAAGAAGCGATGAAGAGTTATCAGAAAGCGGTTCGTCTTTTACCCGATGCACCGCTCATCAGAACCAGTCTTGCTCACGTTATTCTCGAGATGAATCAGCCAGAGCTCAATGACCTGGCATTGGCCAACATCAAGGAGGCATTACGGGTCGAACGTTTCATGCCACTCGCCTGGCGCCTGGCCGGAACTGCTTATGGACGTAAAAAGCAGTTCGGTCTCTCGGCCTGGTCTCTGGCAGAATATAACGTCTTAATTGGCCGAAAACAGTTGGCGCGGGTTCAGGTTGAACGGGCCTTGAAAATCCTCAAAGTTGGTACGCCAAGCTGGTTACGGGCGCAAGATATCAAGAACGAGATCGACCGCAAGAAATAGCTTTATTCTGATTACGTCAAATCAGCATCGCGAGAATTTCACTTAAGCAATATTGGCTGCTTCCGGCTGCTTGGATGGTTGGGCAGCGTCAAATGCTTCATGCTCCATGCAGGCTGAGAAGACTCGTTCTATCGTCGGATAGGCGGACAAATCACAACCAAATCGCTGCGCATTGAACACCTGCGGCACCAAACAGATATCAGCTATTCCTGGTATATCTCCATGGCAAAATTTACCGGTATCCGAACTTCCGGCGAGCAAAGGCTCAACGGCGTTAAAACCTTCGGCAACCCAGTGTCGATACCAAGTTGTTTTTTGGTCGTCGCTCGCGGCCAGCGGGCCAGATAAATAGTTGAGAATAGCAAGATTATTGAGGGGATGAATATCGCAAGCCACAATGTTCGCAATCGCCCGGACCCGTACCCGCGCCTCAGGACCCTTTGGCAATAAAGCCGGGGTTGGATTAGTTTCCTCCAAATATTCCATAATTGCTGGCGACTGTAATAGAACGTTTCCATCAACGACCAAGGCAGGAACTCGGCCCTGCGGATTGATGCGTCTAAAATCGTCAGAAAGATGGTCACCTGTCGACAGATTCACAAGCTCCGTATCATATTCAAGGCCTTTCAGATTGAGGGCGATACGTACTCTAAAAGCCGCCGAAGACCGAAAATACCCGTATAGTTTCATCATCCGTTCTGGTTCCTGTTAAAATTCAAAAAGCCCTAGGGCCCTAAATAAGCCGACCCACGTTCAGATATAATACTCTTTCAGGGGTGGGAAGCCATTAAACCCAACCGACGAATAACTCGCGGTATATGCGCCAGCGCTCAGTATCTCAATGCGGTCACCGCTCCCTAAATCCAAGGGCAGTTCGTAGGCGGCTGCGTCGTAAATAACGTCAACCTCATCGCAGGTTGGACCGGCGAGCACAACTGGGCCCGTCTTGCCTCCATCATGTGGCGTCCGTATGCGATATTGGATCGCCTCATCAAGAACTTCAGGTAACCCGCCGAATTTTCCAATATCTAAATAGACCCATCGTTTTTCTGCATCAGGTGACTTACGCGAAACCAAAACGACCTCGCTTTGAATAATCCCGGCATCACCGGGGATATAGCGCCCCGGCTCAACAATGATCTGTGGTTGATTGTCCCCAAAGCGGTGTTGCAAACTTTGTTTGATAGCAGCGGTATGAATGGGCAACTCGCTCATCGGCGTCCGATAGCGTGACGGAAACCCACCGCCGATATTGAGTAACGAAAGCTCCAAGCCCCGATCAGCCACTTTAGAGAAAATATTAGCGGCGATGAATATGGCAGAGTCCCAGGAATCAGCGTTACGTTGCTGTGACCCGATATGGAAAGAAACGCCTGACGGCACAAGGCCCATATCAGCCGCACGACACAATAAATCTGCAGCGTAGTTTGGCTCGCAGCCAAATTTGTCGGAAAGCGGCCAATCAGCCCCATCGTTCGACGTCAGGAAGCGGCAAAACACGAAAGCACCAGGCGCCGCTCTCGAAAGCTTTTCCAACTCATCTATGCTGTCGAATGCGAACTGACGGATACCCGCATCAAACGCCCGGTTGATATGTCTCTTTTTTTTTACCGTATGACCAAATGAAAGCCGGTTCGGCGCGATACCGAGTGCCAGGCATTGATCGATCTCATAAATACTCGCAGTGTCAAAATGACTACCTAGATCGCGCAACCGCGTCAAAATAGGCTCTGCCGGATTGGCCTTAACGGCATAATAAATATCGACACCGGGCAACTCATCAGCAAGATGCTGAAAATTCGCCGAGACAACATCGAGATCAACAACCAAACAAGGAGTGTCTGGCTTCCGCTCGATAAGAAATCGTTCAATCTTCGGTGTCATAGGCGCAAATCCAAAAATCGTCAGCAGGTCGGCCGAACGCTCTATAGGGACGCGCTTTTACACATAGAAATGACGTTGCGGAAGACAAATCGTTCGCCTGTTAGGCTTAAATACGACCTATTGAAGAATGGATAGATGCTGCAAACCAAACATTGCACCGAGACCGACGATCACAATCACAAAAAGAATGGTAAGTGGTACCATTAAGCCGGATTTCTTTTTCTTCCGTACGGGACGTTTGCGTCTGCCTTTGCGGCCTTCGGCACCCTTTCGCCGGACCGGCGCCTTGCTTTCCTTCTTGGCATCTTGTTGTCTGGGCGAGGCCTGTTTTTCGGCTCGGCCACCCTTGAAAATTGTTCGGGAAACCGTTTCATCGCTCGTTTCGTTATAGTGTTCTTCGATGACCCGCACGCCAGAGTAACGCGAGCTTTGATCCATCCGGCGCGCTTCAAAAAGAGCTAAGTCTTTATCGTCAAAGACGGAGTCGATCTTCCACTTGCCGCCCCGGAATGTGTGTATCTCGAATGCTCTCATAAATCGCTACATAAACTGGAATTTCAGGATTCCAGTTTATTCCTCGTGAACTTCCCGGCAGTTCGCCGCGCCAAGAAGACCGCTTATAGTTTCGCCGTCATCACTCATGGGTAACAGGATGCTTCGATAGAGAACTCGGGTACCGTCGATTTTTACAAACTCATCGCCATGAGACATCGGCACACGTTTGCGCAGAACGCCATGCGTATGACGAACAGCAACGCCGATCAGCGTATCCGGCGTCCAATTTGAAACAGGCGTTCCAATGAGCGAACCAGGCGCATAGCTGAAAATCTCACCGCCAGCAGTTCGGAACACTGGATCATCTTCGTGCCCGACGACTTCCAACACAAAGCAGCTATGCCACATATCCGGCATATCATTCGGTTCCACCTCAGAAAATGAGGGGAAATCTCGGTCGCCACAGATTGCTCGCCAGTGGGTGAGAAGTCGCAAAACAAGTCGCCGCTCCATCCCTTGAGGCAGTTCTTCTTTGATTTCCGCGCGGCTGACGCTACCTGGAATACTTTCCGTCATAACTATCCACAGATCAATATTAAGCGGACAGGGTTACTGATTAACCTTAATAACCGGTAAATACAGAAGTCGACTGGCAAGTCCTTTTTCAGAGCCAAGGGACAGCAAATTCTGGGAATCCACCTAGTCCATACAAAGTCGCCATACCGCCAACGAGAAGAATTAGAGCAAACGTCACGAGAGCTAAAACTGGGCTATTACGCTTTTTTACGGGCTTTTTACGGCGTACTGGCTGTCGTGCCCGTTCATGTCTTACCGATGGTGCCGTAGTATTTTCACTCTTTTTCCGCGCTTTATTTCGCCAGTCGCCCGGACCATTCTTATTGCGCATACGCGTAAAGATGACATCACATTTCGCGATATTGGACTCTTGATTGTAATTCTCTTTTAAAACCCGCACTCCCTGGATGCGAACATCGGCAACCAGTTGGTCAGCATCAAACATCGCACTTTCGCGATCCTCAAAATAGGAGTCGAACTCCCATTTACCCGCTTTAAAGACCTGTATCTCATATGACCGCATAGATATTCCGACCCTTTGTTTGGTCGAGGTCCAACTGCCAGAATGGGTTTAGTTAAATTTTGTAGACTATATTTTTCCGGGAAATGATTAATAAATGCTGAAATCGATTCGTTTGCATTGGCGTATAGACTATTATTACAAGCTACACGGTCATTGCGTACGTTGCTTTGGTACGATAACCGTTAGTCAACGTGAATATTGGACGTATAAGTAATCCGTCAGACGAAATGCCTAAAATACTGATCCTGAACGGCCCTAACTTAAATCTCTTAGGAACCCGTGAGCCTAAAATCTATGGTCACGAAACCCTTTCGGATATCGAAAAGAAATGTGGCCAACGTGGAAAGGAAATTGGAACGAGTATCGACTTCCGCCAAAGTAACAGCGAAGGAGAAATCGTTGACTGGATTCAGAATGCCGCCGGAACGACAGACGGCATAATCATTAATCCTGCTGCATATACCCACACCTCTATCGCAATTTTAGATGCCCTCAAGCAGGTTGGATGTCCAATTATTGAATTGCATCTTTCCAATATATTTAGTCGGGAACCGTTTCGACATCACTCCTATGTTTCGTCGATTGCGAACGGTGTGATTTGCGGATTCGGCGCACACGGGTATTTGTTAGCGCTAGATGCAATTTCACGACTGGTTTCTGAGAAAGAGGAATGTTGATGGCAGAGTTCGACGTAAATGAAGCAATGGTCCGCAAACTTGCCGAGCTTCTTGATGAAACTGGATTGACCGAAATCGAATACAAGGTCGGTGAACATGCCGTTCGGGTCTCCCGTGGATCATCCGGTCAACTGGTAGCGTCCGCACCTATGCCTGGCTCCGCACCACCCCCCCCTGCTGATACACCGGCAGCGGACGCCGGACCGCGAGCAGGCGCCGTGACAGCCCCCATGGTCGGGGTCGTCTATCTTTCGCCTGAGCCCGGTGCGCCGCCATTCGTAAAGCCAGGCGATACAGTTTCAGAAGGGCAAACCTTGTTGTTGATTGAGGCGATGAAAACTTTCAATCCGGTACGCGCACCTCGGGCCGGAAAGGTCGTTGAAATTGCGGTACCAGACAAATCCCCCGTGGAGTTTGGTGAGGAACTCGTAATTCTCGAGTAAGGACTGACTAATGTTCGACAAAATCCTCATCGCCAACCGTGGTGAAATCGCCTTGCGGGTGCACCGAGCTTGCAAGGAAATGGGAATCAAAACGGTTGCTGTCCATTCCACAGTCGATGCCAATGCTATGCATGTCCGGCTGGCAGATGAAAGCGTCTGTATCGGACCTGCTCCTGCAACAGAGTCCTATCTCAATATACCGGCGATCATAACAGCGGCCACAGTAACCAACGCCGATGCCATCCATCCCGGCTATGGATTCCTGTCCGAGAATGCAAACTTTGCTTCCATCGTCGAGGAACACGGCATCTGTTTTATTGGGCCAACGTCTGATCATATTGCCTTGATGGGCGACAAGATTGCGTCAAAGACCAAAGTCGAAGAACTCGGAATTCCTGTAGTTCCTGGGTCTGACGGTGCCGTGAAGGATATAGACCTCGCCAAGGACGTAGCAGAAGAAATAGGCTATCCAGTTTTGATCAAGGCCTCTGCCGGTGGTGGCGGTCGCGGCATGCAAATTGTTCAAGAACGGTCAGAACTTGAAAATGCCATTCGGAAGGCCGGCACGGAAGCGCTGGCCGCTTTCGGTGACGACGCTGTCTATATGGAAAAATTTCTACAAAAGCCGCGTCATATCGAAATACAAGTTATGGGTGACGGCAATGGACAGGTTGTTCATCTCGGTGAGCGCGACTGCTCACTGCAACGCCGACATCAAAAGATCTTGGAAGAAGCAGGTTCCCCTGCCCTTAACGCAGACGGACGTGACGCGATCGGCGACGTCGCCTGCAAAGCGCTCTCGACATTGAAATACCGGAACGCTGGTACGATCGAGTTCTTATATGAGGACGGTGAATTTTATTTCATTGAGATGAATACTCGCTTGCAAGTCGAGCATCCTGTTACCGAAGCGATAACGGGCATCGATGTCGTTAGGGAACAAATCAGGTTGGCAAGTGGGGCGCCTTTGTCGTTTTCACAGGAAGATGTCACGTTTGCGGGCCATGCGATTGAATGCCGGATCAACGCTGAATCATCGCAAGACTTCACACCATCGCCCGGTGAGGTACATACCTATCATCCACCAGGAGGGTTGGGGGTCCGTGTCGACTCGGCACTGTACGCCGGATATTCGGTTCTCCCGCATTACGACAGTCTAATTTCCAAGCTCGTTGTTTATGGCGCGAGTAGAAATGAATGCCTGATGCGTTTGCATCGGGCCCTCGAGGAATATGTAATTACCGGCATCGAAACGACGATCCCGTTGCATCAGGAAATTATAAAGGATCCTGATTTCGTAAATGGCGATTATAATATTCACTGGCTTGAGAAATTTGTTGAGGCCCGCAATAACGGCTAGCTAATGGTTGGACTTAGTCCTGACATATTGCTCCGCGCCTACGCCGTCGGACTGTTTCCGATGGCCGAACATCACGACGACCCTACGCTCTATTGGATTGACCCTGAAAAACGAGGAATCTTACCACTTGATCGTTTCCGGATTCCGCGTCGGTTAAGAAAAACCGTTCGTCGACAATGCTTTGAAATTAAATGCGACTCTGCTTTTGAGGACGTCATACGCCTTTGCGCGACACCGGCAGACGACCGCAAAGAGACGTGGATCAACGAGGAGTTCATAAAACTCTATGTCGATTTATTTGAGATTGGACGAGCGCATAGCGTGGAATGCTGGCTCGATGAACAACTGGTCGGTGGTTTATACGGCGTAGCGCTCGGGGGGGCTTTCTTTGGAGAAAGCATGTTTAGTCGTGTTACTGACGCAAGCAAAGTCGCTTTAGTTCATTTGGTTGCCCGCCTTAAAAAAGGCGATTTCACGCTGTTAGACACCCAGTTTGTTACCAATCACCTCAATCAATTTGGTGCCGTCGAGATTCATCGCAGCGGCTATCGACAGCTCCTGTCATCTGCTTTGGACAAAACCGCCAAGTTTCATCGGGAAATAGAAGGATCCGAGCTGGAGTCTTTCATACAATCGACCACCCAAACATCGTAAACAGGATGTTCCATCGCCGAGAGCCCCGGGCTCGAAGCAAACATCCAGCCTGAATAAACCCGTTTCACAGCTTCACCAGGCCGCTCATCTGTAATTTCCAAAAAGGCGGCGCTCTCAGGCGGCTCTTCCGGTGGTCTTTTCTCACATGTCCGCACACGTACCCGAAGGCTACCAAACGCGACAGGCTTATCGATTGGCGCGTCAAAGGTCTGGATGCGCGCAGTTACCTTGTCTAGACCCTGCAAAACTGCGCCATCAGAAGCAGCCTGGGCATTGCCACCGCTAAGGCAAACAACTGAAAGCGCCATAGCGCGAAAAATCTGACGAAGGGAATTTCGTGACACTAGGAGTCCTTTTCCGGACGGGTCGCAGAAAACCGCAGCCGGACATAATCGGCAACCCAACAACCATGCGGATCAAACAGATCTGGCCGCACGGCATCTGAAATCTCTTCCTTAAAGGCTACCCGCTCTTTCTTAGGAACAAGAAACAGAAACTGTTCGGCGAACGTATCAAGCCAAGCAGTAAACTCGCCCGGCAGCGCCGTCGGCCTCGGAATTAACGCCATGTAGTCGACGATAAAACCACGGGCCTCTAGTCGTTGCCGATAATCTGCTTCGCTCGGAAAAAACCAAGGAAATACGACCTTCTTGTGAAGGTTACGCCTTTCCAGCGCCTTCGTAAGGGCGCGGGTAATCTTGGCAATATTTCCGGCACCACCCATTTCGCCAACCACTCTCCCGCCGGGTTTCAAAGCATTCCACATTCCATCAATGACCTCGTTCGGTGAGGTCATCCAATGCAGAGCCGCATTCGTCAAAATTGCATCGAACACTTCGTTAAAGGCCAAATTATGACCATCCATGACGGCAGAGGGGATTCCCAAATTTCTGCTAGCAATGATCTGGTCAACACTGGCATCTACCCCTATGGCAGTAGCACCAGCGTCCGCAATCAGTTTGGTTAGCGCACCATCTCCGCAACCGAGATCGAGGATAATCTCGTCATTCGTAGGTGCCAAAAGTTCAATGAGAGGTTCTGCCCGATCCGAGACAAACCGGGCATTTTCAGCATAACGGTCGGCAAACCATCGTTGTTGCAGGGTCGACGACTCGTCAGTTCGGTCCATCTTTCTTGTCTGCTGCCTTTTTCTTGTCGCCGGTCTGGCTAAATATCATGCGTCCAACGAGAGACAATAGATCGACCGATCCTTGGGTATGGGTGATTTCCCCACCCGGTTTGAGCATTTCATCTTCAGCACCGGGCGTAATAGACAAATATTTGTCACCAAGCAGGCCGTTGGATGCCACCCTAATGGAACTATCCCGCGGCAACTTAACATCGTTTTGAACATTCATCGTCAAGACAGCGAGGTATGTCCTGGTATCAAGTTTCTGGGAAATAACTGTACCAATTTTGATCCCACTCATTCGGACATCGCTGCCTTCAGCCAGGCCGTCAACACGATCAAATTTGCTTAAGACCTGATAACCGTCGACGGTTTTGAGACCACCTTTAGAATATGCGAAGGTTAAAAAAATCACGGCACCCGCTAAAACGACTGCACCCAGTAATGTTTCCGCAAGATTTTTACCCATAAAAACTACTCCACTTCACAGGCTTTTCAGGATGGCTGCCAAGGTTCGTAATCGCCAGTTGCCTTTGCGCGCTGTCCACCACTTAGCACATGACCGGGCGGTCTATAAGCATTCGCCGACCCAGTTTGGTTTGGCAAATGATCCTTCTGCCAGTCATATTTCTTTTCAGTTTCAGCTGTCAGCATTTCGTCGGTTCGACCATGCAGCCAGCCATGCCACGCAGCGGGAACCTCTGAGGCCTCAGCGGCCCCTCTATACAGCACCCACCGTTTAGGCTTGTGGTCTTCTGCCGGGCTGCGCTCGACGTAATACCTGTTACCAATCGAGTCGCTTCCGACTTGCCGTCCTTTTAAAAACGTATAAAGGCGCGTTCCAATTGTCATCTATCTTGCCGCCATGACTGTTTCAACCTGACCACTACTATCCGCCAACTACCTTAGCACATTGTTAACCATGTGCAGTTCGCTGAGCAAACCACTTTATCATATAGGCGGCGCAGCCCTTTCTGTCACCAGCCTGTAAAGCAATAAACAAACAAAGAATTGAAAACCACACCGAATATTGTGGCAATAATATGACAATACACAGAATATTGTTGCTTTTTCAATATATTGGGATTAAATATTATACGCCCCCCAGATTTGGGGCACGCTGTAAAACCCCGTTCGTATAGTAGCGTTACGTATATGAAGTTTAGTTGGGGTGGCAAATCCATCTGGGGGGACCAAATCGTCTGGGTACACTGGGACGATCTGGTGTTGGTGATTTAGCAGGACCAGACAAAAGATGTGGTCCAGCATAGAAGTCGGGGGGCACCTGTGAGAATTGCCCGACGTAATACGCGACCCGATAGCACGCCTTATGAAGGCGTGGAATTTGCGTTTTTTGATCCACAAACGAATCAACGCTTCTCAGCAACAAACTCAGATCACGCCTCTGCCGTCGAAGTCCCTTCGAGCTGGCCGATAGAAGTTTGCTCATTTTTTGTCCAAAATTGTTTGGTTACAGATTTACCATCGTGCCAACTGATTTCAGTTGAAGAGGCTGAAGTCCCAACGTGGCTGTGGCGAAAAGCTGTTAATCCATCCTCTTTGTCTAGACCTGACAGTGAAGATGCTTTTCACGGTGAAAACAGTATCCGGACCGCCATTGATCGATTGGCCGGCGGCTGGACCTATCTCGGTTGGCAAGGTGGCTATTTCGATTCGGAAGAGGACGCAAAATCGTTTTATGACGAAGCGCGGTGGATGTTGTGTCACCGACGATTTACGCCTGAACTGATGCAGTGGCAACAGACCGGCGTGTACTGGGCATATGGCCTAGAGACGGTGCTGCCTGAAACATTTGTCACTGATTTCCAAACTGGTTTAGTACGCCGCAGCAAAACACATGACGTCGCACCGCCCAAACGTCCAATGCCCCCCTCGTTGAAACGCACGACCCTCGATGGGTCAGATCCCGGAACGCTTGATGATCTCTGGGCGGATAGTACCGCTGACGCTCAAAGTGCAACGCACTTAATGGGGTATTCCATTGCAACCCGACATATCCAGGGGATGATCGACGCCTACAGGGAGTGCCAAATATCCCGAAAAACAACCGGTACAATGAGCGCAGCCTTGCGGTTGGCTATTCAGTCCGCCCGTGGCGCCCAGGTTCCAGAGAACATCATTGATCGAACGCTAGAACTCATTGAACAAAATTGCGAGGTCAGGGCATCAGACATTTTGGGCCCACCGCCGGGCGACGATTTAGACGCAGCGAATAGCGACAATGACGTCACCATGGTTCGCCTTGATGATGGACCAATCGATCTCGCGGTAGATGGTAATGCCCAGGCCTATCAACTCTTCGATGCAATTGCTTATGGGGCTTGGACGGGTCGGAAAACAGGTATCCATTATGCAACGACCGTTGGGGGCTGGAATACCTGTCCCGATGGCGGCGAAATTGATGCTGCCTCAGACAATGGCGATTTTCTGTTTCTAGACGATACAGGATGCAACAGAGCGACAATCAACTGCACAGCATTTCGTGATGGCAATTTTGGATTGGCCGTCGACGATCTTCGTTACGCTGTTGAGCTCATTACCCTGGCTTTGGATATCGGTCATACCAATAGCGCGCAGATAACCCCTCGAACTGCCAACCGAGTTTGGAACTATCGACCGCTTGGCCTTTCTGTTACTGGCATCGCTGAACTTATTATGTCGTACGGTTTGCCCTACGACAGCGAGGATGCCCGTGCCATCGCCGCGATAATATGTTCTTTGATAACCGCAATAGCATATAAGAAGTCTGCGGATTTAGCCTCAGAAATGGGCGCATTTCCGAGCTTTGAAATCAATAAGAACTCCATGTTGCGCGTCATTCGCAATCACCGACGAGCGACCGACTGTGAAATCGGTGGCTATGAAGGACTGGGATGGGTGCCACACCCTATTAATCCGCGCCGAGCGCTTCCTGACCTATACGCCGCTACAGTTAACGCCTGGAAGCAGGCGGAGCGCCAAGGTGAAATATTCGGTTTCCGCAATGCACAAGTCACTCTTGTTTCACCTGACCTCAATGCCAGCTCCATTCTTGATAGCCATTCGTTTGGACTAGAACCCATGGCCACCCTTTGTCATCAACAGGTTGACGATCACGGTGAATATCAGCCGACTATTCCAGCGGCTGTCCGCCTGGGTTTAGCGGCCCTCGGTTATAACGACAGGGAAGCCGAGACCTTTATCGAATCCCTTCTAGGAAGGCGGTCACTCAAAGGGGCTCCAGCCATTAACTACGAAACACTTCGGAAACGAGGCTTCAACGGAGACCTTATTGATAAAATTGAAGACGCACTGCCCAATGCTGTTGATCTATCTCAAGTCTTCAATCCATGGATACTCGGTGTTGAGAAATGTGTCGAACTTCTAGGCGTAGATAGCGGGGAACTAGAGAATCCTGAATTCGATCTACTTGCAGCAATGGGCTTTAGCGATGCTGCCATCGAAGAATGTAACCGCTATTGCTTTGGAAACCAGGCAGAGACAGAACTTCCGTATCGCGATCTCGCCCATGCCGTTGTATTCGTCACCGGGGATACCTCGACCCAAAAAATACATCACACCAATGCTATCATTCGAATGATGGCAGCGACTCAACCGATGATCTCCGGCGGTATAGGCCATGCTCTTGCGCTACCGCGAAGTACCTCCGTTGCAGATTTCCATGTCCTTTTGCTGACTGGCTGGCGCCTCGGCCTTAAATCACTTTGCCTGTACCGGGACGAATTCGACTATTCCGATTTATTCAACCCAACGGCTACATACGCAAACGACGTCAGCACTGAGAATGCACGACCCACCAGTCCGCCCCTCACGGTCATTGAGGGTGGGCAATCCTCGGCAAAAACGGGAGTAATGGCCTAGATGAAACCTACGACACACGTCCCAAAATTTTCTAACAATGCATCTCCTGCGGAGATGTCACAGGCATTGGCCCTCGCCCATGCCACCCGCGGATTATCTACTGAGCGGACACCTATTCAAGAACCGCCCGGTAAAAACCAGACAGCCATCACCTTGGAAGAAAAAACCAAAGGTGATGCAGGAACTTCGCGCCGTTCTGCATCGGATACGGCACGGAGTGCAGCGCCCGGTTCTTCCTCACCGGACGCTGCTGTCGAGCAACGGCATCTTTGACGTTGCGTCTCCCTGAACTGCGGGGGGTGAAATTCACCCCCCGCATTTTTTGGATAATCCAGCTCAAATTTAAGAATTCCCCCTAGCGATGATTAGGCTCTATCGCTAGGCTGGTATTACTGAATTCTCAAACCGACAGGAAAGAAAATGGCTGGAAAGATCGACGCACGCGTTGCCGAGCTGGGCATCAACATCCCCGAACCTCGTACCCCTTCCGCAAACTACATACCGTTCGTCCAAACCGGGAATTTGATATTTGTGTCCGGCCAGGTATCCATGGCCGCAGACGGACTCATCGCTGGAAAGCTTGGTGAAGACGTCAACGTGGAAACCGGCCAACAGGCAGCGCGGGCGTGCGGCCTCAATCTACTCGGCCAACTCAAGGTCGCCTGTAGCGGTGATCTGGACCGCGTCAAACGGGTCGTTAAACTCGGCGGTTTCGTCAATGCGACGCCTGATTTTATCGGCCCACCGACCGTCATGAACGGCGCGTCAGACTTAATGGTTGAAATATTCGGTGATGCGGGACGTCATGCCCGTTTTGCTGTCGCAACGGCGTCGCTCCCACAAGGCGCCGCTGTAGAAGTCGACGGTATCTTTGAGGTTGAGTAGAGACACCCCAAGAAAAATTTGCATTTCGAAGGTGACCGTGACGTTGTCTTGTCCGTTTCCAACCCCTCCCCTAGTCTCAACTTATGCCTGATGGAGACGCCATAGCCGTAAAGGTGACTAACCGTATCGCCGAGATTGATGCGGCGGAATGGAATGCCTGCGCAGGGGCTGACAATCCTTTCGTCAGCCATGCGTTTCTCGACATACTGGAGGAAAGTGGGGCGGCCTGCGCTGAGTCTGGCTGGTTGCCACAACATCTATTGTTGGAAGATGCTTCAGGGCAATTGGTCGGTGCGGTACCTTGCTATCTCAAGAACCACTCTTACGGCGAATATGTCTTCGATTGGGGCTGGGCCGATGCGTTCGAACGCGCCGGTGGCAAATACTATCCCAAACTCCAGATATCAGTTCCCTTCTCTCCCGTTACAGGACCTCGCTTATTGGTCCGTCCTGGCCCTGACGGTGACAAGACCCGACATATTCTTGTTTCTGGACTGAGGGAGCTCGCCAATCAACATGAGGTGTCATCGCTCCACATCACCTTTTGTGAAAAGGAAGAGCGAGACCTTTTAGAAGGCCAGGAGTTTCTCAAGCGGCTCGGCAAACAGTTCCATTGGCACAATCGGGGATATGAAACATTTGCAGACTTTCTTGGGGCCCTAAATTCCCGCAAACGAAAAGCCATCCGTAGAGAACGCAAGCTTGCAAATCAGGATGCCAATATTGAAGTGCTCACGGGTGACGACCTGAAACCGGAGCATATGGAGGCGTTCTACGAGTTCTATCTCACGACGGTCGAAAAGAAGTGGGCGCACGCCTATCTCAATCGTGACTTCTTTATGCTGATGCAGGAGAGACTGGCCGACAAAGTCGTCATGATCATGGCCAGCGACGACGGGGAGTATGTTGGCGCCGCGCTTAACCTACGCGGCTCAGATACGTTGTATGGGCGCAACTGGGGCGGCTCCCCTCGCTATCGCATGTTATATTTTGAAGCATGCTTTTACCGCGCGATTGAATACGCCATTGATAACGGCCTTGCACGGGTTGAAGCGGGCGCTCAGGGCCCACACAAGATCAGCCGAGGGTATTTGCCCTCAGAAACTTATAGTGCGCACTGGATACGGGACCCCGCATTCAGGGACGCAGTGGCTAAGTTCCTGAAGAGTGAACAACGTGAAACCGAATGGGAAATGGACGTCCTTGAAGACGAACGTTCGCCCTATCGGAAAGACTTCGAGCTTTAATTCAACACGAAGCAGCTATCACCGAACTATTTAACAAGTTCCGGTGTTTTCTTGCCGTCACCATTGTCTTTCCCGGAGTCTTTACCCCTACCTTTACCTTTTGCTTTCGCTTTAAGCTTGGTTGGTTTCTTTTTCGGGTCCTCGGGTCGGATATCGAAGGTCAGCTCCTTGTCCTTCACTGAGACATTAACCACGCCGCCTTTTGCGAGCTTGCCGAACAGCAACTCATCAGCCAGTGGCGTCTTAATACTCTCCTGAATGAGGCGACCCAACGGGCGCGCTCCGAAATGTTCGTCATAACCTTTTTCAACAAGCCATTTCCGGGAGTCTTTATCCAACTCGATCGTCACATTACGATCCTCGAGCTGGACTTCTAGCTGCATGACAAACTTATCGACAACCAGTGAGACGATTTCAGGCGAGAGACCAGCAAAGCCAATCGTGGCATCGAGACGATTGCGGAATTCAGGCGTAAACATGCGCTTAATAGCCTCTTCGTCATCGCCTTCACGCTTCGTACGACCAATACCAATGGCTTCTTTGGCCATATCAGCAGCCCCGGCGTTGGTTGTCATAATCAAGATGACATTCCGGAAGTCCACGTTCTTGCCGTTATGATCCGTCAGGCGGCCATGATCCATGACCTGCAACAGGATGTTGAACAGATCAGGATGCGCCTTCTCGATTTCATCGAGCAACAGGACCGCGTGGGGGTGCTGATCAATCGCATCGGTCAGCAATCCGCCCTGATCAAACCCGACATACCCAGGTGGCGCACCGATGAGACGCGAAACCGTATGGCGTTCCATATATTCCGACATATCAAATCGGATCAGCTCGATACCCATCGTATTGGCGAGCTGACGGGCCACTTCTGTCTTACCCACGCCAGTTGGACCTGAGAACAAATAGGACCCAATCGGTTTTTCGGGTTCGCGGAGACCCGCCCGTGAGAGTTTGATCGCTGACGACAAGGCGGCAATAGCGTCGTCCTGTCCAAAGACGACGCGCTTTAGATCGTCGCCGAGCGTCTTAAGCGTTTCCTGATCATCCCGAGAAACACTTTTTGGCGGTATTCTCGCGATTTTGGCAACGACATCCTCGACGTCTTTTACCGTGATCATCTTGCGGCGTTTACCTTCCGGCAGCAGCATCTGCGCAGCGCCCACTTCATCAATGACGTCAATTGCCTTATCTGGAAGTTTACGATCATTGATATAGCGGGCTGCAAGCTCCACCGCCGTCCGGATCGCTTCCGCGGTGTAACGGACGCGGTGATGTTTTTCGTAGTAAGGTTTCAAGCCTCGCAGAATTTTAACCGCATCCTCAATTGATGGCTCGATGACATCAATCTTCTGAAAGCGGCGTACCAATGCCCGGTCTTTTTCAAAGTAGGACCGATATTCCTTATAGGTCGTCGACCCCATGCATCGTAACGTTCCACTCTGCAGTGCAGGCTTGAGCAAGTTAGAGGCATCCATCGAGCCACCACTGGTCGCCCCAGCACCGATTACCGTATGGATTTCATCAATAAACAGGATGGCGCCTTCACAAGCATCCAGCTCTGTGACAACGGCCTTAAGGCGCTCTTCGAAATCACCGCGATAACGGGTTCCTGCGAGCAGCGCGCCCATATCTAAAGAAAAGATCGTTGCATCGGCGAGCACTTCAGGGACTTCCCCATCGACGATGCGCTTGGCCAACCCTTCTGCCAATGCTGTCTTACCAACGCCAGCATCGCCAACATAAAGTGGGTTGTTCTTTGTACGACGGCATAAGACCTGAATGGTGCGTTCGATCTCTGCTGCTCGGCCAATCAGTGGATCAATCTTGCCCTCACTGGCCTTTTGATTGAGATCAACACAGTACGCATCAAGCGCTTCATGCCCTTCCTTGATATCGGTCTCATCTCCCTCATCACCTTCCGCACCTTCAACCGGCTTCGGCTCTGAGCGACCTGGTACTTTAGCGATACCGTGAGAGATATAATTGACCGCATCGAACCGTGACATCTCTTGTTCTTGGAGATAGTAAACCGCATGAGATTCACGCTCAGAAAACATCGCAACCAGAACATTGGCGCCAGTAACTTCCTGACGACCCGCTGTCTGAACATGAATTGCAGCACGTTGAACGACACGTTGAAAACTCGCGGTGGGTTTCGGGTCCTCGTCGCGATTAACAACAAGATTGCCTAATTCGTTATCAAGATAATCAACGAGATCTTCTTTGAGCTTATCAATATCAACGCCGCAAGCGCGCAATACCGCGATTGCATCCTGATCTTCGATCAACGCAAACAATAAGTGTTCAAGCGTTGCGTATTCATGGTGGCGCTCACGCGCACATGACAACGCTTGATGAAGACTACGTTCGAGATTCCGCGACAACATGCGTTACTCCTTCTCGAGGGTACATTGCAAAGGATGCTGGTGCTCCTGCGCCAGATCCATCACTTGGGTTACTTTGGTCTCTGCGACCTCATAGGTAAAGACACCACAAATACCAACACCCTTCTGATGCACATGAAGCATGATGTTTATGGCTTCTTCGTGGTTTTTGCTAAAGAAACGCTCTAGCACCAACACGACGAATTCCATCGGCGTGTAATCGTCATTCAACATAATGACTTTGTACATCGACGGTTTCCGGGTTTTTGGCTTAGTTCTGACAACGACACCAACATTGGTGTCGTCGTCTCCGCCAGGCGGCCGGTCTGTCTCTTTATCGCTCATCGTTCTTCGAAAGTTCTCTAATCTGTGGCTTAAGACTTCAATGCTAAGTAAGTGGATATGTTATTAGATAGGGTACATATGTTTAAAGAACAAACTACCCCTAACAATGTAATTCCTGGCGGCCTTTAACCTATGATTCGCCACGCCAACATCACAATTCCGACAGAGTTTTTAAAGACCACTAGATTACAATCGGTTACGGTCGATTTAATTAGGGTTAATCGAGCCTTAAATTATTAAGACCAAAATAGACTTTTGAACGGCTTTGAATTAGAATCTCTTTAGATTCAATAGCTTCCGGATTGGCGGGCAAACAAGTTTCGATATGGCGCATCAAGCATACCATCGAATATGGGGGCCGATGTGCGTCTCCATCTAATTGCCGGCCTGATCGTCGTCACCCTCACTCAGCTCACACCAGCCTCAGCAGCGCGCTACGCCTCTATTATTGTGGATGAAAAAAGCGGCTCCGTGCTTCATGCCGTCAATCCCGATTGGAGGGTATATCCTGCTTCGCTTACAAAAATGATGACCCTCTACATGGTCTTTGAGAAGCTAAAGTCAGGAAAACTGAAATTAAGCACCCGCCTAAAGGTTTCCCGGCGGGCGGCGAGACGCCCAAAATCCAAGATATATGTTAAGCGCGGCACTACAATTACGGTGCAACAAGGAATCAAGGCACTCGTCACAAAATCCGCTAACGACGTCGCAACTGTTATTGCTGAAGGGCTTGGCGGCACAGAAGAAAAATTTGCCCGTATGATGACCCACCGCGCCCGACAACTCGGTATGACCCGAACGACTTTTAAAAATGCTTCTGGGTTACCAAATAAAAGGCAAGTAACGACAGCGCGTGACATGGCCAGGCTGTCCATTGCCCTACGTCGGGATTTTCCCAAACGATTCAAATATTTTAAGACAACGGAATTTCGCTACCGCGGTCGTACGCACGGCAATCACAATAAACTACTGCGACGACTACCCGGCACGGACGGAATCAAAACGGGTTACATTCGCGATTCTGGATTCAATATCGCCGTATCCCTTAAATATAAGAGGCGGCGGCTTATCGGAGCAGTGTTTGGCGGCAAATCAGGCAACAAGCGCGACACCCATATGATCACCCTATTTAAGCGGGCATTCAAAATGCTTGATGAAATGGATAAGACTGACCGAACGCGTAATATTGCCGGAGTAAATGGTGGATTGCCGGTTACGTTCGCAGGCTTAACACCGGCGCAGATTGCAAAACGTAAAGCGGCCAATAAACGTAAAAAAGCTAAGAAGATACCGCGTCATTGGAGTGTTCAAGTTGGCGCCTTTGACAGGTTCACCCCGGCGCATTTAGCGGCTTCCCGGGCTTCTCGCATTGCACCCGGACTAAGACGAAGTCGTATATCGGTTAAATCCAGCGCTGCGCGCGGCAAGAGAATTTATCGAGCTCGGCTTGTTGGATTGGTCGAAGCGAAGGCCCGTGAGGCGTGCAGAGTCCTCAAGCGACGAAATATAACCTGTCTCGTTATCAAGGAAGAAAATGCGGTCTCACAGGGAGACCGTTAGGCGCTAAAAGTCAGGTGGTTGAACGCCACTTTCCGTCAACTCAGCAACAAGAGCATCACGGAGCCGAGCAAGCCCGTCATTATCATTGGCCTCGCATCGGGCAACCAGGACGTCTTGAGTATTCGACGCTCGAAGCAGCCACCATCCGTCATCTGTTTTCACTCGAAGACCATCGACGTCGCTGATATCTGCACCTTTCGCACGCACCCGTTCCAAAACTTCTTCCACCACTTCGAACTTACGAGTTTCACCACACGGGAACCTCAGCTCGGGCGTGTTCACGGGTTGAGGCAAGCCGTCGCGAATTTCCGCAAGGGACAGGCCCTGATTTGCCACGTGATTCAACAACCGCACCGCAGCGTAAAGTCCATCATCATAGCCGTAATATTTATCGGCAAAAAAGATATGCCCACTCATCTCGCCAGCGAGGGGCGCCTTCGTTTCTGCCATTTTCGCTTTAATGAGTGAATGTCCGGTCCGCCACATCAATGGATTACCACCCATCCGGCCAACCTCATCAAAAAGCGTTTGGCTGGCTTTAACGTCAGCGATAATCGTTGCCCCGGGGATCTCTTTCAAAACATCAGAAGCAAGCAAGATCATAATTTGGTCGCCCCAAAGAATACGACCCTGTCCATCAATTGCCCCAATGCGATCGCCATCACCATCGAACGCCATACCAAAATCGCAGTTTTCAGACCGAACAACGTCCTGAAGTTGCTCGAGACACTCAGGGACTGTCGGATCTGGGTGATGTGCCGGAAAGGTCCCATCGATTTTTTCATTGAGAAGAATATGCTCGCCCGGCAGAACAGCGCAAAGATCGCGCATCGCATCACCAGCGGAACCATTGCCAGCATCCCAAGCAACTTTGAGCGAACGCGAACCACTGTAATCGATAGCGAGTCTCGCTACATATTTGTCATGGACAGGATGCTCAGAACTTTCGCCTATCCCTTCAGCGTAGTCACCCGCCGCCGCAATCTCACCCAGGCGGAGAATATCTTCGCCATAGAACGGTGCTTTGCCGAGCATCATCTTAAAACCGTTATACTCAGGTGGATTGTGTGAGCCAGAGATCATAATGCCGGCATCTGCCGGAACCGTATTCACGGCGAAATAGAGCATGGGCGTTGGGCCAAGCCCTACGCGGATAACAGACAGGCCACACGCCATCAAACCGTCGACAACCGCCTTTTCTAAATCAGGTGAACTCAAGCGACCGTCATAGCCAACACAAACGGAACGCCCACCCTGCTCGATAACCATCGTGCCAAAGGCTCGACCAATAGCGAGGGCACCCTCAGTCGTTACAGTTTCATCGATAATTCCGCGAATATCATATTCGCGTATAATTGTCGGATCGAGCTGATACCCACCCATGTCTATCACTCAGTCGGAAGGGCTTCGCGCCCCACGCTGTAATAAGAGAACCCAGCACGCTTCATCTCATCGAGATTATAAATATTTCTGAGATCAACCAGCGTCGGCGTCTTCAGAAGGCTCTTGACCCGCACAAAATCTAACGCGCGAAAGGCATTCCACTCGGTAACAATCACCAAAACATTTGCGCCCTGCATTGTCTCATAGGGTCCCTCGCAAAATACAACATCTTCAAATAGGTGAGCAGCCTCCTTCATCCCCTGAGGGTCATAGGCTCGAATAGTTGCTCCTGCTTTTTGAAGTTCAGGAACGATGACAAGGCTCGGACTGTCCCGCATATCATCGGTATCTGGTTTAAAAGTAAGCCCGAGAACAGCAATTGTTTTATCGGCAACAGACCCGCCACAAGCCGCGACAACTTTCTCCGCCATCTGCGTTTTACGTTTTTCGTTAATATCAACAACCGTTTCAACGATCCGGATGGGAGCGCCGGCATCTTTCGCGGTCTGAACCAGCGCCAGCGTGTCTTTTGGAAAACACGACCCACCATAACCCGGCCCGGCATGCAAAAACTTATTCCCGATCCGTCCATCGAGACCAATGCCCCGTGCAACGTCCTGAACATTTGCCCCGACCTTTTCACAAAGATCAGCGAATTCATTAATGAAGGTGATCTTTGTCGCCAAGAATGTGTTCGCGGCGTACTTAGTGAGCTCAGCGGTCTCCAGTGTGGTTTGAACAATTGGTGTTTCAAGGAGATAGAGAGGTCGATAAAGCTCGCTCAAAACATCCGCTGCCCGTTTAGTCTCGGTACCAATAACAACCCGGTCCGGGCGCATGAAATCACTGATTGCAGCACCCTCCCGTAAGAACTCAGGATTGGAAGCAATATCGAATTCTGCATCAGGGCGCGCTTCAGAAACAATACGTTTAACCTCACGCCCTGTGCCAACCGGAACGGTCGATTTCGTTACAATGACGGTATAGCCATCCATTGCTTCAGCGACCTCTTTTGCCGCACCATAAACATAGGAAAGATCTGCGTGCCCCTCCCCACGTCGACTTGGTGTTCCCACAGCAATGAAAACCGCGTCAGCGCCCGCGACGCCACTCGTTAGATCTGTCGTGAATGACAGCCTGTTAGCCGCAACATTGTTTGCAACGAGATTCTCAAGGCCAGGCTCATAAATCGGGCATTCACCAGCCTTGAGCCGATCAATCTTGCCTTCGTCCTTATCGACACAGACAACTTCAACACCAAATTCCGAGAAACACGCGCCCGAAACAAGCCCGACATAGCCAGTGCCGATCATCGCTATTTTCATACTCTTTTATCCTGGAAAGGGCCGCAAACCACCGCAGCCAATTTACTAAACATATTGTTTGATAAGGGACGATACTTCATCACGCAAATCTTCCCGCGCGAGGGCAAATGCCAAATTGGCTTCAAAAAACCCGGCCTTGTCACCACAATCAAAACGACGCCCTTCAAATCTCAACCCATGAAAGGGCGATGTTCCAATCATTTTAGCCATCGAGTCCGTTAGCTGAATTTCACCACCAGCCCCGGTTTCTTTCCGCGCTAAATGTTCAAAAACTTCAGGAAGAAGGACATAGCGACCAATAACCGATAGCGTCGATGGTGCATCCTTAGGGTCAGGTTTTTCAATCAGCCCGTTCACTTCAACGAGTGATCCATTTTCGGCACCAGTATCAACAATTCCATACCGATTGGTGTGTTCCTTCGGTACATCGACGACCGCAACAATATTGCCGCGTGTCTGTTCAAAGGAGTCGATCATCTGTTTCAGGCACGGTGTCTGCGCCATGACAAGATCATCAGCCAACAGTACGGCAAAAGGCTCGTTGCCGACCAATTCCCGCGCACACCAAACCGCATGCCCGAGACCCAGTGGTTCCTGTTGGCGCGTATAGGCGACTTGTCCAGGCTGTAACATTGGGCCACTGACTAATCTAACTTCAGCGGTCTTTCCTCTTTCATTGAGGATATTCTCTAACTCGATGCTATGATCGAAATGATCCTCAATCGCAGCCTTACCGCGACCGGTCACAAAAATAAATTCTTCAATCCCTGCCGCCTGTGCTTCTTCAACCGCATATTGGATCAATGGTTTATCAACGACGGGGAGCATTTCCTTTGGCATCGCTTTTGTCGCAGGGAGAAACCTGGTCCCCATGCCACCGACTGGAAATACCGCCTTGCGAACACGTTGCGCCATTCAACTACCTCTTGGAACTAATTTACTATGATTACTACGCTAGGCGCGTGTTTGTGCCACATTTTCCCGCCTAATGGCAAGAAAACTCCCCTTTTCGAGGAATTTCATCATTCTCCGAGCAGAAGCTCTTTCGCCTGGTTAATTTTGCTGGCGAGATAGTTTGAACCACCCTGGTCAGGGTGGGCCTTTTTCATCAAGGCATGATGCGCCGCTTTAATCTCTTCAGGCGTGGCATTCAAGGAAACGTTAAGGACTTCACAGGCCTCTTCACGCGTCATTCCACCTCCCCAAGGCGTGCCAGCACGCTGATTCCCTGTTCCGGCAGAATCCGAACTTCCAGCCTCGCCTGAACGCCAAGCTGCACCATGGACACGGTCCAAATAAGCTTCGAGAACTTGAGCGGATTCTTCGTCTGCAACGCGGCATTCTTGCAACAAATCCAAGAGTTCGGGCTGGCTTAATTCCCCGAGACGTCTTCCCTTAAAATTTCCGTCTAGGACGGTACCATCCAGAATTCCGCTATCATGATCCAGCGTCATGCGTAAGAACCGTGTATTAACGCCAGTTGCCTGTCCTTTGCTCGGACCACCTAAGTTTCTAAAAAACTGTTTCGCCGCGCGCCAGCGAAGGAGCATTGGAAGCAAAAAGGCAAGGACAAACATAACGATGCCCAAGCCGCGCGATGCGATCAGATATATGGATCCAGCGATTGCCGCCAAAACAAACACGCCAACCAGGACTTTGATCGCGCGCGCGCGATTGAGCCCCATTAATCCCCGAACTATGAGGACTATTCCAACAATGACTGCAATTCCTAAGACGAGATATGGCATCTGTGTTCCAGTACGGCCGTCAGAATTCGCTATTTAACCTGAGAGGTTATTTGAGCCACTGCGGCACCCGCCCGTTTTCCATAATCCTCCAGCGCTGGCAACCCTCCTGCCGCAAATACCGCGACCGCAGCCAGCAATTCTTTCAATTGATCGGCCGAAGATGCATCGAACCGGCAATGGGCTCCCCCCGTAAGATTGGCAAACTGTTTAAACGCTTGCGTCGCCACCGGGTCATTTCCTTCCTGGAATACGAATATCGGTACCCCAAGGACGCCGAGTTCGCCCGCAGTATGACAAAGCTCGTCGACTTCTTCTTCCATCGCGTCGCCTACGTAAACCAAGGCGTTAACTTTACGCTTTTTGGTTTCACCAACAGCATGATTGAGGACCTTACCAATTTGAGTACGGCCACCACGACAATACACTGACGTCATACGCCTAACCAAATCATCACTTGCAGATAGCCAGGAACTATTCTTGCACTCGCCGAAACCCCTGAAGAAGACGAGTTGCACCTCAAGTCCGCCGAGCCCATCCGTTGCCTTAAACATTTCACCCTGAATGTGGCAGGCACTATCCCATGTCGGCTCACGGCTCGCCGTTGCATCCATTGCAAACATCAGCCGTCCAACACCATCGGATGATCTCACCGCTGGCGTCCGAGCGAGTTTGCTCAAAAAGTCAGAAACTTCCTGTGAGCCTACCTGAGTCGGAACCTTTTTATTTCCACTCGCCATATTCACCTTCCCTACCCATAAGATAGGGTGTCTGAGAAAAGCATTCCAGAAAAGGATTCCACCCAGCGTAGGGCCCTATTGGTATAAAGTACCACCTTTGATAAAGGCATGAAAAACAAAGGCAAATGTTAGATCATGTGGGGCATCAACCAATTTACCGTCAGCCCGTCGTTGAACAATGATATTCCCGATATCACGCCCTTCCGCTATATCACTGGTATCAAGCGCTGAATTTTGTCCGGGTTCCCAGGTAATGACCAGGTCCCCTTTTTCGACCCGTTTCTGCTTTTTAAGAAGATCAAGCGCCCAACCTTCTTTGCCAACGACCAGCACATACGCCAGCGGCTTAATGCCTTTTGGCATATCGCCTTTATATAAAAACGGGCGCGGCGCGGTGTCATAGCCAAGATAAGGATTCATACCGTAGGCTCGTTGAATATCTCCTGCTGGCACAAGTACCTTGCCTTCGGGCGCCCGTTTGGCAAACCGCTCAAACGATTCAACGCGTGCAGGCAGTGCTTTGAGTTTAACGCCATTCATTTGACCGACGATGCCTTGGCCAAGAAACTGCTGCCACCAACTCTCGGTCTGCCGATCATACATAACCATGTCAGATTTTCTCAGATTGCCCGTCGTGCCAAAGTCGAGAACACGCCCAGCGACGCGTCGGTCGAAAACAATGGCCGAGTTACAAAGCGGGCAATATGTAACGGCAACGGGAATACCGCCGACGGTGTCATTGACGATCTCGTGCCACATCAGAATTTGCAGCGGATAGGCGCGAACATCGCCATTTATCGCAAACCCGATGACGGGTTCCTTAGGTGAATAGAACTTGTCGTTAGAAACTTCAGCCACGGACTTAAACCGTGGTGTATTGATCGCTGGAATACCATCTTTGCCGGGCCCGCCTGAGATTATCTCGGAGAGATCAACAGACGTCTGATTAAAGTCAGTCTTTGGCCACTGGATTTTCCACAACAGCGGGCTTGCCGATGCCACATAAAATATTCCAAAACCAACAATAGTGGCCATCGCAAAGCTTAAAAAGCCGCGCCGAGGCGCAATCCAATCCCATATATTTTTCATAGTCATATTCTTGAAGGATGCTGCTCCAATCTCCAGACCTTTTTTATCACATTCGGGTGAAAGCGAAAACGCGACGGATCAGGGAAAGACAAAGCGTGGTATAAATAGGAGGGGGAAATATAGCGATGCTTGAACGATCACTTCTTAAACTCGTGGATGTCCGCCCCCGCGAAGTACGGGCACTCCTCTGGTCGTTCGCTTATTTCTTTTCAGTGCTGTGCGCCTATTACATCCTGCGCCCCTTACGCGACGAAATGGGCATTATCGGCGGCACCAGACAGCTGCACTGGCTATTTACCGCGACGTTTATTGCCATTCTTTGCGCCATTCCCCTGTATGGTTGGGTCGTCACGAGGCTTTCCCGGGAAAAATTTATTCCCATCGTCTATCGATTCTTCATTCTCAATATTCTGATCTTCTGGCTGCTGCTGACCTTTGAGGTCGAGACCGTTTATGTCGCGCGCGCTTTCTTTGTCTGGATCAGCGTCTTCGTCATTTTCGTTGTGTCGGTCTTCTGGCAACTCATGGCCGACCTCTTCCGGGCAGATCAGGGAAAACGGCTTTTTGCCTTTATTGCGGCAGGTGGCTCCATCGGTGTTCTGCTTGGCCCTTCGATAACCCTATGGCTGGTTAAACCGATTGGCCCCATCAATCTTCTGATTATCGCTGCTATCGTTCTCGAACTCGGCGTGTTCTGTATGCGCCGCGCAGCAAGAGAAACCGCGGATCACAACGTACCGCGCCAAACCGCGGCCGAAGGCTCCACCAACCCGCTCGGCGGCGGAAGTCTATCGGGATTTTTGGAAATCATTAAATCCCCCTATCTCGCCGGCATTGCGCTTTGGGTGTTTCTGCTCTCCCTCGCGGGAACATTTCTATACTTCCAGCAGCAGCATATCGTAGCAGCCGCATCCCAGGACTCGGCTACCCGCGTTGAGATATTTGCCAAGATAGAACTCGCCGTTGGTTTGCTGACAATCATCATTCAACTCGCGGGAACCGGCAGATTGATTAGCCGGTTTGGCGTTGGTGTCGGCGCAGCGATTTTGCCTCTCGTTGCTATATTTGGCTTCGCCGTTATGGCCGTCGCGCCGGTACTGCTAACCGTCGTTATTTTCCAGGCTTGCCAACGAACTGCCAACTTCGCGATTTCAAACCCGGCCCGCGAGATGTTTTTCACGGTCGCCGACAGAGAATCCAAATACAAGGCCAAGAGCGTTATCGATTCCGTCGTGTTCCGTGGCGGCGATGCTGCCAATGGCTGGCTGTTCAAAGCCATGCAGGGGCTTGGCTTTGAAATATCTGGCATCGCTTTCGCGACGCTTCCGGTCGTCGGACTATGGTTTATTTTATCAATAGGTCTTGGCCGCGCGCATGAACGTCGTGCCAAACTGATAGAAATAGAGGGAGAGGAGAATACGAAATGACTAAACACCCTGAAGTGACAACGAGACGAACTATCCTCAAATATGGTGCCGGTATCACCGTCGCGTCAGCCTTGCCCTCTATCCCGGCATTTGGTGCAAGTACTATTTTAAAACGTGCAATTCCAAACACAGGTGAAATGTTGCCGATTGTTGGGATCGGGACTTCGCGTATCTTTGATGTCGAAGACAACACGCCAGAATGGCAGGAACGCCGAGGTGTCCTCCAAAATCTATTCGACGGCGGCGGTACCGTTGTCGACACGGCACCAAGCTACCAGGATGCAGAGAATGTCATTGGAAAACTCCTAACCCAAATGGGCGCTCGCAATCGCGCGTTTGTCGCAACCAAAGTCTGGGCTGACGGAAGAGAAGAAGGCCGCGAACAGATTGAAAACTCATTCAAACGGTTGCGCACCAACAAAATTGACCTTTTTCAAGTGCATAATCTCAGCGATACCGACACCCAAATGGACATCCTTCGTGGCCTAAAAAAAGAGGGCCACATCCGCTATGTCGGGATTACTCATTTCCGCGCCGGGTATAACAGGGAACTGGCCGCTGCGCTCCACAGGCACAAGCCTGACTTTGTTCAGCTTGGATATTCGCTTAACCAGCTTAGTACTGAAACAGAACTCCTTCCAATCGCGAAGGACCTCGGCATAGCAGTCATCGTCAATCGTCCCTATGGCCGTGGCAGCATGTTCCGCAATGTACGCGGCCGCGCTTTACCTGATTGGGCTCAGGAATTCGGCGCCAACAGCTGGGGACAGTTTTTCCTAAAATACATTCTCGGTCATCCAACCGTAACCTGTGTCATTCCTGGTACCGACAAAGTCAAATATATGCTGGATAATTTGGGGGCAGGACGTGGCGCGTTGCCAGACGCTGCGATGCGAAAGCGGATGGTGAAGTACTGGGAGAGTTTGTAACGCCTTTTATGCGCGGGTAGGCGGCGTATCAGGTGGGTCACC